>Ga0126378_10000232_pt1 | contig 42865 bp, 67 predicted proteins | sample PanSoiMetPlot_23_FD_92587 | JGI IMG/M metagenome (GOLD analysis project Ga0126378, IMG submission 92587) | Tropical forest soil microbial communities from Panama - MetaG Plot_23 | ecosystem: Environmental > Terrestrial > Soil > Tropical forest > Bulk soil | place: Panama | collected 2016-02-17 | reverse complement strand
GTGCCCCATCTGCGCTTATGACGGGGGCACGTTCACGTCATCGGCTACGCTAAACCAGCACATCAAAGCGGTTCATGGACCGCGCTAGCGCCCTTGCGCGCATAGCCGGCGGCCTGTTGGTAATGGCCGGCGCGCCTGATTATGCGTGGACGTGTTGCTGGGAGGATTTCACGCGGAACGACCTGCCGTGGACACGGCGTTTGTGCCCCCCGGATTGCGGTCACTGGCACCACCGTCACGACCACCCCATTGTTGCCGTGGGCTAGGCGTTGACGTACCCGCAGTATTCACACCGCGAATTCCGGGTCACCCTATCGCATTTCGGGCACCGCTCCAACCCGAACGCAGCCGCCCAAGACGCCTCGAAAAGGCCTTTCAATTCCGCTGATGCCCACACCAATGCGTCAAGGCGGTCCGGTGACTCCGTTGATTCAGGCACCCATGACACCATCTGGTCCTCAAGCATCGGGAACGAGCCGGCGTGATGAACCCGCCCCTGTTCGTAAATAGCAGACAGGGGTTGGGCGCGCAATAGTTTCCCCCGCGTGGCCCGCACCGTTTTAAACGGCACAGACGGGTCGGTGACACGCAACTGTGCGCGGATGTAGTCACCGCCGTTATTCACCTCGGCGACGATGCAATCTGCTTTGAATTCGTGGTAGGCGTTCACCGCGCGGCGCATGCACGCCTCCGGGGAGCCCTTCATCGTGTAATCGGCGAGCACGTACCCCTTCATCCCGGGTCCTTCGGCCATGACAATGATGCCTGTCCAGTCACTGTCTTCGCCGGAGGTCACCGCCGGGTCGTAGCCGACAACGACACGATGCAAATCTTCTGGCAGCTCATCGGCCCTGATGCGGAGGGCGTCTATTTGCTCGCGTGACCACAAAGCGCCCTCTACGTCTTCGAGGAGCTCGCCCTCTAGCTCCTGGCGGCCGAGGCGTGACCCGGAGTACTGGAATTCCAGTTCAGCCAACGCGACCTCGGAGAGGTTATCTGCGTTTTCCCACGTAGACCCCCGCGTAACATGCACCGACCCGGATTCGCGTTTCACGAGGGAACGAATCAACGGGGTGGGCCGGGGGGTGGTGGTGACCACGATGCGGGGGTGCGTCCCGATGCGCAGGGCGGGCATAAGGCCCGCTGTCCACGTCTCCGAATACCGCCAAGACCCCAGCTCATCGGCCCAAGCACCACTGAGGTTCGCGCCCCGCAACCGTTCCGGCTCATCAGCACTGAACCCGTAAATCTTGGAGCCGTTAGCCAAGATGATCTGGGCTTCGTTACGCCTGTATGTACCCAACTCGCCGGGCCCGAACGCGCGAAGAATACCCGTAGGCCCCTCGGTGCACGTTTTGCGTACGTCACGGAACGTTGGTGCCAGCACCGCCCATTCAGTGCCGGGGTATTTAACGGCCTGTTCAACAAGCCAATTCGAGCCGATCCAGGTTTTCCCGAATCCGCGCCCCGACATCAACAGCCACACCGACCATTCATGATCGGGGGCGTCACACCCGCATTTATACCCCTTGCCGTCTGGTTCGTGGTGGCGGGGGTGATCCGGGGGCAGTTGCTTGGTGCGGGCGGTGTTATGCCACGGGCGGCCCAGGGTTGCTACCGCTTCCGCTTTGATCGCCTCCATGAACACCAGGCGTTCCGCCGGTTCCAGTTTCGCTAGGAGCCATTCCCGTTGCGGCTTCGTCCAGCTCCGCCATTTCGTCAACCAGGCGGCGGAGCTTGGCGTCGAAGGAGTCAACGGTGGTAACCTCAACATTCGCGCGTGTAGGGGCATCTAGGCCGAGGTATTTGGCGCGGCGGTCCATGATTTTTAGGAGGCGGTCCATCGCGGCGAGGGCGGGTGCCTCGTCGATGTATTTTTCGCCGGTCTCGGGGTCGGTGATGACTTTGCCGCTGCCGGTGGAATACGCGAAGTGTTCCCTATCGAGGATTGCTTGTGCGCATTGTGCTAGGCGGTCTAGGCGTTCTAGTTCTACGGCTCTGACTTCGTTGCCGGCTTCGGCTTGGATATCGGTGAGGGCGCGTTGTACTGCTGCGTAGGCGCCGGATGGGCCTGCGTAGCCCATTGATGTGGCGATTTCTCGGTAGCCGATGTGGTCTCTGCGCATTTCGAGGGCGAGGGTGTCTCGGATGCGTGCGTCGGATGGTCTGGTCATGTTCATCCCTAGGTGTTCATGCGCCGCGCCTAGGTTGCGGCGCGGCGGGCGTGTGGGTGCGGCGCCGGTTAGGCTGATCCGCATGACGAAACGATTCGATGTCATCGGCCCCCCCGGCGCAGCCGAAAAGCCCAACTACTGCTGGGTATGCAACGAACGGTACGAAATGGGTGACCCCATCCAACTCATACGGTTCGGCGGTGGCAAGGACGACTGGGGGAAAGGGCATGCCCAGTGCGTAGCCACCTCCCCGATGAACGCGGTCAACACAACACAAGGGGATGACCCAGATCGGGTAGCGTTCCTCGCCGACACGCGCCGCTGGGGATGGTTCGTAGGCGGTCACCTCATTCACAAGGACCGCAACCAGCGCCGTGTGGGGTTCACCGACGAGGTGACGCGGTTGTACCCGTCGATGCGGGTGGCCGCCCTGGAGGAACATATGGCTAAGCGAAATTGCGCAGGGTGTGACACGCGGGCACGATGAGCGGCCAACGCCGGTGTAATTCGTGTGGCGCGTGGAAGGATGTCACCGAGTTCAACGTGAACCGGGCACGCAAAGACGGCCTGACGTTGGGTTGCAAGGTGTGTAACCGTGCGGCGTGCCGCCTGTACCGCGAGGGCAACCTGGAACGGGAACGTGCGCGGAAGCGTGACTACGCGCGGCAGTGGCGGCTAGATCACCCCGAGGAGGCCGCCGCGTGCTACCGGGTGCGCGCGGCGGAGCTATGCGCATACGCCCACGAGACGCATAGGCGTGTGCGTAAGGCTGTGTTCGATCACTACGGGTGGTCATGCGCCTGTTGTGGTAGCGGCGAGCGTATCGGTATTGATCACGTAGCGGGTAACGGTCTGGAGCATCGCGCGGAGATCGGGGCTAATTCGGCGGGCGACATGTACCGGTGGCTTATTGCTAACGGGTTCCCCGGCGGGTTCCAGGCGTTGTGTGCGCGGTGTAACACGTCGAAGGGGCGTACGGAACGGTGCCGCCTGGTTCACGTCACGTGAATTTGTGGAGAAAGAAGTGCAGGGTCAACCATGACACCAGCACGATCCACGTACCGAACACGAGGTAATCGGTGGCGGAGAACTTCCAGAATGATTCATCGGCGGTGACCTTGAGGGTGCGCCATACCCATTCGCTGAGGGTGTTTTTCCCCCCTGTGGCGAGGCCGTAGATTTCGGCTGGGAGGAATGTCACTAGCAGCAGGGCGAGCCATGCGGGCCAGTAGGTGTTGCCCCATAGTTTCACGTGCATTCCCCCTATGCCATCGGTGCGATGGAGGTGTCGTGGCGGTGTTCGTAGGCGCGTTGCCCAGCGCGTTGCGTTTCGATGGTGATGGTTTCTGGGGTTTGGGCGTGACCTGCGGTTTCGTGTTCTAGTTCTTCGGTGCGGTGGAAGTCTGGTGTCCTGGTGTGGTTGGCGTTCCACGTGTCGAGGGCGTCTTCGAGGGCGTGTTCGCGGTGTTTGGCGTCTTTGCCGAGGTCGCGTTTATCTGCGCCGGATAGGGATGCGGTGTATTTGGCTGCGGCTTCTTTGGCGGCGGCGAGGTGGGTGCCTGCGTCGTGGATGCGGCCTTCTCGTAGCGCTGCTGATGCTTGGCGGGCGTGGTATTTCGAGGCTTCGTGTTGGGCGAATCCGCCGGTGCGGAAGTTTTGGCGCTCGCCGGGGACTTCTTTGTCTATTTTATCGGCGAGGGTTTTTGCCCATTCGCCGTGTGCGCCGCGTTGTTCGCCGACCCACGCGCCGAGGCCTTTGGTGAGGGTGGTGTTGAGGCGTTCGGCTACGGGGTCGGCGTAAACGGCCATTGTTATTTCCCCCGGCCTCGGCGTTTCCCGGTTTTTGGGCGTTGGGTGCCGGGCATCCACCCGGGCATGTTTTTGGCGTCGTCTCGGTACCACGTTTCCATTGTTTCGCGGTACCGGCGGTCGGAGACTTGCTGGGCTAGGGCGTTGCGTTCACGCCTCCGTGCGGCTAGTTGTTGTTGTTCTTCGCGTTCCGCTGCTTCGCGTTTGATGCGCGCCTTGTCATCTTCGCCGGGGGGTTGGCCACAGTTCGCGCAGACGAAGGTGTGGTGTTCACACGGGCGGATGTAACGGACTTGGGTGGGGTTGTGCTCGTAGGGGGGGATGCCGTACCCGGGGGTAGTCACGCGGCCTCCTTGGGGGGTTGCCATCCGAGGGAGATGAGGGTCTCGCGGGTCTCGTCTGCTACGTTGATCACGGCGTTGGCGAGGATACGTGGGGGGTGCCACCCCCGGCGTTGGGGGCCTCGTAGGTGAAGGCGTGTGCCGTGGTCATCCGGGTTTTTCTCCCCTGCTCGGAATGCGGGGGGGCGGTAGGGTGTTTACGTGTACGTGCCGCCGCGAACTGGTGGCGGTGAAGGGAACGCGAGGGAGACGGGAAATGAGCAAGGAGACGTTGGAGTGGCTGCGCGGGAACGTGCGTGTTGGGTTCACCGGCGAGAACGGGCCGGCGTGGTGGGCGAACAGTGGCGAGTACATGGCCGATGGCACCCACTTCGAGGGGCCGGTTCCCGCTGGTGAGGTGCGGCGGGTGCTTTCCATCCCGATCCGCGAGGGCAGCGTCGAGACGACGTACGTCAACGAGGACGGCGAGACTGTGACGCGGCGTGACCCGCACCGCAAGGCGATGGTGAACGGGCGGAACGGTGACATCCTCGGCGTGTTTAAGGAGGGGTACCGGTTCCACGATTACACCGCGTGGACGCTAGGTGCCCTCGAACAGGTCACCGATCTGCGGGCCGCTGCTGGTGGCACGGTGGGTGACACGGAGATCGGCGTGTCATCGGTGGGTCTGCTGCGGCGCGGCGGTGTCGCGTGGGTGCAGGTGAAGCTCCCGACGACGTACGAGGTGGCGGGGTTCGGTTACCAGCCGCATATGACGGCCGCTACATCGTGTGACGGTTCGATGCAGAGCAACTGGTTCACCGGGATGGGCGCGGTGGTGTGTGACAACACCCTCGCGACGGCCGCGTCATCGGCGGTGACACGGCTAAAGGTGCCGCACACCCGTAACTCGTTGCCGCGTTTGGAGGCGGTGCGGTTCGAGCTGGGCCTCATGCTCAAGGCAGCCGACGACTTCCAGGTCATGGCCGAGGAGTGGATGGGCACCGAGGTCACCGACGCCGATTTCCGGGCGTGGATGGACGAGATGTACCCCCTGCCCGAGGATGTCACCACCAAGGGCGGGAAGCGCGGCCTGACACTCGGCGAGGCGCGGCGTGACGAACTCGAGCGGTTGTGGTTCAAGGACTCGAAGGTGGCGCCGTGGGCGGGAACGAAGTTCGGCATCCTGCAGTTGGATAACACGTACCGTACGTGGGAGCGGCCGGTGCGCGGCGCGGATGGCGGCCGGATGGAACGCCATTTCGAGGGCCTCATCGACGGTACCCGGGCGGCAGAGGACCAGAAGGCGCTTGATGCCCTTGACCGGGTGCTCGAGCGGCGCCTGGTCATCGCCTGATAGGGTGCGGGTCACCCGCTAGACAATGAGGGTACGAACCCCCCGCAGGGAATACCTGCGGGGGGTTCGTTGTTTTACCGTTCGTAGGGAAACGAAAGGACGTGAGTACGATGGGATACGCCGTTGCAGAGGAGCGACGGAACCGCCAGACAGGCACCGTCATCCAGTTGATCGACAACCGTGACGGTTCATTCGATACGTGTGACCTCAAGTGGGTCACGTTGTGTGATGACCACGGCGGGTACGCCACCCACGAGACGCGGGCGATAGCCCGCGAGTGGATGGCGGAGCCGTTGGTGTGGTGTTCCGGCTGCCAGGACGCCGAGGCGGCGAAGGTTGCCCGGCCCGTCATCTTGGTTGACGTGGATGACGTGCTGAACTGGCGTGCGCGGCGGGGGCACAACCCCCCCTACTGTGGGTGCGCGGCACACCGTGGGTGGGTGCGGCGGAACGTCATCTCCGGGGACTACCGGGTGACGGTGAACCCCGCGAACGGCGCGAAGCTCCTCAGGTTGGCCGGGGATACGGGTGCCGAGTTGATGTGGTTCACGTACTGGAACGGTGACGCGAACACGGGTATAGCCCCGTTGCATGGCCTCCCGGAACTGCCGGTGGCACCCGTGGACGTGAACGCGATGAAGGTTGATTCGCTAGTAGCGTGGGCGGCGGAATGCGGCCGGCCATTCGTGGTCATCGACGACGAGCCGTTCGCGGAGTACGTGACGCCAGGGGAGATCACCCAGCCGTGGCACGGGGTAGGTGTTGACCCGTACACCGCGCTAACCGATGGGAACATAGCCGAGGCAGCCGCGTGGCTCGCCTCGCTAAAGGAGGGAGTGAAATGACACTGGGAGGAGGAGTGATGACAACTCGGTGGGCGGCGTGGCATGACATGGCGGATGCGCCGTTCCTCTACGGCACCCGCTCCGAGGCAGAGGCAGCTGCCAGGGACGGTTGGGCGGAGGGTGATTACATCGAGTCATCGGCCACGGGCCGCCAATACGGGTATGCGCCCGGCATCGGGTGGGTAGATGATGACGGGAACCACCCCGAGGACGAGGGTATTTGACATGGTGACGTGGCCGCTTGGTGTTGCACTCGCGGTGGCGTTCGTCACCGGGCGTGCGTGGATGGCGCTGATGATACGGCGCACGGCGTGGAGGCGGTTCGGCTGGCAGGGAATGACGCCGGCGCCGTAGGGTGTTTCACACAGTGCAGGGTTCGGGAAAGAACGAAACAGGGAAGGGAAACGGGAAAGTGGCTGAGGGCAGGCGACCGGTCACCGAACTGGTGATCGAGGACATGGATGACCGTTCCGGCACTCCAACGGGCCCGGATTCGTTCGGGTACGTGTACTTCAACGACGGGTCACGGGTGGGGTACTCCCCGGGCGCCGACGGCGAGGATGTGTGGCAGCCCCGCACCAACGGGGGTGGCCGGCACGTTGAGGTGACCCCGCGTCATTTGGAGATGGCACGGGCTTACCTGAGGGAGGCGGGGGTTCTTTCGTAACCCGCGTGCCGCAAGCCCCCCCTGGGAATACCCTCGGGGGGCTTGTTGTTGTAGCGGGTACCAACGGGAAAACGAAGGGAAGCGAGACCAAAGATGGCCGAGAACACCGGCGCCGTGCGGTACCCCGAGGTGCACGTGAAGCTCGTTGGCACCGATGGGAACGCCTTCGCGGTGATGGGCGCCGTTGCCCGGGCACTGCGGGGCGCGGGGCACGGTGACGTCACCGAGGAGTTCTACGCCGAGGCCACTAGCGGTGACTATGACCACCTGCTGGCCACGGCGATGCGGTGGGTGAACGTTAGTTGAAAATCGCGTGGCGTGACCGGCGGCAGCCGTTTAACGTGCGGTTCGCCGTGGAAATGGGCTGGACGCATGACGGGCGGTGGTTCGGTTACGTGCACGTACGCGGCAAGAACTACTGGATCAGGAGCTACTGAAAAACGAAACCCCCGGCGGGGGAATGAAACCCGCCGGGGGTTTCGTTTTACCGGCATGGAAGGGAAAAACGGGCGGCCGTACCCCATGATGCTGGCACGGCCGTACATGCTAGAGAAGGGAAATGACATGACCGACGAGACCAAGGCCACCCCGGGCCTGGATGCGCACCTCGCCGCCGTCGCCCGGTACGCGGCGATGGACCGCAAGGAGCTCATTGCCGCAGCAGAGAACATCACCACGGCGCTGCGCCGCGATCTCACCACGCTCCGCGACGCGGCGGTTGACGTGTACCGCGCTGACTACGCGCGGCGCATCTGCTCATCCGGGTTCGGCTCGTTCATGAGCGAGGCGGGGCTTAACTGGAACCGGGGCGCCGGCGCGCACCGTTCCACGGTGCCGAAGGCCCAGCCGGAGCTCGCGCAGCGCGTTGAGCTGCCCGTGCCGCCCGCCGACCTCACCACCGACGCCCTGCGCCGGCACCTCGTCACCCTCGCGGAGGCGGCGGATGCGGCGCGGGAGAAGGCGCGGAACGCGGTCATCCGGCACGCAACGGGCGAGTATGTTTCCGCCGAGGTTCGCGACGCGGCCCTCGCAGCGGCGAACATGCGCGCACCCGTGTCCACCGAGCACGTGCGCGTTGACATCTCCCTAGCCTATGACCGCAAGGCGGGGGATGAGGGGGTGCCCGGCGCCACTGATGTCAAGGCTCTGCTGGTCACGGCCATCGACAACGCCCTCGCAGGGGCCGGGGTTCCCGCGAGCGTCGACCCCGACGACGTTTACGTCCGTACCGAGGCGCGGGTAAGGTAGGCCCCGCTGCTGTCTGCACCACCGGCCCCCCGGCGTGTTCCATGGCCGGGGGGCCGGCGTTTACCCTGGTGGCCATGACAGATGCGGGAAGCGCCCACGAGGCGCTGCGCGCCGACATGGCCACCCTTCGTGACCACGCCCTTGCCGCCTACCGTGACGACATCCGCGATGACCCGATGTGCACGGCGGGGTTCGTTGCGTTCATGGCCGACGCGGGCCTCGCGTGGGTAGACGCGCTGCGCCGTGACGCGATCACCACCGAGGGCCAGCCGCCCGTGACCCTGCCGCCCCACCTTGACCCCCCGGGGGGTGATGCGGGCGGTGACGCCGTCACGGCGCACGCCGAGGCGCTCGGCGCGCACCGGGCGGCTATCCGCGCCCTGGTGATTGAGCGTGCCGCGCCGGGGATTGTGTCACGCGAGGTGCGCAACACCGCCCTCGAAGCCGCCGGCCTGGGCGTCCCCGAACTCGTGGAGCATGTCACGGTCACCGTGACCGTGACCTACGGCCAGTACCCCGGTACGGGCGTGGCGGCGGGCACCACGGAGGCCGAGGCGGCGCATGCCGTCACGAAGGCGCTCGGCGCCCTGGTGCCGGGGGCGCTTGTTACCACGGCCACCGTGACGGGGTACCGCGAGGTTTAATACACCTGCAGCGAGCCGGCGGCGATGACGGGAACCTCGGGGCTATCGGTGATCATCAGCCACACCTGGTAGGTAGCCGCCGCGAGGGCCGTGCCGCCATTCTTCGGGCCGACGAGGCATTGCGCTAGGTGGATGCCCTGGGCGGTAGCCGACCACGATCCGGCGTGCCAATCGCCCGTAGACGGCCGCAGGCCGCCGGTCATGAATGCCATCGCCACCGCATCGGATGACGGGTCGTAGGGGAGGCCGCCGATGGTGGCCTGGACGGGCACCTGGATGAATTGGGTGGAGAGCGCGGACATGGTGACGTCGGCGGGCACGGTGCCCTCCTAGCTAGGGGACGGGGCGGCCGATGGACCACGCGGTTTGCGGGGCGCCGGGGATGAATTCCACCGTCTGCGGGGGGCGTGGCGGTGCAACGGGCACGGGGGATAGCGGGAGGGTGTTCCAGCCGCGCCGGCGGCGGGCGAACCGGCCCGCCCCGCCGGTGACGGGGCGGGCCGGGGCTACGGTGGCGGCGGCTAGCGGGGTGACGGTGACATCAACCCAGTAGTTCGCCGAGCCGATGCCCGGTGCGTGGGTATCGGGCCAGGAGAACGGGGTGCCGAGGTGGTAGCTACTCTGGCCCGGCGCGGTGGCGGTGGCGTTGCTCGGCACGGTGACCTGGCCGTTGGTGAACCCGTTTTGGCCTACGCCCGGGGATTCCCAGTAGGGGTGGGTTTCCGATGACCAGATCGCGGGGGTGGCTGCGCCGTTGAACACCGATGTTTTGTAATCACCTGCGGTGAGTGTCACCCCGGCGTACGTGGCGTAAATCCACCCGTCACCCGCCGATGCGGCACCGCCGGCGAGGTTGAGCCACGCGGGTGATGTTTGGTGGGTGGCGGTGATCAAAGACTGGTCGGTGACATGCCAGATGCCGCATTCGGTGGGCAGTTGGGTGACCGTCGGGGGGGAGTAGAACCATATCCGGTTGAGGGCGCACGGGCCGGAAAGGGTGAATTCGGTTCCGAGGGTGAAATTGTTCCCCGTGTCGAATTCCCACGCCACCGGATCTGGCTGTGAGGGCCATATCTGGTAAGACGCCCCCGGGGGTGCCTGGTCGGTGACCTGGATGTCTACCCAGAAGTTGCTGGAATTGAACCCGGTGGCGGGCATCGCGGCCGATGGATCGGCGCCGAGGGTTGAGGAGAACAGGCCCTGGGCGAATGACGCCGACGAGGGGATCGGGAAAGACCCGGATTGATCGGAGTAGGCGGAGAGGGGGCCGTTGGTGATGCCGCCGCTAAACGGCTGGGTTGCGCCGAACTGGCTTTGCGTCAACGGGAACCCGTTGACGGCCGTCCATCCGTTCGCGGCGACGTACGCCACGCCCTCCGATAGGCCGATGGGCGCGGGAAGGGCGGTGAAATTCCATTGCCCCGTGGTGGGGGTGGTGCCGGTGACCACCGATCCGGGTACCAGGATTTGGGTGACGCCGTGATCGGTTGAGGTGATCTGCCAGAGAGCCCATTTCTGGGCGGCGGTGTCACCCCCCGGGGGCGTCCAGGAGAAGTAGCCGTTCAGCCACAGGCCGGATTGGGTGACCGTCCACGCCACCGCTGACATGTACGCGCCGGCGAACGCCGTGGGAGAGGCCGGGCCGTTGGTGACGGGGAAAAGCCGCCACGTGGTCATGCGTCCTCCCCGGGGACGGCGCGGGGGCGGCCCGCGTGCCACGCCGTGCCGCCGGCGGTGATGGTGAAGTGGGTGTTACGGAACGGGACGGGCGCCGCGTGTGCCGTGGTGATGGTGACGGTCCCGCGTGCCGGCGCAGGTGCGGTTGTGGTACGCCACGGGCGGGTGCGGGTGATGAGCGGCGGGCCGGGGGGGCCGATGGGAACAGGTGAGGCCTGCCGCGTGTTCCACCCGCCCCGGTGCGGGGGTATCCGCGCCGATACGGGGCTGTTAGCGGGGCGCGGCGCGGGCCCGGTGCCCGTAGGCCGTGTCGCACTCGCGTACCGGCGCCCCGTGCGGGTGATAGGGGCACGCGGTGGCTGGGTGCGTGACGGGGTGACCTGTGCGGGCGGCGGGGTGAACGTGCCGCCCCGGGCGATGCCGTACACGCGCCCGGGTGGCGGCAACGGCCGCACGATCCGCACGGGGGCGTGCAGGGGGTACGTGGCCGGGCCAACCCCGCCGAACGTGCCCCGCGTAGACGCGGCGCGCCCGCGTGGCGGCAGGGGGGGGCGGGAGGCTACCGGCGCGGAAAGCGGTTTCGGCGCCGGCCCAACCCCGTTGCGGGTACCCGTGCCCCCGGTAGTGACATGGCCGCGTGGCGGCAGGGGGGGGCGGGACGCGAACGGGCGGTGCCACGGGTAGAGCGGCGGCCCGGCAGTCGGGGGGATGAACACCGGCGGCGCGGCGATGCTGGCGGTAGCGCGCCCGCGCGGCGGGAGGGTGCGGCGGATCGTGACCGGGCCGCGTAGTTCGGGTGCCGGCGGCCCCTGGCCCGCGAACGTGCCCGTGCCGCGAGTGGCGGTATGCCCGCGCGGCGGAAGGGGCTGCCGGGCCGCTACGGGGGCGCGCAGCGGGAACGGCGGAACGCCCTCGCCGGAGAATGCGCCCCGCCCGGATGCCGCCGTGTACCCGCGTGGCGGCAGCGGGTGGTGGATGGTGACCGGGGAATGCAACGGGAACGGCGCCGGGCCGGTTCCGCCGAACGTTCCCCGCACGCCGTAGGCGCGGCCACGCGGCGGAAGGGGCTGCCGCGCCGCTACCGGGGCCGTTAGAGCCTTAGGGGGCGGCCCCTCGCCCGCGAACACGCCTGCGCCGTGGTACGCCAGGTGGCCGCGCGGCGGAAGAGGCGGGCGCGCGGCCACAGGGCCGTGCAACGGGAACGGCGCCGGGCCCTCGCCGGAGAATGCACCTGTGCGGCGGTAGGTGCGCCCGCGTGGCGGCAGGGGCCGCGCAGCGGGAACAACCGGGCCGGCGAGTGCCCTGGGCTGCGGTCCTTGGCCGTTGAACGTGCCGGCGTGGTTGCCGTAGACGCGGCCACGGGGCGGAAGAGGGCGCGCCGCCGGGACAACCGGCCCCTCGGCGGCCTTAGGGGGTGCGCCCACCCCGGCGAAGACGCCCGGGCGGCGGTGTACCCGCCCGCGTGGCGGCAGGGGCTGGCGGGCGGCGAACGGGCCCTTCCACGGCGGGAACGGCACACCCTCGCCGGAGAACGGCGGAACCCGGGGGGTTGTGAGTGCCGCGCCGATGTTGGTGTTAGCGACACGGTTACCGATAGGCCCGGATAGTTGGGTCACGGTGCCCGCCTACATGTGCGCACCGGCCTCCGGGGGGGTTTACGCGAAGCTGCCGTGCGCGCCGCGCCGGCCGGCGCGGGCATAGGAGGTGAACGCCTGGTTGAGTGGCGGCGGGGGGGCTATCACGGGGCCGCCGGCGGCGGGAACGGCGAGGATCTCGTTGATGATGACAGCCCAGAAATCGCTAGTAACCGTCCACGCCATCGTCACCGACGATCCGGTGGCGGGGGATGTTGCGGCCCCGCCGTTACCAGCGGCGCTGTTGTTGTTCTGGTTTTTGATCCAGCGGCTGGTAGACGGCGATGTCGCAGAGGTGACGGGTGATCCGTTGCCCACGCCGCCGTGGAGGATGTTGCCGTTGGTGTTGGAGGTTGCGGCGGCCGATGCGGTGCCGGAACTGCCGACGGCGGTGAAACTAGATCCCAGGGGGGTGATCTGGTTAGCGCCGGTGTAGGAAACACTGCCGCCGAGAAACGATGACGGGTTCCCGCCCGTGCCGGAAAACGACGCCGAAACGGTACCCGATCCGGTGGCGGGATTCACGAGGTAAAACCTTTGGATGAACCCGCCGGTGCTGTTGTTGGTGTGCACCTTCGTTCCGGCGGTCATCGATGTTCCCGCGAACGTGCACGCCAGGGTGTACCCCGCGTCTGTGCCGAGGTCAGATCCGAACACGAGGTCGACGACGATGAGGCCGTTGGCAGCCGATCCCATCACGTGCGTCCACGTGAGGGGGGTTGTGCCCGCGTTCCCGGCCCCGGCGGAGGAGGGTCCTACGGCATCGAATACCGGCGCCACAGGCTAGCCCCCCTCCTCGCGCGGAATGGTTTTTAGTATTGTGGGCCGATGATGACCCGCTGGGATGCCATGAAATTAAACGGGAGGGTGTAGGTGCCGAGGCCCCCTCCGGTGCGCAACACGTATTCCTCGTGGGCGTCGGCGAAGGCGTTGAAAATGTTCTGGGCGTCGGCGGAGGAAAACCCGAGGGCCACCAAATCGGATGGGGCGTACGCCGAAAGCCATTGGTAGAAATCTTCTACGGCCTCGAAGGCGGTACGCAAATTCATGAGGCGTGATTGCGCTTGGGTGGTGACGTTTGATGAGGTAATGCCGCCGAAGATAGGCACCGGCGATCCGTTTCTCCCCCCCTTATGGGGAAAACGATGTGGTACCGGGGGCGGGTGTCCGGGCGTGGTAGCGTAACCCGCCCCCGGCGGCATGCGGGTGTTACTCGGTGAACACCGTTTCTACAAGGAACTGGGTGGCGGTACCGGCGGATGAACACGTCGCGTACATCGCGAGGCCCGTTGTGGTGGAACCGCCGAAGAACCACTCGGCGCCGGGGGTGACCCATTCCGCCCAGTTAGCGCCGGCGGTGAACGGCAGCGATTGCGACCATAGGGTGACGCCGGGGGTGCCGATGCCCGTTAGGGCAACAGAGTTATCGGCCCACGACGACTGGGCGGCGATATCGTTGTTGTTATGCGGGGAGGGCGTGATCGCGTTCCCGGCGCCGTACGCCGCCGTGGTACGCGCGAAAATGAACTGCACGGTGCCGTTTGACGGATATGACACGCTAGCGCCGGAGTAGATGCCGATACGCAGCGCCTCAACGTTGAGGGTGGCGGTGGCGGCGGCGAACTTAGCGGCGAAGAGCGGCGTCTGAGATGTGCTAGCTAGGGTGACGAGTGCCGAGGTGGCGGTGTAGGTCCTGGCGAGTGCCATTAACCTCCGGGTGGGGGGACGGGTTGCGCGGGGGATAGCGGGTGCCGTTCCCCGGTGACGTGCTCGTGTAGGTCTGCGACGATGGCGTGCATGGCGACGGCGGCGTCACGGGCCTCCGTGACCGCCGGGTGCGGGGGGAAGTGGCGGTGCCAAAAACGGGTGATCGGGGCGCGGAGCGCCCAGCCGCCAATGAACCCCAGGAGGGCACAGGGGGGGACGGCGGCTACGTTAGAGCCGACGTAATTCCAGTAGGCGGCAAGGGCGTGGAGTACGGGCATTAGGATCACCCCCATGTGGCGGGAAAGATTCGCGGCGCGGGCTGCCCGGGTGGGTGACGGGTGGGTGTTCACCGCCGGCCAGGGCATAGCCGTAGCCGGGGTGGTGATGATCTTGAACAAGGTGCTGGTACCCGGTGTTGCCCTGGCCGCGTCGGGCGCGGGGATGGCCGTGGGGAACATGATCACCGCGTGGATGCGGGATGCGCGGGCCAAGGCGGCGGGGGGCCGGGTCGAGGAGCACGTGTTCTTCGTGCAGATGGGTCGCCCGGAGTGGGAGGAATGCCCGAACTGTGGCGTCAACCTGGTGTTGCCGGGCAGGGATAAGACGATGCGGCTGCGGTGTGACGGGGCGTCTATGACGATGCCGCCCGGGTTCGCGGTGACGATGGCGTCGTGCGGGACCTGCGGGATGCTCTGGCCCGAGGATGCCACTGCACCGTAGTAGGGGGCGGGCGATGGCACTCCCCTATCACCGCCCGCCCCCGGGTCTAGCCTAGTACCAGCCGTGGGCCTGCCAGAACGCCCACGCCGGGCACGCCCCCCCGTAGTTCCCGTTGACGTAGGCGCGTAGCCAGGTGAGTTGCGTCAACGCGGAATCCTGCCAATCGGGGCCGTAGGGCGCCATTTTCGAGCCGGGGAGCGCTTGGCCGAGGCCGTACGCCCCGGAGGTGGTGTTGACGGCGTGAACGTTCCACCCGGATTCGCGGGTGATGATGTTGGAGATGCACCCGTAGCCCTGGCCGAAGATGGCCAGGGCTATAGCCTGGGGCGTCCCGCCGGCGGCAGGTGATCCTCCTCCGCCGTCGGTGACAGGCGTCACGGGCGGCGGGGGAGGGGGTGGGGCGTGGGCGAGGGTGCCCGCCGCTGTTGCGGTGCGCGTGTCGGGAGGCGGTGCTACCGGGTGACGGGGCACGCCGGCCCGGTACCCGGCGCCGAGTTCGTTGAGGATGGGTGCCGTTGCGCGTGCCGGGGACGCGATGGCGGCAGGTGCCGCTGTCGCCGAGGCGAACAGGGCGGATGCTAGCAGGAACAGGCCTGATGCGGAGAGCGCCAGGCGCCGGCTTGATGCCATGGGTGATTGGTGTCATTCGTGCGGGCCGTGCGCCCATTGTCCGGGTGCACGGCTGTGCTGCCGTCCGTTTCCGGGCATGGGCCAGGCGCTGCGGCAGGCGGGCCCCGGCGAGGTCAGGGCCGGCGCCCTTGGGGTGCCCCCGCTGCCCGTTCACGCCGGCAGGCGGGGGTGCCCGCACGCTGCGGGACGTTTACAGTGCCGCAGGGCATGGGTCTGCCACTGGCGGCATTATAACGAGCAATATGCCCCGGGCTGCCACCACGGCGCAAGGCGAACGGGTAGGGTGGGTTACCCGAAGGGAACCGGAAAGGGAGGCGAAAAGGGTGGTTTTGCCCGATGAGGCTCAGGCTACGTTCCTGTTGGAGGCGGCGCGACGTGACGCCGATGCCGGGGACATGCTGGCAGCGGCTATGACGTACGCCCAGCTTGATGCAATGTTGAGTGCGGGTGGCCCGTTGCCGCGCCCGTGGGCGTACCGTGAAGAGGTGATTGACGTGATGCCGGATGGGGTGACGCCGAAAACGACTCGGCGCATCCCCCTGCGGGTGCCGGCCGCGCTGCGCGTCCCCGGGAAGGGGGGGCACTAGCGGGGCGGGGACCCCGCAACAGGGTTAAGGAAAGCCGGGAGGGAACGGAAAACATGGAGGGCGTAGTGACGTGGATTGTTGGGCACGGCACGGAACTGGCGGTTGCGTGCGGCATCACAGGGGCGTTCCTGTTCGCCGCGTGCGTGGCCTCGTGGTACCGGGAACGCAGGCGGGCCGCGCGGCCCGCTGCGGCGTTCGTGGCGCGGATGGCGGTGCACGCCGAGGCGCGGCGGGTAGCCGATGCGGCTACTACCGAGATTCCGGTGATCACCACGGCGCTGCGCCGCCCGCCGGCACAGCCGGCGTGGGCGGCGGAGGACAACACGGGTGACGCGACTTCGGAGTGGCTGCGTTACCTCGGCGAGGATGAGGGCGCGGCGCCCACGGTGCCGCCACGGGTTCCGGAGTACGAGCCCCGCGATGAGCGGGCGGTGCCGATGTCACCGTGGCTTGCCGCGCAGCTAGCCGAACTTGAGGCGTGGTCGGCGAAGAACCGCGCGGCCATCGGCGCGGGCAGCGTAGGGTAGTTGGTGTTATTCCCCGCGCGGGGGCGCGCGATGGCATGGCCGCCCCCCATGGCGCGGGGGCGGCCCCCCGGGCGGCGGGCGCGTAGGGTTCCGCGCGCCCCGGTGTCAGCCCGGGCGCGGGCCGGGGTGAACGGGGTACCGCCCCGCTGTCGGGGCGAGGGCGGTACCCCGTTCGCATGGGAATAACAGCCCGGTTCCATTGTTATACCAGGCATCTTGCCCTAGCATACGGCCGTGATACCTGATGCGGGAAAAAGTGTGCAGGCTCCGGCGGGAACCGATCACCCCGCCGGAGCCGCCCCCTTGGCGCCCGTGAGCTCGAGGAGACGATGAGTGCCCCGCAGGGGGAGGCGACCCGGTTCAACTCCGGGCGGGCGCACGGCGCTGAAGATGCAGGCGTTTCGCAGAGAAGGGAATTGGCATGATCCGTGATTTCGTGGCGCGTTACCGGTGGACGCGGGGAACCGCGAAGGGCATCCGTTACGAAAACGGCGTCCTGGCCAGTTTGCGTTACGCCTGGGTTAACCGGGGAACCCCCTGGCCGCGTGATGGCGCGTAACAAGCGGGCTGTCACGTGCCCCACGTGCAAAGAGGCGTACGTCGCCACCGACGGGCACGTTTGCGCACTGCCCAAGGAAACGTGCGAGAACTGTTTGCAGGAGTTTTACCCGAAGTTCCCGCACACATGTAACCCCAGGGACGTGGAACGCGCCGATGCGATCTACGAGGCGCGGCGCCCCGGGCGGCGCCAGGGCGACAACCGCAACCAGGTGCGCGGGGGGCGGCGCAGCAGCGGCCGTGGGATCAACCCGGAGAAGAAGCGGCGCCACGAGGGCGGCAAGAAGTAGGTCACGCGGGCATGTCGCCGTGCTCGCCCAGGACGCCCCACACCGCCTCGTAGGCGCGTATCAAGTCCCGGGCTGCGAAGACGCGGGCGTGGCGCCCCGCGCGGCCGTACGTGGTCACCCGGCGTTTCCCTGCCGGTTCGAGGCCTGCTATGCGGATCAACTGGCGGACCTGGCCGGGTGTGAGTTCCGGGGGCCCGAGGATGGCTGCCGCTTCCGACGCGGTCCAGAAATCCGGGGAATCACCAAGGGTGCGCAACCCCGCCGATGACCACCCTTTGCGGGTCACGGCCGGCTACCCGGAAGGGCTAGGCCGGCGGAGTCATCCTGCCACACCAGGCCCGGCTCGCCAGAGAAGGTACCTATCTGCACGCGGCCGAACGGGCGGCGGCCCGCCTCGTCACGGCACTCCGGGTTCACGCACCGCACCACCCCCGTGACGGGTTTGTGGCGGAGGGTGTGGTGGGCGCACCACGGGCACCGCGCCGGCTGTTGCCCGGGCATGCGGGGGAGTTGAAGCCACGGCTCGCGTTCCCCGAGGGCGAGGCGCGCTTGCCAGCACCACCGCTCGATGCGGCGGGTGGCGTCACGCACCAGGTGGTCATCAGCGCCGCCGCACAACCCGAGGATTGCGTCAAGGCACGCGCCGGTGTTCGCATCCGATCCGCCGCGAACGCGGTGAACCCCCGCTATCTCATAGCGGAGGTTCGTTTCGAGTTTCCGGGCGCCTGCGTGCACGTCAAGGATGATCATGGCGGCGCCGGTGTTCCACGCGGCGAGGGGGCGGGTGCCGCCGCGCCCGGTGACGTGCTCATCGCGGTAGCCGCGTTGCTCGCGGTGCGCGATGACCGCTTCGAGGCGGCCGAGGAGGATGGCGAGGTCGGCTGTGGCCCCGGCTAGCCTCTCGTATGCAGAACCACCCAAGCCCGTGACCCCCCAGTGGTTTTCCCGCCCGTGCCGCCGTGAAACTACCGGCAACTTTAACCCGGGTTCCCCCGTGGACGGCAACACCCCGCGCCACTTGGTGGGGCCATAGGCGCGGGGTGCTGCCGGTGCGTGGCGCCCCTTGTCTCCCGAACGGGGTTAGGAGGGGGGCACTACGCGGGCCTTACGGAACGGTCACCGTGAAGTTGGAGCTCGGCGCGGGAAGCGCGGAGGGCTGCAGGGTGATCGTGTCACTCGGGGTGCCCACGCCCAGCGTCGAGCCGATGAACTCGATGTTGGGGAACGCGTCGAGGGTGACGCGCCGGCCGCCGATGGTGAAGATGTTCTGGCCGGCAACCTCGGTGAGGCCGTTACGGGTGAACCCGAACATTGTTCCGTTGGGCAGCGTTGCGGCGGCGTGGCCCAGGCCGCCGGAGGTGTCAACGCCAATGCCGGCGTCGAGGAAATCGAAGCTGGGGTTGACAACGAAGTCCTGGCGGTACACCGTCACCCCATCGGCCTCAACAGGCGAGGAAACCACGGCGAACTGGCGGAGGAAGCTTGACCAGTGCACTTCGGTGTACTCGGGGCCGCCGGTCGTGCAGAAAGGCTGGCCGCCGTCGAGGATGGGCTTGAGGTCCGGGGCGGGGATGGCTGTCTGGGAAGGCTCGAACTTAGCGCCCTCCTCCAGTGTCCACTGGCCCTCGCACGCGCCGGGGTGCGCCGTGTCATTCCAGACCCAGCCCGCGCCCAGGGTGAGGCTGGTGCCGTTGGGGTCGGCTTGGAGAACGGCGCCGGCGGCGACGCTATCGGCCTGGATCGGGGAGGGGGCGTTGCTGAGGTTGGGCAGCGTCACGTTGGTGCGGGAACTATTCAGTGCCACGGTTCCGAAACTGGCGGAATAGCCGCCGAGGGAGGTGGAGAAACGGTTACTGACCGTCGAAGCGCCCGCAGTGGCGGGAACGGCGAGGGCGGCGAGGACGCCGGCGGTGAACACGGCAAGGGCGAAACGTCGCATGATTTGGTGATCTCTCCTAATCGGGGGGAGTCCCCGGCTCTGCGGGGCCGGGACGCATCTTCGGTCATTCCTGTCCCGGTCGTATCAGTGGTGAACGCTACTACTAACCGGGTGCTGTGCGCACCCCGGGTGGCGTTTTCGTTACCACCCCGGGGTGCTGTTGGGCTAGCCGCCGTTGGCGAGGATGTTGACGCCGCTGTTAGCGCCGGGCCAGCACGAGAACCCCACCGGGATGCTCTGGCCGGACTTCTGGAGCGCCTCGATCACGTTCATGCACTCCGCGACAAGGACCAGCGGGGACTTTGCCACCGATTGAGAGAGGGCGGCGTTGGCCTGGGCCTGGGCCTGGGCCGTGCGCACCGCCTCCTGCGCAATGACGGTCTGGGCCGCCTGCTGGTTCTCCTGGTTGATCCGATCCTGCACCGATTGGGGGTAGACGAGGCGCGGGATCGTCACAGATAGGACGGTGATCTGGCCGCGTAGGTCCCCGCGCATCTGCGCGGCGACCGCCCTCGCTATGTCGGCAAGGTGGGGGTTGGCGGCACTACCCGGGGTGGCGGTGGTCGCCGCAACCGGGTCATAGGTGTCGAGGTTGGCGTTGAGGGCGTTGACGAACACCGGGTGAACCAAGGAGCCGGAGATGTCATCGATCACCGACGGGCCGCCGTGATAGTTCCGGTACAGCGCATCGGCGGCCGGCGGACGGATGCGCCACCGGAGAATCACATCAGCGCACGCCTGCTGTTGCTGCCCGATGCGCACGTTGACGCAGCCGGGCCCCTCGAACGTCTGGGTCTGGATGGCACCATCGATTTGCGTCATCCCCGCCCACGGTTCTATCCAGTGGATGCCGTTGGTGACCTCGCCGTCGGGCCTGCCGAAGGAGATGATCACCCCAATGTTCTGGGTGTCAACGGGGGAGTACGAGGCGACGAGAACCGCGATGACGGCCACGGCGAACGCGACGGCGGAGGCGAAACCTGCGGCGGCCCTGGTGTCACCCTTCGTGAGCGAGGCGGTGATGACCGCGACCACGGCCACGAGCGCCAGGAAAATGCTGAATCCGAACATCTGTTCCTTTCCCTACCTTTTTGTGCACCCCGGGTCATTCGCCCGGGGAATCCTCGGATGCGCCGGCGCGCTTGACTACGAGGATGACATCCTCGTAGGTGGTAGCCGGGTCATCGTTGAACGTCCATATCAGCGGCCCCCGGGCCGGGTAGTTCTCGGCGATGTCGCAGATGATGGCGTTTTTCAGGGCACGGCCGGCGTAGGTGCAGGCGAGGCCCGTGAAAAGGAACGCGCCGTCGAGGCAGACGCGGCCTGCGGTGTCTAGCGTCACTCCCTGACACCACCCGCGTTCCCCGAGGGTTGCGGTAACCGCATCAGCTGCCTGTTGTTTTGTGGTAATCATCCCAGTCCTTCCGCAGAACTATTGTTTCCCATCCGCCCTCGTCATCAAGAACCCGCGTGGTTCCATCGAAAACCTCCAGGGGAACCGTGGCCGGTTCTGCCCAGGAGGGCACCCAGAACCCGCGTCTCAGCATTTCCGGTGACCTATCCTCGCACAATCTATGGCACCCGGGAGAAGTGGCGGAACCGCACAACAAGACCAGGTTGGATAGCTTGTTCCCCCCGCCTACCCCGCGCGCCTTCCGGTGCTGGATGGAATGCCACACCCCTACCCGCGTGCCGCACGCCTGGCACTGGTTGTTATCCCGTTCATGCACGGCCATGCGCACCGGCGGGGAAAGATCACTCAATTGCGCCCCTCGTCTCCCCCTTGCCGGAATTCGATGCGGATGCCGAGCAGTGCGCCCACGTGCCGGGCGAACCCGAGGACATCGGAGAGGGCCTCGTCACGGGTGACGTAGTTCATGAACGATACCGAGTGCTGCCCCGTTCCGTCTCCGAGGATGACGATGCCGTGCATGCTCTCGGGGGCCTCGGGGTGATCTGCGGCAACCTGTGTCATCGCATCGGAGACCCTATCGAGAGGTGATTTCGGGTTGATGGTGATGCCCGTTAGCTCGGCAAGGGGAAAGTCGGGGATGCCTCCTTCGGTCACGTTCCCGCCGCCTCTGCCTCATCTGCGAAAGCCACCAGCGCGGCGGCCACGGAACGGGCCGTAGCCGGGTCGGCTACCAGGTCAACGTAGGAGGCGTGGTGGTCGGTGCCGGCGAGGATGCGCAGGGCAGTGGCGAGCCGGGCGCGCCATGGCAGCCGTCCGTAGGCCCCGCCTACGGAGAGGGTGGCGGTGTTGTCATCGAACCGGGTGACGCGAAAGTAGTGGTGGTCGTGACAGAGGCATGGCCAGATGCTCTCGGTATGCGGCGTCCCGTTTCCCATCCGTTCCCCTTTCAAACTGGTTTTCGGGTGCCTCTGCGGTGCCCCGGGTGATTTTGGCTTGGCCCCTCTTTTCATCCGGGGGCACCGCAGGGGGCGTTCCTAACCCTACCCCGGCTAGCCGGAGCGGTTACCTGCGCCGGCGAAAAGCCCCCCGACGTCAGCGCGGAACGCGGGGTCGCGTGCCGCCTGGCGCCGGTACTCGGGGTCGTCGAGGATGCGGAGCAGTTGGGCTGTCACCCGCGAGATATGCTCGAGGGTGCGGCGCGTCCGCGCCTCCCATTCCGCATCGCCGGCTGCCTCGGTGTAGGCGTAGGCTAGTTCGTTGCGGATGTTCCTTTCCCGCCATTCCTCGGAGAGAGCGGTGGCCCGCCCGAGGATGGTGTCATGGTAGGGGCGAACCACCGGCGGCGGCTCGCTGATCCAATCCCGGGGCTCGGGGTCGGCGAGCCGCGCCATGCGGCTCGCCGCCTTGAACCGGATGAACCCCGCCATGGCGTTACGGTCACTATTGATAGTTGACTTCGCCACGCGCAGCGCGGAGGCGATTTGATCGGTGAAGTACCCCGCGTTGGTCATGTCGACCACCATGTCGCGGCGCCGCTCTATCTGCGCCTGGGATGGGCGGCGTGATGCCGCCCATCCCTCCGGGGTTACCGCTGCAGTGCCCACGCCAGGAGATTCTGCTTCTTAGCGCGGTTGTAGTGGTTCATGACGGCCTCGGCGACGTTGCGTGACGGCGAGGGGTAGACGCCGCTGTCGGCGAACCGGAGCCACCCGTTGGCGTCCTTGCCCCGCAGGATGGTCTTCAGGCGCGCGAAGTCAACGATGCCCGGGTTCCGCTTGATGATCTCGCGGAGGGCGCGCATCAGCAGCGCGTCGAACCGGTACACGTCCTCGTCGGTGAACGACTCCTTCAGCACCGAGAGAACGTCACGGAGCAGGTCCGCGCCCTCCTCCGGGGTGCCCGTGCCGATGATTGACTCGAGCGTGGAGATCGCCACGATGGTGTTCGCGGACTTGTACCCGCCAACCAGGCGGACGCCGAGGGCGGTGAACACGTTCTCGGCGAGGTTCTCGCGCACCGAGCCGCCCCGCACCCGCAGGTTCCACCGCTCTAGCGAGGAATGGCTACGGCGCCCGATGGTGATGCCGAGGGCCACGCCAGCCTCGCCGGTGACCTCGGCGACGGCGTCGGAGACGATGACCCAGATGCGGATGTCGGGGTCGCGGTGCTGCAAGGCGAGCACCCGGTTCTGGCCTTCGAGAACAACGAGGCTGTTGTCCGGGCGCATCCGCACCGTGGGAACCTCGGCGCGATCCCAGTCCCAGTTATTGGCCAGGCGCTCGATGCGCGCGGCGGGAACGCCGCGCTGCACCGTCTGGTCCACCACGAGGTCGCCGACGCGAACGTAGCCGACGAGGCGGGGGTCGGAACCGGGGTAAAGGGCGGTTCCCTCTACGTTCGTGCCCGGGCCGGGCATCCACTCGGCGCGGCGGTCGGTCTCCCACGCGGGGGTTTGCGTTGGTGCCGTCATCACGTTCCCTTCCCTGTTTTCGGTTTGCTGACATGCACCCGCGCATGCTATACGCCGGCCGTGTCAAATAGCAATTCTAGGGGCGGGGAACCCTGGGGTGATACACCGCCTTCCAGGGCCATGACGTGGTGTTACGCAACAGTTGGGCTGGCCAGGGGCGGTCATCGCGGTCGCCACGGAAACGGTCAACGATGAGGGCGCCGGCGGGGAGGCCGTCGGAGAGTTTGGGTACCTGGAGGGCGATGCCGAACTCGGGCCACCGTGACCACACCCCGGAGCCCATGGGGCGAAGAAGGCGTGATTGGCCGCCGGTGGCGAGGGGGGCATGGGCCTCCATCCACAGGGCGCACCCGTGGCGTTCGCGTACCCGGTCCCAGTACGCGGCGTGCGCGGCGTGAATGGTTTCCGCGCGTGCGCCGGTATCACGCATCGCCTTGTAGAGGGGGCCGACGCAGATCAGGGCGGGTTTCGCGTGCGCTATCAAGGCGTCGAGGGCGGCGGCGTCGGAGGGGGAAAGGAGGTCAATTCCACCCGGCTTGCTCCAGATGCGGGCGTAGTCACCTACCCCGCCGCCGGCGGTGCGGAGGAGGGCGCGGACCCGCGCTTGGAGCAGCGGCCCGGGGTTCTCAAGGTCTACGTAGAGGGTGCGTACCCGTGGGATGCGCTCGTGCCACGCGAACGGGTGCACGCCGGCGGCGCACGCCATCCACGCCTGGCGGAGCAACGTGGATTTCCCGGCGCCTTCGGGGGCTACGACGATGACGCGCTCCCCGCCGTGGAGGACACCGGGGATCACGGGGGCACCGTGTGCGAACTCTAGTTCGAGGAACGCCTCGGCAGTGACGGAGCGCTCCGGGGGGTCCACCGCCGCCGCGAGGCCCTCGATGCGCCGCGCGGCCTCAAGGATGATCCCCCCCGCCGTTTCGTGTTGGCCGTCTGCGGCCCAGGACGCCATGCTGCGGCCCAATTCGTGCACCCTGCGCCTCAAGGCCACGTCCCGTACCCGGCGGGCGAACCACGGCGCCTGTACGGCCGTGGGCACCGCCTCGATCATCCGGACCAGGTCCAGTGGCGTGACCTCCGGCACCAGCGGCGGCGAGGAGGTGTTCACCACCACCGCCATCGCAGCGACATCCGTGGGCTCCCCCGCCGCATGCCGGATGATCAACCGCAGGTAGAGCCCCGAGTAGTAGAGATCATCCGGCTCGAGGATTTCCCCCACCGCCGTGATCGCCGCCGGGTCCAGCATCATCGAGCCGAGAACCACATCCTCGCTGCCCGCATCACGGAACACGTCAGGCACCCGTGCCCCCCAGGGCGCGGCGCATCGACTCCCTGATCCGCTCGCGGTTGGCGGTCATCCCGGCGCGCCACATCTCCTCGCCACGATCCCACATCGCCTGCCACTCCTCCGGCGTGGCCCACGGCGGAACCACATCCGGGCGGTCGGGGCCGTAATCGGGGTGAGCGGCGAACCACTGGTTACGGCGCTCTTCCACGCGGCGCACAATATCGGCCGGCCATATCCGGCGGGATTCCTCTGAATAATGCTCGACTACAGCCCGTTCCGCCTCGGCGTGAGTCATGTACCCAATCACCAAATGCCACGCCTCAACATCGGCTTTGCCGATGGTGCGTTGGTCAAACGAGGCACACCGAGCCAAAATGAGCAACACCGCGTCTTTGGTCAAATTCCCCTCCCGTTCCCGTTGAGGCCGACCGTAGCACGGGCGCCGGGGGAGCTGTCGTCGAAGGTGCCGAGAAGATCTTCGAGGGGCTGTTGCACCGCCCGGTCGGTGGTGCTGGGGCGCCGGCCCGGGCGCATTTTCGCGCCGGCCTGGAGTTGAACGTACTTCGTTCGGAGCTTCGGCAGCGAGAGGACGTGGGGGCGCCAGAACTCGTCGCTGGCGCACCAATCGATGGCCGCGTGAACCTGGGCCTCGGTGCGCTTGTCGTCATCGAGCATCAGCCGCGCGGCGCGGCGCCACTGGACGCCGTAGCGGGGGCGCACGCCGGTCTGGTTCTCAACGCTATCGGCCATGTGCTCGCAGAGGCGGTCAACGTCTTCGCGCTCGCCTGGTTGGTCACGCCTACCGTTCGTGACAGGCGTGGCCTTGCTTTTAACCAAAAGGCTGGGGTTAGTAACTGACCCCCTGCCCCTAAGGGTATCCGGTACGGTATCCGGTACCCTATCGGGTACGGTATGGCATAGGGTATTCACCTGCGAAGATAGCCGCTTGATCCACCCCTCGGCGAAGTCTTTCAAAAGAGGGTGAACGTCATCGTCTGCAACGGCCCGTTCGATCTCCGAAGAGATCACGCTGCGTAGCCGATCCGACTCCACGACGGCGAGGTCTGCGGCGAGGGGGTTGGCCATCTTCGGGCTCCGGAGGATGCGGTCACGGCGCACCAGCGAGCGGATCAGCAACTCCCCCTTCGCCGCGTCGGTGATGATGAACGGGCGCATGCACCCCTCGAGGGCTTCGAGGTTCTTCTCCAGCGCGGCGACGGTCATGCCATCGGTCATCGCGGCCCACCGCTTCGGGCGCAGGGCGATCACCCCGCAGTGCGAGAGGTCTGGCTGCGAGACGAGGAAGAGGTAGAGGTGCTGGGCGCCCATGGGCAGGGCGCGGAAATCCGGGTCGGCCCAGATCGAGGTGAAGATGCGCGCTTCGGTGCGCGCCATCAGATGGCACCTGTGTTTATGCTATGGATTGCCGGGGTAGCGACGGTTGGGGTCACTCACAGCCTCCGATCGCGGGCGTGGAAAACCAGGAGTTGGCTGGATGTGCCGAACGGCCGGCCGCACCCCCCCCCGGCAAGCCCTTTGGCCCCCCGCCTGCTGCGTCAACAGCAGGCGGGGGGCGGGCACCATCCCGCTAGCGGCCACCGTACACCGGCGATGAGTGCCGGCGGTAGAATGAAACCTGGGGCAGGTGTGACGGGAACCGGAGGGGAAAATCATGCGGTGGGGTGCTAAGCCCGCATGGCCTGAACTGGCAGAAGACCTGGAGGTTGTGATCATGCTCTCGGCGGAACGGGCAGTGCGGTACGACCCTGCGTGGGCAGAGGAGGAACCGTGGGCGAACGTCACACCGCGCCAGTGGCGCCGCTGGCGGCATAAGCACCGGGGGGCCTCTCAGCATGCCCACTTCCCCGACCCCGAACGCCCCGGGCGCATCCTGCGGTGCCAGCGGTGCCGCCCCGCGCCCGCCGTGCCCGATGTGACGCAGGCGAGGGTGGGGCTATCAAGCCGCTGGGCACGCTCGTGAAATAACACCCCGGAAACGCGAAGGGAAAATACCCGTGATTAGCCTGCTATCGAAGTTGAGCCAGGGCCAGCTTTTCGTCATCGTGATCGTCGCAATGATTCTCGTGGCGGTCATTGCGTGTAGTTTCGCCGGGATATTCAAGCGCGAGTCCTCTCCCCCGGAGAAGGGTGGCGGGGCGGGGGAATAGCACGCGCCCCGCGCACGTTCACCAGTGCGTACGGGTACGAACGGGAAGGGAAACGCGAGATGACAAACGAGATGACCTGCGAGGAGATCTTCGGGTTCGGTACCACCACGTTCGAGGGCGCGAAGGTGCACACCTTCGACAGCGACAGCGGCACCGCCTACGACGCCTCACAGTGCTGCGACGAAATCAGCAGCGGCGACCTGTTGTACGTGCCCGCCGAGGGCGTGGTGGCCGTTCTGTGCGAGGCGTGGCCCGTTGTGGCCGCCACCACAGAGCCTCTCCCCGATGACAGCCGGGTGGCGTTCGACCGGCTAGCCGAGGGTGCCTCCTGGGGCGAGGCGTTCGAGGGGAAGTTCACCGGGGCCGCCGAGACGGCGGGCCGGTTCCTCGCGGCACAGGCCTGATAGCGGCCAACTCGGCGGTGATGGTGCCGTCAAGCCAATCCGCCGGCCGCCACACCCCGTAATCGGCGCCAGCGCCGCGAAGGGCCGCCTCCCACTCCCGTTGCGGAGAGGTGAGGCGGCCCTTCGCGGTTTTGAGTTCCCGGAACAGCACCCGGGTTCCCGCGAACACCCAATCGGGGAAACCCGGCGCGGAGTTCCGTGACCGGTAGGTGTGATACGCGGGGATACGGTACGCGGCTGCCAGGGCGCGAACGTTTTCCGAAAGTTCACGTTCCGGCATGGCAGCCGCGTACCCACTCATGCCCGGGCGTCACCCTCGATGACGTGCAACCCCTCGCCGGAGGCGATTAGCTTCGCGATCACCGGGATGGCGAGGGTTCGCATCCACCCGTTGAGCAGGTCCGGGTCATTGGCCTCCAGGTCATCAATCAACTCCTGGGCGCGTACCGCGTTGATCCACCCAGACGGGTCACGGGCACGGGCGAGCTCGGCGGTCATGTCAGCGGCGTAGTTCCGACCGGTGCGCACAACGTAGAGGTTAGGCGGGCTCATCTGTGTCCATCACCACCTCCGCATCTGCGGGCGCCGCGTTCAACAGGGCGCCGAGGCGTTCCGGGTCACGGCCGCACGCCGCGAGGGAGCGCATGATCCGCGTGGCCTCGACCTTGGGGAGTTGGGCGTTGTGCACGATCCCCGCGAGGCGGTTCACGACCCCCTGCTGCTCCTCGGGGTCGGTGACGCCCATCTGCTCAAGGAGGGTGCCGATGGCGCGCAACTGGGCCGGTGCCGCCACCTCGTCCTCGCCCCGGGTGTCATCCTCGCCGCCGTACCCGTCACCGGCGGGGGCTAGGGGGTCGCCGTCCTCGTCAACGATGGCGCCCAGCTCCTCGGGGGTGTAATGCAACCCGAACAGCGCCTCCTCGCAAGCGTCACGCGCGCACGCGGTCACCGCCCGGTGCTTCAGCATGGCGGTAGGGTACTTCCGCCAGTTCTCCTTGCCCGCCAGGCCAGCCTCGCGGGCCATCGCCATCGTCCACGTAACCTCGAACACCCATTCCGGGTCATCTGACCGGATGATCATGCACGTAGCCGATTGGCCGTCCGGGGCGACTTTGAGGCGGAGTTTGTGGCCAGCGCGGCGCACCAGGCCGGAGATCAGGCCGGCGGAAGCAGTGGGCTTCCCGTCAATGACGTGAATGCCGGTGATAGCCGCCATCGCGGGAATGCCGAGCATTTCCGCGTATTCGAGGGCCCAGAGGATGTTGGAGGGCTGGCGCTGGTACGCCTTCGGCAACAGGCCAGATGCGGCCATTTCCCGGGCGTAAAGGAGTTTCTCGGTCAGGGTGCGGCGCCGGCTAAGGCCAAGGGGCGCGGTCACCGCAACCTCCGTGCCGGGCCGTGTTTCCTCGTTAACCTCGGTTGCTGTCATCATCCCGTTCCCTTCGGTAGGTAATGCGGTCCACGACCGCAGCTTTCCGCACGTGCTCCTTCGTGTAATACACCGAGCGTGTCACCACGGGTTTCCCCGTTTTGGAATCAAAACCCGTGCGCGCCGTCCCCATCGCCGCCCGTACCAGGTTCTCAAGTTCGCGGGTGTCGCGTTCCGCGTCAGCGCGGCGGCGCAACGCCGCGCCGTAACGAAGAAGGAGGCGGCGGGAAATCACCGCCGTGTCGGCCGCGTCAACGGCGTACATGCCCCGCAGGGCGCGGGCCGTGGCCATGGTGCCGTCAATATCCGGGGGGGTCTCGGTGCGTACCGCTTCGAGGAATGCGGCGGCGGCGTCCCGCAACGCCGCCGCCGCCGCGCCGTCGTAGGTCAATTCATACACCCGCACCGAGCGGGAGGGGAAGAAGAGGCACGCAACGAAGCCCCTATCTGCGCCCAGCACATCCATCTGCCAGAGCAGTTGCGCGGCGTAATGCGGGGGAACATCACCCGAGCCGCCCTCGCCCCACCCGTCATACCCCCCCGAGGTTTTCGCTTCGACGGGCCACCCCCCGGCGGTGACGCCGTCGGGGGTAGCCAACTGCCAGAGGCGCTCCGGGTGGGCGCAAAGGCCGGCGCGGGTGACCTCGTGACCCGTTGCCATGGTGAACTCCCCCAAGACAAACGGCTCCATGTACGTGCCGAGGCGCATCGCCGGAGACGGGTCATCGGCGAGCTCAAGGATGCCTGTTTTGTCCGCCCACAACGAGAACGCGCTCGCCCACCCCAGGGGGGCGCAGCCCGTGATCGCCGCTATCTCGCTGGCGGTGACCCCGGTTCGGCGCAACGCCAGCCACGTCTCGCGGTCATAACGATCAGCGCCCGGGGGGAGGAGTTCCACGGCGTGCATCATCCCGTTTCCCTTCGTGTCGGTGCCTAACGCCACCCTGATGCTAGGCGGCGCCCCTGACACTTCGCCCGGACGCCTTGGCCCGCGCGCTCTTCTGGCAGTCCTTGCAGATGCTTTTGCGGCCCGTGGGGCGTGCCCGGTCAACGGAGAACGCATCGGCGGGCTTGGCGAGCCCGCAGACGCGGCACGGAAGGTCGGGGCCGAATGGTTCCGGTTCGGGGAGCGGGGGAACAGCAACGGGTGACGCGGGTTCCGGTGCCACGCCAAGATCAGCGGCTGGCGAGGGCACGGCGAGGTGCATCCGGGCACCCGAATCGGTGATCTGCGCGGCGAGGGTCACGAGGAGGTGCGCCCAGTTCTCGCGTACCACCGGGTCGGCGGCGCGGAACTCCCCGCCCATGAGCACGGCGTAGGAGTCAATTATGATCATGAGGCCGTCAATGACAGACTGGTCACCGCCCCACCCCGTGAGGGACCATAGGGCACGCTCGACATCGGAGCGGGTGATAGCGGGAATTCCGGGGGCGCCGGTTGCGTTATCGTTCACGCCTGCGATCCTAACCGCAGGGAGCGACACGGTGCGCATGCCCCTTGACGTGCCCTTACGTGATAGATGGTAGGCTTCGTGGTGTGCCCCGGGGTGCCCGGGTTACGGGTTACGCCCCATGGGAACGCGAACGGAAAGGATGGGCAGCGATATGACTATTCGGCAGGAAACCCCGAAGGCCGGGCCGGTTACGGCCGTGAAAGACGGCCTTGCCCCGGTCACCTTCAACGGGTACCTGCTAGCCGAGGTGACAAACGAGAGGCCAACCGGCCCCAGGTGGCTCGACCTCTACCTCTACCGCGAGGTCGACGATGATGGCACCCCCGGTGCTTACATTGTTCATTCCGTGGGCGTGAGCCTGGTGTACCACCGTGGCGCTGATACCAACACGTGCCGCGCCAAGGGCGTGCCCGTGACAGCCGGGGCCGAGGAGGTGCCCGAGGACGCCGAGCCGTGCCGCGATTGCCGGCCCGCGCCCCTCTCGCGCCTGGGACCCGAAGACGTGATTCGCATGGAATCAAACCGGCACACGGCGCATAGGTGCATCACGCCGGGCGAGGTCATTGAGGCGCTTCGGGATGGTCCCGGGCGTGCCCCCGGGCGGCTATCCGGGCCCGCCCAGAGGCTGTTGCAGGTAGCTGCGTCACGTGACCCGGAAATCAGGGAGGCGGCAACCACGCCGGTGAGGCTGTAGGCGATCCGGCGCGGTCCCCCGCGCAACAATTGGGAAGGGAAACGAAAATGCCAGACAACGGGAACACGTTCGCCAGGCTGGCGCACGTGGCCATGAGGGGCGAGAACATCCCCGCCTCCGAGGGGGGCCTGCCCGATATCACGGGCGGGAACCTCGCGGTGAACGCGCGGCTGTTGTGGCAGGCGGTGCGCCACCACGCTGACATGACACGCCAGACCGGTGACACCCCCGCCACCTACCTCTCCCACGGTGACCGGCCCGGCCTGCGGTTGAAGGTCAACGTCTCCGCCATCGCGGAACAGCAGTGGCCGCGTTACCGCGCGCAGGAGCATGACGCGGAGGCGGTGCGCCGCGCTATCCAGGGTTACCTCCGCGACGGCGGGAACATGGCGTGCATCGAGCACGGCACTAACACCCGTCCCAGTACGTGGTGGGTGAGCGAGACGTTCGCCGAGGGCATCCGCGAGCTCCCCCACGCCCGCACCACCCGGGGAAAGCCGGGAGCTACGAAGGTGACCCGCGAGGAACTGGGCCTTGACCGCGCCCCCGCGCCCGTCCAGGTGAGTTACGCTTGCACGTGGCCCGGGTGTAACGCCCCCGCGTTCCGCAGCGCCCGGGAACGCACCCATCACGGGCTGAAGGAGCACCGCACCGCCGCCGGCTGGATACGGTGGGCACTGGAAACGTCCGGGGAGCCGGCGCGGATGATTCACATCTCCGACGCCGCAGCCGCCGCCGGGTTCACCGGGTCGGTGGAAATCCTTCGCCGTGCCGCGTTCGACATGGTGGAGGCCGGTGACCTTAGCGTGGCGTACCCAACGTCACCCGAGACGCCCGTGTTCCGCCTGCCCGGGATGCCCGAGGGTTCCGCAAAGGCTATCGTTGAGCCCGGGGTTCCCCTCCAGGCGGCGGTACCCGTGGCCGAGCCCGTGGTGCCCGTGTTCCGTGACGGCGGGGAACCCCCTGCCGAGGCGGGGTTCTCCGACGCGGCGGGGATGTTCATGCAGGGCCTCCGGGCGCTCATCACCCAGGAGGTGCGCGCGGAAATCGAGCGCGCCGACATTGACAGCGACGTGGTTATCGAGCGGTTGCAGGCGGAAAACCGGATGTTGCGCCGGCGCCTCGCCCGCCGGGGAGACGTCGCGGAGGGATAGGCGGCTGTGTCGGAACGCGGCACCGTTGTAGCCGACATTGACGGCCTCGGAGGTGATGTCACCACCTCCGAGGCCGATGCCGGTGACGCAGCCGTGCTGGTCCGCCGCATGGCGAACCGGCACGGCTGTTCCCGTGTCCGCCCGGGGGATGAGGCGTGCCGTCACCGCAACCACCGCCGTGACGCGCACCTGATGGCGGAAATGATGGACGCCCTGGGCCTCCGGGGTGACACCCCGGTCCCCTTGGTGCCGCGCACCCCCGAGGAGGCCATGGCAGAGGCGGCGCACCCGCGTGACTGGGAGTCACTCCTCTCCGGGGTGCTGAAGGGAAGCGGGAATGACGGCAAAAACGGGAGACGGGTTGCGGCATTGGCGTCCAGCTCCGCAGGCGCAACAGACCGCCTGCGGCCTTGACGTCGCCGGCGTGCACGTCACCACCTACGCGCACGGACGCGGTAACAGGCGTGTCACCTGCGGGGAATGCAGGGCGAAAATGCGCGCCGGGAAAAAATACGGATAAGCAAGAGGGGAACAGGGAATGACCGACATCAGGGGCATGGTGGAAACCGCGCTCCGCGAGGTACTAGCGTCCCGCACCGAATGGGACGAGCCACCCGAGTTGTATTACATTGTCCGTGACAGGCGTGCCGATCACGTTCACGCCCGGGGCCTCCCGTTCCCCGATGTGGTGTGGGGCATCATGGAACCCACCGAGCTTCTTCACCGCATGGGCGCCGTTGCCCTCGAGCACGGCGTCCCGGCCCTCGCCATCGACGGCGCGGAATTCGAGTACGTTGGCGCGGCGTTCCGGTACGAGGCGTGGGGCGTCCACCAGGACCCCTATGACCTCATCACCGAACTAGCCGCCGAGGAACGCCAACTCCACCTCCACCCCGACAGGCGGGAGGGGCGGGTGATCAACGCGGCCATCCCCGAGGGAACGGTCTCGGTGATAGAAGACAGGGTGACCGGGAACGTCGAAGTCGTTCACGTAGGAGACGGTTACGAAACCGAGGGCGGCGGGCGGGTCACCACGGCCCTAACCCGCATCCTGTTCGCCCTGCGCGGCGGCCTCCACTTCGACCCCGCCACGGGTGGCGTGCCCGGTGCGTAGCGAAGAGGCGGTACGCGCCACGGTCCTCGATGACGCCAACATGAACGGCGTGAAACGGGAGGTGCGGGCACGTGGATAACGTTGTCACGCCCAGGCTCATTGTCGGCGCCGGTGACATGCACGCCAACCCATGGCACGCCTATGACATGCTGCCCCGCGCAGCGGCGGCACTCGCCGGCGAGGAACGCAAAATAGTCCTCCAGTTCGGGGACTTCGGGTTCTGGCCGCGCATGGTGTACGGCCGCGAGTTCCTCGGCATTGTGCAAACGATCTGCGCACGCGAGGGCATGGAGTTCTGGTTCCTTGACGGGAACCACGAAGACCACGAAACCCTCGGCCAGCTAGCGGACTTGCGGCGTGATCTCGGTGCCTCAGATGTGCCCGCGAAGGTGCCCGTTCCAGGGCATCCCAACATCTACTGGCTCCAGCGGGGGTACCGGTGGGCGTGGCACGGCCGGCGGTGGCTCGCCCTCGGCGGCGCAACCTCGCTAGACCGTGACGTACGCACCGAGGGTGTTGACTACTTCCCCGCCGAGGAGATACGCGAGCATGATATCCGCGCCGCCCTCCCCCCCGGCGCGGAGCACGCCGATGTGATGGTCACCCACGATTGCCCTTCGGCGGTGGTGCACACCTACCCCGAGTACGGGTTCCCCCCGGCGGAGAAAGACCGTGCTGCGCGGCACGCCCACCGCCTCCAGGGGGTGGTGAACCGGGCACAGCCCGCCTACCTTGTTCACGGCCACCTCCATACCGCCTACACCCGCCTCGTTGACATGCCCTACGGCCAGTGCGTGGTCACCGGCCTCGCGTGTGACGGCATGAAGGGTTCCTGGGCGCCACTAGATGTACGGGACATGACCTGGCATCCCGTAGCATGAACCACGGGGGCGGGCCGGGTGGCAGCCGGTTACCACTTGAGATGGAGAGGTTCCGGGTTCAAGTCCCGGTCTCCGCCGCGAGGCGGAGGTAGCTCAATTTGGCAGAGCGCTTAAAACCCGGCAGCCGAAATACTTGCCCGCCCCCGCCGCGTTCACGGTATAGTTTCGCGTGCACGGGCCGGGCGGTAGCCGGTTACCTCGTTTGGGACTAGGATAAAACCCGGTTGCCATCAAACTTGCCTGTGCACCTAAGCAGGGAACGTGAAGGGAAATCCGAATACACGAGGAGGAAATAGTGTCCCCCATCCGTGACCCCATCGCCGCCGCAGTGACCGGCGGCACCCCCCAGACACGGCCCCTGCCGGGCCGCGCGGCAGACATGGTAGCGAACCCCGCAGGGGGTTACGTGTTCTCCAAGAACCACCGGGAGAACCTCGCCGATTTCATCATCACCGGCACCGCCGGCGGCACGTACTACGTCAACGAGCGCGAGCACACCCTCGGCAACCTCGCGCGGGTCAACGACGCCGTTGCCGCCGACCCGCTGGGCGCCGCCGTACTCGCCCACGAGTGCCTCACGGGGTTCCCGCAGCGCGCCCCCCGCCCCCACGGCGGCCTCTACGTGCTCGCGTACGCCCACGCGAAGGGCGGTCACGAGGCGCGGCTGTGGATCGAAGACCACGCCTGGGAGGCTATCCGCACCAGTTTTCACCGCAGCATGTTCTGGGGGTACTACCGCCAGGTGGCGGGCAAGCCGCGTGCGGGTGACAACGAGCCGACGATGCCCTCGGGGCGCGCCGCGCGGCGCCTGTTCTCCTCGCTGCTGTTGCGTCCGGATGTTGACGACCTCGCGTTCAGCATCGCGAAGGGGAATTCGCGGAAGACCTCCGCCGGCGAAGACGTGTCAGCGCATGACATTCTCCGCAAGTTCCACCCGTTCACCGCCGACCCGCGCCGTAACACCCTGTTCGCGTGGATCGGCGGGAAGGTACCCGATGTGGTCGCCGCCGAGGTCATTCCGGTGATCGGCCAGTTCACCGCAGCGCAGGGGCTGGTCACGTCAAAGGAGGCGGTGGCGTTCATCGCGGCGAACCCGCGTACCCCGTGGGAGTTCATCCCCTCGGAGTTGCGTGACGCCGCCGCGTGGCGGGAACTAGCAGGTACCACCGGAATGACCGCCCTGGTGCGTAACCTCGCCCTGATGACCCGTAACGGGGCGATCACGCCCATGGCGCCCACCACGGCGAAGGTTGTTGACCGGCTCTCCGATGGGGAGGCCGTGCGGCGTTCCCGTCTCCACCCCGCCGATTTGTGGCTCGCACAGCAGGCGTACGCCGCCGGCGTGTCACAGCCCCACCCGGGCAAGCCGCCGGTGACGTGGCAGCCGGTGAATACCGTTCTCGGTGCCCTGGACCGGGCTTGGGAGGCGGCGTTCGGCTCGGTGACGCCCACGGGGAAGCGGCTGCTGGTAGCCGTTGACTGTTCCGGTTCCATGGGCTCGGCGATGCACCTCGCCTCGGGTGCGCCCATCGGCAACGTGTACCAGGTGGCACTCGTCATGGCGATGATGCTGGCACGAGCCGAGCCGAACGTTCACGTCATCGAGGTTGACACGAGCGTGCACCCCTCGTTGGTGAACGCTCGCACGTCAATCGCCGAGATCGGCTCGCACCGCAACCCCCACGGCGGGGGCACCGACATGGCGTTGCCGTTCCTGTGGGCAACCCGGGAGAAGGTCTGCGCCGATGGGATCGTTGTCTTCACCGACAACGAAACCTGGGCCGGTGGGTGGCACGCCTCGGAGGCGCTGGAGGCGTACCGCCGGGCGGTTAACCCCGCGTGCAAGGTGGTAGTGGTCTCGATGACCGCGAACGGCCGCAGCATTGGTGACCCGCGTGACGAGGGCGTGCTGAACGTCGCCGGCCTCGACGCGACTATCCCCGCCCTCGTGGCGGGGTTCATCCGGTAGGGGGGCACGTGATGGCCTTGGAGATCACGCTTCGCGCAAAGTACCGCAGGCCGGGCTCGGCGAAGAAGACGAAGGGCAAGTCGGGCGGTAACGGGGGCCGTGGGAAGGGGAACGTTAACCCTCCCCGTGGCATCCCGCGTCACTACCGGGGCAAGACGCATTAGGATAGGCCGGTGTTCGCGGGGCTGTCACCACGTGGCATGGACAGCTCCGCGAACATCACCCCCCGTGGGGAAATAACCCAGCGTGCCTGGTTGTTAACCAGGGTATGACCATGCGAGTGCACGTGACCATTGCGGCGTTCCCCGGCCCCCTCGCCGGCGTTGCCGCTATAGTGGTGTTCCCGTACGCGGTGGCATGGTGGCTGCTACGCATCCTCGCGGGCCTCTCAATGTTGACCATCGCGTACGGCCTGGGCGTCTGCGAGATGGTTGCCCGCATGGCGGCCCGATGGGAAGGGGCACGAATGGAACGCAAGCAGCAAGACGAGAAGCAGCAGGCGGCGCAACCGCCGGCGGCCCCGCGTCACGCAAGTGGCGTGATCAAGACCGGCTCGCGGGTGTGGGAACGCCCGCGAGGCCGTCACCGCAAGGAAGTCAACCCCGGCGAGTAGGCGCCGTGGGCGAACCGGGAAGGGAAGGGAACACCTGGAATGAACCCGTTTAGCAAGATCACCGACATGATCGACACGATCATGGACAAGGCCGTGAAAATCGGCACAGCCGGCATTGGCATCAAACTCCTCCTGCTTCTGGGCGCCGGGTTCATCATCGGCGTGCTCCGTTTCGGGTGGCATGACCTGGTCTATCCAGCCGGCCAGACCATCGTGCAGATCATCGAGAATTTCGGGAAGGTCACCGCAAAGTAGCGGTATAGTTCATGGTGGCGGCGGGCCGGGTGCAAGCCGGTTACCGTTGACAGGTTCGATTCCTGTACCACCCCCCTTGGGGGGTGGTGCTCAAGGCGAGCAAAACCCGGCGAGCGGAAAACTTGCCCGCCGCCGCCAACGGAATACGCGAACGGAGGGGAAACGTTGGCTGGGAAGAAGGCTGCTGGCAACCCGAAACGCCAGGAAAGGATGACGGCATGCTGGCAGCGTTCACGGGCACGGGCGAACGCACGGCGCCGCACCCAGGAAGAGGCGGCCCGCCGTAACCTCGCCACCATCCGCGCCGGGGGGATGACCCCCTGGATGGCTGCTCGCGCGGAACGGCTCGCACGGCGCGCGGCGCTGCGCATGCCGGCCCCGCGAACCGCATGACCAAAAAGAAACGCAAAGGGAAACGAAGGGAAGGGAAGGCAGGCATGGTTGACGCGAATGCGGCGAATGTGGTGCCCGTGAAGTCTGCGGAGGAGGAGGCGCGGGATAGGTTCCGCGCCGGCCTCGCCTCGCTGATGGGCTCCGCCATGAACGATGACTCGGTGACGTGCGCGGGAACACGGTTCGTGCTCCCCGCCCAGTTCGCCGGGGAGGGCGGCCTGGGCCGCGCCCAGGATTTCCTCCGGGATTACGAGAAGCAGCAGGGCGAGGAATTCGAGTTCAGCCGCACGTTCCCCTACCGCCCGTATGACGGGGCGGCGGCGTTCGATAGGGCTGTGCGCCTGATGTTCGGCTCCGCCGGCCTGGGGCGTGTCACCTACGGGATGTTCGGCCAGAAGTACCTCCCGGAACTGGTTTCGGTGGCCGTGGGCCCGCACGGGGAAACCCTGCAGGTTCCGTGGGGCCGCGTCCAGATCCCCGGGTGGGGTTACTTTGACCTCGAAGCCGACCGTACCGAAGACGGCATAGTCTTCGACCTTCACGTCACCGCGCCGCGCCGGTACCGCGCCGAGGCCGAGGCGTTCTTCGACCTGGTGCGCCACGAGCTCGATGAGCGTTCTATTTACCGGGGCAAGGCCATCAACGCCGATGACCACCGGCCCTCGTTCCTCGACCTCGACCACCTTCCCCCGGCGGTCTACACCCAGGATGTGATGGGCGCGCTGGAGCGGAACGTGTGGGCCGTGCTGCGGTACGACGAGGAGCTCCGCGAGCAGGGGGTTAGCCTCAAGCGGGCGGTTCTCCTCGGCGGCCCCTACGGGGTTGGCAAGTCACTGGCGGGTGCGCTCACGGCCCGCGAGGCGGTAGCGGCGGGGTGGACGTATATCCTGGTGCGCTCGGGGAAGGACAACGCGAAGGAGGCGTTGAACACGGCGCGGATTTACGCGCCGGCGGTGGTGTTCATCGAAGACCTTGACCTGGAGACTGCGGGCCAGGATCGGAAGGCCGTGGCGGCGCTCCTCGACCAGATGGATAGCGTCTCCACCAAGGGTCTTGAGGTCCTTTCGATTTTCACGACCAACTTCCCCGACAAGATCGATAGGGGCGTGCTGCGGCCCGGCCGCATTGACGCCTACATCGAGATTGGCGCCCTCGACGCCGAGGCGTTCGAGCGGCTGGTGCGGGGCGTGGCCCCGGGCGGCGCCCTCGACGCGAACATCGACTGGGCGCAGGTGGCCGGGGCGATGGAGGGGTACTTCCCCTCGTTCGTGGTGGAGGCCGTTTCCCGGGCCGCGCGTGATAGCGCGGTGCGGAACAACGGGAAGGTCATCTCGATTTCTACGGGTGACCTGGTGAACGCCGCGAATGACCTGCGGCCCCAGTTCAACCTGATGAACACCGCCCCCGAGGGGGAGCACTCCCAGCCGACGCTGGGCAGGGTGTTCACGGGCATCGTCGAGGATGCCCTGGGGCGCACGAGTGTTGCGCGTTCCAGGTTCGAGGTTGCGGCCCCGAAGAACGGGGCGCACCGGTAGGACCCAAGCGGGTTGCCTGCCCCCTGCTGTTACGGGGCGGGCAACCCGCTTGGTATAGTAGGAAGTGGTGTTGCGGCGCGGGGTCGCCTAGTTCGGTATGGCACCGGGCTCATAACCCGGAATAACGCCGGTTCAAATCCGGCCCCCGCTACTAATAAAGTGCGGAACCCGAAACGAAGGGAAACGGGAACCATGGGATGGAAGCGCAAGGAGCAGGAGCCAGACCCGCTGGTGGGGCGGCGGCAATACCAGTTCATTGGCAAACTGCCCACCCAGGCGGAGTTGGCTGCGTTCCGCGCGGAACGCATGGCAGCGGCACAAGCGGCCCTCGACGCGGTGGTGACCACGAACCGCGAGGAGATGGCGGGGTGTGACCGCGAAATCGAGCGGTGCGACCGCATTATCAACGACATGGGCGTCACCGCGAAGAAGCGCTCGGCGGCGGTGAGGGCGCGGAAAAAGGCGGTCGGTGACAAGGCGCGGTACGCCCAGGCCATTGCGAATGCCACGGCCACGGCGAACGCCAAGAAGAAGGAGATCAAGCGGAGTCATAGGGGGTTGAACGGGCGGTGATGGACGCGACTACCCTGGGGTGGTTCGCCGGGGTCATTGACCTCAAGGGCACCATCATCCGGAAGAACAACCAGACCCGCGCGACCCCCCAACTGGTGCTGTTGATCGACACCCGCCACAAGGCAGTTGCCGATCGGATGGCTACGATGACCGGCACGGGTATCGGTACCCGGGATGTGAGCGTGCCGCTGCGGTTCGAGCGGAAGCAGTGCCGCGAGCATTGTCCCGAGGTGCACGTGCACGTCTCGGAGATGAACATGCCGCAGACGTACCGGTGGCAGGCCACGGGCGTGGCCGCCGCGATCATCCTCCACAACCTGTTGCCGTACATGACCACCGCATCGGCGCGTGACTTCGGCGGTACTATCACCGAGATCATCCGCGTGGCGGCGGTACGCGGCCAGGGATCGGGGGCTACCCGCGAGGCCATCGTGCGCCTTGCGGGCCTCGGGTGGGACATCCCGGCGGCGTTGCTGCGGCGCATGGGCGCAGATATGATCCGTGCCGTGAACGCAGCGGCGAAGGCGGCATAAGGGGCGGTAAATGAGGGGGCGCGTGGGTACCGTGGTAGTGGATCGTGACGGCGAGCGGTGCAGTGCATGCCCGCACCCCTTCGACCCGCACGTGCTGGTGGCCGTGGGTAACGACCCCCTAGACGGGGGCCTGTTGGTGTGTCCCGAACCGGGGTGCTTGTGCGTGTGCACGTGGGGGGTGAACGGCGCTGCGGGCGCTGGGCGCCCCCTGCGCCCCGACCAGCGTGACGCGGTACGGCGGCACGTACAGGGTCTCGGTTAGGTGCAAGCGCCCGTAGCTCAACGGATAGAGCATCTGCCTACGGAGCAGAGTGTTGGGGGTTCGAGTCCCTCCGGGCGTGCAGGCAGGCGGGAATGGGCTAAGCAGGCCCCCCGGCTGCCCCCGTCTAACGTTCAAACCGAACGCCCGCCCGTGCGTCAACGGGAACCATCATGAGAGAAAAGTGGGGCCGCCTCGATGACCTCGAGGCGCGTGCCGCAGCGAAACCGCCACCCCCGTTCCTCGCCGCCGACCCGGCTGATATCACCATTGACATCTCCCCGGATGCGCATTTCCTTGACCACCCCGTGTGGCACTGCATGCTCGGCTGCGAGGCCGGGGCATGCCACGTCTCCTACGGGGGGTGGCGGGCACACCTCCGGTTCGGGTGGCAGTTCCGGTGGCGTGACGAAATAGGGCGCCTCGTGTTGTGCGTGCCCCTGCGGCGGCACGCCTACACCGGCACGTGGAACCGCGCCGGCTACCAGGGGTTGCGGTGCCGCCGCTGCTGGAAGGCGCCCCGTGGGAGGGAATCGTGAAGCACAAGGTGTACCAACTGCCCGCCATGCCCCGCCTGGATGTCTCCGACATAGCCGATGACGCGGCGGCGGTGAAACGCAAGAAGCACCTCTACCGTGACATCTGGCGGTACGTCACCGAAGACTGGGACGAGGCGGTCCGGGCGTTCCAGGCGAACCCGTGCTACTTCACGGCATGGCGCTACATCCAGCTCCACCCCATGTTCTGGCGCTTTGAGGAGAAGTGGCCCAACCAGCAGGCGGTAGACGTACGCAACCTCAACCACGACGGGGGGTGGGATGGGGTTACCACGTGGGTGATGCGCGTTGACCCCGCCACCGGCCGTCACAGCGCCGACAGTGGCCTCAACACCCGAACCGAGGTGTGGCTTGAGGCGGGGGAGTTCGCGTGGCCCGATGACCTCGCCGGCGGCGGCGGTGACACCTGCCCGAACCGTTACCACAACCCGGATATTGACGCGCACGGCGCCACCATGGAGGAGGCTACGGTGGCGATGGCGCGGAACATCTGGCGTAAATACGGCAACGACAGGAAAAAGTGCGCACCCCAGTGGCACGACAAGAAGCGTGCGAAACAGGATGCGCGGCTAAAAAAGCGGTACGGCGGGAACGTTGGCATGGCACGTTCACGGCCGTACCGTCACGTGCCTTGCGCGTGGGAGCGGTTGCGGGGCCCGGCAGGGGAGATAGCGGCGTCACTCGCAGATATCCGCGAAAGCCGGGTAGAATAAAGGGGTCACGAGCGGCGCGGGCCGGATGGGTACCGGTTACCTCCTTTGCAAAAGAAACCCGGTACCCCGGTTAAAATTTGCCCGTTGCCCCGCACGTCATCACGCACCCGGGTTGCGGGGCGGGCCGGGAGTTTGCCGGGTTATCTCACTGCAAATGAGGAGGAGCGGGGTTCGACTCCCCGCCTGCGGCTGAACGTGCCGCAGTGGTGTAACGGGTAGCACGTCAAAACATCCGGTGGCGAATCACTTGCCCGCCCCGCCCCCCGCCGCATCCGGGCGGGGGGTGTGCGGCGCAGCCCACGAAGACGCGGCCCCCAACAGTGCGGAGACCACCCACGGGAGGAACGCCGCCAACGACGGCGGCAGGCCGTGGGCGAACGCGGGCACGTATGTCACCAGCACCCATGTGATCACGCCGGTTACCACCGACACGGCCGCGCCTGCGGCCGTTTTCGTTTCCACAGGCCCCCCGGCGGCGCCCATCAGGCCGGGGAGGCGATGCGCGCCTGGTATTCGGCCCAGGAGATTGTCACCGGCCCGGGGATGCCCGCCGCCTGGTAGGCGGCTACGTTGGAGATGCCGCCCTCGGTGGCGGTGACGTGATGCAGTGTGCCGTCGGAGGCGAGGAGGAACACCCCGGGCCACGTGGTGCCGGCGGGGACCTCGTTACGCGCAACCTCGATGAGAATCATCGGAGGCGCTCCCTTCTTTGATACTGGTACCGGTTCCGGCGCGGGCGCGGGGGGCGGCGGGGGGGTGTCGAAGAACCCGTCGGCGAGAACCGAGATGTCAACGGTGGTGCCGTTCACCCCGGGTGCCGAATCACTCCACTGGGTGCCGTCACACGCCGGCACGATCCGCCCCGCCCCATCGGAGGCCCGGCACGTCGCCGGCCCGCAGATGTGCTCCCCGGAGTAGTGCGCTGATAGCAGGCGGACCTGTTCCCGGGTGATCCCCGCGCCCTCGAGGAGGGCCATCACCCCCGGCATCACCCCCGCACTGGCGTACACCACGGGGCGGTGCACGCCGCGTGCGAGTTGCCGTGCCACCCACCCGGGGACCTGGGCGGGGGAGAGGTCACCTGTCTCGCAGTCACAGCCCGTGGCGTCACCGGCGGCGAAAACCGTCATGTCGAGCAGGTGCGCGCCGGGGAACCGCTTAACGAGGATGGGGAAGGTGGGCCAGTTCCCGTTGACGTACCCGAGGTAGGCGCCGCCCGGGGGGAGGTTGTCGGGGAAAATAGAATCGTACATGGTGGTGCTCACGATGCCACCTCATCCTCTGCCACCGGCACCCCCGCGCCTTCCGCCGGCCGCACGTGATGCTGCCACGGCAGGCGGAACCGCCCCTGGTGAACGCGAACCAGAATCCACGTGCGCCACCCGATCACCGGTACGGCGCCGGAGAACATGATGACCACGAACCAGATGAAGAACGCCGATAGGGGGTTGATGCCGAACGCCAACTGCAGCATGTGCGGCAGGATAACTCCCGCGAGCACGGCGTCCATCGCTACGAGGGTGACGCCAATCGCCTGCTTCCACCACGGCGCCAGGCAGGAGTAGGCAATGATGAAGACGATCGCGGCGGCGAACACCGCCGGCTCGCCAATGTAATTCGTGTACCAAGCTGCGGCTGTCACCGCTTCCCCCCGTTCCC
>Ga0126378_10000231_pt1 | contig 42949 bp, 34 predicted proteins | sample PanSoiMetPlot_23_FD_92587 | JGI IMG/M metagenome (GOLD analysis project Ga0126378, IMG submission 92587) | Tropical forest soil microbial communities from Panama - MetaG Plot_23 | ecosystem: Environmental > Terrestrial > Soil > Tropical forest > Bulk soil | place: Panama | collected 2016-02-17 | reverse complement strand
TCGGTATCCACCGAAGCAATTTGCTGAAACTCGGGGTGAAAATCTACTCCTATAATGATCATGTTCGGCTCCTTTCTCCCGAGCCTGTTGGTTGGCGTTAGCACCACCAACTCTACTTGGGCGTGGGAGCCGACATTGTCATGGAATCAATAGCGCTCACAAAGCACGAGCCGGCTTACTTGCCGGACTGTCGGGAATGCGGAAGTTGAGATGGAGCCGCGAGCAAGTTCCGGATAGCCTGTCAATCGCCCGCGAGCAACAAGACGCGCCGAGCCTGGTTCCTCCGCCGAGACTCACTTCTTCAGATCCCCGAACCAATTGAGCACTACTCGGATTTCTGCTGTGTGTGCGCCCCCTTGGGCAGAAGACTCCTCTAGGCTGACGAATCGCGCTCCGTCGAGCATGAGATCGAAGCCACGTTCCACGCTTCCCGCTGTGTTAAAGAACGGCACTTCAATTGACGGAAGGCGCGCTGGAACTGTTCTCACTGGGCCGCGCACGAGTCGAGCACCCGGTCCCGGCACGTAGATGAGTCTTGCCATTCGGCGCTCCGCACCGGATGATGGCCATCTGCCGAGCGATTGGAGATCTCGTATTTTGCTCCGGTCCGCGGGAACGGCTCGACCTAGACCGCGTTTTCTCGGCCAGCGTTCGCGGGCTGCGTAGGCCACCCATCGGGCCATCAGGGCGAAGAAAGGGCCGTGACTGCGATCACGGCCCGAGTGGTGCATCGCGGGAATTGATTAACAAGCTGTTACGAACTCTTGAGCATGTCGCGAACGGTGAGCACTGGACACGGAGCGCCACTTACCACGCTATATGTCACTCCAGTCCGGAAGTGAGTGCTAAAGACCTTGTCCTGAGGTAGCCCGAGAACGATCAGATCCGAGTTATCGGTTTCGGCGAAGTTCACAATCTCCTGCGCAGGATCGCCTGCGACGACTACAAACTGCGGGTCACACCACAGTTTTGCATCCGATGGGGATAGGCGACGAAGCGCGGCTTCGCAGTACTCCACGACTCTTCGGTCGTCGGGAACGTTGGCGTGTTTGTCAATCACATGCAGAAACGTCAGGTGCGCACAACGTTCGTGAGCCAGGGACAGGGCGTAAGTAATCGCGTACTCACTCTGCGGGGTCAAATCGGTCGCAAAAAGAATCCGGTCGATATAGTCCGGTTGCCGTTCCGCCATGGAGACATGCGGTCCTATGGTGAGCACGGGACAGATGGCATTGCGCAGAATCAATTCAGCGGTTGAACCCAGCAGCATTCGCTGCAGGCCGCGCCAGCCGTGCGTTCCAATCACAATCAAATCGATTCCATGTGTTACGGTCCATCGTTCGATGGCGTACTCAATCAAGCCTTCGCTCAGCAAAACCTGCGACTTTACGTGGAGTGGAGCAATCAAGCTGGTCAGTTTCTCGCGCTTGGCTTCGCGCGATGCTTCGAAGTATTCCGTTAACGCTTCTCCCTCCAGGTAGGGTGGCGGCGTTGGGGTCTGCACATGTCCAGCATAGAAAGTTGCATCGTGATGCTTTGCCAGGACTGCGGCATATTCCATGGCAGTTCTGGATGCTTCGCTGAAGTCAGTAAGAAAAAGAATGTTTTTGAATGCGATCTTTGTGGAGCTTTCAAGTACATGCATTTGGCCTCCTCCTTTCTCCTTTGCGTGATTTTCTGTCCCAATTCGGGTTGTGTCTGTGACGACTGTCACAATTGGCAGTGTTAACTGTCATCGCGAATTCCTAAGGTAAGACTACCTTCAGAGCTGGGAGCAGGAGGTAGATATGAACTCCGCACTAGTTCTGGAGGAAAGAAAGACGTGTCTGGAATGTCCTTCGCATTGCGGTTTCTGTAACTTGCCGAGCGATGTGCTGGCCGATTTGGGAATGTCGAAGCGTGAGATCCATCCGGCCGGCGGGACCACCTTGTACCGTCAGGGCGAGAAGTCTGCAGGGCTGTTCATCTTGTGCCAGGGCAGGGTCAAGCTGTCAAAGATTTCTAGCCAGGGCAAGACTGCCATCCTCGGAATCTGTGGACCCGGCGGTCTTTTGGGAGCGAGTGAAGTCCTGGCCAATTGCCCGTATACGGCCACGGCCCAGGTTCAGGAGGAATCGGTACTTGCATATGTTCCCAGCGAGAGATTTCTGCGAATGATGGCTCGACATGCCATCATCGGTCTCCGCACTTCCGAACATTTGAGTGCCGAGTGCCTGCGCGCATTTCGCGATCTCAGCGTGCTCCGAATACCTTCTTCCGCACTGCAAAAGCTCACTCGATTATTGCTGCGCCTGGCGAGTCCTAATGAAGACAAGCGTGTCCAGGAGATTCCCATGATGTACACGCATGCAGAGCTGGCGCAACTCATCGGGACCTCACGGGAGACTGTAACTCGACTATTGAACAAGTTAGAAGGCGAGGAAGTAATTCGCGTCCGCGGTGGAGTGGGTCAGGTTCTCGACAGAAACAAGCTTTGGGCTATCGCATCGGCAGCATGAGTACCAATGTGGGTCGGCTATAGAAGAAAAACAGTAGAAAATGTGACCGCTGTCACACATTGATGTTGGGTAATTCGCTTATTTTAGGCTAACGGCGACTCGGGTTCAGTTCCACTTTGCGAGGCGGAACCGGATGACACCAAGACGAATCGGATTGTGTGGGCTGATCGTTCTGTGCTCGTTGCTCGTTCTCGGGAGTTCAGGAAAGCATTCGAAAAAAGACTCCGGAACGAATAAGCAGGCCAACACTGAGCAGGTGAAGGACCAGGAACTCGTCAGTAATCCTGCCGATCCCTCCCTTTATGCCGGTACCGATACCTGCCGCGGCTGTCACGACGACATCGCGAAGACCTATGACCACGGCCCGCACTGGAAGACGACGCTCAATCACCGTGGCGTGCAATACCAGGGATGCGAAGCTTGTCACGGACCCGGCAAGGCGCACGCCGAAGCTGGTGGCGACATCACGAAGATCATCCGCTTCAAAACGCTAACTCGAGAACAATCGAGCAAGCGCTGCCTGAGCTGTCACGAATTCGGAGAAGAGCACGCCAACTTCCTGCGCTCAGAGCACCTGAAGAATAACGTTGGATGCATTGACTGCCACTCTGCTCATCATCCCAAAATAGAACGCGCTCTTCTGTCTATGGCCCAGCCGATGCTGTGCTACGGCTGCCATCTTGAAATCAAGCCGCAGTTTTCCAAACCAGTCCACCATCGCGTGAACGAAGGCCTGATGACGTGCAGCAATTGTCACAATCCACATGGCGGATTCCTGACGCGCCAGCTTCGCTCGACCGCCGCCCAGGACCAGATCTGTTTTGGCTGCCACACCGACAAAGCCGGACCTTTCGTCTTTGAACACGCTCCGGTGAAGACCGAAGGATGCGTCGTTTGCCACACACCGCATGGCTCGTCGAATCCGCGTTTGCTGAGACGCAGCCAGGTGAATCTGCTTTGCCTTGAGTGTCACACGCTCACGGTCGATTCGGCGGCACCTGCTATCCCGTCATTCCACAACCAGGCGGTGAAGTACCAGTCATGCACGACGTGCCACGTAGCAATCCACGGCTCCAATTCAGACAGGGACTTCTTCAAGTTCTAAGGAGGAGCGATGGCGGATATGTCAAGGAAGCGGCGTTCATCAATCCTCGGAGGAATTCCTGCGCTCAGCCTCGCGATTGCAGTTGCTTGTTCAACTCATTTGGCGGCACAGGATACGTCTACTCCGGAGGCTTCTGCCGAACAGCAGATCCCGCCTGGAATCGCGGTTGATTCCGTCCGAAAGACGGTTGATCTTCCAGGTTATGTCACCACAGGGCAAAACGAGGGAAAAACCCTCGGAGAATATGAGGTCAGGCAGACCTTCGAGTTCGGTGGCCGCGTGGCCGATTGGACTGGAAGTCGTAGCATTTGGTCTTCGTACGTTAACGTCGACAGCGGTCCTCGGCTGTTAGAACAAACGCTCGACATGCACTCCCCCGACCACACCGGCTTCCTCTTCGACGATCTCACGCTGGGAAATTTTGGCTACGGAGGCGATCCAAACAACGTTACACGACTCCAGATCCAAAAAGGAACGCTTTACAACTTTCAGGGGAACTTTCGCCGGGATAAGAATTTCTTCGATTACAATCTGCTCGCTAATCCACTGAATCCTCCTACTTCGAATCCAAACCGTCCAGTTCTGACCTCTCCACATTTGTTTGAAACTACGCGCCGGATGATGGATTTCAATCTGAACCTCTTCAATCAATCGCCGGTAACGGTTCGGCTCGGATACGGACATTACGTGAATGATGGTAGCGCGCAGAGTTCAATCCACCAGGGCACGGACGCACTCCTGGCGCAGCCGACGCAAAACAGGAGCGACAACTATCAGGCGGGAGTTTCATTTCGCGTCCTTCCCAGAACAAGCCTGAACTATGACCAGTTCTATACTCATTACAAGAACGATTCATCGTGGCAGCTAGCCGGACTTCCATTTCTACTTTCAAACGGCACACGCGTAGACTTGGGGCTGCCATTCGATACAGTGACAGGTAACCCCTGTTCGGCTCCGGTACAAGCCAACGGAACCGCAAACCCATCCTGCAATGGATTTATTTCATATAACAGGTTCAGTCCCATTCGAAACTCATATCCGGTTGAACAGTTCAGCTTTCAGAGCGCCTATTTCCAGAAGCTGGACATGTCGGGAAGAGTGAGTTACAGCGGATCCGATAGCGATCGCCCAAATTACAACGAGAGCTTTAACGGATTGATTACCCGAAGTGGGGTTCGCTCCTTTACGCAAACCGGCCCAGCAAAATCCCGCAGAGTGAATACGACGGTTGACTACGCCGTCACGGTCCACGTTACGGATAAGGTCCGGATCGTTGATGACTTCCGCTTCTCGAATTTCCGCATTCCTGGAACCTGGACGCCGACGGAGAACGACTTTTTTGCAGCGAATATGCTGATCACCCCAAATGCGTACAATCCTGCCACCTGCCCGCCTCCGTTTACCGCCGCAGCGTGCCCGCAGCACACGAGCAAGTCCGGACCTGACGTGATTCAAGCGGCAGTCAACAATTTCCTCGGTCAAGATTCGAAGATCAACACCTTTGAGCTGGAGTATGACTTCACGAAAAGCATCAGCGCTCACCTTGGTTATCGCTATCTGCGTCGCGACATAACCGACCGCCTCTCTTACGTTAACGTAAACACTTTCCTTCCCAATCTGAGCACGCGAGGAGGTTGCGCGCAACTTGTGAACAATGTCTGTACGACGACTACGGTTGTGTTAAACGAGAGCGACTTCACTGAGATCAATGGGCACTCAGGACTGTTCGGCATCTCTGCTCACCCGTTGAGCAACCTTCGTACCAGCTTCGATATGGAGCTTTACTCGGCGGACAACACGTTCACGCGGATAGTCCCACGACAATTTCAGAATTATTCGATACGGGTTACATACAAGCCGAAGGATTGGATCGATGTTGGATCGGCGATCGTGATTCACGAAGGCCGGAACAACGTAACCGACGTTGGGCACCTCGATCACAACCGCAGCTACGGATTTACTGCCTCGGTGAATCCAAATGAAAAGTGGTCGCTGGATCTACATTACGATTACAACGACGTTTTTTCGCGCACCAATATCTGCTATGTTTCCACTCCGTCGCCGCCGGTTGCGATCAGTTGTGGCGGGTCCTTTATTCAGGGGCTCTCCTTCTACACGGAGAATGCACATTCGGGCGGCGGTGGCCTGCTTTTTCATCCATTGGCGCGCGTAAGCACGGGGATTGGTTACACCATCACGAGTATGACGGGAAGCACCCTGATCTTGAATCCCAATTCACCCCTCGGTCCGCTGAGCTATAACTATCACCTACCGCAAGCGACACTAGCGATCGATTTAACCAAGCATCTGACTTACAAGACTGGATGGAACTACTACGATTACAACGAGAAGTCCGATCCAGGGCCAACTCTTCCGCGCAGTTTTCGCGGCAATGTATTTACACTATCCATGCGTTACGCGATGTAATGTATCGCAAAATCCAAAAAGGGGAATGAAGATGAAAATTGATAGGCTTTTTGTCTTCGGATTGGCTTTTGCTTTAGTAGCAACTAACGCCTTCGCGGCTGCTCCAACGGCTGCAGACTTGTACAAGTCCAAGTGCCAAAGTTGCCACGGACCGGACGGGAAGGCGACCACAATCGGCAAGAAGCTTGGAGCTAGGGACTTTCAGGATCCCGATGTGGTCAGCATGTCCGAGGAAGACCTGGCAAAGATCACCACTGAAGGCAAGAACAAGATGCCGGCATACAAGGGCAAGCTAAAAGAAGACCAGATCAAAGCTCTGGTGAAGTACATAAAAGATATGAAGTAGCGGTGTGGAGGCTTCAGTGTCGGTTCTGGTCACGTATGCCGTACTGATCATCACGATTGCTGTAATCGCGATTGTCGTTCTGGCTCCTGCTGTAACGGCGAGCCGTGGCGGCAAGATTTTTGCATTTGTCGCGCTCTTTATCTTTCCAGCGCTCGCTGTCGCGCTCGGCTACCAGCAGCATATGGATCGCTCGAAGGAAACCAGTTTCTGCCTTTCGTGTCACCTGATGGAGCCATACGGACGCAGCCTCCGCGTCGACGATCCCACATGGCTTCCGGCAGCGCACTACCAGAACCACCGTGTGCCACAGGATGAGGCTTGCTACACCTGCCACACGGATTACGTAATGTATGGGAGCATCAAATCAAAGTGGCGCGGACTGCATCACGTGTACGCGCAGTACTTCAAATCTCCCAAGCCACCGCTCCATCTATATCAGCCATTCAACAATCGCGAGTGCCTGCATTGCCATCTTGGCGCTCGCAGCTTCGAGCAGGGAACAACCCACACCGCCGACCCAGAGATCATGGCCGACATCAAGTCGAACAAGATGTCGTGCCTTACCTCCGGATGCCACGATCAGGTGCACAACACGACCAAACTCAACGAAGTGAAGTTTTGGGAAGGGCAGTAGACAATGAAATTCCCTCTCACTCAAAGTCTGCGAATCGCCGGCGTCCTGATCGCCATAGGTTTGCTCATCGAAGCCTGGACGCTGCACTGGAATAGTCCAATCGGATTCCTGGTCTTCCTGGGAATAGGGGGAATCTTCATCGCCCTCGGCATCCTTATTTATCTATTGACCCTGGTCTCGCTCCCCGCAAAACACGATTCCTCAGCACCGAATTCCTGATCGACCCGCCACAGAATTTAGCGGCTCCTGTATCTTAGTCGGGCATAAGTTAGACCGTCTCAGGAGTGACCTTGCCCGTTTCCGTGAACAGTTCGCGAGCCATCTATGCCGCGCTCAAGGCTTCGGGCATTCGACTTGTGTCGGCATTGCCCGAAACGTGGTTGGTCCATCTGATTCGTATGGCCGAAGACGATCCGGAGATGATTCTTGTTCGCCTGGCCAAGGAGGAAGAAGGAGTGGGGATTTCCGCGGGCGCGCACTTCGCAGGCGTCAGTTCAGCCATGCTGATGCAGAACCACGGATTCCTCGCCAGCATTAATGGGATTGTGTCATTTGCCCTGTTATATCGAATCCCGCTGCTCATGCTGATCAGCTATCGCGGCAGCTTCGGCGAGAAGGACCCCTGGCAGACTCAGGGAGGCAGCGTGACCGAGCCTCTGCTGCGTGCGCTCGGCATTCCATACTTTTCTTTGCAGACCATAGAGTCGATCCCACTGCGTATTCGACAAGCGCAGGAGCTTTGCGCAAGCAGCCTGCAACCGGTCGCGCTACTGCTTACCCGCGACATCATGTGGGAGGAATGAATGCTGCGACTCGATTGTCTACGCTCGATCTACTCCCAACTTGAAAAGTGTGTCGTAGTGACCATCATGGGCGCGGTCTCCGCGGAGTTACAATCCATCGGGCACCGTCCTAACTTCTTCTACCTGCAACACGCGATGGGACTGGCCTCTTCCACTGGCTTGGGTATCGCGCTTTCTCTCCCCGAGCAGACCGTAATGGTTCTCGACGGCGACGGATCGGTCCTGATGAATCTGGGCACTTTCAGCACCATGGCGCGATATCGTCCGCGTAATTTCGTACACGTCGTTTTCGATAACGAGAGCCTGCTCTCGGTCGGAGGTTTTCCGACCGCTACTTCCACTGGAACGGACTTGGCTCAGATCGCAAAAGCTGCCGGTGTTCCGCGGACGGCGGTCGTCAACGACTGCGCGGGATTCGTGCAGGCAGTCAACGATGCCCTCGCCGCGAAAGATTTGACCACGATCGTGGCCAAGGTAGAAGCGAGCGGCCCAGCAAAGTATGTTACGGATTTGACTCTGCTCGAGAATCGCTTCGAGTTTAGCCGCTACGTGCGGTCGTTAGGGAAGTAGCCGGGACCTAGATTTAGCGTCTGGGCGCTCCGGGGATGTGCAAGGGAACAACTCAATGCCAAACCTCTTGGTACAACTCGTCGAAGAGCTCAACCGCGGCTCTTTGCAGGTCATAGACCTGACGCAGCCGCTCTCTCCCGAAACTCCAATCCTTCCACTCCCTCCACAGTTCCAGAACACGCCTAGATTTCGGATATGGGAACTTTCGCACTACGACGAGCGTGGTCCCGCATGGTACTGGAATGCTTTTGAAACCGGAGAGCACACTGGTACGCACTTTGATGCGCCCATTCATTGGATCAGCGGAAAAGATTTACCCGACAACAGCGTCGATCTAATTCCACCGCGTCACTTCATCGGACCAGCGTGCGTGCTCGACGTCGCTAGCCTGGCCGCACACAATCCTGATCATCTCGTCATTCCGGAGGATATCCTGAAATGGGAATCTGCTCATGGTCAGATCCCTGCCGGATCATGGGTGTTGCTGCGCACCGGCTGGTCACGGAGGAAGGACCCGGACTACATCAACTTGAAAGACGATGGACCGCACACTCCCGGATTCACCAAGGAAAGCTCCACGCTTTTAGCGAAAGAGCGGGATGTGCTGGGAGTCGGAGTCGAGACGGTTGGCACGGATGCCGGCCAGGCGGCAAAGTTCGATCCGCCATTCCCAAATCACTACATCATGCACGGCAGTGGCAAGTTCGGTCTGGCTGGCTTGACCAATCTGGATCATCTGCCAGCGACTGGAGCCATCGTGATTGCAGCGCCGCTCAAGATCGTGAACGGCTCGGGAAGTCCCGTGCGGGTGATCGCGCTCGTGCAGAACACGGTGCGGTAGCGGCCGCACTTTGACTTTGGTCTCTCAACGAGTAGTACAATTCGCCCTCAAATGAAGAAGTCGAACAACGATCTTGCTCTGCGATCACGACGCGAGTTCCTGCACGATTTGGCTTGGGCCAGCGCTGCTTTGGCTACGACCAGGCTCCACGGACAAACCAAGCCGCTCGAGCGCAAACTAGGCATCGCACTGCTCGGGCTCGGAGGATACGCTTCCGGCGAACTTGGTCCGGCCCTGCGCGAGACAAAGAACTGCTACCTCGCAGGTGTCGTCACCGGTCATCCCGAAAAGGGAGAGCGATGGGCGGCCGAATACAATCTTAACAAGAAGAACATCTACAACTACGAGAACTTCGACCAGATCGCCGACAATCGTGATATTGACATCGTCTACGTCGTTACTCCTCCAGCACTGCATCCGGAGTTCTCCATCCGCGCCGCCAAGGCGGGTAAGCACGTGATCTCAGAGAAACCGATGGCCACGTCAGTTGCGGACTGCGAGCGTATGGTCGCCGCTTGCAAAGCAGCAAAGGTTAAGCTGGCAATTGGCTATCGCTTGCACTTCGATCTTTATCACCGCGAGCTGATGCGTCACGCTCAAGAGCAGGATTTTGGTCCATTCATGAACATGAATGGCGCATTCAGCTTCGTCTTTGGTCCTCGTGCCTGGCGCCTCGACAAGAAGCTGGCTGGCGGCGGCCCCCTCATGGACGTGGGTATTTACGTCTTGCATGGAGCTTGCATGGCTGCAAATGGGGTTGCTCCGATCGCAGTCACGGCTCACGAAGAGCCGAAAACCAAACCGGAACTCTTTAATGAAGTGGAAGAGACGATTCGCTGGACGATGGAGTTTCCCAACGGAGCGCATTGTGAAGGTCTAACGAGCTACAACCAGTCAGGCAACCATCTCCGCGTGGAAGGTGCTAAAGGTTGGATGGATTTTCAACCGGCCTTCTCGTACAGCGGCATCGCCTGCCAGACTAGTCGCGGTCCATTAAATTTGTCGTCGATCAATCAACAAGCAGCGCACATGGACGATTTTGCCGATTGCATCCGCACCGGGCGCGATACTTCCGTCCCCGGCGAATTAGGTCGCCGCGACATGCAAATCATTACTGCCATCTACGAGGCGGCGCGCACCGGCAAGCGGGTGCAAGTCTAGCAGAACTCACCCGTCAGACCGAATTTCCCTATGTTCGTGGCAACTCTGCCACCCAGTTTCTTATGATCGGCTCCCTGTGTCGACCGTTAACAATTCATTCACTCCATTAGACTGTTCCCTTTCGATACTTTTCCGGATTTGAAGGCTGGCATAAACTGCGGCGAAACTCACGGAGACCTGATGGCGAAGTGCGACTATTGTGGCTCGACGATCATCTTCGGCGGCAAGCGAGATGCCAACGGCCGCTTCTGTAACCAGAAGTGTCAAGGACGCGGAGGCCTACTCGCGCTCTCTCGCCAGATTCCCGAATCGGCTATCAAAGAACAGGTCTGGAAATTTCATCAGGGACCTTGTCCGAAATGCAGTGGCGCAGGGCCCGTGGATGTTCACGTGAGCCACAAGGTATGGTCGGCACTGGTTCTTACGCAGTGGAGCAGCACACCGCAAACTTCCTGCCGGGGCTGCGGAATGAAGAGCCAACTGGCAGGAACATTCTTCAGCCTCGTACTCGGCTGGTGGGGATTTCCCTGGGGCTTGCTCCTGACACCAATCCAAATCGGACGCAATCTGTTTGGCATCGCCCGGCCCCCAGAGCCGTCAAAGCCCTCGGCTCAGCTTGAAAAGATCGTGCGCATGACTATCGCGGGCCAAAACGTGCGACAACAATCCGCGCAAGCATTGATGGCAAAAGCTTAGCCTGCAACCAATATCATACGAGGAACTCGCCCTTCCACGCGGTCCGCGCTGCCCTCTCATTGGCAGGGCCCCAGGGTGTGTCATTCTACGCGTAGTGCATGCTCTCATCCGGCTCGCTGTTCTCGATTGCCACCTCGATGGGACGCAAGGGGCTGTCGAGGATTACTACTCCCTGGTCGTCGGCAAGCATCCGAAATGTTGGGGAGATTTCGTACAACTCTTCGAATGAGTCGGCTGTGGCTTCGAGTTGTGACTCACCGGGAGCGAGTCCTGCGGAGTCGCGCAGCACAAAGAATTTGCTGCAGAGGCGGCGCACCGTGGAGAGGCGATGCGTGATGATGAGCGCTCCCATTGTTGTGCCAAGGACCTCCTCCAGTCCCTTTTGCACGGCTTTTTCGGTGGTGGCATCGAGCGAGGCAGTAGCTTCGTCTACGACCATGAAGATCGGTTTGCGCATGGCGGCTGCGCCGATCATGAGACGCTGCTGCTCGCCCCCCGAGAGTTCGATGCCATGGCGGCCCACTCGGGTGTCGAGTCCCGCGGTGAGGCGGTCGCCGAAGTCGATCTTCAGCTTGCGCATCATCGTCCAGAGTTCCTCGTCGGGCACGTTGATCGGCTCATCGGTGAAGCGATAGAGCAGGTTGTCGCGAATGGTGCCGTCGAAGACCTGCGCCTGCTGCGGAACATATGCGATCAGGTTGAGCCAGGACGACAGACGCACGTCGCGCAGATCGTGTCCGTCGATGAGGATCGTGCCTAAAGTCGGATCCATGTAGCGCATGAGGAGGCGCATGATCGTGGTCTTGCCTGCGCCTGATGGTCCGATGAGAGCTGCCTTCTCGCCCGGCTCGATGGTGAAGCTCACGTTGCCAAGTACTGGGAGTGCGGGCCTGGGCGATCCGACTGAGCTTAGTTCAAGCAGATCGAGCCCTGCTGACAACGTCGGCAGGTCGCGCTTCTCGATTGCGTAGGAGTATGAGACATCACGCATTTCAACGCGGACTCCATTCTTGCGCCGGAGTTCGATGGCATTCGGTTTGTCCGTCGTCTCTGGCGGAACCTTCAGAGTGAGCATGGCTGTGCGGATGGCCGGCATATTCCAGTTGATCTGGTGCTCGATGTGTCCGATGGTCCAGATGCTCTCGCTCACTTTGGTGGCATACATCAGCAGGGGAATGAAGACACCGTTGGACCAGTCGCCCTGCCAGATGCGCCACGCGCCATAGGCGAGCGTGCCGAGCAGGACGAAGCGGTTGGAGTATCCGCGCCACGTGACTTTTCCGATGAACCAGAGCCAGAACTTGCGCTCCTCGCCGAGAACTTTATGGAATGCCCGGTCCTGATAGGCGATCTCCGCGCCTTCTTTCGCGCAGGTCTTTACCCGCTCGATTTTTTCCCAGCGCTCATGCTCCCAGCGGTTGAGGCGGCGGAATTCTTTGTCGAAGGGAACACACTTCTCAGCGATGTTGCGGTTGAGATACACCAGCCACACGAGATAGCTCGCGAGCAGTAGAGACATGAAGAAGGCCGCGGAGGGTACGCGCAACCAGAGAAGCGTGAGCGCCACGCTGAGCGAGATCATCGAAGACGATCCCTCGAACGCAAGCATGTTCTCCAGTTGCTCGATGCGTCCCTTGCCGCGTTCGATGTTCGCGGTGTTCAGGTAGGAGCTTTCCTGCAGATGCTGTCCCATGCTCTTCTCGAAGAACAGCTCGTTCATGCGGCGCTTCAACTGCGTAAGGTTCGCGCCTTGCGCATACTCGCGGGCGATCATCTGCAGGCGGTCGAAGTATCCGTAGACAATCACGCACACACCCATGCCCAGGAAGCTCAGACGGACCGCGTGCGCGTCGTGTCGGATGAGTCCGTCGACAAGGTACTTCGCAAGCCAGGCAATGCCGTTGAGTGCGGTCACGGAGATGGCGAGAGAGACGAGCATGCGCCGGGTCCAACGGCGGCTCTCGGCAGTAATAAACTCCTGGTATACCCACCGGGCCACGCTCCAGCTTTCCTTCATCTCATGCAGGTACTCGCCCCATGAGCGAGAAATTCTTCGCGTATCTTGCGGATCAACAATCACAAATGTCCCCTGAGTAGCTGTTTGACTATTATCGCTGGAAACATTTGCGGTACAGAAGCACTTGCCATAGTTGGCTGGTGTCGTTGGTGGTGCGACCGAACGTACTATTGCCGAAAGTTGCGAAAGCCGGCGGAAGCAGCATATACGCACCCAGCAACCGCAATGTGGAGGTTCTCGTAAATGATTCTGTAGCCTCTAATTTCGTAACACCACGATAGTAGCGTGCCCGAAAGGAGGCCTAGTCTGTCCGTTTCGGGAATCTGGAAGAAAGAAACGGGCAGACTGTCAAGTGCTTGCAGCGCGAAAGTTCCCTACTAATTCCGTGATTGCTTGCGAATGGCCAGTGTCTATGCGGATGGCGCGCTGATGTCTTTCCGCGGAAAAACATTCCCGGCTCTTTTTTTTTGAGCAAGGAATTGTGAGCTCCGCGCCCTTTGCGCATCGCAAAAGGTGCGGAGCATCGCTTTAGCGATCGTCGTCCTGATCGCCGTTTTGGTTTTGGCCTTGGTCGAAGTGGAACAGTTCAAAGAGGTCGCCGATCGCCGGCATGTTCAGCGGGACATAAGGATTGTCGGATGCTGCGATCGGGTTGGGAAGATTGTCACGGCTCCGGCCGGTTAGCGGCTGCAGGCGCCAGTTTCGTTCGATGAATTTCACGATCGAGGCGTGATCGGTGTAAGTGTGGCTGATGTGTCCGCCTTTCGTGAATGGGGAGACGACGATAAGTGGGATGCGCGGTCCATCGCCGAAGAAGTCGATCGGCTGCATGAAGCCGGAGTCATAGTATCCGCCGCCTTCATCGAAGGTGATGATGAACGCGGTGTCCTTCGCTAGATCGGGATGGTGCTGGAGCCCATCGAGGACGCGATCGACCAGTGATTCAAAGATGCTCAGTTTGGAACTCGCAGGGTGCCCGTCGTCAAAGCTATCGGGTTTCAGATAAGACACGGAGAGCAGATGTCCATGCTCCAGGCCGTCAAAGAAATCCGTTGCGTCCTTGATGTGAGCCTGGCGCTGCGCCGCGTCGCCCATGATTGAAGATGCGTACTGAAATGGGTTGCAGATATCGCAATAGAAGTCGCCGCCGGTGCCGATAATCACATCGACCGGATCGGTGGAACCATTGTCAAAGCGGACTGCGGCGTTGAATCCGCCACCATAGTAGGCCCAGCTGATGTGCTTCTCGTTAAGCGCGTCGCCTATCGTGCGCAGCGAAGACGGTGGCACCGCGGTGCCGTCGTTGATGCCGGCCGCGTTGAGCTGACCGTTCGACAGGAAGCCGGGACGGGTGTTGTTGATCATGTAGAAGGTGTTCGGCGCGCAGTTGCTCTTGGTCTCGTCCGGATGCCACGGCAGGGACTTGAGATAGTCCATGATCGGCGCGATTCCCGGTTGACTCGGATCACCGCACTCAGTCCAGCGCCCGTCGATGGTAAAAGCCACATTGGTTGCGCTCTTAGGAGTAGGATCGGCGACTCGTTTGGCTGGAGGCTGAGCCGGGAAGTTGCCTACGTGCTCCCAGGGCAGAGCATCGGCAGTGCCGATCATGGTGTGCTGCACTGCGGTACCGCCCATCACAGACTGATGAAAGTTGTCGCTCATCGTGTACTCGTCTGCCAGGCGCTTGAAGAGCGGAGCATCGCCTTGCTGGACGTTGTAGAAGCCCATTGAGTTGCTGCCGCTGTCGTCGCCGCGAGCGATGCCGACGAACGGATACAGGTCGTTCTTGCACCCAGAGGGATTCTCTTTTGTCGCGTCCAGCACGCTACAGTCGGACTGCTGCCACATATGGAAGAGACGGTGCACCATGTCTCCGCTGTAGCTGTCATACGACACTTTGGGGCCGGTTATCTGGAACGAAGTGTTCGTGAGCTTATTGAAGTTCGCGATGCGCGTGTCTGGCTCTGGGCAAGACGTAGGCGGCAGAGTCGGATCGGCCGTGCAGTTCGTAAGCCCGGTTGCGCCAGTGGTGAGCAGAGGCAATGCATCGAACTCCAGAGCGGGTGAGAGATTGTGAAGTTCCGAGATCGAGAATGTATGAGCGTCGAACGGCGCAACACTGTCAGCCGGATCTTTCAAGAACTGATCGAACGTGACTGCTCGCGGCGGCGCAAAGCCCGCCTCCGGCGTCGGCAGGAACGGCGAATATGCAGTCTTGCCCGGGTTGTGCAGTTTTCGCGTATCGATGAAATAGCTGAGCGGGTCGATATTCTGGAGCTGAAACTGCTTTGCCAGGCCAGCATTTGGCCCGGGCGAACCATCGGGGTTGACGATTCCTCGGGAAAGAAGATTCCAGACGTTCCCATGTTTCGCTTTGTAGGTACCGTAGATATTGTCGAAGGTGCGATTCTCTCCGATGATCACGATCACATGTTTAATCGGCGATGCGGTGTTCTGACGATTACCGTCGTCGTCGGACATGAGGCTCGACGCAGGAACGGCGGTCAGCGTTAAGGCGGCGACTATCGCGCTGAGCGTCGCGCGCAGCCCCCAGTTGCTCGAAGCAGAAATCGATACCATGTTCTCCTCCGGAATTCGTATTCAGTTTTTGGTAGGTGGAGTTGTTTGCCGTGGACGAATGTTTGCGAATCGACGAAGCAGGCAAATGAAAAAGCTAGTCGCGCGGAGTTGCCGATTGGTGAAGGTGTTGTGAATGGTGAGTGAAAATTCGCGCGCGCGGGACGAAACCGTTAGGTTCCAACAAACCGCTGTTTGGTGAGTCGCATGTAGCTTTGATCCCCAACGAACTTGATTTTCTTTATTGCTTGATTGAGTGCGTCGTTCGTCGTAGCCAATGAGTTGGAATTGACCACGCCAACTTCTTCACGTCGTCATTCCAACAGCGAATAGTGAACCAGGACGCAGAGTATCGGGACCAACTTGTTTTCCTGATTCAATCCACCGAAGACCGCTGATCGGTATCGAAGAGTTTTTAGCGGGTGGCGCGAATATGCCACACGTCTCGGAGATGACCGTAGGCAAGGCGCGTTGCCCAGGTAGTGCCAAGGTTTATCAGTTCCCGTTGTGGGAGTCTCTCTATCGAGGTGATGTGAAGACTAGCTTGCTGGTAGATCTTAGGCAGCGTCAAGGAGATATGTCTCTCATCGACTTGAACCATACTCAGGCCAGCTCGGGAGTCGCGCTGCGGATCGTACGAGAACACGATCTCAATGGTTGCGCCACTCAGGCAGAGACTTGCAATCTGCACTAGCGCGCCAGTCTCTGGTGCTGCGATCGCGCGCAGCAGGCTTCCCCACGGAAAGATAACGCTGAGTCGATCAGCGACGCAGCCGAGTTCCGCTGCGAGTACATCGAGCGGTTCCGCGATGCAGATTAGGTTTGCAATGCCGCCGCGCGAAGGCTTACGCGCGGCCTTCCATGCCATTTCGAGAAGGCCCTCAGCGTTTGCGTCGGATGCGACGAATAGACGACTGGCATCGCGCAATGCCCAACGATACGGACCGCGAGCATCCCCACTGCCCAGATCGAGGTGAACGCGCCCCTTATAGTGAGCAATCGCGGATCAGATCTAAGTACTTCCGCGAATTGCGATACCGCTACCAGTTACGATGCGCATGATTGCCTATTGTAATAAACAAGGAAGCGAAAGCTTCTACGTTAATTGTCAAAGGAGGGTTCTTACTAAGATTAGTTGAGGACCGCAAAGCGCCTTGTCGAAGGCGCTTTGCGCCTGACGGGAAGCAGCGTCAGTTACCAGCGGCGATCGTGACAAACTGTTCGTCCGCAGTTCGAGCACGTAGCCCTTCTTTGCGGGCAATCTTAAAGTGCAATTTGCCATGCAAGGTGACCACATCACTTAGGTAGTACTGACCATCGATCCGATGGAACACTAACTTCGTCCCGGTTACGCTGTCATCGATTTCAGTTGCCCTTGCCAGAACTCCCATATGATCCCCCACAAGAGCGAGACCTGTATTGTCGTTGGGCAGTGATTCACGGATAGTGTAAGTCGCAGCAGGCAGTGTTTTTCCACTGACTACAAAATCAAACGGTACATCTACTTTCAGGGCCTGAGCATTTGCAGTTGAGGCCGTGCAAAGCGCAACTCCGGCAAAAAACAGCAGTGCAAACAGTTTTCTCATTACAACTCTCTCCTTGAACGTTTATCTACGCACTCATATCGACGCCAAAGTTCCTCCAAAGATTCTGAGAAAGAGCTTATTCAGCAGGCGCGTTGCGCAATTCGCGGGAGCAAGTGTCATTTCGGGACTAATTAGCAGCTTCTGGGGACCAAATTGTCCTAGCGTTGCTTCGAGGTTATGATGGTCAACTTTGCGTGGTTTTCGATGGGGTGAACAGAACACAAAGTTTGACGCTGGGATCCGATGGAGGCGGCTTGAGCGCGAGGCTAGGATTACAACGAAAATTCGGTCCCGTGATTGTTGTGGCTCCTGCGGCTTGGCTTACAAAGTAGTCTGTACCCTCATTTGCGCCGCCAGCATGCAAGCTAAGCAAGAGAACACTTATTGTGATGACGAGCCCAGCGCCCATTTTGTGCAAAGTTGTTTGTTGATGCAAGAGAACTAAGTCGTGGAAGTTGCCGAAAATGGGTTGGCTGCTTTTTGCAAGATCCAGATTCAGATGCCCGACCTAGTCATTTCGAATCTCAGGATGCCGAAGAAATCTCAAGTCAGCTTGGTCTGGGTTACAGCTGGGGATGGCCAGGTGAAGCTGACGTGCACAAGCTGCCTACGCTCGTTTCCGAGAGAGACATGCGAGGGGACAACACCTGCGAAGCACACCGATTGCATCTTTTTGCGGAGTCCAGCTCGACGTACAACTCGCCGCCATCGGTCAGAGCGTCGTCGGGCGTTACTGAGCAAGCAGGTTCAATTCAGCCATGGTTGCCCAGGGATTGCCGTTGATCTCGGTGATCTCGCGCAAGCGCACATATTGCGCCTGAACGGCATTGAAGGTCACAGTTTTCCCACTCTTGTCGCCGAGGGTCGTCATCAGTGTGCCGCTCGCAACTGACGTCCAAGTACTCCCATCTCCGCTAACGTAGAATTCGTATTGTTTGATCTTTCCGTTGTCGGTGTTGTCCTGTCGTGGCAAATACGTGAAACCCACAAGGTTATAGCTCTGTCCCAGGTTGATTTGTATCTCGTGAGGTGGGGCAGGGGACGATGAGCACCATTGCGTCTGCCAAAGTGTCGCGGGATTGCCGTCGAAGGCCAACGTAGCCGAGCCATTCGCACAACTAGTCTCCTGGCTATCAACGTACTTCAGAGTCCAACCGCTCTGTGGAACCAAAGCGGCAACCACAGTCAGCGCTACTGTTGTGCTGTGGCTGATACCTCCACCGCTAGCTGTGATAGTGATGGGATATGTTCCGGTCACGGCATTTGCCACGCTGATATTCATGGTTGATAAGCCAGGTCCAGGGGCTGCCAGAGATGACGGAGTGAAGTAAATACTCACGCCTGCAGGTTGACCACTAGCACTCAAGCTAATCGCATCGTTGAAAATGCCGCTAACGCTCGTGGTAATCGCCGAGTTGCCGGCATTGTTGCGCGGAAGCGTGAGAGCTCCGGGATTGGCCGATATGGCGAAATCCTGCGCTGCATTGGAATGCGTCATCAACACGTTTAACTCGGCCATCGTGGCCCACGGATTGCCATTGATCTCGCTGATCTCGCGCAAACGCACGTACTGTCCTTGAGTGGGGCTGAACATCACGGTCTTCAAACTCTTGTCGCCTTGAGCCGTTATCAGCGTGCCGCTGGAAACTAAATTCCAGGTGTTGCCATCGATGCTGACGTAGAACTCATACTGTTTAATCTTGCCGTTATCAGTGTTGTCCTGACGCGGGAGATAGGTGAATCCCACCAGATCGTAGCTGTCACCGAGATTAATCTGGATCTCGTGCGGCGGACCGGGAGACGACGGGCACCATTGCGTCTGCCATATCGTTGCCGGATTACCGTCGAAGCCCAGCGTTGCAGAGCCGTTCACACAGCTGGTCTCCTGGCTGTCAGCGTATTTCAACGTCCAGCCAGCTTGCGGAACAGTCTCTGGAGTCACTGTTAACGTTACGGTTGTGCTGTGGCTTACACTGCTTCCACTGGCGGTGATGGCTATCGGATAACTCCCAAAAGGCACTGAAGCGCCTACCCCGAAGTTCACATTGGCCGTTCCCGATCCGGGACTCGCAAGCAATGGCGGATTAAAAGTGATGCTCACGCCGGGCGGCAGCCCGGAAGAGCTTAGAGCGAGGGAACCATTGAATCCGCCACTTACGGTGGTTGTAAGGACAGCGCTATTCGCGTGTCCTGCGGCTACGCTTACAAGTCCAGAGCTAGAAGACAACGAAAAGTCGGGAACAGGGCCAGGGCTTGCGCTTAACAGGTTGAACTCAGCCATGGTTGCCCAGGGATTGCCGTTGATCTCGGTGATCTCCCGCAGGCGAACGAATTGTGCCAGTATGGGACTGAACAGCGTTGTCTTCTGCGTGGCATCGCCGGGAGTAGTCATTAGCAATCCGCTGGAAACCAGAGTCCAATTGTTCCCGTCGCTACCGACGTAAAACTCATATTGCTTGATCTTGCCGTTGTCGGTGTTGTCTTGTCGCGGGAGGTATGTGAAGCCCACGAGATTGTAGGTAGCGCCTAGACTGATCTGAATCTCGTGCGGAGGTCCCGGGGAGGCTGAGCACCATTGGGTTTGCCAGGTGGTAGCGGGATTTCCATCGAAGGCACGCGAGGCGGAACCGTTCACACAACTGGTTTCCTGACTATCAACAAACTTCACTGTCCAAGCACTTTGCGGAACAGTGTTTGGAATCACCGAGAGCGCAATTGTCGCTGTGTGCCTGACTCCGCCGCCGCTCGCGGTAATGGTTATTGGATAAGTTCCGAATGGTACTGAGGTGCCTACGTTGAAGCTTACGCTGGATGTGCCAGATCCGGGGCTCGGCAGTGAAGACGGACTGAAGCTGACGTTAACACCGACTGGCTGTCCGGAAGCACTCAGGGAAACTCCGCTGCTGAATGCGCCAATCGCCGTCGTCGTGATGGTGGCGCTGCTGGATGTGCCCCTGGTCTGACTCAGAGAGGCGGTGTTAGTAGACATCAAAAAATCAACCGGCAGGCTGGATGCAAGTACGTTCAGCTCAGCCATCGTCGCCCATGGATTCCCATTGATCTCGCTGATCTCGCGCAGGCGCACATACTGTGCTTGTGTTGGAAGGAACATTGCAGTCTTCAGACCCTTGTCGCCTGAAGCTGTCACAAGCATTCCACTGGATACTAGTACCCAGCTATTGCCGTCGCTGCTGCCATAGAACTCATACTGTTTGATCTTGCCGTTATCTGTATTGTCTTGGCGTGGCAGATATGTAAATCCCACGAGGTTGTAGCTATACCCCAAGTTGATCTGTATCTCGTGAGGTGGACCTGGAGACGTCGGGCACCACTGTGTCTGCCATATCGTCGCGGGATTGCCATCGAATCCGAGTAATGCCGATCCATTCGCGCAGCTCGTTTCCTGACTATCGACGTACTTCAGTGTCCAGCCATTCTGCGGGACGATGTTAGGCGCGACCGTCAACAGAACAGAAGTGGAATGACTGGTGCCTCCTCCGCTCGCAGTAATGTTGATCGGATAAGTGCCAAACGGTACTGAAGTATCTACTGCGAAGCTCACACTGGAAGTTCCTGCCCCTGGGCTGGCAAACGATGGCGGATTAAAGCTGACGCTTACACCGGCTGGTTGTCCGGAAGCGCTGAGGGTGAGTGCACTATTGAATCCGCCACTCAGCTTTGTCGTGATTGTGGAATTGCTGGAAATTCCTCTCGTGAGACTCAATGCACCTGGATTTGCTGAAATGGAAAAATCTACCGGGATATTGGCGGTCAGCATGTTTAACTCCGCCATCGCTGCCCAGGGATTGCCGTTGAGTTCGCTGATCTCACGCAAGCGTACATATCGTCCCTGCGTCGCGCTGAATAGCATTGTCTTCAGGCTGCTGTCTCCGGCAGTCGTGACTAGCAGTCCGCTTGAGACCAACGTCCAGGTATTGCCATCGCTGCTAACGTAGAACTCGTATTGCTTAATCTTGCCGTTGTCGTTGTTGTCCTGTCGTGGCAGATACGCGAAGCCGATCAGGTTATAGGTGAAACCTAAATCAATCTGTATTTCGTGAGGGGGCCCCGGAGAGGACGGGCACCACTGGGTCTGCCATGTGGTCGTAGGATTTCCGTCAAACCCCAGCACTGCCGATCCATTCACGCAGGTGGTTTCCTGACTATCCACATACTTCAACATCCAGCCGTCCTGCGGTACAGCTATATTGGCAGTGAAGTTCACGCCTGTGATGTCGCCTCCGCTGACCGTCGCGCTTTGGCTTGATGGTGTGATGATGTATCCTGGTTTGGTGGCCACAACGGTATAAGTGCCATTCACTACGGCGCCGAAGCTGTAATTGCCGAGGACATCAGCAGTGGTCGTGGCTACGCTCCCGCCGTTAAGCATGACTGTCGCACTGCTGCCATTGGTAATCATTCCCGAAATAGACCAAGTTTTCTGCGTGATCGTTAGGCTGATAGTGGTTGCACTCGTCACGCTAGCCGACGTGCCCGTGATGCCGATGTTGAATGTTCCGGTAGCCGCCGTTAGAGACACAGAAAACGTTACGGTACTTTGAGTAGTCGCCGTGACGGGCGCGAAAATCGCCGTCACGCCATTGGGCAACCCCGAAGTCGAAAAACTTACATTTCCGTTGAAGCCGCTCTGAGCGGCGGTTGCAATCGTGCTCGATGTAGCTCCGCCCTGTTGAACGCTCAAGCTGGAGGGCGAAGCCGAGAGGCTGAATCCAGGCACTGCCGGTGGCCAGTTGTTTACGAGATTTGTAACGTTGACCGTGCCAATACCGGTCGCAAAATCCCATCCTGTGGTCGTGCCATATGCAGGTAGAAAAGAAGCTACGGATGTGGAGAGCACACCCTGGTAACAGTCGACATTGCCTCCGCAGTTCACGTCCATATCGCCCAAGGTGACATCATAAAAAACGCATGCGGCGGAGACGCCATTGCCGCTGCTCGAATTACAGCCGGTTCCGCCAGTTGTGCCGTATTGGTTTGCAGCGAGCTGGTAATAAACAGGATTAGGATTCCCTTGTCTCGTACCGGTTCTTTGGTTAATCAGAGCCTGAACCCCAGCGAGAATCGGAGATGAGAACGATGTTCCGCCAGCGCCAGACCAACTGCTGGGATCTCCGGTGCATGCGGCTCCGCCGTTTGCTGTGTCGGACCAGCAAAATACGTAGTAGTGTCCCCAGAGGCCGTCGGCGGCAAATAGCGATACGTCCGGCGTGTCGCGCACGCCGTCGTTGGGATTGCCGAGCACAGATTGCCACGAGGGCTTCGGCCATCCTTGGCAGCTTCCGTTCACAACCTCGCCGGATGCGGATGTTCCAGTCGCACATTCGCTTGGGCCGCCGCCACCAGCGACGGTAGTCTGGAGCAGCAGGCCAAAGAATGGATCGTTACACAAGCTCGATGGTCCGTAGGTTGGACTAAAGCCGGCATAGCTCGAGATCAGTGCCCCAGCGCAGGAATCGTTCCACGGTATTTCGGGAATATAGGACAAAGCAGAAGCGAACTTGGACGTGTTAGTAGGACTCCAATAGGTCGCGTTCGTGCCGGAGTACGTGTCGCTGAAGTCAGTTCCTCCTACGGCCACGTTGTAGGGGGTTGATGCAAAGGCATTGACCGCGATACCGTGTGTCGCTTCCGAGACACTGTTATCACAGCCCGCCGCGCCACTATCTCCCGCAGCAACGAAGATCGAAATACCTTCTACTACAGCCTGTTGATAAGTCGCGTTGTATGCAGCATTGGCTGCAGCACCGTTCACCGTCTCACATTGGCCATAGCTGATACTCATGATGGCTGGCGGTTGGCCACTGGCATTGAGGAGGTTTTGAATCGCGATCAGGCCGCCAAACGTAGTGGCAGTATCGGCGCACGAAGCCATCTGAATTGCAGCGCTTGGTGCCGCAGCGCTCGCCCACTCGGCATCCAGGATTGCTTCCGCGTCGTTCGGTGCGATTATTCCAGGAGCGCCACAGTTGTCGGCGCCGCTGACGGGCGCCGGATGCACAGATGTAAAAGAGGAGGAGGTATAACCGTCGAGAGCGAAGGCAGAACGAAAACTATTCCAGTCAGCCGGGCTGAAGACATCCGTATCTTCAATGAGCACTATCGTCTGACCTTGCCCTGAATAGCCCGCACGAAATAAAGGATTCAGGTTGTAGATCGTAGCTAAGTCACCTGGGACTACTGCATACGCAGGGCCGGAAGAGTCAAAAGTAAAGTTTGCTTGTGGCTTGCGCAGCTTGTGCATCACGCGAGGACGAAAATCATTCAACGAGACAATCCCGCTCACTACTGGCGCGAGCGCAGCCGGAATCTCCGGATCGCTCATGTTGGAAATGTGTTTTTCACCACGAAGTTCGAGATTGTGTATCTGTGTTCGAAACGCATTGCGAACTTGTCGGGCTGTGCCCGAAAAATCGATTACAGTTCCACTGGGATAGACCACGTTCACAGTAAGGCCGTGTGATTCCAGCCACCGGACAACAGTATCGAGATCACTTTGCGCCAAACCAAACCTGTCTCCAAATTCCTGGGGGGTTAGCCATCGATGGAAATTTGGCGAGGTCGCTGTGTGGAGTTCCTCGATGAATTGTTGCAGCGCCTGTTCCTGTTCGGGAGAGCGTTTCAACTGAAGCACCAAGTGCTCCATCTGAAAGCTGTCATCAACAGGGCCGCGGTCATTCTCAGCTTTCGCTTTGGGGTGCGTATTCCCATGAAGCGTGATCAGCTGGCTTTCGTCGATGCTCTGGGTGATCTGGGCGCGCTTATGCCATCCGCGTTCGACTTGTGCGCTTGCACTATCAAAGGCAAAGAGCAACCCCAGAATGACGGGAAAGGAAACCAGATTCCTGATCCGGAGCGAGGCTTTCCGCGTAAAACCACCGGGTTGGAGTCGGTGGGTTGGCATCGTTGAACGTTCCTTGGGGCCGACATTCTAGTCACATTTGCTGAAAACAGGCATTACCAAAGTGCATGTCCGATTGGACGATGACCCACCCGCGTTCCACCGTTCCTCTTTTGGTTCAGGACGAGCTACTTCGTCTTCGACGAAAAGATGATGCGTTTTCGGAATGAAAACTCGGTGTTCTCTTCTTTCCGACGCGATGAATTTCCCGATAGGCGCGCTTAATAGCTCTCCTCACTCCGTCTTTTCGTCCCACGATTGTGGTCCTGCTTCGAAATATCTGTAACCAATCATCACGCAGAGACATCTGGCACTCCTGTTGCGTTTGCCATACGTGAGTGGAAGTTGTGGATAAATCCGCCACGGAATGGCGAGTGCAAAAATGGAACAGCTCTGTCGCATATCAGTTTGCAATTTGGAGACATTCTCGTGACATCGAGGCAGAGCATCCAAGCTAGGCTTATCGAAACTGAAAACTGAATACTGCGGGAGGATGATGCGTGGGCTCAACGATTTCCTCGGTGGTGGGTGCTTCTGAAGGCAATTATTGTTTGGCAGATGCACTGTTCAGCAGTCTGTACTCGGAACTGCATCGGTTAGCAAGACGGGAACTGGCCCGCCAAGGTGCCAGGGGAAGCTTGAGCGTCACCACGCTCTTACATGAAGCTTATCTCGATATGTCTGGACGAGAGGGCACGTCATTTCCCGATCAGGCGCGCTTCATGGGATACGCATCTCGCGTAATGCGGGGGCTTATTATCGATCACGCGCGCTCTCGTTCCGCCATCAAGCGCGGCAGCGAATTCGAAATTACGTCGCTTGAAATTGACGTTGCGGAGAACCCTGTCGATGATCGCGAACTCTCATTGATCAGCGATGCCTTGGATCAACTGGCTAAGGTCGAGCCTGAGCTGGCTGAGATCGTCGACTTGAAGTTTTTTTGCGGCATGTCCTTTGCCGAAATCGCGGCTCTTCATAAGCTGTCGGAGCGTACTGTCCAAAGAAAATGGGACAAGGCTCGCATTTATCTTCGGCGCAGCCTGCGTTCGGATCCTTCGCTTTGATGTCAGTACTCACGCCTGAGCAGTGGCAGTTGCTCAGCCCGTACCTCGACAGAGCACTCGAAATGACAGGTGCGGAACGGGCTCTCTGGCTCGCGTCGCTAGGCGCCGACAACCCTGTGCTTGCTCGCGAACTGGAAATACTTCTGCGGCAGCATGACATGGCGCGCGAAGAGGGCTTTCTCGAGAGCGACTCCACTGGATTACATCGCGCGCCGGGCTTAACTGGCCAGACTCTCGGAGCCTACACGCTGGTGTCCCAGGCCGGTCAGGGCGGGATGGGCAGTGTCTGGCAGGCGGAGCGGAGTGATGGGCGATTCGAGCGCAAGGTAGCAGTGAAGTTTCTCAACATTGCGCTGATGGGTAAGAGCGGGGAAGAGCGGTTCAAACGCGAAGGTAATATTCTTGGCCGCCTTACACATCCGAACATCGCGGAGTTGTTCGACTCGGGTGTGTCCACCACCGGCCAACCTTATCTTGTCCTCGAATATGTAGAAGGCGAGCAGATCGATCGCTACTGCGACCAGCATACGCTCGATGTACGATCCCGTGTGCGATTGTTCCTCGAGGTGCTGGGTGCGGTCTCGCATGCGCACAGCAATCTCGTTGTGCATCGCGACCTTAAGTCGTCGAATGTTCTGGTTCGCAAAGACGGGCAGGTGAAGCTCCTGGACTTCGGTATCGCCAAGCTCATAGCCGATGAAGAGGGAACAGCCGGAAAGTCGATGCTCACCGTGGAAGGCGTACGCCCGCTGACGCCCGAGTGTGCGGCCCCCGAGCAACTGCAAGGCGGAGTGATCACAACCAGCACCGACGTTTATGCCTTAGGTGTGTTGCTCTATGTGCTGCTGACGGGAGTACATCCAGTCGGCACTGAATCCATGTCTGCGGCTGAGTTGGTTAAAGCTGTGATCGAAAAGGAGCCGACGCGTCCGTCGGAGGTGGTAATGCCGACCGACGCACAGGCAGACATTACTTACGACAACGCAGCGCGGCGCACAGCTACACCAGACAAACTGAGCCGATTACTGCGTGGCGACCTCGACACCATTATTGGCAAAGCACTGAAGAAGAATCCGGAAGACAGGTATCCCTCGGTAACTGCGCTGGCCGACGATCTGCGCCGGTACCTCAGGAATCAGCCGATTAACGCACGTCCTGATTCCTTCGCCTACCGCGCAGCTAAATTTGTTCGCCGCAATCGCGCCGCTGTTGCCTTTTCCACATTAGCGGTTATGGCCACGGCTGCCGGAGTTGTAGGCACTCTGATCCAGACTCGAACTGCGCGCGCCCAACGTGATTTGGCCTTGCGACAGTTGCTGCGCAGGCAAGCCGTCAACGACTTCAACGAATTCTTGCTTTCTGACGCAGCTCCGTCGGGAAAGCCGTTTACGGTGAACGAGCTGCTTGGGCGGGCAGAAAAAATACTGTCGCAGCCGCATGCAGTTGACGATAGTAATCGAGTTGAACTCCTCGTCTCGATTGGTGATCAATATTCCACGCAGGACGATGACGCCGAAGCTCGCAGAGTTTTGGAGCAGGCTTACAAACTGTCGCGATCATTACCTGAGCCGGCGAGGCGAGCAGAAGCTTCTTGTGTTCTGGCTGGAGCCGTCGCCCGAGATGGTGATCTCGCGCGTGCGGAGCCTCTCTTTCAAGAAGGCTTGCGCGAAGTTCCATCTGGATCGCAATACGATCTTGAACGAATCCTCTGTTTCCGCCGTGGCAGTGAGATCGCTCAGGAACGCGGAGAGCCCAAAGAGGGAATCAATCGTATCGAAGCTGCGCAGGCGATATTGCGAACGTCGCCCTTCTATTCGGACCTGCAGGAGCTGCGGGTGTCGATGGATCTCGCGGAAGCTTACCGGATGGCCGGCTTGAATCAGCAGGCTGTCTCCAAATTCGAGCAGGTGTATCAGTTGTTGTCGTCCTTGGGACGCGAGGATACGCAGAGCGCAGTAACCATATTCAATGATTGGGCTCTCGCGCTGGACAGACTGGGACGTCCCCTTGAAGCGGAGCGTCTCTATGTGCGCGCAATTGTTGCAAGCCGTGCAGGAGAATCGGAAGAGTCAGTCTCTCCCGTAATTCTCAACAACTATGCCAGGACGCTTGATCAACTCAGTCGTTTTTCTGAAGCTGCTGACTATGCCGAACGTGCCTATGCGAAGGCGAGGCAGGTAGACAATCAGTTCGCGATCTATCAATCGCTGTACGTCCGAGCGCTCATCTACATTGATCAGAGAGACTTTCGTCGTGCAGCCACGATGCTGGCCGAGGTTGAACCCAGATTGCAGAAAAGCTTCCCGCCAAAGAGTTATTGGTTTGGCGCACTTGCGTCGGCCCAGGCGCTTGTAGCTTCCGGAAATGGGAATCTTCAGGAAGCTTTGAGGTTGGCAGATCAGTCGGTGACCATTACCGAAGCCGCGATCAAGAATGGCGGTCGCGGAATTGACTTTCTACCCATTGCCCTTCTCCGTCGGTCTGCACTCAAGTGCCAGGCAGCGCGCTATGCAGAATCGGCGGAAGATGCCGAGCGCGTCGTGAGCCTGTTGCGGGATGTCCAAGGCCCAGGAACGGCCTCGAGCTATCTGGGCCGTGCCTATTATGCCCTCGGACGTGCGCGCAAGTCTCAAGGGAAGATTGCCGAAGCACAAGTTGCATTTCAGCAAGCCGCCGAGCAACTGCGGGAGACGCTTGGCTCAGACAACGCCGAGACCCGCTCTGTGTGGCAGCAGGCAGAGGCTATTGTGCAGCGTGGGCCATCTGGTCCCAGCGTCTAGATTTCTGTAACCCGCCTGTCATCTTTTCCCCGCTGATCTCGATATCAGTAATAGAGCCCCTTCGATCCCAATCTCTTCGGAGCACTGCGAGAGCCGCAGGTACGAAGTGGCTCATAGATTGAATCTGGAGCCGATGATGAAACGAGTTCTTGCACTGACTTACGGGATGATCGCATACGCTTTTTTCGCAGCAACTTTTGTATACGCGATCCTCTTTTTAGCCAACGCGTGGGTGAGTAAGACGATCGATAGCGGATCAGAAGCTCCGCTAGCCACAACGCTCGCAATCGATTTGGCCTTGCTTGCTGTTTTCGCGGTGCAGCACAGCGTGATGGCGCGCAAAGGCTTCAAGCGCGTTTGGACGAGCGTCATACCGGTGCCAGTTGAGCGCTCAACTTATGTAGTCGCTGCGTCTGCGGCGCTGGCTCTGATCTTGTGGCAATGGAAGCCGATTCCACGCGTAGTTTGGGATGTGACAGGCACGTCTGCGGAGCCAGTAATTCAGGCGCTCTTTTGCCTTGGCTGGGGCATTCTGCTGCTGGCGTCGTGTCTATTAAATCACTTTGAGCTGTTTGGATTGGCTCAGGTGTGGAACTACGTCGCGAACCGCACACCCGCCGTGCCGGTGTTCAAGACGCCTGCGCTTTATCGAGTCGTGAGGCACCCGATTTATCTGGGATTCGTCATCGGCTTCTGGTCAACGCCAAAGATGACCGTTGGTCATCTGCTGTTTTCTATTGGAACTACTGGCTACATCCTGCTTGGAATCTATTTTGAGGAACGCGATTTGATCGCCGGCTACGGACAACGCTATCGCGAATATCGCCAGCGTGTCCCAATGCTGATTCCATTTTTCAAGCGGCCCGAGGTAGGGCAGAAGGAGCCTAAGACCCGTACCGCTTAGACAAAAAGAAACAACAATCACGAGCGAATGGGCCAACGCTTATGTGGTTCACACCCAATTAAGAACGAGATGAGTGGGAATATTCCAAACATAGTTAGGAGGTCTCGAAATGGCTAATTCCATGGACATCATTGCACTCGAAGCAGGGGAGAGCTCGCGAGTTGTTTTTTCGACGATTGCCGAACTTGCATCCGCGATTTGCGAAGAGCACCTCGACTCCTGGTCGCAGCGAATGCTGCAAGACGCCGGCATAGACCTGGAAGTGACTGGGCGCGAGCACATGAGAAAAAACGGTGACTACATTGTGATGAGCAATCATCAATCGCGCTATGACATTCCAGTCTTGTATCAGGCGTTGGGGATTCCGATGCAGATGATGGACACGAGGAAAATCGAACAAATTCCACTAATGGCGATGTCGAAGGGTAAACAAATTCTGCCGGTTAGCATCGACGTCACGCGTGAAACTCTTCGAGGTTCTCAAGTCACTGCTTCGCGGCGACAGACCGCGAATGTCACCATCGGTGCTCCTATCGATCCCGCGTCGTGTGTGTCCGGGATAGACCGACTCATTACGGTGGTGAAGAGCGCGATCCAACGCCATTTGCCTGGGACTACAGATTTCGTTGCTGCGGAAACGGAGTCATCCGTCCAGGATTCTGGCGCTGTACGTCGACAAGTCAGCCGTCGCAAAGGCAGCTCGCGTAAAGGGATCCGCTGATTGCCGCCATTATTGCTACGCGAACTGTCGTGTTTGCCGGCTGATTTCCGATCTTCCATATAGGGATCAGAATAACAAAGCACGACGGGAGTGAAATAAACGAGTCGTTCTTTGAGCGTTGCTATTCTGCGGTTGCAGATTAAGCTCGCGAAAGAGTTCCGCTGCTGAAGCTCTCGGAGTTTCAAGTTCCGCGAGCTTCGGCAACGGGAGTCCGCATTCACTCGGGGTGGTCTATGCGCGGGCTACCCCGATGATCGGATCAATCTCGAGCTGTCCTCGAAAATTGTTTTTCGTCGATCGGGCGCAGGTTGATCCTGGGCACGAACAAATCACAAGACGAACAATTACAAGGTGTTCAGCAGCAAACCAACTCGGTATTCGTCCTTATCTTTGAAAGACATTGTCTGTCTTTGTGCCGGACCATCTCACGAAGATGCCTGGGAAGAGTTGGTTTCGCGAGTCGGAAAACCCATTCGGCTGACGATCATGCGCACGATTTCTAAATGGAGCGCGCCATCGCGATCGCTAGTGGAGGACCTGGTTCAGTCAACCTACTTGAAATTGTGGGAGGGCGGACGACAACTGCTTCGCGAGTTCGCGATCCAGCACCCAGAGGCCATTGTGGGATACATCAAGAGGACGGCCGCCAACGTCGCCAACGATTACTTCAAGCAGGCGACCAGTCAATCATCTGGTGGCAACAGCCCTCATCATTCGATGAGCGACGTCGATGCCGAGTCTGCGAAGGATGCTCCCGGGAGCCAGGAAAAAATTGCTCGCAATGTTTTTTTGAATGAGATCGATGAATTGCTGAAGCGAAACCTGGATGGTCCGGATCAAGAACGAGATCGTGCAATTTTCTGGCTCTATTTTCGGCAGGGCATGACCACGAAGGAAATTGCATTTCTTCCGACTATCGGACTCAGTGCCAAGGGAGTGGGGAGCGTTATTGAAAAACTAAAGCAGTTAGTACGTGAACAGATCCTCGAAGTCCGGGCTGATGGTGAGCGCAATGCAGCGGCAGGCGCAAAAGTAAATTCCTTCGAGAATTCGTATTAATTACTGGGAGAGTCAGAAGTTGCGTCCCTTCGATCAACACATTGATAGCCGAGAGTTGAGCGCGCTCGTCCCCTCTCCGTGTGAGAGTGGGTACGATTCCGTAGAGCTTTCTCCGGACGCAGTTCGCGAGGCTGCGATTCATGTGCGTTTATGCGAAGACTGCTGCGACAAGTTGTCGAATTACCGAAGACTCATCAATCTATCCTCTGAAGACAATCCGAACGGAGCATCGGCTGGAGTTGATTGTTCGAGTGATGTCGACTGGGACGAGGTTGCTGCGGGGCGATGGCCAGAGTTGAGAGTGAAGCAGTTGATCCTGCATGCTGCGCTCTGTGACCACTGCGGACCTCTCCTTCAACGCGCTGCATCAGCGCTGCAGGTGAGTCGGAAAAAGGAACAGCTTCTGGCTGATCTGGAGTTGGGGCCCCATCGCGCTTCGACTTCTCTGAATTTACGTCGTTCATCGTCGCTCTGGTCCTTCACGAAATGGCTGGCTCCATTGACAGCGCTCATCGTAATAGTCGGGGGAACGATCGCGACGCAGTGGCTGTCAGCACGACCACTCTCTGGATCAAAGTTTGCAGAACTTGCTGCGAGCATTCACGATAAGCAGACTCACGGCGATCGAGCACTGGATGTTTACTCGACGTCCCAACAAGCGCTCAATGCGTGGTTCAAAGCGAAACTGCAGTTTCCGCTGGAGTTGCCGGCCTCTCCAGCAGCCCCGGGTGAAGAGCGTCCCTACTATCTGGAAGGCGCGCGCCTGGTGCAGTTAGGGGACAAAACTGCAGCATATATCGCATACCAGATGCACGATGGTCCCGCGTCTCTAATGGTGACACCCGACTCGGTCGCGGTCGCCTCGGGAGGAGACGAAGTTAGGTTCACAAAAGTGAGTTTTCACTACACGTGGGTCAACAACTACAAGGTTGTTACCTGGTCCCAACATGGGCTGACCTACGCCCTCGTGTCCCATGAAGGGAATCGCACTCAAGGATCGTGTATGGTTTGCCATTCCGCAATGAGAGATCGCGATCTAACCCACACGCCGACTCCTTTATTGGATACGGATAGCCGTCTAATTAAACCCATTCTGCAGTGAGGATGTCTTCAACAAGTCCATCCCATAAGTCTGCGTCACTCAAAAAGTAAACTCCACCCGGATTTCGTTATGTCAATCGAGGCCTGATGTGGCTTCAATTCGAGCAAACATTTAGCAGGACCTTACAAACGTGTGAGAAGGTTCAAGCAAGAGTTTGTCTCAACCAAATCCCTTTTAAAACTGTAATAAGGAGAAAGAATGAAGTACAACGTTGGTCAACTAGCAACAAAGGCTCTTAGATCCCGTGGAGCACTCATGGCCGTTCTCGCATTTGGATGCGCGTTCGCTTCGGCTACGCAAGCTTCGGCGCAGGGAGTCATGCCTCCGCCAACGCCCGACCTCATTAAAGTACCTGAGGGGAATTCTCCCTTCCTGTTCGGTCACGGTGTGGGAACGCAAGGCTACATTTGCCTGCCGACGAGCGCAGGTGCCTCTACCGCTGCATGGAACGCGAACAACGCTCGACCGGAAGCCACTTTGTTTGCGAACTTCTTTGGGCAGCAGGTTCAGATCATCACCCACTTCCTCAGCCCGGATACGAATCCAGACCCCCTGACCGCGCCAAACCCACTACCATTTGGCAGCGTAACCTGGCAGAGCTCCTTCGACAGCAGCAAGGTGTGGGCGAAGAAAGTGAACGCGATCCCCGCAGGTTCTGACCCACAGAGTTGCCCGAATAGCGGCGCCGTTGCCTGCCTCTTGCTGCAATCCATCGGGTCGGAGAACGGACCCACTGGCGGCAAGCTTCTAAGCCAAACGAGCTTCATCCAGCGTTTGAACACCAGGGGCGGCTTGGCTCCAACTGATGGTTGCTCCACCTCGACTGATGTCGGTAAGCAAGCTCTTGTGCCGTATTCCGCCGACTACTATTTCTTCCGCGCAAACAACTAACAGGGTGCCCCGGGCGGGGCACCTGATAACCCAAACAACTTAGGACGAACAATAAGGAGATAGAGTTGATATCAAGAAGTGTGTCAAAGCTGTTTATCCTGATCGCACTGCTAGGATCCATGCCGGTTTTCGCAGCGAATAAGAATCCTGACGAGACTGTTCTCATCAATCAAACCAGCGTTTTGGATGCTGGAGGCTTCCCGTTCAAGATCTCTACGCCTGGGAGTTACAAGTTAATCGGCAATCTTGTTGTTCCTGCGAATACGAGTGGAATCCTCATCCAATCGAACGACGTTACGCTCGACCTCAACGGCTTCAGTATTACCGGAGCGATCGTTTGTGACAATCAAGGGAACACTTGCTTACCTGTGCCAACCCGGGAGACCACAGGTGTCGAGGCCATAGCCGGCGCTGCAGGCAACATCTTCAGCGCCACCATCAAGAATGGCCACGTACGCGGGTTTTCTCTTGGAGTGTCAACGTTTGGAGGAATCGTAGAAGAGATTACAGCTGAGAGCAATTTCGAAACTGGAATTGCAGCCGAAGAGGCTGTGGTTAGACGGAACCATGCCTCGAGAAATCACGGAGCCGGCATCACTGGCATAAACAGTGTCCTGACGGAGAACGTAGCCAACTCCAATCAAGGCAATGGCTTCATTATGGCCTTTGGAGGAGTATTCGGAAGCAACAGTACCAGCAATGCACTCAGCGCGGACATCTCTGTTGAGGTGACATCGCAAGGCAATAACTCCTGCAATGGACATGTTTGCTGAAACAGGCCTTAATCAATATGAAGGATTAATCTGAATTGTTGTTCTGCTCCACGTCCCACCTTCTGCAAAGAGATGGGACGTGGAGTTGTCAGGTCCCGGATAACCCGATTGGAATGGTTCCGAGGATCGGTTAACTCGCAGCCTTCGCCACTTCACGCGTCTGTTGCTGGCGGGTTCGTGTGAGGTGGGGCACGATGGCGAGCAATCGCTCGATCACCGTCAATTGTGCCCGGTGGTGCATTTCGTGCTCTTTGGTTCCGAGCAGCATCTCGAAGCGGGTCTTGGACGCGCCGCCGGGCATGCGCACCTGCTCGGCAAGAATCGATTCGGGAAGGCTCTCCACCCACTCGCACCAGCGCTCTCCTTCGGTACGCAGCAACTCGACGATCTCACGTTTCGATCGCGAACGCTTCTCCTCAGACTCCGCCTTCTTGATGAGTGCCCCGAAGTCAAAGCCTTCGAGCGACGAGAGATGCTCCTGTTCGTGCACAACACGATCAAATTGGGCTAGCCGCGCGATATGTACGAGTGTCTCAGCTGCTGAGCGGCTTTCGGGTGTAGGTCGATAGCCGTAGTCCTTTTCCGGAATATCCTCTGCGATCTGGATTGTGTTTTTGCGCACCGTGCGCATGCTGTTCACCAACTCCTTAGGTCCGTAGAGATTCATGGTCCCTCCTTGCGGGATGCGTTGTGGTTGGTTATTGAAGTGCGGGCGCTGCCGGACCTATCGCCGACTGACGCGCAATCACTTGCGTAATGCAAGCAGTGTACAGATGGTAACTTGTGAAATGCAAGTAATATTCGTTACAGTATTCTTACAACGTGCCACGCAAAACAGAACCCTGCCGGCGCTCCGGCTGTCCCATAAACATCTCACTTGAGACAATTGGCGACCGCTGGTCGTTGTTGATCATTCGCGACATGATGATGCGCGGATTTCGCACCTATCAAGAGTTTCTGAGTTCCGGCGAAGGCATCGCGACGAACATCCTGGCGGACCGTCTGAGGAAACTGGAAGGAAGCGGGATCATATCTACGTCGCGCGATCCCGCCGATCGCCGCAAGCTGATCTACAGGCTCACGCAAAAGGGCATTGGACTAGGGCCGGTTCTTCTGGAACTGGCCCTGTGGAGCGCGCGCTACGAAACAACCGAGGCACCGCCAGCCATGATCCAGAAGATGGAAAAGAACCGTGCGGCCTTTTTAGCTGAAGTCCGCAGAAAATGGCAGCACGACTAGCTTCATTCGCTCAGGTCGACGCAGAGGCAGGCTGCGACGAGAAGGAGGGAGTAGGCGCAAGACTCTGACCCAGCAGATCGACTGCGGCATGGTTTAGCTTTGCGCGCAGCTGCGAGCGCTCGTGCGCACGTGTGATGTAGCGCACGGAGATTTGCGTTCCGCCAATCACAGGCTTTACGTTGATCGCTGGCGCCGCGGTGAGGGCATTCATGTCGAGTGATTTTGCCGCGCTCCGCCATTCCGTTTCGGCCTGTCGAGCGCTTTCCGCCGTTGCTTCCACAACCTTCTTCTCGAAAGCATCGATGATCGGATACGGATTGTGTCCGGCAGGCAATACGATTTGTAACTCGTCCCACAGCCACTGTCCCGAAGTCGAAAAGTTGAAGTAGTGACCTTCGATGGCGTAGCTGTTCGTAAACGTCACGCGTCGTCCGGTGGGATGACCCGACTCCGTCCAATTTCCAGTCTCCAGAAGCACGGTATTGAACACTCCAAGCTCCACCACCTCACCGGTGACGCCGTTAATTTCCACCCAGTCGCCAAGACGGATTCCGTTCTTGCCCATCAACACAAACCAGCCAAAGAAGGCGATGATGAAATCCTTGAGCGCGACCGTCAATCCGGCTCCCGCAAGTCCCAAAAAGGTTCCGAGTTGGCTGGGTGGCCCAAATATGACCAGCAGGAGCAAGAGCACGGCAAAGACCTGCAGGATTACGCGTGTAACGGCACGCAGTGTCGCGACCTGCCTCCGATCCATCGACATCTTCTCAAGCACCCGTTCAATCCACCCAACGACAAAGAGGGCTAGAAGTGCGATGGTCAGGATGATCAACGTTCCCCGCAGCGCATGATTTAATACCGCTCGCTGTTGTGCCGCTACAACGTCGATCCACTCGGCATATACGTTGGCCAACTGTTTCTCGTTGTCGATTCGCTTGTCAAAATTGGCAAGTATTTTTTCGCCGGTGGCGCGGTGCTTCGTCCGCTTCACCATCGCCGCCGATTCCTTGCGACTGGAACTGGTGAGCTCTCCGGCGGCTATCGATGTCGACCCAGCACTCTCCGTCGCAGCCGCGCCCGGCGATTTCTCTTTTTGTGTTGCAAGCTGCTGCTCGTGAGATTCGTGCTTTGCTTCGAGTGCGGCCGCTGCCGACGTTGCTTCCTGTTTCGCTTGCCACAATTGCAACTGCTTCGCGTGCAACGCCGACCATTGCTGAGACCGATTGATTAGCCCGCGGCCTTCAGTCGGTTGGCTGACGACTATCTTGGTTGCGTCCGAGGAACGCGAGGCCGCGTCGTGCTCCTCTACCATCGTCTGAATGCGTCCCTGCGGATCGCCCCCCGCGCGGATCAGATCCTGCTTCGCATCATCCACTTCGTCCTGCGCCAGTTCTAACTGCGCCTTGGCCAAGTCAAGCTGGTCGTCCAGAGCATCTTTCTTGGATCCGCTCGCCTTTGCCTCGGCGGCTGTCAACTGCGCGATCTCAGCCTGCTGGCCCGCCAGTGCGTCCTCGGCCTTGTCCAACCGCGCCTGAATCTCCTTCGCTTCGGCGCCCAATTCCGGGGGATGCTCCATAGCATCCAGAACACCCGCGGCAAACGCCAGGTCCATCTCCTGATCCCCAAGTCGTAGCACCTCCTGAGCCAACGGCAGCTCCGCCGCGCTGGTCGGCATCTGCGCTAACCTTTGCGCCGTAAGCAGGGGCGTCTGATCTACAAGTACGGCCTGTTCAGACGCAACCTTCGCTCTAGTTTTCTTTCCAGAAGCAACGTTGGTCTGAGATCCTGTGAGGACCACTCCATAAATGGTCGCGCCCAGTAGCGCAACCAACACAATCGCGGTGATTCTGCGCCGGGAATTCATTTTCTATAGAGATCCTGATGATGACATTCTAGACTCCAAGAGCCGACGGTCCCCGCCAAGTGCTGTGGTTGTGTCAGAAAACGACGAAACCTGTATTGTCGCCGGGCATCCCCTTTTCGGAAACTTCTATCACGAAAATCGCCTATCCTCTACCGTCGTGCCAAGCTGTAGTAACTTGTGCACACTGAAAGAAGCCAGGGACTATGTATTGCAATTTCTGCGGCACTGCGCTGCTAGCCAACCAAACAGTTTGCGGCAATTGCGGCAATGTCGTTGTAGGTAGAAACTTCGTTAGTCGAGTCGAGCAACACCTTAGATTGGTGGGGACTCTCTGGATCGCCTATGCAATCGTCCACGGTGTTGCAGGCTGCGTGCTGCTGATTATTGCCAATACGATCTTCTCCCCAGCGAGCACTGTCGATCACCCGGCATTTCTCCATCCACTTCTAACCGGAATTGGTTGTTTCATTCTGCTAAAAGCTGGTGCGAGTTTGATTACAGGTTTTGGATTGCTGGAACGACAAACTTGGGGTCGTCCTCTGGCTTTGGTGATGGCATTTATTGCCTTGCTCAATCTCCCATTTGGGACTGCTCTCGGCGTTTACACTCTGTGGGTTCTCATGTCCCCGCAAGCAGACGTGGAATACAACCGGCTAACAGCTTCCACGTAGACTTTCCTCCCTCAGGCCACAAGGCACTTGAACTCGAAACTTTGAAGCGCGCGGTTGGCTTTGGTTGGCATTGACGATGTCTTCTGAAATCGCTGTTGATACGCTGTTCAGGCAGGTATCAGCGAAAATAACAGCGAAAATAACAGCGATTTTTTTTCCTCTAAGCGAAACCTTCATGGACAAAGGAGAAATCCGAATCGGCAGGAAATAACAGCGAATTAACAGGGAATTTGCCCGCTTTCGCAAGCTCAGTTCTTTCCATTTGGCTCCTGACATCCGCTTCTCCACTGTTGGCCGTCGACGTGATACGAAGAGCGTTCTGCCTTCCCCTTCTGTGGTACCCCGATCGGGATTGAACGTCAAGACCTGTACCGTCGGTGGCTGTGGAATGTTGCCCAGCGGCGCTTGCTGGACCGTCGGAATTTGAGTAGCGGTCTTCTTATTCGTGCCGCAAAGCCATGAGCGGATCAATGCGCATCGCGCGCCGCGCGGGAAGAAATGATGCGAGCGCACTCACGAGCAACACAACGACGAGGATCATTGCGTAGTTCTCCGGATCCCCTGGCTTTACACCAAACAGCAGCCCGGCGACTAGCGGCGTCAGGACAAGCGACAGCAGGAAACCGACCGTCAAACCAAGCAAGACGGAGGCGAAGCCATCGGCGAGCACCATCCTCATTACGTCCGAGCGACCAGCGCCGATTGCCATGCGAATGCCGATTTCACTGGTGCGTTGTGCTACGGAATACGACAGGACGCCATAGATGCCGATGCAGGCAAGCAGAAGGGCGACCGAGGATAGCGACATCGCGAGCAGCGAGGCAAAGCGGCTCTCGGAACGCGCTCGCGCGACGTAGTCCGAGAGTGGCGCAACGCGGGAAACCGGCATGTTTTTGTTCAGCAGGGCTACTTGCTTGCGTGCCGAGTTAGTGAGACCGGAAACGGTACCCGCAGTGCGAACCACAATCGCCATAGGCCGCGGAGCGAGCTGAAAGGGGACATAAATCTGCGGCCGCACAATCGCCGTAAGCGAGTGGCATTGAATATGCCTGACGACGCCAACAACCACAGCCCAATCGCGCTGGAACTGATAAGGACCGCTAGGAGAGTCTGTGATGTTGAGCTTCTTGCCGATTGCATCGCCGTCTGGCCAAAGCTCGCGTGCGAGAAGATCGTCGATGATGATTACATGCTCGTGTGCAGCATCGTCAGCTTCTGTGAAATCGCGGCCGTGGAGGAGCGTCGCTCCGATGGTGCCGAAGTACCCCGGCAAAATCGAACGATGGTCTGCGTAAGTCGTGCTGCGAAGTTCAGTAGGCGTGCCTTCCTTCCAGTAGTAGTCATACCAGTTCGCGGTATCGTCGAGCGGGATGTGCGAGACCGCGGACACCGATTCAACTCCGGGAAAGGCCATGAGGTTTTGCTGCAATTGCCGCAGCATCTCGTAACTCGGCGGAGGGAGCTGAAACGTGGAAACATTTTCTGCTCGGAAGCCAGGATCCACGCGCAGGACGTTCACGAAGGTCCGCATCAGCAAACCGGTTCCTAAGAGCAGTACAAATCCCAGAGCAACCTCGGCTGAAACCAGTGCGCTGTTCCACTTTCTGCCCGTCCACCCGGTCGGGCGTGTCGCCTCCTTAAGGCTTTGGAGCAAGTCCAGGCGCCCTACCGTGATCATTGGCGCCAGACCGAAGAGCGCGCTAGTGAGGATGGCGACTGCGAAGGTAAACGCCAGCACGCGCAAGTCGAGATGAACCTCGCCCAGGTTCGCAAGAGAAGGCGGCCGGACCGCGAGAATTGCGCGCACGGCAGCCCAACCAATGCCAAGCGCAACCACCGCGCCAAGGAAGGCAAGCAGAAGACTCTCCGTCAAAAGCTGGCTCACAAGCCTTGCGCGCGATGCGCCGAGCGCGACGCGAACCGTGGTTTCGCGCAGGCGCTGCGTTGCCCGCGCCATCAGCAGATTCGCGACGTTTGCGCATCCGATCAGCAACACGAACGCGACCCCGCCGAATAGGAAGAGCAGGGTACCGCGAACGTCGCGGACGTCTTCTGCCTGAAGCGAATAGATGTACAGGCGAAAGTTCGAAATCCCAGAGTTCCCGTCGAACGAAGTGATCTGGGTTGCAATGGAGTCTGCTTCGGCTTGGGCTGTGGCGATGTTGCTTCCTGGACGCAGCCGTCCAATCAAACGAAGATATGCCGGCCCAAGCGGATCGGAGGCATCGATACGAGTCGAATAGAAAACATCTACATTTGTGGCAATACTCGATCCGCCGGGGAAGATCAGCCGGAAATTCTGCGGCATCACGCCAATCACAACTGCCGATCTCGGACCAAATCGGACCACGCGGTCAATGATGCCCGGATCGCCACCAAAGCGCCGCACCCAGACTCCATGAGAGATGATGATCGGCCGCTGGGCGTTCGGGGCATTCGGCTCGTCTTCCGGAGCGAAGAAGCGGCCCAGCTCAGGCTTCGGGCATAGCAGCGGCAGAAAGTTGGCAGTAACTGACGCTACCTTCACCTGCTCCACGTCGCCATCTCCGGGAAGAGCGCCGTTGGTGACCCAAATGCCGCCAACCTGATCGAACTCCTTCGTGCGCTGGCGGATCTGAAACACTTCGAAGTTCGAAGCAGGCGCGCGGTTGGCATTTCCCAAACCGGACCAAATGATCGCCAGCCGATCCGCGTCCGGGTAAGGCAGTGGGCGCAGAAGAACGGAGTTGACCACGCTGAAGATGGCAGTATTTGCCCCGATTCCGACGGCCAGCGTGAGGATGGCGACGGCACTGAAGCCCGGACTCTTGCGCAACATGCGAAGACCGAAGCGAATGTCTTGCAACAGGTGATCCCATCCGCCCCAGTAGCGCTGTTCGTAAAAGCGTTCCTGGGCGCGCGTCACGTTGCCAAAGGCCCGGCGCGCGGCTGTCCGCGCTTCTTCCGCACTCAGTCCTTGTTCCTGCAGACGATCGATCTCAAGTTGCAAATGGGCTTCAATCTCGGCGCTGAAGTCACTTATCTTGCGTCTGCCTCTGAACATGGCGTTAAGTCTCCTCGAGTTCGGCTCCCAGAATTCGCGTGATGGCCGTAGCCAGCCTCTTCCACTTCGTAGTTTCCTTAACCAGCTGTTTGCGACCGGCTGTAGTAAGCGAATAGAACCGGGCCCTCCGGTTATTCGCCGAAGTTCCCCACTTCGCGGAGATCCAGCCTCGCTCTTCCAGACGCTGCAGCGCCGGGTACAGCGCACCGTGCTCCACTAACAACTCGTCTTCGGACGTTTGTTGAATAGTGCGCGCAATTCCTTGCCCATGGTGCGCCCCGAGTATCAGTGTGCGCAGGATCAACAAGTCGAGCGTGCCCTGCAGCAGTTCGAGGCGCTCTTTGGATTCTCGGGTAGACATTTGACCTGAGTATGGATGGCGGTTGGGTAAGATGTCAACCCGAAATAGGATTCCGGCAAGGAGTGCGCCCCTTGTCCCGCCGCTCGAGGAATGTTCTGCTCACGTCGATTGCGGAATGATTTAGACTTTCCTGCTCCGAAAGCCATGTCCCACAACGTCTCGCGCAAGCTCATTGACTTCATCTTCCTTCTGTTGATTCCGTTCATCGCGGTCGCCCCATGCTGGTCTGCGTCGCTGAAGTGCGACCTGGCCGAATATAAAGCCCGTTCGGGATTGACAGCCGCCGTTCAAGGGGAGGTCGTAGTTGTGACCTGGTCAGGTGCAGACGGCGCTGATCTACGCGCCACCTTCACGATCGCGAATGGCGCACCGACGATTCGTGATTTGGCGGTGCGCGCCGATGGAGGATGGGTGATCGTAGGCCAGAACCTAAAGCCCGAGTATCGCGTCACGAGCGGGGTGCGGCGGATGTCGGAGCAGCAGGCGGCTCCGCTGCGCGGGCTCGGCGTGGAGATCACTCCCGAGGTCACCGAGAAGAACAAGTGGTATGCGTTCTGGGACGCTCCACTGGAAGTTCCCGGCACGCATCCCGGAGAGAAGACTCCGCATAGTCTCGGTCTGCCGCGTAAGCCCGAAGAGATCCGACGTGCTACGGCATCGTTTCGCGCTGATTCGTGTGTCGTGAAGACAGAGGGAGACCGCATCGAGATCACCTTTCCTGGTCTCGATATGGGAATCTTTTCCGGCAGCCTGCGCTTCACTGTCTATCGCGGAACCAATCTGATTCGCATGGAGGCTATCGCCAAAACCGATGAGTCATCGATTGCTTACAAGTACGAAGCCGGATTCAGCGGATTCTCGACCGATCACACGCCTCGGATCACATGGCACGACACTGGCGGACGTCCGCAGCGGTACATGTTTGGCGGGCCAAAGAATGATGCCATTGCGCCCATCAAGGCCGCGAACCGTGTGCTTGTAGCCGAAGGCGACGGTGGATCGCTGGCGGTATTTACTCCGCCGCACACGTTTTTCTTCACGCGCGAGGTCGATACCAATCTGGGATATGTCTGGTATCGCAAGGATGACGATAAGCAGTTTGCGATCGGTATCCGCCAGCCAGATCGGGAGGAGGCTGAGCAATATCGCGATAACTTCGCCCTATTCAACGCGCCTCCCGGCACGTGGCAGCACATGGCGGTGTACTTTTACGTTGACGCCAAACCTGCCGAGGCCACGCGGAATGCGGTCCTTGGCTTCACGCATGGCGACACATTCAAGGCGCTTCCCGGCTACAAGACATTCGTCAATCACTTCCACCTGGACTTCACTGGACGCCTGCGGCAGAGCGGCTCGCTCGACACACCCATGCAGGACCTGGCTGCGATGCGCAGCCTCAATCTAAACATCATCGGCCTTAGCGATTTTCATTTCGAGTTGGCGCGCACCGATCCCGGGCCCCTGCGCTTTAAAGACGAGAAGGATTACTTCGAAGGGTGCCGTCGCGCATCGGACAAAGACTTCCTTGTCCTGCCCTGGGAGGAGCCAAGCGCATACTTCGGAGGCCACTACAACATTTTGTGGCCCAAGAATGTGTATTGGTCGAAAGTGCGGACAGAGGGCCAATCATTGACCGAAACGGACTCCACTTATGGGAAGGTGTACCACACGGGCAGCACCGACGATGTGCAGACGATGATCGACGCGGAAGGTGCCTACTGGTATCACGCACACCCGCGGACCAAGGGCACTACCGGCTATCCCGACGCTACCTTCGACAAAGCCTGGATCAAGAATGATCGTTACCTTGGCGTAGCATTTAAGCCTGGAATGGGAATGGATCTCTCCGAGCAGCGCTTGTGCGACTGGCGTTGCTTCGATGCTATGGACACCATGAACAATCAGAACGCCAATTCGGGTCTGCGTCCAAAATACATTATCGCGGACATCGATACCTACAGGAAGGGTCCCGAAGACGATCTGTATCCCAACTTTCCGGTGAACTACCTGAAGCTAGACCGGGTGCCCGGACCCGACGAAGACTGGAGTCCCATTTTGCGGACGCTGCGCACCGGCGACTTCTTTGTGACTACCGGCGAAATTCTCATTACCAACTACACTGTGGAAGGCGGCGGCGATCGCGGAAATATCTCCGCCGACGTGGAATGGACCTTCCCCCTCGAGTTCGTGGAAGTGGTTTGGGGCGATGGAAAAAAAGTTGACCGTCAGGTGATTTCAGCAAAAGACCTACCCCCATTTGGGAGAAAGCACTTTTCAATCCCATTCAACGCATC
>Ga0126378_10000229_pt1 | contig 43302 bp, 43 predicted proteins | sample PanSoiMetPlot_23_FD_92587 | JGI IMG/M metagenome (GOLD analysis project Ga0126378, IMG submission 92587) | Tropical forest soil microbial communities from Panama - MetaG Plot_23 | ecosystem: Environmental > Terrestrial > Soil > Tropical forest > Bulk soil | place: Panama | collected 2016-02-17 | reverse complement strand
GAGGCCGGGATGGCTAACATCATCATCCCGCCGCACGTGTGGCAGCGCTTCCGCTCGATCGGCGTCAGCGCGAATGCCCTTCTCGTGCACGGCCGGGTCGAGCGACTGGACGGCGCGGTCAGCCTGCTCGCCACCCGGCTGGAACGGCTGCGTGTGGTGGCAGCCGCGCGCAGCCGCGATTTCCGCTAGGCACCGCGGTCAGCTGTCACCCTCGCTGGTCTCCTGCTGGGCTTCGCGCAGCGTGCGCTCGGCGTCTGCTATGCGCTCGGCCAGCAAGCCAGCCTCACTGGCCCGCGTCACCGCGTTCGTCAAGAGCTCGATGGCCTGCTCCCGGTGGCCGGCCGCCAGCTCGGCCCTGGCCAGCGCCACCTGCCCGCTCGGGATGCGTCGCGGGTCGCCGAATTCCTCCCGCAGGTCGAGCGAGAGCTGGAGGTGCCGCACCGCCTGCGTGGGTTGCTCGTCCTCCACCAGGAAGTAGAACCCGACGTGCCGGTGCACCTCGGAACGCAGGTAGAGGTCGCCATCGGAGTCCGGCGCGTAGGCCAGGTCGAGAGCCTCCCAGTAATACGGCATCGCCGTGCTCCAGTCGCGGCGCAGCACCTGGTACACCAGGCCGAGCCCGAACAGTGAATGCGCCGTGGCAGCGCGCGCGTCGGCCTCCTGCCAGGCCATCAGCGCCTGGCGGAACAGTCGCTCTTCGGCCTCGATGTCCTCGGCTGCGACCGTCCCGCCACTCATGAGCCTGGTGATGTTCTCGCCGTGCGCCGCCATGCCCAGCAACTCCAGGGCACGCGCCCGGCCTGCGTGGTCGCCGTCCGTCACGGCCTTCGCCTGGGCCCGCTCAAGCACTTCCCTGGCCGGGCCAAAGTCGCCGGTCCGAAATAGGGCTTCCGCGAGCGCCTCGTCACCGGTCGCGAGCAGCTCCGCGATTCCATCCGTCACGCCCAAGATCGTAACGCCGCTACCCATGGCCCAGGCCGGCTTCGCCGTGGGAGGCTTACCGTGGCGCCGACCTGCAAGAGGCAAGCGACGCAAAGAGCGGAGGGCGCGGGATGTCTCGCAGCGACTTCGATCCTCCGGTAGTAGCCCGGCGGGCGCGCGACATAGTCGGGCCACGCGACGTGGATGGTGCTGCTGATGCGTACGACGATGTGCAAGCCGGCCACGTGCCGACCGAGGACCATGAGGCGCACGCGCCCGGAAAGACCTGCGAACTGTGCCACCGCGTGATCGAAGCGGGCCAGGACGCACGACTGCGCGCGGACGGTAACTGGATGCACGAGGCGTGCCCGATCCAGTAGCTACTTCCTCCCAGCGACTAGCTGCCGTCTCCTCCACCGACAAGTTCGCGGCACAGTACAGCTCAGCGCAGAACGCCTCGCCGCTGCCGTACTCGACCCAGTCGCTGGCTTCATAATTGACGATGGCGAACGCACGGGTCGCGTGCACGCGCTGAGGACTGCCCCGAGTGAGCCCTGGACCAGGCTTATTGGTAGAATTCCGGCATTACCTCTGGCGGCGATGTCAGGCCGGCAGGCCGGGACTTTGCCGGGAACGCGGGCACTTTGTCTGCTCGTGCGCGAGGATGGTCGGACACGGGGGCGGCCGGTAAACCCTATGTGACCTGCAGTGCACTGGTGAAGAGCAGGAATGGCTAACGTCGGCGAGGAGCCAGCATGCCTTTCGATGTAGCCCGCACTTTCGCGGACCGCTCCGGCGAGAACTTCGCCCTGCACGAGCGGTACATGAATCACCAGCTCGCGCGGACACTGCGGACTCTCGGGTTCGACCGTAATTACGTACGGGCCGAGGGCTGCTACCTCTGGGATGATGCCGGGGCGCGCTACTTGGATTTCCTGTCCGGGTTCGGCGTCTACGCGCTCGGCCGTAGCCACCCGGCGATCAAGGCGGCGCTACACCAGGCCATCGACCTTGACCTGCCCAACATGGTCCAGATGGACTGCGCCCTGCTGCCGGGGCTGCTCGCCGAGCAGCTCGTGGGCCGGGCTCACCCTGGTATCAGCCGGGTGTTCTTCTGCAACTCCGGCGCCGAGTCGGTCGAGGCAGCCATCAAGTTCGCACGGCAGTTCACCAAGCGGTCCAAGATCGTATACGCCGAGCATGCATTCCACGGGCTGACCACCGGCGCGCTCGCGCTGAACGGTGGCAAGGAGTTCCGGAAGGGCTTCGGGTCCTTGCTCGAGTCGGCGGCGGTCCCGTTCGGCAGCATCGATGCGCTCGAGCAGCAGTTGCGCACCCAGGACGCGGCCGCCTTCGTCGTCGAGCCGATCCAGGGCAAGGGCGTCTACTGCGCCACCCCGGAGTACTGGCGAGCGGCCCAGGCACTCTGCCGGCGGTACGGCACGCTGCTGGTCATCGACGAGGTGCAGACGGGCCTGGGCAGGACCGGGAAGTTCTTCTGCCACCAGCACTGGGGTCTTGAGCCCGACATCATCACCATCTCCAAGGCGCTGTCCGGCGGCTTCGTGCCGATCGGCGCCATGCTCACGACCGAAAAGGTGTTCTCGAGCGTGCACACCTCCATGGAGGACGCGCTCAAGCACTCGAGTACCTTCGGGCGCAACCAGCTTGCGATGGTGGCCGCGCTGGCGACGCTCGCGGCCTTCGACGATGAGGACATCATCGGGCGGGCTGAGCGTACGGGCTCCGACCTGCAGGCGAAGCTGACCGCCCTCGCAGAGCGCCAGGACCTGATCAGGGACGTCCGCGGTCTCGGGCTGATGGTCGGTGTCGAGTTCGGCGAGCCCTCGTCGCGCGCCGCTGCGCGCCGGTTCCGCACTCTGGAACGGGTGCGGGTCGGCATGTTCTCCCAGATGGTCGTCGTCCCGCTGTTCCACCGGCACCGGATCATCACCCAGGTGGCGGCGGACAACGTGAACATCATCAAGCTGATCCCGCCGCTGATCGCCGGCCCGGAGGAGGTCGACTACTTCGTCCAGGCGCTCGATGACGTGCTGGCCGACGCGCAGCGCGGCGCCGGGCTGACCTACGAGGTCGGCCGGACCATGGCACTGGGCGCGCTGCGTCGCAAGTCCCAGCGCAGCGTCGCCAACGGGCCGTCAGCACCGCAGCCGCAGGCCGCGGTCGCGGGGACTGGTGAGCCCGCGCCGGCCGCGGTCAGCACCGACCAGGAGCTGCCGTTAAAAGATGACGGACCGCGGCCGGTCCTGCCACGCCGGGCAGACTCGCCGCGTCCCGCGGTTGCCTCGATTCAGCCCGGCGATCGCGTGGTCGTCACCGGTGCGTCGGGCTTCATCGGCTCTGCCGTCGCGCGAGCTGTTCAGGCCAGGGGCGCGCATGTCGTAGCCCTCGTCGAACCGGGTGCCGACGCAAGGAACCTTGCCGGGATCCCGGAGGCTGAGCGCGTGGTCGTCGACATACGGGACGCCGCCGCCGTCAGGGACGCGTTCGAAGGCGCGCGATATGCCTTTCACCTCGCCGCCGTGTACCGCTTCTGGGCGCGTGATCCGCGCATCTTCCGTGACGTCAACGTGGGCGGTACGAGCAACGTCATCGAGGCCGCCCGCGCGGCCGGGTGCGAGCGCCTTGTCTACACCTCGACCGTGGGCGTCCTCGGGCTGGAGCGAGCCCGGCTCGGCGTGCCCGCCGACGAGACCAGCCGCGCCGACGTCGGGCACCTGTTCGGCGACTACAAGCGGACCAAGTACGCGGCGGAGCATGAGGTCCTGCGAGCGGCGGCCGAGGGCCTCGACGTCAGCCTCGTGCTGCCGACCTTCCCGCTCGGCCCGGGCGACACGGCGCCTACGCCAACCGGCAAGGTGGTGCTGGACTTCCTCAACGGCAGGCTGCCCGCGATCGCCGACACCGCGCTGAACGTGTGCCACGTCGATGATCTGGCCCTCGGCCACGTGGCGGCACTCGAGCACGGCCGGGCCGGCCGCAGCTACATTCTCGGCGGCGAGAACATGACCATGCGGGAGATCCTCCAGGCGCTGGCCGACTGCTCGGGCCTGCCGAGGCCACGGCTCGCAGTGCCATCCTCGGTAATCCTGGCCGCCGGCGTCGCGTCGACGCTGATTGAGGGGCGGCTGCTGCGACGGGAGCCGCATGTGCCGCTCGAGGCAGCGCGAATGTCCACCACAAAGATGATCTTCAGCGACAACCGCGCCAGGGCTGAGATCGGGCACAAGTCCCGGCCGGCTCGCCTCGCGATCGAGGATTCGGCCCGCTGGTTCGCGGAGAATGGTTACGTCCGGCCCGAGCGGCTCGCGGCGATCAGGTGGCCGCGCTGACACTGCCCCGGAGGGTGCCCTGACGAGCCTGACAGGATGTTGTCATGGGCACTGCGGAGCGGTTCGACCTCGCTCGGTTCGTGACGGCTCAGGACTCCGGAGGCAGTTACGACCACGCCGTCGCGGAACTACGGGCAGGCTGCAAGGTCGGTCACTGGATATGGTACGTGTTCCCGCAGATCGCCGGCCTCGGGCAGAGCCCGACCTCAAAGCGGTATGCGATCAGCTCCGTCGCCGAGGCCAGCGCCTACGTGGAGCACCCGGTCCTCGGGCCGCGCCTGCTCGAGTGCGCGCACATTCTCACGGGCCTGTCCGGCCCGACGGCCGAGGAGATTTTCGGCGGCATCGACGCCATGAAGCTGCGTTCCTCGATGACGCTCTTCCAGCAGGCCGCCCCCCAGGAGCCGGTTTTCGGCAGCGTGCTCGGCCAGTACTACGCCGGCGTGCCGGACGCCGCGACGGAGCGGCTGATCACTCAGGCAGGCTTATCTCTACGCAGCCGCTGACGGGGTCGCTGGCAGAGACGCAGGATGGCTGACCGACGTGAGGCGTCGGGCTCATACTGTGGCCATGGATGACCGGACGTTGAGCGCGAAGGCCCGGCGACTTGCGGCCGCTCTGGAGCCCTTCGCTGGACAGGTGTACTTCGCTCCCGAGTGCCACGCGCACTACGTCGCCCTGGGTTTTGCGGCGAGCCCCACCGAGCGCAACGGGATAGCGATGCCGGACGGGTCCGCGTACTTCTGCAGCAGGGGATCGATGCTCGGGCAGGTGCCGGGCGAACTGGTCGCCGCGGCGTTCGCAGTATTCAACCCGGCAGCCGTCATCCCGGCGGTGACATTCGGATGGTCGCTGACCAACGCGATGACAATCGGGCAGGCAAGGACCGAGGGTTCCATCGCCCAGCTCACCAGGATCCTCGGATCCGCGCCTCCGGGCATCGAACGACTGCGCGACGCCCTCGGCCGAGCTAGCTCCTCGCTGCCGGTCGCGGGCAGGCCGTTGTACGCGGCGGTGCTGGCTCAGGAGGTGCCGGCGTCTCCGGTGGGCGCGGCGTGGCGGTTCGCCGACAGGCTTCGCGAGTATCGCGGGGACTCGCACACGGCCGCCTGGACCGCTGCCGGCTTCGACGCTGTCGAGATTGGCCTGTTGACCGAGCTCTACTGGGCTCTGCCCCTGAAGACGTACACCCGGTCGCGGGCCTGGTCCCAGGAGGAGCTCGATGCAGGGATAATGCGGCTCGAGGACCGCGGGCTCATCAAGGACGGTGCATTGACAGGACAAGGGCGGGACGAGCGCGAGGCGATAGAGACGTGCACTGATCGTCAATGTCGTCCCATCATTGAATGCCTGGGCGATGAATTCGATACCGTCATTAATGTGCTGACGCCGCTGGGCCGAGAGATTCGAAACAAGTGCGGCTATCCCGCCTCGGGGCCGCACGATATCGCCAGTAGGGCGGCTAATCAGAACTGATCCTGTGGGTTACACCGCATTGTTTGACGATGAGTTGATCGTCAATTAACGTGCCTGGCATGCAGCCAGGTGACGCTCAGGCAACAGGAACGCTTCCTGTCGGCCAACTCGTCGCGTGGCTGGCCAGGCGGGGCGTTGACCTGGTCGCCCCGGTCCGGGCTGACTTGATCTCCGGCGGCCGGTCCAACCTCACCTACACGCTGTCGGGGGCCGACGGGCAGCGGGTTGTGCTGCGCCGGCCGCCCTCGGGCGGGATCCTGGCTACCGCTCATGACATGACCCGCGAGTGGCGGTTTATCAGCGCGCTGCGCGGCACCGGAGTACCGGTCGCCGAGCCGCTCGCGCTGGCGGACACTGAGATCCTTGGCGTCCCGTTCTATGTGATGTCTTATGTCGACGGCCTGGTGCTGCACGATGCGGCGAGGGCGCAGGACTTGTCTCCGGCCGCCCGCCAAAGCGCGGCGGCCAGCCTGATCGACACCATGGTTGCCCTCCACCAGCTGGACATCGACGTGGTCGGGCTCGGCGATGCCGGGCGCCGCGACGACTATGTCGGTCGGCAGTTGCGCCGCTGGAAGCGGCAGTGGGACCAGTCGTCGTGCGCCGATATCACCGCGGTCGAGGAGGCGCATAAACGCCTGGTGGCGGCCGCACCGCCACAACGCCGGACCGGTATCGTGCACGGGGATTTCCGGCTCGGCAACATGATCTGCGGAGCCGACGGACAGATCCGTGCCGTGCTGGACTGGGAGCTGGCGACCCTCGGCGACCCCCTCGCCGACTTCGGCTGGACGCTGTCCTGGTGGGTGGAGCCGGGTGACCCCGGCGCGACAGCAGTGATGCCGACAGCGCCGCCGTCGGTCCTGCCCGGCTTCCCGCTGCGTCGATGGCTGATGGCGCGGTATGCCGACGGCATCGGCGCAGATCTGGATCGCATCGACTTCTATGTCGCATTCGCCTACTGGCGGGGCGCCTGCATCAGCGCAGGCGTCCTGACTCGTTATGAATCCGGCGTCATGGGAGATGACGGGTTCGACCACAGCGCACTGCGGACCAGGATCGCCAGCCAGGCTGAGGCGGCGCTCGAGCTGCTCGACGAGCACTAACAAGAAGGGATCACGCGAATTGACCCGCGAGGAAGCCGCGCTGTTGCTGGTCAGTCAGGCGCCCCACTTCCGGCTGGCCGATGTCGAGGTTTCCGGGATTCCGCTGCGCGTCTATGTCAACGCGCCGCGCTCACTTCGGTCACTGCTGGAGTCCACCACGTCGTTTGGTGAGCGCGAGTTCCTCGTTTACGAAGGCGAACGGTGGACGTATGCGGAGCACTTCCGCATCGTGGCCGGCCTCGCTCAGCGGTGGGCGGCTCACGGCATCGGCAAGGGCGACCGTGTCGCCATCGCGATGCGCAACTACCCGGAGTGGGCGATGAGTTTCTGGGCGGCGCAGGCTCTGGGCGCGATCGTCGTTCCGCTGAACGCCTGGTCGACGGGGCCGGACCTGAGCTACGTCATTCAGGACAGCAAGCCGAAGATCCTGGTGGCTGACGGCGAGCGGATCGCAAGCCTGGCTGGCCAATTGCCCACGTTGGCCCTGGATAGGGTCATTGCCGTCCGTGCCGGCGGATCGCATGATGCGGCCGACGGCCGGGTCGTTGCGTGGGAGGACGAACTCAGCACGCTGGATAGCCGCGCCACGCTCCCGCAGGTCGACATCGACCCGGACGACGACGCAACGATTCTGTACACCTCAGGGACGACGGGTTCCCCCAAGGGCGCCATCGGCACGCACCGCAATCACCTGACGAATCTGCGTAACACGGAGCTGAACGGCGCTATCGAGCTGGTGATTGCCGGGATAACCCCGCCTGCCGACCGTCCGCAGCCGAGCATCTTGCAAGTGTTTCCGTTCTTTCATATCGCCGGGTTGTCTGGCCTCTACGTATCGACCGCGATCGGCGCCAAGTTGTCGCTGCTGTATAAGTGGGATACCGGCCGAGCCATGGAAATGATTACCCGAGAGAACATCAACTCGGCGGCAATGGTCCCGACGCTGCTGCGGCGGCTGATGGACTGGGCTGAGGACAAGGACGTGTCCTTGCCGAGCATGAGCGGTGTCGGTGCGGGCGGCGCGCCCGTGCCACCGGATTTGATCCAGCGGGTCGAGCGTCGCTTCAGCCGCCGGATATCAGCGACGAACGGTTACGGGCTGACCGAGACCACCTCTGCGGTTGCGATGAATTCGGGCGCGGAGTATTTCCGCCATCCCGACAGCGTCGGCCGGCTTGTTCCCGGAGCTGACCTGCGGGTGGTCGACCCGGAAACCGGCCAGGACATGCCTGCGGGCAGCATTGGTGAGCTCTGGTTTCGCGGGCCCAACATCGTCCGCGGCTACTGGAATAAGCCAGCTGAGACTGCACAGGCATTCACCGACGGCTGGTTCCACACCGGCGACCTGGGTTACGTCGACGCGGCCGGCCTGATTTATGTGGTCGACCGGCTGAAGGACGTGATAATCCGCGCTGGCGAGAACGTCTACTGTGCCGAGGTTGAGGCAGCACTTTTCGACTTCCCGAGCGTTGAGGACGTTGCGGTGATCGGACTGCCGCACGCCTCGCTTGGCGAGGAGGTCGTCGCCGTGGTGGCGCTTCGGCCTGGCAGCCCCGAAGAGCCGGACGCCATGCTGAAGCACGCGGCAGGCCGGCTGGCCACGTTCAAGGTCCCGACTCAGGTCATTTTCATCGAAGGCGAGCTGCCGCGGACGGCGACCGGCAAGGTCCTGAAACGCCAGCTGCGGGACCGGTTCGCCGGCGACTCGGGACTCTCGCGAACGTCCGCACCTTAGTGCGGACCTGCCGCCCGCTCAGCCGCGGTTCATCCACTGCAGAACAGGCCGACTGTCGGTGTCACTGGGTAGGTTGCCGGCATGCCGAAGACTCAGTACTTCACCGCCACCAGCCTCGACGGCTTCATCGCTGATTCGGGCAACTCGCTGGACTGGCTCTTCCAGGCCGAGGCTGCTGCGAAGACTGAGTCGGCATCCGGTGACCTGTTCCACGATTTCTACGCGCAGGTCGGCGCGCTGGCCATGGGCGCGACCACTTACGAGTGGGTGCTCGGACACGAGAAGCTGCTGGACAAGCCCGGGAGCTGGCCCTACAGCGGGCGGCGCTGCTGGGTCTTCAGCCACCGCCAGCTGCCCGCTGTGCCTGGTGCCGACATCAGCTTCGCGTCGGGCGACGTGCGCGCCGTGCACCAGCAGATGCTGGCCGCCGCGGGCGGGCGCAATATCTGGCTGGTCGGCGGCGGCGATCTAGTCGGCCAGTTCGCCGACCACGGTCTGCTCGACGAGATGATCATCAGCATCGCGCCAGCCACGCTGGGCAGCGGCGCGCCACTACTGCCCCGCAGGCTCCTGCCCGGAGAGCTGACCCTGATCAGGTGTGCAGATGACGGGACGTTCGTACACCTGAGCTACGCGGTGAGCCGAACGTTGTTGTGACGTGTCAGCGCCCCGTGAACTTTGGTTCCCGCTTCTCGAGGAACGAGCGGACGCCCTCCCGATGGTCATCGGTCTGGAAGAGCGCGTCGAGTGTCTCGCTGACCCACCGGCCGAGTGAGGTCCAATCGGGATCAAGGGCTCGGCGCAGGCCAGCCTTGATGGCCTGGACGGCAAGCGGCGGGTTCGCGGCGATTCGGCGTGCGAGTGCCCACGATGCCGAGATGAGTTCCTCATGTGCGACCATCCGGCTGGCCAGTCCGATGCGGCAGGCCTCGGCGGCGTCGATGATGTCGCCGGTCATCAGCAGTTCCGCTGCCTTCTCCCGGCCGACTAGCTGAGCCAGGCGGCCAAGACCCGCAGGATCGCTGACGAGGCCGCGGCGGACGAACAGTTCCCCGAACCTGGCGCGCTCGGAGACGATCCGGAAGTCGGCCATGAGAGCCAGTTCCATGCCCCAGCCGACGGCGGCGCCGTTGACCGCCGCGATGATCGGGATGTCGGTGAACAGCAGGGCGTCCGCAGCAGGAGTCAGCCGCGGCGTGTGTCTCCTCCGCTCCCGCACCTCGCCCGCACCCATGATGGCCCGGACGTCGTCGCCCGAGCAGAATGCCGGGTCGGCGCCCGTGACGATCAGAACGCGCGCGGACAGGTGGAGCACGGCGTCCTCGATCTCGGCGAACGTCTGATGCCGCAGCGCGTTGCGCACTGCTGGCCGGTTCAGCGTCAGCACGGCGATCTCGTCTTCGAGGTGGAGCGTGATGTCCTCGTACGGCTGCGCCACGGTGCCGTCCTCCAGGACCGCTCGACGCCGGCAGGGAGCGGACCCGTAGCGTGAGTCTCCACCCACCCGATTGCAGGAGCGGATATGGCAGAACCCACGGGCTCGGCGCCCGTCCTGTACAGCGTGCGCGACGGCGTCGCCACTATCACGCTGAATCGGCCAGACAAGCTTAATGCGCTGACCGGCGACATGATCCAGCGGCTGTGTGCGGCGTTTGACCAGACCGACAGCGACGACGACGTCCGCGCCGTCGTCGTGACCGGGGCTGGGCGCGCGTTCTGCGCCGGCGCCGATCTGAGCCGCGGCGCGCGCACGTTTGACTACCGGACCAACGCCGCGGCTGCGGAGTCGCACCGTGACCCGGGTGGTGTGCTGGCGCTGCGGATCTATCGCTCACTGAAGCCGGTCATCGCCGCCATCAACGGACCAGCGGTTGGTGTCGGCGCCACCATGACGCTGCCGATGGACATCCGGATCATGGCGGACACGGCACGGGTGGGTTTCGTATTCGCCCAGCGCGGCATCGTGCCTGATGGGGCCGCGAGCTGGTTCCTGCCGCGGCTAGTTGGCATCAGCCTGGCGCTGGAGTGGTGCCTGACCGCGCGGGTCCTGCCCGCCAGCGAGGCCCTGGCCGGCGGCCTTGTCCGCCGGCTCTGTCCTGCTGACGAGGTATTGCCGGTCGCCGCCCAGCTCGCCGCCGAGATCGCGATGAACGCCGCGCCCGTCTCGGCGGTGATCACCAGGCAGCTGCTCTGGCAGATGCTGGGTGCCGACCACCCGATGGCGGCGCACCGCATCGAGTCGCGGGCCATCTTCGACACCGGCCGGATGGCCGACTCGGCCGAAGGAGTGGCGGCATTCCTGGAGAAGCGCCAACCGAACTGGACAATGGCGCCGACCAGGAACCTTCCTGACTGGTTCCCGTGGCGGCCGGAGCCGCCGTTCGCTCAGTAGTCAGGCAGGATGAACCGGCCGTCCCGGTCGCGTCGCACCGGGACGACGGCGGTTACCGCGTCGGCCGGCAGCGCGCCGTAGATGTGCGGGTACTCCTCCACGCCGTCGGGCGGTGCCTCGTAGCGGACGGGGGAGCCAACCAGCCCGCTGTCGATCACGAGTAGCACGAGGTCGTCGGCGTCCGCGTAGTAGCGCTCCGCCACACCACGCACCTGGTGACGCTGGGAGCAGTGAATGAAGCCCTGCTCGGCCAGCGTCACACCCCGCGTCGACATCCGGTACTCGCCAGCCGCTTCGGCGGCGAGCCACTCGCCGCGGTCGGCGAGGTGGAACAGTTCGGCCACCGCGTGGCGGTCAGTCGAACGATGGCTTGCGGTCGCGGGTCCGCTTCAGCTCGAAGAAGCCGTCCGCCTCGGACACCAGCGCCAGGCCGTCCCACAGCCGTCCGGCCGCCTCCCCCTTCGGGGCTGGCGTGATAACAGGGCCGAACAGGGCCCTGCCCCGAATCCGGACGACCGGCGTTCCGACGTCAAGCCCCACCTCGTCGAACGCCTCGTGGTGTGACTTCTTGATCGCGTCGTCGAACTCGGTGCTGGTGCCCGCGTCGGCGATCGAAGCGGGCAGCCCGACCTCGGCGACGGCCTCGGGAAGCACGGCGGGGTCCGCACGGCGGCCCTGGTTGTGGAAGCGGGTGCCGAGCGCGGTGTACAGCGGGCCAAGAATCTGCGGCCCGGAGTGCTGCGCCGCGGCCGCGCACACGCGCACCGGCGCCCACGCGCGGCCCATCCGCTCCAGGTACTCGGGACTCAGGTCCTTGCCCTCGTGCTGGGTGAGGTTGAGGTAGGCGAGCGACATGATCCGCCAGTCGGGGCGAACCGGCCGTACCTTCTCGACCTCGAGAATCCACCGGGAGGTGATCCAGGCCCACGGGCACACGGGGTCGAACCAGAACTGGACATCCTCAGGCGCGTCTGACTCTGTCGTCATGCCGCTGGCAACAGGCGAGCGCGCCACACTATTCCGGCTGCCCGCGCGCCCACGTCCGGCCGAGGAACGCGGCGAGCTGGTCGCTGGCGCTGGCGGCCGGCGACACCTCAACCGGGGGGCCGAACAAGGGCGCTGCTGGTGTCCCGAGGCCCTGCGGCGATGCCCGGTCGGCGTCGGTCACGAAGAGCGGTGCGATCGCGAGCAGTCGTTCCGCCAGCGGCGCCGGGATAGGCCGGCGTTGTCCGCACGCACGGGCGACATCCCAGCCGTGCACGGCAACCTCCAGTGCTCCGGCCGCGGCGAAATCGGTCAAGGCGAGCCGGTGTTCGCCGACGCAGATCCAGGGCCTCCAGAACCGCGGCCAACGGTCCAGCAGGCCACTGGCCCTGTGGATGAACAGACGCGCCTCGTTCGCGTGCGTCGCGTCTTGGTCGGCGGCCGCCTGGTGAACGCGGCCGAGCTGCACGCCCTCGCCCAGGGCCGCCAGCGACTCGCAGCTATGCAGCAGCAGCATGGACAGGTCCCAGTCAGCGCACGGCGTCGGCCTGGCGAGCTGGGTCGGAGTCACCGCCTCGACGCTGCGGAGCGCATAACCGATGGCCTGCACCAGCAGGTCGCTGCCGGCCGCTGGCGAGGTCATGGCAGCGGGTAGCTGCCCGGCAGCCCGAACGCCCGGAACAGCGACGCGTCGTTGAACGACACGATTCCTGAGATTGCGCCGCCGGTGATCTCGAACACCTGGATCGCGTGCGCGAGGAACCTGCCGTCGGCGTCGCGCTGGTACGCGGCGAGGGCTGGCTGTCCGTTCGCGCCGCCGACTGGCGCAAACCGGAAGTCTCCGGGCCGGACCAGCACGCGCCTCGCGAGGAACCTGGCGATCAGGTCGCGCCCTGCGAACCAGAAGTCCATGGGCGGCATCTCGAGAACAGCATCGGCGCTCAGCAGCGCGGCAAGGCCGGCGACGTCGGCCGACTCGAAGGCGGCCGCATACCGCGCCAGCAGGGCGGCGACTTCCGGGTCGTCCGGCTCGCGGATGTCGGATTCAGCGGGCGCCACGGCCGTGAGCTGCGCCCGGGCCCGCTGCAGCGCGCTGTTCACCGCGGCGGTTGACGCGCCGATCTGGTCGGCTACCTCCGCGGCACGCCAGCCAAGCACGTCCCGCAGGATCAGCACGGCTCGCTGCCGCGGCGGCAGGTACTGCAATGCGGCGATCAGGGCGAGCCGCAGGCTCATCCGGGACGCCACCACCGACGCGGGGTCGGAGGCGGGCGAGCTGACCAGCGAGTCAGGCATGGGCTGCAGCCACGGGAGGTCGACGCCATCGGTCGGCAGCGGCGCGTCCGGGTCCGGGGCGGGGCCGCCGAGACCGGATGGCAGCGGTCGGCGCGCCCGCGTCTCCAGAGCGCGCAGGCACGAGTTCGTCGCAATCCTGTGCAGCCAGGTGCGCATCGACGACCGGCCCTCGAAGTCGGCGTAGGACCGCCAGGCCCGGAGCAGCGTCTCCTGCACCTGGTCTTCGGCGTCGTCGACGGAGCCCAGCATCCGGTAGCAGTGGGCCAGAAGCTCCCGCCGGTACGGCGCGGCCAGCTCGGCGAACTCCTCGCTGCCTGGCACTGTGCCGGTTGCGTCCGACATGTCCTACCCCCTGCCCCAAACCTCTGGGCGAGCAGACGCCCTCACTAGGTAGATCCCAGCCGGGGCCAGAAGTCATCGCCGCCGGAGCGGTGAATTCCGCGATCCCGGCGGATCAGTACCAGCGAGCGCGGAGAGCCCGCGCTGATCGTGTACCGCAATCCAGTCAAGCATCCATGGAGGCAGACATGTCACGCCTAGCGGGTTCCACAGCTCTGGTAACGGGCGCCAGCCGGGGCTTCGGCCGCGGTATCGCCACCGCTCTCGCCCGGGAAGGGGCCTCGGTGACCGGTGTCGCGCGCGACCACGACCGCCTAGCCGAGCTGACGCGAGAGATCGGCGGCTCGTTTACTCCCGTTGCGGCCGACGTCACTGACCCCGTCGTCGCGGGTCGGCTCATCGATGAGGTAACCCCGACGGTGCTGGTGCTCAACGCGGGCGCCGCGCCACTGTCGCGTCCGCTGCACCAGCACACCTGGGAATCCTTCAGCCGGACGTGGGACGTGGACGTCCGGCACGCTTTCCACTGGAGCCGGGAGGCGCTGCTGCGGCCGCTGGCACCGGGCAGCGTGGTCGTCGCCATGTCGAGCGGCGCGGCGGTGGCCGGCTCTCCGTTGAGTGGCGGTTATGCCGGAGCGAAGGGCACGATCCGGTTCATCGCGGCATACGCCGCGGCCGAGTCGGAGCTCCAGGAGCTTGGCATCCGGTTCGTGTCCGTACTGCCCCAGCTGACTCCCGCTACTGAACTCGGCGCCGCGGCGGTCGCCGCCTACGCTGCCCGCGCCGGCCAGACGGTCGAGGAGTTCGCTGCGAGCCGGGGCCCGGCCCTGACGGTCGACCAGGTTGGCCAGGCAGTCGTCGATCTCGTCACCGATCCCGAGCTCTCTGGGGTCAGCTACCTGCTCACCGCGGGTGGCCTCAGGCCGCTGAGCTGAGCAGTGTGGGCAACTGGCTCGAGGAATTCGAGCCGGTTGCCGTGCGGGTCGGCCGAGTAGAAGCGGCGCATGCCGGGGAATTCGTCGTCGAAGCTGACTGGGTAGCCCGCGGATGACAGCCGGGCAGCCCAACTATCAAGCCCGGAAACCAGCAGCCCTGGATGGGCCTTGCGCGCGGGCCGGAAGTCGGCCTCGACGCCGAGATGCACCTCGATACCGTGGCCGCGGAACCAGCAGCCGCCTCGCCGGGCCAGCGCAGGCGGCTTGTCGATCTCGGCAAGCCCGAGCACGCCGGAGTAGAACGCGCGCGAGGCATCCTCGGATCCTGCCGGGCATGCCAGCTGCACATGATGAATCACGGCGCCTCCAGTTTTTCTTGATATCAAGATACATGGCGCGATCGCCGGGTGTCCGAGCAGCCCGGCCGTGTGATCGGATTGAGTCATGAAGGTACGGATCGGCATCAGCCTGGGGCCCTACGCGACGCCGGACGGGCTCGCTGCTGCGACAGATCAGCTGGAAGCCGCCGGTGTCGACTCGCTCTGGCTCAGCGAGATCGTGTATGGCAACCTGGTCGAGCCGCTGATCGGCATGACGTATGCACTCGCGCGGACGAGCCGGCTCAAGGTCGGCACCGGTGTGGCGGTGCTGCCAGGCCGGCATCCCGTGCTGGTGGCGAAGGAGCTAGCCTCGCTCGCCGCACTCGCTCCCCGGCGCGTACTGCCGGTGTTCGGGCTTCGCCCCGCCCGCGGGCCAGAGGCCGCGGCGTTCCCAGTGCCCGGTCCCCGCGCGGCAGTCTTCGACGAATCCCTCGAGCTGCTGAGGCTGCTGCTGGCGCAGGAGAGCGTCTCGTTCTCCGGCCGGTTCTTCGAAGTGGCCGATGCGAGCGTCGGGCCGCTGCCGGTCAAGCCGCTCGACATCTGGCTCGGCGGCAGTGCGCCGGATGGCCTGCGACGGGTCGGCCGGTTCGGTGACGGCTGGCTGGGCAGCTTCCTGACGCCGGCCGAGGCGGGCGCCGCGCGACAGCAGATCGAGGCGGCCGCTGAGGCCGCCGGCCGGGTGATCGAGGACGACCATTACGGCATCAGCCTCGCGGTGGGCGAGCTGACGCCGGAGTTCGTACGCTCGGTCGAGCGGCGGCGGCCAGGTGTGGACCCGGCAGCGCTGCTGCCATCGACCTGGGCCGAAGCGCGCACCAGGATCGAGGCTTACATCGAGGCCGGGCTCAGCAAGTTCGTCGTGCGGTCCGCCACCCCAGGCGGCAGCCTCGAGCGGTTCATCGACGAGTTCGTCACCGAGATGCTGCCCCTGGAGAACTAGCCTCGCGAGGCTCGCGGTCGGCCCGCCAGCAGAAGGACCGCATCGGCACCTCAACCTCCGTCGCGCCAGGGAACTGCTCGTGGAGGGCTGCGTTCGCACGGGCGCGGCCGGCCACCTTCACGGCGTCGCTCGCGGTGATGACCCGGCTGTATGTCGTCAGCCATTCGACGAGCTCAGGGATTGGCATGGTCCGCATAAACCGAAACGTCGCCGTCTCGATTTTCCGGAAGGTACTGGCATCGGGGAGGACGACGTGTCGTTCTGATGCAGTGCGTGCACCCAGGTCACGGTCGTCGGCGGCAAACCACTCGCTGGCGCGCAGCCACGACGTGGGCTCTCTCCCGGTCCAGATCATGCCGAGCCGGCCGTCGTCCCGCAGGACTCGCGCGATCTCCGGCACTGCCCGCTCCGGGTCCATCCAGTGCCACGCCGACGAGACGACGACGGCGTCGGCGCTGGCGTCGGGTAGCGGGATTGCCTCACCACGGCCGGGCAGTGCCTGCACGCCGGCGGAGCGCGACGCCAGCACCGCGCGCATCCGGTCGTCTGGCTCGACTGCGATCACCCGGCCAGCCATCGGCACGATCGCCCGGCTTAGTAGCCCCGTGCCCGCGCCGAGATCGACGACAACGTCGCGTCGACGCGGCAGCAGCCAGTCGACAGCCTCAGCCGGGGGAGCTGGCCGGAGCCGGTCGTAGTCGTCAGCGATCGTGCCGAAGGACATGGAGCGCTCTGCACGGCCCTTCACCCTGGTCACGCTAACCCGCCGCCACGATGCCCGACCTCATGGCCTCGATCTGACCTGCGTAAGCTGAGAACCAGGGTCGGCTGAGCTGCCGACGGCGGCCTTGCTGTGCCGACCGGAGGGGGCTGCAATGAACTCGGGAAGCGGAACCAAGGTCCTGGTACGCAAGCGTGACGGCCGCATGGTGGCCGGGGTCTGCGCTGGAATCGCCGATTACCTGGGCACGGACGTGACCCTGGTTCGGGTGATCGTGGCCGCCATCGCCCTGCTGACGGGCGGCGCAGGCCTGCTGGCCTACCTGGTGGCCTGGATCATCATTCCGGAAGAAGACCAGAAGACCCCGGTCGACGAGAGGATGGCCGCCCAGCCCCACGACTCCTCGGTGCGCTGATCGAGATCCTGGCCGCCGCGGTCGTCCTGGTGCTCGGTTCCTGACGTAGCGCAGCTGGCTGCTCGAAGTCTCGGCCGGTACGGTGCTGCCACCCGCAGCCCCTACCGGAGGAGAAGCCGATGCCCAGCAGTCTCCGCGCCGCGATCAGCGCCGGGCCGATCGTTCTCGCGCCGGGCGCGTACGACGGCCTCACCGCGCACCTTGTGGCGCAGCACGGGTTCCCTGCCGTCTACATGACCGGGGCCGGCACGTCGGTCGCGCACGGGTACCCGGACTACGGGCTGCTCACCATGACCGAGATGGCCGCCAACGCGGCGAGGATGAGCGAGGCGGCCGGCATCCCGGTGATCGCCGACGCCGACACCGGCTACGGCAACGAGCTCAACGTCGTGCGCACCGTGCAGGCCTACGCCCGCGCTGGGGTCGCAGCGCTGCACATCGAGGATCAGACGTTCCCGAAGCGATGCGGTCACCTGGCCGGCAAGGAGATTACCGACCGGGACGCCTGGCTGCGGAAGATCCGTGCCGCGGTCGAGTCGCGGCCGGATCCCGAACTGCTCGTGATCGCGAGGACGGATGCACGGGCGGTGGCAGGCCAGGAGGAAGCGATCGGGCGAGCCCGCGCCGCGCTGGCCGCGGGCGCGGACGTTGCGTTCGTGGAGGCGCCGCAGACGGTCGAGGAGATCGCCGAGATTCCCGCGGCAGTCGGCGGACCGTGCCTGTTCAACGTTGTTCCCGGCGGGCGGTCACCCGAGGTGTCGGTGGCCGAGCTGGACAGCTGGGGATACCGCATCGCGATCTTCCCCGCGCTGCTGCTCGGGCCGGTCGTGGCCGCGTGCGATCAGGCGCTCGCGTCGCTGGCGCACGCCACGCCGGGCAGCGATGGCGGGGCGTCCGGCCGCGGCAGTGCGGCGCAGGAAGACGAGGCGGGGCCCGCCGCGCTGTTCCGGCGGGTTGGCTCGGACGACTGGGACCGGCTGCGTGCGCGTTACGCAGCACTCGAGGGCGGGGCGCCATCGAGCGCTCGTGGCTGACGGGCACGACGGGCATGGCGAGTCACGGGCTGACAGTCTCGCGCGTCTCCGCTGGCTGGAAGCTGCCCATCAGCCGGTCCAGCATTTCCACCTGGCGCTGCGGCGTCACCCGGTCGGGATAGAGCACGCGCTGGGCGCTGAGCCCGTCGATGAGCACGACGAGCTGGTGGGTTGCCAGGGCTGGATCGCAGTCGTCGGCAAGCTGGCCCTGCCGGGCTGCCTCCAGCAGATGGCTGTGCAGCCGGTGGCAGAAGCGCTCGAACTCCGAGTGCTGCAGCTCGCGCAGCCGCACATTGCCCAGCGCGCGACCCCAGAAGCTGATCTCGATCTGGGCTTCCAGGTCACGCCGCTCATCCAGCGGCAGTGCCTCCAGCATGACGGCTCGCAGGGCGTCGAGCCCGGTCAGCCCGTCGGCAGCGGCGGTCATCCGCGCTCCGACTCTGCGGTGGGATAGCAGCAGAGCGGATCCGAGGATGTCCTCCTTGTCGTCGAAGTAGTGGGCGAGTATCCCCGCCGAGCAATGAGCCTCCCTGGCGATCGCACGGATTGTCGCGCCGGTGATGCCGTCCCTGGCGATGACGCGCCACGTGGCGGACAGGATCTCGTCGCGCCGCTCGTCCCAGTCCACGATCTTCGGCATCCCGCTCCCGTTCTGACGTTGATGGCCGTCACCGGCGCAGCATCAATCTGTTGCACCCGAGGCCTGTATTTTTATCGGACATCCGTCTAACATCCCAGTATATGGGCACCGAGGGGGGACTGCCGGCGGCCCGCGAGGAGCTCGTCCGCTACTCCGCGCGGCTTCTCGCCGACGGGCTGGCCGTCGGCGCGGCCGGCAACCTGAGCGTGCGAGTCGGCGAGGACATCGCGATCACGCCATCCGGAATCGGCTATGACGAGCTGACCGCCGACGACATCTGCGTCATGACGCAGGAGGGCAGCGAGGTCGAGGCAGCCGAGACGCCGTCCAGCGAGCTGCCCATGCACCTGGCGGTCTATGCGGCCACCGCCGCCGGAGCCGTCGTGCACACGCACTCCGCCGAGGTGGTGGCGCTGTCGGCCACCTGCGAGGAGCTTCCAGCGGTGCACTATGCGATCACCAGCCTCGGCGGCCCGGTGCGGGTGGCGCCTTACACGCGGTTCGGGTCGGCGGGCCTGGCTGACGCAGCGGTCGCTGCTCTGAAGGGCCGCCACGCTGCGATCCTGCAGAACCACGGAGCGATCTGTTACGGCGCCACGCTGGCGGCCGCCTACGACCGGGCCCTTCTGCTGGAGTGGCTGGCAAGGGTGTACCGGCTGGCCCGAGCCCACGGCGAGCCGCGCATCCTGTCGCAGGCCGAGCTGGATGAGGTGTCGGCCGAGGCCCGGCGGCGGCGATACGGGGAACGGCGGCGAACCCAGTGAACCCCGTTCCCTTAACGGCTCGGGTCGCGGTGATCGGCCCGCACATTCTCGACGTGCTCGGCCGGCCCGTTGAGGCCATCCCGCCTGGCCAGGCCAGCTCGCGGCTCACCGAGATCCGGGCGACCGCAGCGGGAACGGCCGCGGGGACCGCCGTCGACCTGGCCAGGCTCGGATGGCCGGTCGCCACCTTCGGCGCGGTCGGCACCGACCTGCTGGGCGACATGGTGCTCGCGGCGATGGCTGGCTACGGCGTCGACACGTCCGGCGTCGTACGCAAGCCGGGCGCGCAGACGTCCGCGACGATCCTGCCGATCCGGTCCAACGGTGAGCGGCCCGCGTTGCACGTGCCGGGAGCGACCCGGCTGTTCTCGCTTTCCGACCTCGACCTGGAACAGCTGGCGGGCTATCGCGCTGTCGTGCTGGGCGGGCCGGACGCCCTGGCCGGGTTCAGCCCGGACGACCTCGCGGGCCTGGTCGCGGCCGCTCGTGCCGCCGGGGCACTGGTCGTCGTCGATGTGCTGCACCCGGGCAGCGCCCGCGACCTGGAGCGGATTGGCGCCGCGCTCGGGGGAGCGGACTGGTTCTGCCCTAACTCCGATCAGCTGCTGGCGCTGACCGGGCGCAGCGATGTGGACAGGGCGGTCGCGGACGTGCTGGCACTCGGCGCTGGCGGTGTTGCGGTGACGCTCGGCGCGGACGGCTGTCTTGTCACTGACGCGACCGGCGCGCTCGCGCACATCCCGGCCATCGAGGTGCCGGTGGTGGACACCACCGGCTGCGGTGACGCGTTCACCGCGGGCCTGCTGACCGGGCTGCTGCTCGGCTCCGATCCGGCCGACGCTGCCTGGCTCGGCGTGGCCTGCGGCTCGCTGGCGGCGACGGGTCTCGGGTCGGACGCTGGCCTGACCGGCATAGGCCAGGCTGTCGCGCTGCTGCGGACCGTGAACACCGAGGTCGCGGACCGGATCCACCAGTGCAGGATCGGCGAAGGGGAATCAGCGGCATGACGGATCAGCTCATCCCGGCCACGGAGCATGACGACCGGCCTCGGCAGGCCGACTCTGCCCTGCGCCGCCGCGCCGCGGCGGTCATCCCCGGCGGGATGTACGGGCACCAGGCCGCGGGCCCGCTGCCAGCGGAGTACCCGCAGTTCCTCCGCGCCGGGCTCGGCGCCCGCGTGTGGGACGTGGACGGCAACGAATACGTGGACCTGATGTGCAGCTACGGACCGGTTGTGCTCGGTCACCGGCATCCGGCGGTCGAGGAGGCGGCCAGGGCGCAGGCGGCGCTCGGCGACTGCCAGAACGGGCCAGGGGAGGTGATGGTCGAGCTGGCCGAGCTGCTCGTGGGCACGGTGCAGCACGCCGACTGGGCGATGTTCGCCAAGAACGGCACCGACGCGACGACGATGTGCTGCACGATCGCGCGTGCGCACACGGGCAGGCGGCGCATCCTCGTGGCGCGGGGCGCGTACCACGGTGCAGCGCCCTGGTGCACGCCGCGACAGTCCGGCGTCACCCCAGAGGACCGGGCGAACCTCGGCCACTTCACCTACAACGACCTGGAGTCCGTTCGGGCCGCGGTCGCGGAGGCCGGAGACGACCTCGCCGGCATCATGGTCAGCCCGTTCCGGCACGACGCAGGTTTCGATCAGGAGCTGGCCGAGCCCTCGTTCGCCCGCGGGGTGCGGGAGCTCTGCACGCAGGCCGGCGCGGCGCTGATTCTCGACGACGTTCGCTGCGGTTTCCGGCTGCACCTGGGCTCGAGCTGGGAGCCGATCGGGGTGCAGCCCGACCTGTCAGCGTGGAGCAAGGCGATCGCCAACGGCCACCCGCTGGCGGCGGTGCTGGGATCTGCAGCGTTCCGCAAGGCGGCGGCCAGCATTTTCGTAACGGGGTCGTTCTGGTTCTCCGCCGTTGCCATGGCGGCGGCCGTGGCCACGATCGGCGCGCTGCACGAGGAGAACGCGATCGAGGCCATGGCGGCACAAGGGTCAGCCCTGCGTGACGGGATCATCGCGCAGGCGGCCTCGCGCGGCCTCGACATCCGGTACACCGGCCCGGCTGCGATGCCCTACCTCAGCTTCGCCGGCGACCGCTATCACGAACTCGGAAGCGTATTCGCCGCTGCCGCCGCGCGGGCCGGCGCTTACCTGCACCCGCGGCACAACTGGTTCATCTCGGCCGCGATGACCGGGACAGATCTCGAGATGGCCCTCACGGCCACCGATTCAGGTTTCGCGGCAGTTCAGTCCCGTCTGGCTCACCACGCCAAGTAGGAGAAGGGTCCGCTCATGAGCATGCAGGAATCGCCGGGGACCGTCGCCGCAGCAGGCCGGGACGCGGCGGAGGAGATCGTCGCCCGGGCCGGCTACCGGCCGGAGCTGCGCAGATCGCTGCGCTTCTTCTCGATGTTCGCGATCGCGTTCTCGATCATCTCGATCACGACCGGAATCTTCCTGAACTACGCCTTCGGCCTGTCGTACTGGGGCCCGGCGTCGATCTGGACCTGGCCGATCGTCGGTGTCGGCAACCTGATGATCGCGCTGGTGGTCGCCGAGCTCGGCACCCGGATCCCGCTCGCCGGGTATGCCTACCAGTGGAGCTCGCGGCTGGTGAACTCCAGCTACGGCTGGTTCGTGGGCTTCGCCGGGCTGCTGTACATGAGCGTGGGCGGCGGGGCGATCATGCTCGGCGTCGCCTCGCCGCTGCTGCTGAGCGAGTTCAATGTCAGCAACCCGTCGGCCAGGCTGGTCTTCGTGGTGGCGCTGATCCTCATGCTGCTGCCGGTGATCATCAACATCATCAGCATCCAGGTGGTGGCCAGGGTGAACAACGTGGCCGTGTTCACCGAGATCATCGGCACCGTGGTGTTCGGCGTGCTGCTGTTCATCCTGTGGGGAGTGAAGGCCAAGCCGACACCGTACGGGGCGGGCATCCTCACCAGCACCACGTCCACGCTGCACAACCCGACCATCTACGCCTTCGCGCTGGCGGGCCTGCTCGGCGCGTTCACCCTGGTTGGCTTCGAGCTGGCCGCGGACATGTCGGAGGATGCGGTCAACCCGGTCCGGTCGGTGCCGCGCGGGGTCATCTGGGCGGTCGCCGGGTCCGCGGTGCTCGGCATGATCGCGCTGATCGGGTTCACCGTCGCGATCCCCGATCTCAAGGCCGTGGAAACGTCTGCGCTCCCGCTGCTGACGATCGCGGGCTACTGGCTGCCGTCATGGGTGGTCAAGGTGTTCGTCGCTTTCGTCATCTTCTCGATGTTCGCGATCCTCGTCGTCGGGGCCGGAGCGCAAGCGCGGCTGGCTTACTCCCTGGCGCGCGACAACATGCTGCCGTTCTCCGGGTCGCTGCGGAAGGTGAACATGCGCACCCAGACGCCGATCGTGGCTCTGCTGGTGTTCGCGGTCGTCGACATCGGCGTGACCTGGTACGGCTACCTGCAGTCCAGCGCGTTCGCCACACTGGTCGGCGCGACCGCGATCATCCCGTACATCATCTACTTCCTCATCACCGCCGGGTACGCCTGGAAGCGGCGGACCCTCGACTCCATTCCCGGCGCGTTCTCGCTGGGCCGGTGGGCGTGGCCGGTGATCATCTTCGTGCTGCTCTACAGTGCTCTGATCATCTTCGTGCTGTCGGTTCCCGGCCCGTTCCACGCGGCCGACAAGGTGGTCGGCTACGGCGCGGCAGTGGCGGCCCTCTGGTATGCCGCCGTGCTGGTGTGGCGGCTGCGACGGGGTACTGCCGGGGTTAAGCCGGTGGAGGAACTCGTCGACTGAGTCCCGGTGGCCATCGGTCACTCACGCCGCCGCCGCGGAGACGCTAGCGTGAGTGCCGATGGCCGCTCACTGTCGGCACTGTCTCGGCAACTGCAACGGGACCTGCCTGCTACCTGGCGCTGGCGGGCTGTGCGTGCACAACCCGCTACCACCGATGCCGACGCGGAAGTGGACGCTCCTCGTGCGGAGCCGGCGGTTCTGGCGGCGCGTCTTCTGGGGGGTTGATTAGCCGCCGGCTACCGGGCTGCGGGCGCCTGCAAAACGGCGTCGCTGTGCATAGCTGGGAGCGCGTCAGCGTGCTCGTCCTCCGGCACGACGCGGAGGCCGCGGAAGAAGCGGGCGCAGCTGGCCGCAGCGACGATCATGGCGATGGCGGCCCCCAGTGCAGCAGTGTCGAGCCCGTGGCTGAAAGCCATCCGCGCTGTTGCGTCCAGGTCTGCGCCCAGCCGGGACGGCAGGTCACTCGCGACGCTCAGCGCACCGCCGAGCGTGGAACGCGCTGCGCTGAGCGCTGCCGGGGGCAGGTGAGCAGGGGCGCTCGCTGCGAGGTCTGACCGGTAGACGGCGACGCCGATGCTGCCCAGCACCGCCATTCCCAGCGCGCCGCCGAACTCCCCCGAGGTCTCGACCACTGCTGCGGCCGCCCCGGCGCGGTCCGGCGGCACGGCGCCCATGATCAGCTCACTGCCGATGGTCATCGCTGCGACCGCCCCGCCGGCGTAAATGCTGGCTCCGACCAGAACCAGCCACAGCGGTGACGCTGACTGCACCTGGGTGAGCACGAGGTACCCGGCCGCCGCGACCAGCAGGCTGCCCGCAGCGACATAGGCGCGGTCAACGCGCTGCACGAGGAGCTGGCTGAGTGGCACGGCGGTCCCGGTTCCGCACAACGGCACCAGTGACCAGAGGGCGGCAGTCAGCGGGCTCATGCCCCGCACCGACTGCAGGTACTGGGTCGCGAAGATGGCAAACCCGACGACGGCGAACATCGCCACGAGGCTGAGCACGACCGCACCTGAGAAGCCGCGGCTGCGGAACAGGTTCAGCTCGAGCATCGGCGCGGAACTGCGGGCCTGCCGCCACACGAACACGGCACCGACCGCCATCCCCGCGGCGATCGAGCCGATCCGCTCGGGGCTCACCCCGGCAGCCGCGATCTCCTGCATCCCGTAGATGACCGGCAGCACCGCGCCGAGCGACAGCACAGAGCTGAGCATGTCGAACCGACCCGGCTGCGGCGCCCGGAACTCCGGGACCAGCGCGGGCGCGAGCAGCACCAGCAGGACCATGAACGGGACGTTGATGAGGAATACCGAGCCCCACCAGAAGTGGTCGAGCAGCACTCCGCTCAGGACCGGCCCGAGCGCGATTCCGCTCATCGTGGCTCCGGTCCAGATGCCGATGGCGACGCGCCGCTGCTTCTCGTCGTGGAACATGTTCCGGATGAGGGCCAGCGTCGACGGCATCAGCGTCGCCCCGGCGACGCCCTGGACAGCGCGGGCGGCGATGAGCTCGCCGGCACCGTGCGAGTAGGCAGCCCCGACCGAGGCAAGGCTGAACGCCGCGGCTCCGATAAGGAGCAGCCGCCGTCGGCCGATCCGATCGCCGAGCGACCCCATCGTGATCAGCAGCCCGGCCAGCACGAAGCCGTAGACATCGAAGATCCAGAGCTGCTGCGAGCTGCTCGGCTGCAGGTCCCTGCTGATGAAGGGGACCGCGAAGTACAGAACAGAAACATCCATGGAGACCAGCAGGAGCGGCAGCAGCAGAACCGTGAGTCCGATCCACTCGCGGCGCCCGGCGCGGGCTGGTTGTGCCTGGCTTTCGGTCATGGCGTCCCTCTCGCACGTTGGCGGCCCGCTTGCTGGGGCCGGCTACCGAGAACTGTACGCATGTCTTAGACGAACGTGCAAGACGTTTGTATGAGAAAGGAGTATGCTGCAGGCATGGGCAACAGGGAGGACCTCCTCGCAGGGGCGAAACGCTGCCTGATCGAGAAGGGCTACGCCCGGACGACTGCTCGGGACATCGCTTCGGCGTCGGGGGTGAGCCTCGCCGCCATCGGCTACCACTTCGGCTCCAAGGACGCGCTGATGAACCAGGCGGTCTTCGAGTCGATCGGCGACTGGGCCGATGAGCTGCAGAGACTGCTCACCGCGGAAGGGGGTGAAGCGGTCGCACCGCTCGAGCGGTTCGAGCTGATCATGCAACAGACGCTGGCGTCGTTTGCCGGCCCGAGCCGCGGGCTGTGGACCGCTCAGCTTGAGCTTCTCTCGCTGGCGCAGCACAACCCGCAACTGCAGGCATTCCTGGCGAGCGTCCAGGACCTCGCGGAGAGCGGGCTGGCCGAAATGTTCCTCGGGTTGAGCGCCGGGCAAGATCCTGCAGCCAGCAAGGCCGCCGGCACGGTGATACAGGCGTTCTTCATCGGACTGATCGCGAAGTACTACCTCAATCCTGCCGGAATGAGGTCCGCGCGGGACCTGGCCGACGGGATGCGCATCGTCGCCCAGCGGATGCTGGCGTCAGGTGATGGCGACTAGTCTGGCCCCGATGCGGATCGCTACCTGGAACGTTAATTCCGTGAAGCAGCGCGTGCCGAGGCTCCTGCCGTGGCTCGACGAGCGCCAGCCCGACGTGGTGTGCATGCAGGAGACGAAGCTCTCGGACGAGGCCTTCACCGACCTGCTCGGCGCCGATCTGGACAGCCGCGGCTACGAGATGGGCGTGCACGGCGAGGCCCGGTGGAATGGCGTCGCCATCTTGTCCAGGGTGGGCCTCGACGATGTTGTCCCCGGCCTGGAGGGCGCACCCGGCTTCCCCGATCCTGAGGCGCGCGCGATAGCCGCCACCTGCGACGGCATCCGGGTGCACTCGGTCTACGTGCCGAATGGCCGCGAGCCAGACTCCGACCACTACCGGTACAAGCTGGCCTGGCTGGCCAGCCTGGAGGAGACGGTCCGCAAAGCGCCGGACGCCACGATTGTCTGCGGCGACATGAACATCGCGCCCACCGATGCCGACGTGTTCGACCCGGCTGCCTACGTCGGCCAGACGCACGTGACCGGGCCAGAGCGGGCCGCGCTGGCCAGCCTGCAGTCGGCCGGCCTGCACGACGTCGTCCGCGAGCGGTGGCCGGACCGGCGGGTCTTTACCTACTGGGACTACCGCGCGGGGATGTTCCACCAGGATCTCGGCATGCGCATCGACCTGGCCCTGGCCACCGGATCGGTCGCCAGCCGGGTGAAGGCCGCCTGGGTGGACCGGCAGGCGCGCAAGGGCACCGGTCCGAGCGACCACGCGCCGGTGATCATTGACCTCGACGAGGCGCCGGACGGTGACATCGGGCCGGTTGTCCCGCCGCCGTCGGCGTCGGGCGCGAGGAAGAGCTCCTTCAAGCTGCCGCAATCGCGCTGACCGGTATCTTCTGTCTGTGACGCAAGCCGAGGTGCCCGGTCCGGAGTCAGAACCGCCCGCGTTCCGGCAGCGCCCTTTTCAGGTGCCGGATGGCGCGACTGACCTGCTGCTTGTCCGGCACGGGCAGTCGCAGGCTTACGTCGACGGCAATCTGTTCGATCTCATCGACGGCCAGGGCGATCCGCCGTTGTCCGACGACGGTCAGGAGCAGGCCCGCAGAGTCGGCGCTCGCCTGGCGGACCTCGGCATCGACGCCATCTACGTCTCCACGATGCGCCGCACCGCGCAGACAGCTGCGCCGCTGGCAGCAGTGCTCGGCCTGACGCCCGCCGTCGAGGCCGGTCTCCGCGAGGTGCACCTCGGCGACTGGGAAGGCGGGGTGTTCAGGAAGAACGTGGCCGAGGGTCATCCCGTCGCCCAGCGGATGCTGGCCGAGGAGCGCTGGGACCTGATCCCCGGTGCCGAGCCCGCCGATGCACTGGTCGGCCGTGTCCGCGCCGCGATCGAGCGGATCGCGGCGGCCCATCCCGGCCAGCGAGTCGCGGCGTTCACCCACGGCGGCATCATCGGCCAGGCGCTTGCGCTGGCGGCCGCGTCGAGGCCGTTCGCGTTCATCGGCGCGGACAACGCCTCGGTCTCGCGGCTCGTGCTGACGGGGGACCGGTGGATCGTACGGGGCTTCAACGACACCGCGCACCTCGACGGCGTTCTGTAGCGCCCTGAGCGTTATGCAGGAGAGCATGGGGACACCTGTCAGCCGAAGGGATCCCCCATGATCGAGCCCTATCAAGCCGTCGGCCTGGTGCCCACGATGCGCGGCATCAGGCACCGCGACGAGATCCGCGCGAACCTCGAGCACATCTCGCACCTGATCAAGGCCGCCTCGTGGCTGTCCAGCCTCGACCTGCCCGTCCGGCTCATCGCGATTCCCGAAGGCAGCCTGCAGGGCTTCAACGACGAGGTGCTCGATCTCGATCACGAGGAGTTCGCCCGCAACTGCGCGATCGAGATCCCCGGCCCGGAGACGGACTACCTCGGCGAGCTGGCCCGGAAGTGGGACGCGTTCATCATGGCGCAGGCCAAGGCACTGCATCCGGAGTTTCCTGGCCGGTTCTTCAATGTCGGCTTCGTGCTGAACCCGGATGGCGAGGTTGTCCTTCGCCATCACAAGGTTGTTCCGCTGCTCCCGGTCGAGCACTCGGTGACGCCGCACAATGTCTGGGACCGGTGGATCGAGCTCTACGGGCGCACGCTCGACGCGTTCTACCCGGTCGCCGACACGGCCATCGGCCGGCTCGGCTTCCTCATGGCCAACGAGGGCTCGTACCCGGAGAACGCGCGCGGCCTGGCGATGAACGGCGCCGAGGTGGTCTACCGCGGCCCGTACCCGCACCCGCACGTGGGCAACGGGCTGTTCGAGATCCAGAACCGGGCCCGCGCCCTGGACAACAACCTGTACCTGATCGCTTGCAACGTGGGCACGTACTACCTGGACGCCGAGTCGACGATCCCGATCGATACCTTCGGAGGCGGGTCCGCGGTGATCGACTACCGTGGCCAGATCGTCGGCAGGCACGACTACAGCGCGGGCTCCTCGTGGGTGGCCGGTACCATCGACGTCGAGGCGCTGCGCAAGTTCCGGGCAAGCGCGCAGTGGGACAACTGGCTCAAGGACCTCACGACCGAGCAGTACCAGCTCATCTACGACCAGCCGGTGTACCCGAAGAACCTCTACCTCGACCGTCCGCCGTACGGGCACGAGGACTACCGGCGCGAGGTGATCGACAAGCAGGTGCGGCTCCTCCACGAGCGTGATATCTGGGTGCCGCCCGCTAGTATCTGACGCCATGTCCCTGAAATCAGAGAACGCCCGAGTTAAGCCTGGTGTGCGCCCCCGGTCCCTGCCGTCCGCCATGCACGCGGCTAATGAGTCGCTGGCGTTCCTGATCGAGCTCGCTATGCTCGCGGGGCTGGCCTGGTGGGGTGCTACCGTGCCCGTCGCCGTCGCCGTACGCGTTGTCCTCGCGGTGGCCGCTCCGCTGGCGGCCGCTGTGGTCTGGGGGCTGTTCGCGGCCCCACGGGCCCGCATCCACCTGCCAGTGCTCGGAGTGCTGGGTGTTAAAGCAGTCGTTTTCGGCCTGACGGCCCTTGCGGTCTCTGCGGCCGGGCTGCCCGTTCCGGCGATTGCGGTGGGAGCCATTGCGTTTCTCAGTGCCTGCATCGCTGCAGTCGACCGGGAGGCCATCGGCGGTGGCGGGCGGACTGCTCGCGGCGCCTGATTAACCGCGGAGGTCGTCGATGATCGAGATCACGTCGGTGAGGGCTGAGCTGAGCAGCCGCAGTCTGGACAGCGAGATCAGCCGGTCGGCCAGCGGCACCGTGCGGTCGATCAGCGTGTAGGTCTTCGCACAGCCCGGCGAGCTGTCGTGCACCCAGAACAGGATGACCCCGAGCGAGTACAGCCACAGCAACTCGGGCAGCTGGGCGCGCAGCGGCCGGCCCACCCGCACGGTCGAGCCGTCGACCACCTCGCGATAGAGCGCGGTTGATGCCTCGCGGACCGGGCTGGACTCCGGGCTGAACGGGCTGAGCGGATTGGTCGGCTCGGCAGCGTGCTTGAAAAACTTCGCGGCAAACTGGTGGTAGGGCGCCAGCACGTCGACGAGCGCCCGGAGCGTGCCGCGCAGCCGAGCGGCGAATTCGGTCTCGGTGTCGAGCACGGACCGGGCTGCGAGCGCGTGCTCGGCAAGGCTCCGCGCGTAGAACTCCCGGAGGAGCTCTTCCTTAGAGGCGAAGTAGTAGTACGCGTTGCCGGTCGAGACGCCGGCCTCCGCTGCGATCGCCCGCATCGTGGTCGCGTCGTACCCGTTCTCCCTGAACAGTCGCAGGGCCGCGGTGACGATGGCCGACCTGGTCTGCCCGGCCCGCGACGTGAGCTCGTGCTCGGTCACGACGAGTGGCTGCCCGCTCTGGCCCGCGGCCGCTGGACCAGCCACGGCGGGGGAGCTGGCTCAGCGCCGGACAGCTGCTGTCGCCGCCGGATCCTGGCGAGGACGATCAGGCTGGTCAGGTACAGGCCGCCCAGCACGAGGAGTTCCTCGCCGAGCTTGACCGACAGGACGCCGACTGCCTGTGCAGCAGTCGTGACGTGCGCGGGCGTGCCGAAGGTGAGCGCCACGTAACCGAAATTCAGCAGGCAGAGCGCCAGGACAACGAGCCGGCTCACCGCGTCGGCTATCCGCTCGTCGCCGAACACTGCGGTCATCACCACCCGGCCGCTGTGTGCAAGCGCGAAGCCGACGATGACCGTGAGGCCTGCGCACGCTGCGAGGTAGAGGAGGGAGAACGCGATGACCATGATGGTCACCTCCGGCAAGGCGATCAATTGAACATGTTCAATATCTCTCTGATGCCTTGCCTGTGTCTATATGCGGCGCCGCGTGATTTTGAACCCGTTCAAACATCGGGGGCCGCGACAGCAGATCGTGATCGTACATTTTGTAGCGAGCGAGGACAGCCGCGCCGTGCAGCTCCGCGCGGTCGGCTAGGGCTCCGGCCACTATCTGTACCTGCGAGGCGATCGCGGGCGGCGCGAACTGGTACATGGCCTCCCTGATGCCCTCGATCACGGGAGTCGCAGCATTCTGCAATACCCCGTCGATCACGATGCCGTCAGGGGCGACATAGATGCAGAACTCGGCGAGTGACCGCCCTATTGTGCGCCCCAGATCGCGCAGCAGCCGTGCTACTCCGGCGTCACCGTGCGCTGCCAGCGACATGACATCTGCCATCGAGCTGACATTTGGGTGGACAGCCCGGACGCGGTCGGCGAGGTGACGCTGGCTGAAGGTCGTCATGAGGCAGCCGCGTCCCCCGCAGCGGCACATCGTGCCGCCGTCCTCTACATGCATGTGAGCCAGCTCGCCGGCCAGGCCACGCGCGCCGCGGTGCAGTCGGTGATTGAGGACAAGGCCCGCGCCTATCCCGTGGACGACCTTGATGTAGATGAAGCTCGGCATCTCCGTGGCAGCACCGAGCGCGCCTTCGCCTAGGGCTGCCAGATTGGCGTCATTCTCGAGCCATACGGGTACGTCCAAGGCCTGTGCCAGCTCCGAAGAAGGATCTGCGGGCAGGTACGGCGCGACGATCGTGGACCCCAGCGCTGAGGCGTTTGCCGCAGAGGCCGCCAGGTTCTGGTCGGCACTGATCGGCATCGGCATCCCGACAATTAGGCATCTCATTTCGCCCATCGTGCGGGGTGTAGCGGCCAAAGCCTCGTTCAGCAGGGCAACACCTGGTCCCGCAAGCGGGGACGTGGAGCTGTGAGCATATGGATCGAGCGCGTGCCGGGCGTGCAGCGTCCCGTCCAGCCCGAGCACGCCGGCATGCAGCGACTCATGGGTAAGCCAGAGCACTCCGATGACGCCGGCTGGCGGCGCAATCGCGATCACGCTGGCCGGCCGGCCGGGGCCTTTCTTCGCCGCGGCGGGCCTGGTGCTCTCGAGCACGAGACCGAGCTTGTGTAGGCGAGCCACGCTGTCGGTAACCGTGCTGCGCGGCAATCCGGACAACCGAGCAAGGCCGACGCGATCCATGTCGCCGCGGTGACGTAGCACCTCAAGCAGCTGCCTGTCGCTGGGCCGCAGCGCGAGTTGCTCGTCCACCGTCACCAGCGGAACTCGTGTGAGGTGCGCATGCCAAGCCCCCATCGTCAGGCGCGCTTACAGCATGGAAACTCTATTATTCCGGAGCCCGGCATAATAGAGAGTTTCGTTGACATTTAGCTACAGCGCACTATGAGATAACAAGCAAATGAAACTTAGCACGAAAGTTATTTAACCGGTTTTCGGTTAAATAACAGATAGGGCGGCCCACAGCGATGGACTTTGCCAGCGCAGTGCGGAGCGCGTCCGGCAACACGTCCACACCTGCCGCACGCTGCCAGGGCAGGACCGGTGCCGCGTGATCACCGTGATCGGCGAGGTTATGGTCAAGCTCGTATCTGAACCTGGCTCCAGCCTGGTGCAGGCGTCGCCAGGCGGCAGCGCATTGAGGATAGCGATCCAGGCCGCCCGGCTCGGCTACCCGACCGCGCTCATGGCTCGGCTCTCGCGCGATCCCTTGGGCCAGTACCTGCGAATGCACGCCGCAAGTAACGGTCTTGACCTGAGCGCGTCGCCGGATGCCGACGAGCCGACCATGATTGCCGTCGCTTCAGCTGATGCAGACGCGGGCAGCACGGAAAGCCTGTATTTCCGCGACACAGCAAGCTGGCAATGGAGCGCTGCTGAACTAGGCTGGATCCCCGCCGACACCACAGTCCTTCATATCGACTTGCTCGCCTGCTGCATGCTGCCAGGGTCCAAGTGGATTCTCCGCGCCGCGGCACGCCAGCGAGATCGCGGCGCGCTCGTTTGCCTCAGCGTGGGCGTGAAGCCTGCGGTCATGGGTTCGCCTGCCCGTGGCCAGTTGCTGATGGACCGGTCCATTCAGGCAGCTGATCTGGTCACGGCCAGCTTGGCCGACATCTCGTGGTTGTACCCAGGCCGCGGAGCGGAGGCCGTCGCCCGGCTCTGGCTGGCCCGCGGACCCGAGCTCGTGGTCATAACCTGCGGCGGCGATGGTCTGGTAGCCGTCAGGAAGTCCGGAACCGTCCTGTACCGCGCGACAGGTCGACAACCGACGCCAGCGACCGAAATCGACGCCGCGTTTACCGGTGCCCTGCTTGGCGGGCTGCACGAGCTGAGCGACTCGGGTGTCAGCTTCGAGGCTCTCAGTACGAGCGAACTCGCCTCGGTGCTGGACAGGGCAACCGCCACAGCAAGGAGGAGCGACACCAGTTGTCTATATCTAGCAGCGGCATCCGAGTCGGCTTAGCGGCCGTCGGTGAATCGTTGATGAGCCCAGGCCGCTGGCTTCCCACGCATAAGGACCTCAGGTCTCTATTTCTGCTACCCGTTTCCGGATACGAGAAGGAGTGAGGCGCGTGCCCGCACGATCCAAACGACCACACAAGAAGCACCCGCGGGGCTTACCGGTGGTCACGGTGCCGATAGCGGCCGTAGCCAGCCTCGTCGCGGGGCTGTTACTGAGCACAGCATCCGCAGGCCCCGCAATGGCGATCACAGCAGGCAACGCTGCGGCGACGCAGCCAGGCGCTGCCAAGGCTGCGACGCCGAGCGATCTGGTCAGTCCCACAACTCCGTCGGACGTTCCGTACTCGCTGCCCGTGCACCTCCCGTCAGCAAAAGACTCGCCCCTCGTAGCAGCTGACGCGCCGTACACACCGGCGGTCATGAACCTCATCTCGCAGCTCGAGCCAGATAACCCGCCGACTGAGGCAGAGCTTGCCAACGCCAGCATCTTGTTCCACGGCGGCACGAACACAACGTGCAACAACGTTGGTCCCACCGCGGCTCCGACCGGCACGATCCCAAGCATCATGCCGCCCTGCTGGACTGACGCTCAGGGCGTGAACACGTTCCAGGGCCCGAATGCCGAGATGACGACCGGTCCGACAACCCTCATGGATCTCGCGTCCTCCTTTGACCTGACGCTGGCCAACATCTGGGGGCAGACCGAGGGCACCGAGTCCAGGGAGCTCATGGTGAACGGCCTGTTCGGCCCGCAGACGGACATCGACCGGCTGCCGAACTGGGGCCGCAACCTCACGACGACCGGCGAGGACCCGTTCCTGAGCGGCCAGTCGGTGGCGGCGCAGATCAATGGTGTCCAGGGCGCCGGCACGCTGTCGGAGATGAAGCACTTCGCCGTCTATAACGGCCAGAACCAGAACACCAACACCCAGATCTCCGACCAGGCCCTGCACCAGATCTATCTCACGCCCTACGAGGCAGGTTTCGTGCGGGCCGGCGCGGCGGCGACGATGTGCTCCTACCAGATCTGGCAGGACACCGCGACTACGCTGCCGTCGTCCGTGTCCGCGCTGAGCAGCACCGCGCCGCTCAGCCCTTACGCGAGCGCGGGCCAGAACTCGCAGACGTGGCCGCTGAACGAGTCGCATTTTTCCTGCGAACAGCCGCTCACGCTCACTTACGCCCTGCGTGACCTGTGGGGATCCAAGGCGATGGTCGGCTCTGACTACCCGGCGACGCACAGCACAGCCGCGATCTTCCAGGGTGAGGACCAGGAGCAGCCGACGGCCAGCGGCTACTTCAGCGACAGCAACAGCCTCAGCACCACCTCGGGTGGCGGTTTCGGCGGGCCGCCGTCTGCGTTCGATCCGACCGGCGACACCTGCGCCGACACCTCCGGCAACGCCGAGTCCTGCGCCACCGCGGGAGCGGTCCATGTGGCTGGGGTGCCGGGCACGGGCTGCCCGGCGACGGGATGCACCCTGGCCGAGGCCGTAGCCAACGGGTCTGTGCCACTGTCGGTGTTCAACCAGGCCCTGGCCACCATGCTCTACCAGGAGCAGCGGTTCGGAATGCTCGGCTGCAACCAAGCACCAGTGGCAGCTAGCTGCACCAACCCCGGCGGAGTCAACGGTGACACGTCGGGCAACGCACCGCTGCCCACCGGGCCAGCCCACGGCGCCACCCCGACGGCAGATCTCGGCACCAAGAACGGCGATGCCGCCGTGGTCGAGAAGATGTCCGAGGAAGGCGCTGTCCTGCTCAAGAACGACAGCGGCACGCTGCCGATCACCACGGGTGACCTGGGCGGCGGGGTCCTGGTGACAGGGCCAGGGGCCGAATACACCATCGCCGATCCAACCAGCGAGGCATCGGTCGGATTCGCGGACCGCGACGCCATCAGCCCGCTTCAGCAGCTGAAGGCCTTCAGCGGACAGCCCGGCGCCTTCACCTATGTGCCCGCCAATGCGCCCTCAGGCCAGGCAGTAGCGTCCTCAGCGCTGACTGACTCCAACAACTCCGTCACCGGGGTCCTCGATCGCACTACTGGCCCTGGATCGCCTGCAACGGACTCGTCCATCGACTTCACCACTGCGTCGGGGAACGGGCAGCTTACCCCCGGCAACTACACCTGGACGGGTTACGTGTTTGTGCCCACTACCGACACCTACACGTTCCGGTTCCAGTTCAGCACTGCCGTACCCACCTCAGCTGTGACGTTCACATTGGACGGGGCCACCCAGACCCTGAGCCCAGCCGCGAACATATACGGCAGGGGCGTCACCGGCGCGCACAGTGCCGCGCTACCGGGCACGCCCACCGACGGCGGATACACCGAGGCGGGCCTCACCAACGTCGCCGCGCCCACGGCAACCCTGAACGGCGGCACCTACCACCAGGTCACTATCACCTTCGACAACGCCACAACCGGGCCGGCGAGCTTCCGGTTCGCCGACTCGCGGGTCAACGGCGACATCGCGGATGCGGCAGCGGCAGCGAAGGGCAAGAGCCTGGCGGTCGTGTTCCTCAATGACAACCAGGCCACGACCACGATCCCGAACCCGTACGGATCCACTCCGGCCACCATCTCCGCGCCAGAGTCGCTCACGGCGGCCAACACCCAGCTGGTCGAGGCGGTCGCAGCGGCCAACCCCAACACCGTGGTCGTGCTCAACACAACCAACCCGGTCCTGATGCCATGGGTCGGCAGCGTGAAGTCCGTCCTGGAGATGTGGTTCTCCGGAGAAGAAGGCGGAACTTCGACGGCCCGGCTACTGCTCGGGCTCGCGAACCCCAGCGGCCACACCGACATGACATGGCCGGCTAACGCTACCGACACCATCTGGGGCTACAACGAGACGGTCCCACTCTCCTCTGGCGACACACTCGGCCCGCACCCCGAGCGGCTGAACGGCGGCCAGGGCGGCACCACGAATGAGACCGAGGGCATCTACAACGGATACCGCTTCTTCGACAAGGAGGGCATCACGCCCCTGTTCCCGTTCGGCTGGGGCCTGTCTTACAGCAAGTTCACCTACTCGGGTCTGCAGGTAACCAGGGCAAGTGATGGCGGGCTCGATGTAACAGCCGCGGTGACTAACACTGGGCAGCTCGCCGGCAGCACGGTGCCGCAGGTTTACCTCGGAGCGCCGAGCCAGCAGCCCGCGGGCATCCAGTTCGCTGTGCGGCAGCTCTCACAGTTCTCCAAGGTGGTTCTCGCACCGGGCCAGTCGACCGACGTACACATGCATGTGCCACTTCGCCAGCTCCAGTACTGGTCTGCGGCGCAGCAGCAGTGGCTCACCGCGGCCGGATCACGCACCGTCTATGTCGGAGATGCAGACTCGCTCGCGAGCCTGCCACTCAGCGCGACGGTGACGATTCCGCAATCGGCCAGCATCATTTGCGCCAACGAGCAGCTCAGCGCCGTCATGGTGCAGGGCAACCTCACGGTGCCTCAGGGCGACTGGTGCGACCTGATCGATACCTCGGTGGCAGGCAACCTGCAAATCGGCGGCACGGGTATCCGGATCGCCGGGTCCACTATCGGCGGCAACGTCGAGGTTGATCACGTGGGATCGGCCGACGATCCGCTCAGCGCGGGCACGAATGTCATCTGCAACACCACGGTGGACGGCAACCTCCAGGTGAGCGGGAGCAGCAACGCTGCACCGTGGAACCTGGGCCTCTGCGGCGGCAACACCGTCAAGGGAAACCTGCAGTTCACCGGGAATCAGGCTGGCGGCAACACGCTGGCCGGTAATTCCGTTGGCGGGAACTTCAGCTGCGCCAGCAATGGTTCAGTTGCGGCAAGCGCCAACCAAGTGAAGGGCCGCACCGAAGGACAGTGCGGCGCGTGACTGAGGCGCCGACGCAGCAAGGTCGGCGCGGTCTGGCCGCCGCGGGGGGTGACCCCCCGCGGCGGCCGCAGGCCCTGCGCCAGTTGCCGGTCATCATGACGCTGGCATGCGCCCTGGCTGCGTGCGGGGCAAGCCAGTCATCGGCATCTCAGAACGTCTTCCGCGTCACCGGCCAGGTTTCGCTGAGCCAGCTTGACCGGGCTATGAGCGTCCTGTACCAGACCCATCCAGCGATCGGCTCCTACGTCGTCCAGGACGTCCAGTACACACCGCGCTCGCGGACCACCGCCCTCCGCAACTGTACGTCCCCCTCTGGATCCGCAGGATCGGCGACGGCGCAGGCACAGACAGCCGAGTCCGCTCAGCTGATCGCGTGCGCCCCGCTCATCTTCTTCCTGTACCGCTACGGGCATGACGCATCGGTACCGGACGCGACCGCGGCTGCCGGTGAGCTGTACAGCTACGCCGTGACCCACATCTCCGGACCGGCTGATGCGAAAGCAAGCCTGGACGAACTACTGCGTAGCTGGGGGATCCCAGCGCCGCCAATCACCTCTGCCGAGGCTCGCACCGCGCTCCGGAACGCAGTGTTTGCGGCCGCCTACGAATCGATGCTCGGCCAGAAGAGCGTTCACCTCGCGATCACTGGCTACAAGCCCGGAAGCACAGGCGTGGCAGAGACGATCACTGCCGATATCGGCCGTATCACCGGTGTCGAGCAGATCGCCTCAGGCGCGGCGACTGCCGAAATCCGCGTCACGGCTAGCGGCGCCTACTTCAGCGGGAACGCGGCTGGCCTGACTAAGCTGCTGGGTCTGTCCGCCCAGGCGGCTTCCCGCGCAGGATCGAGCTGGGTGGAAACAGCCGCCGGTAGCAACGAGTATCAGAACCTCGCCGCAGAAGACACCCTCCCGTCGCTACCGCCAGCATCCTCCCCGCCCGTGAGAGCGCAGCAGAACTCAGCACGACCACCATGGATGGAAGAAAGGTCTATGTCTTGCGGTGGAGCACGCCAGCCACCACGAGCAGCCCAGCGATCAGCGTGCAGCTCACCCTAGACGCCACAGCGCATGCGCTGCCCATCACTGAGACCACGGTGGCCAATGGATTCCGCCAGACGGTGACGCTGAGCCGGTGGGGAGAAACACTGGCTGTCCCCGCGCCACCATCTGCTGTCCCCTACGCCAGCTTGACAGGCTAAGGCTGGCTAAGGCGACGACGGCCCTGGGCATTGCAGGCCCTGGGCTCTACCCGTGGTTAGAGACGCAGTTCTCACCGCAGGGCGACGCGCTCATCAGCCCGCACAGAAACGATGGAGCCATGCACTCAATCAACAGCAGAAGAGGTGCGCGCGATGACTAACGGGCAGACGGTGCGGGCTTCCGATCGGGACCGGGATCTGGTTGTGGACCGGTTGCGGACCGCGATGGAGGACGGCCGGCTCACCACGGACGAATACGTGGACCGAGTGGGGCTCGCGTACCGGGCCACGACATACGGCGATCTCGCACCGCTTGAGGCAGACCTGCCCGCGGCTGTCCCTGCCCTGGTATCAGACAGCGCTCAGCAGTCGGCGCCACCGGCCAGCCCGAATTCGCGGCTTCGCTTCTACGCCAGCCTGCCCGTCGTGCTCAGGGTGGCGTGGGCGATCTGGCTCACGGCGGTGGCGATCAACGTGGTGGTCTGGGTCCTCGTGAGTCTGACGACGGGCAACTTGCTCTATCCGTGGCCGCTCTGGGTCGCTGGTCCCTATGGCGCAGCGCTGTTCGGGATATCGGCTGCTGTCGGGCTGAGCAGGAAGCCGGCGAAGCGATGAGCGCAGCTGACGTGGTGAAGGTACGCGGACTCCGTAAGGTGTACGGCACGCGAGCCGTCGTCGACGGGCTCGATCTCGATGTGCGGGCCGGCGAGGTTGTCGGCCTCGTTGGCGCCAACGGCGCGGGGAAGACGACGACCGTCGAATGCATCCAGGGGTTGCGGCGCCCGGATGGCGGATCTCTTTCTGTCCTCGGCCACAACCCGGTGACCGAAGCGGCGCGGATTCGTCGTCTCGTCGGCAGCCAGCTGCAGGACTCGGCGCTGCCTGACCGACTGCGGGTGGCCGAGGCGCTTGACCTGTTCAGCACGTCTGCTGCGAGTAACGGTCGCGGGCTGCTCGAACAGTTCGGCCTGGCCGAGCGGCAGCGGTCGGCGTTCTCCTCGCTGAGCGGAGGTGAGCGTCAGCGCTTGTTCCTTGTTCTCGCCCTGCTCAACCAACCTCGCCTGGTGATCCTCGACGAGCTGACCCAGGGCCTCGATCCGGCGGCCCGCCGCACGGTCTGGGCATCCGTCCGGAAGCTGCACGAATCGGGTACCACGGTGTTGCTCGTCACGCACGAGCTGGACGAAGCCGAGGCGCTATGCGACCGGGTCGTGGTCATGCGCAGCGGCCGCGTGATCGACACCGGAACGCCGGCCGAGCTGGTGGATCGCTACGCCCGCACGGCCATCGTCCGGTTCAGCCTGCCGGACTTCCCGGCGGTGATCCTCGACGAGCTGCGCCGCCTCGACGGCGTGCGGGACGTGGAGCGGACCGGGTCGCGGGTAACGGTGACGGGTGATCGCCAGATCATCGCGCACGTCGGGGCAGCCCTGGTCCGGCGCGGAACCGTGCCGGCCGACTTCGCTGTCAGCATCCCCGATCTGGAGGAAGCAGTGCTGAAACTCCTGGCGGAAGCGAAGGCCGCGGACGAGTCGCTCAGGGCGGCCAACGAACTCGTCGGAGGACGGCGATGACCGGCACGGTCGGCCGGCTGGTCAGCGCCGAGCTGAAGCTGATGACTCGCGATCCGCTGGTGCTGACGTTCGTATTCGCGTTCCCGATCGTCACCATGCTCATCATCGGCGGTGCATTTGGCACCCAGCCGGACCGGGCGTTCGATTTCGTCAACCCGGCGCACTGGTACGTCGCGTCCTATCTCACGGTGGTGATCGCCGCAACCGGCCTGGTGATGCTCCCGGTCCACCTCGCGTCCTACCGGGAGCGCGGCGTGCTCCGCAGGTTCGCCGCCGCAGGCTTTCCGCGCTGGTCATTCGCGATCGCACAGCTCTTCACCGGGCTTGTCACGGCCCTGGTCGCGTGCACGCTGCTGCTCGTGGTCGCTGCTCCCGTCTATGGCATCCCGGCCATGCATGCCTGGTGGCGGGTGGCAGCCGCACTGGCTCTGGGCGCGGTGGCGTTCGTCAGCATCGGCGTTCTGCTCGGCTCGGTTCTGCCAACGGCGCGATCCGCGCAGGCGGTCGGGCTGCTCCTCTTCTTCCCTTCGTTCCTGCTCGGCGCCGGCGGACCTCCGCCGCACGTGATGGGCTCGGTGGTACGCGAAGTGGCTGGGCCGTTGCCACTCACGTTGCTGACCAATGCGGTACGTCAGCCATGGCTCGGTATCGCGCCTGCCACGGGATCCCTTGTGGCGATAGCGGTGATCGCAGTGGTGGCGACCGCGCTCGCGGCCCGGCGAACGACGCTGTGAGACGTACCATCCGTAGCGTGATCCGAGAATTCGCCGTGCCCAGCTCCGGCAGTCTTCTGTGCGGATGGCAGCGCTGGGCGGTCATGGCGGTGTTCGCCACGCTGGCCGGGGTTGGGCTAATACCGCTGAGCCCGACCCCGGCCGCTGCGGCTGTCGCGGCAGTGATCGCCGTTGGCGCCGCGGCCGTGCTGGTGTGGCAGCAGGAGCGATACCTGCTCCCGGCAGCGGTTCTCGCGACGGGCGGCATCGCGGTCCTCGGGCACGGCAGCTCGACCAACCTCGGCTGGATTACGGTCTGCCTGCTCGGCGCCTGGTGCGCCGTGTTCGGAGCCCGCCGGGAAGTTCTCTTCTACTTTGCTGGTACCACGCTCTGGTTCGCCGCGGAATGGTTGTGGATCAAGCCCGACCCTGGCTGGGGTGCCTGGATCGCCGGCACTGCCCTCTCCATAAGCTTCGGCTTGCTGATCCGGCACCAGCGAGACCTCGTCGCGCAGCTGCGGGCAGCTCAGGCAGGCCTCGCGGAACGGACCAGGGCCGAAGAGCGGAATCGCATCGCCCGCGAACTCCACGACGTCATCGGTCACACGCTGGCGGTCTCACTGCTGCACGTCAGCAGCGCACGGCTCGCGGTGGAGCACGGTCTCGACGGCGCGGCGCGTACCCTGGCTGAGGCCGAGCGGCTCTGCCGCGAGAGCCTGGATGAAGTGCGGATGGCGGTCGGCATGCTGCAGGAGGAAGGCGGCTCGAGCCGGACGGCGCCGCTTCCCGGTGCGGGCAACCTGACCGGCCTCGTGGAGCAGTTCCGCTCGGCCGGTGCCACCGCATCGCTCAGTGTCGACGGGGATATCGCCAGGCTGCCTGCTACCACCGGCCTTGCCGTCTACCGCATCCTGCAGGAGGCCCTGACGAACGCCATCAAGCATGCAGCTGGCGCTCGCACTACGGTGCAGCTGACGGTCGGCACCGACGAGGTGGAGCTCGTGGTGGACACCTCCGGTGTCCCTGGCACCGGAACCGGGATCGGCCTGATGAGCATGGTCGAGCGGGCCAGATCTCTCAGCGGGACGTGCGAGGCTGGTCCAGGCGGTTCGGGCTGGCTGGTCAGGGCGGCCCTGCCGCTGGATCCGAGCAGGCGACGGGAAGGTGCCCGATGATCCGGGTCCTGATCGTCGACGATCAGGAACTCGTGCGAACGGGGCTGCGTGGCATTCTGCGCCCTGAATTCGGCTTCGAGGTCGTCGGCGAGTGCGCGGACGGCAGCGAGGTCATCGCGGCCGTGGATTCCCTCTCGCCGGACATCGTGCTGATGGACGTGCGGATGCCGGTTGTGGACGGAGTCCGTGCGACAGCCGACCTGTGCGGCAGCGTCGGCGGTCCGCCAGTGCTCGCGCTGACCACGTTTGACGACGACGAAGCGCTGGCGGGAGTGCTGCGCGCCGGCGCATCCGGCTTTGTCTTGAAGGGCGTGCCGGCCGAGGACCTGCAGCGCGCTGTGGGCGTGGTGGCCGACGGGGGAGCATGGCTTGATCCTGCGGTCACCGGCCGGGTGCTGACGATCTACCGGTCTGCCGCGGTGGCGCCGCAAGCCGAGCCACAGTCAGGCGTCGAGTCACTGACGAGCCGCGAGCTCGAGGTTCTGGTGCGCATCGGCCAGGGCAAGACCAACGCCGAGATCGCCGCCGAGTTCGTCGTCGGCGAGGGGACCATCAAGACCCACATCAATCACGTTTTCACGAAGCTGCAATTGCGGGACCGCGCCGCCGCGGTTGTCTACGCCTTCGACCACGATCTCGTCTCGCCCGCTGCTGGTGGTCGCCGTCATCTTTAGGAACTGAGCCGGGTCCGGTCGAACCAGGAGCGCTGTAAGAATGGCTCATGGCGGACACAGGTGCTGCCGAGGAACCAGTCAGCTTTGCGCGGCGGCTGGCGGACAAGCTGTCCGAGGACTGTCGCGGCCAGCTGAGGGCCGCCATCCTGCATGGCTCGGCCGTGCTCGGCGGCTGGATGCCCAGCCGCAGCGACGTGGATGTGCTGTTCATCGTCGCCGACAGCATCACTGAGATGGATCTGCGCCGGATGACGGTGTCGCTGGTGACGATGGCCGAGGATTGCCCCGGCACCGGCATCGAGACCAGCATCGTGTCGGAGGCTCAAGCCCGCGACCCGGGGCCGCCGTGGCCGTACCTGCGGCACGTTGCGTCCGGCCCGGCCACCGAGCCCCGCATCGGCCCGCAACCGGGCGCAGAAGCTCATGACCCCGACCTGCTCATGCACTACGCGGCCTGCCGGGCGACGGGCATCAGCGTGCACGGCGCGGCCGCGGCCAGCCTCATCGGCGAGGTACCGCGTCGGCTGATCCTGTCCCAGCTGGCAGCTGATCTGAGCTGGGGCCTGGAGCATGCGTCCGAGGCGTACGCGGTGCTCAACGCCTGCCGCGCCGAGTCCTACCTGACGACAGGGCAGCTCATTTCCAAGCTGGCCGGCGGCGAGCTCGCGCTGCATCGTGCCGAGCCGGGTACGGCCGCGCTCATCGCCAGGGCCCTGGATCAGCAGCGGGGCCTGCTCCCGTCTCGTCCGTCGGGCCCGGACGCGACCGCATTCGTCCAGGCCGTCGCCAGCCGACTGCAGACCGCCGCCCGCGCCTAGTCACCGACCCGGTGCGGCAGCTACCGCCCGTCTAGCAGCAAGTCAGCGCAGAAGGGATGTCGGCAAGCGTACGGTCGCCCTACCGGCCTGAGAGCAGAACTGTCAGGGCGGCCGGGATGTCGGCCAGCGTGCGAACCGGACGGCAGATGCCGCCGCCGAGCCGGGCCAGGCGCTCGGCGGTCGCGGCGGAGTCCGGGTCTGGCTGCCGGCTGGCCGGCACCGGGTACAGCACGTCGAGCCGGTCGATTCCCGCGAGCGCCTCCGCCGGGTCAGCGCCTGTCGTGCTCACGCAGTCCGACAGCAGCACGACGCTGCGCTGGCCCGCCGCGGCGCCGGCGAGGCCCGCGGCCGCGGCACGCAGCGCAGCAGCCACGTCGGTCAGGCCGTGTCCGCGTAGTGCGAGCAGCCGGCCTACCACCTGCTCGGGTGGCTGGCGTGCGCCGGGCTGCTGCAGCACCGTCACGGTGCCCGAGAACGCCAGCGCGCCCGCGTCGAGCCGGCTGTCCGCGGCGAGCAGCACGCTGGCAGTGGCGATCGCGGCCATGGCCAGTGCCAGGCCGGACATCGATCCGCTGGAGTCCACCAGCAGGCACACCGACCGGTGGTGCGCCTGCCAGGACCGGGTGACGAGGTCGTCGGCAGGCGGCGGCCACTGGCCAGCGAGCCGGTCCAGCGTGGCGTCGAGATCGACGTCGCCGGTACCGCGAACCACCGAGCGCATCCGGCGCGGCCCGCGAGTCGGCTGCCGCCCCACGGCGCCGAGCTGGATGAACACT
>Ga0126378_10000228_pt1 | contig 43515 bp, 36 predicted proteins | sample PanSoiMetPlot_23_FD_92587 | JGI IMG/M metagenome (GOLD analysis project Ga0126378, IMG submission 92587) | Tropical forest soil microbial communities from Panama - MetaG Plot_23 | ecosystem: Environmental > Terrestrial > Soil > Tropical forest > Bulk soil | place: Panama | collected 2016-02-17 | reverse complement strand
TCGTCGACGTTGCAGTCCACCACCGATCTGGTTGATGCGGCAAGCTGGTCGCTATCTGCCGGAATATCGAATGCTGCGTGAGAAAGCTGGAGATTTTTTTGAACTCTGCTTCACGCCTGAGTTCGCGGCGGAAGCGACGCTTCAACCAGTTCGTCGATTTGGTTTCGACGCTGCAATTCTGTTTTCCGATATCCTGGTCGTGCCATATGCACTTGGACAGTCTGTACGCTTTACGCCGAACGAGGGACCGCAGCTCGATGCAATTGTGGATCGCCCAGGCGTGACACGGCTGAAGACCAAACTTGACCACGGTGTGCTCGCACCGATTTACGAGGCGATCGAGCGGGTGAAAAAAGATCTTCCAGCGAACGTTTCATTGCTTGGGTTTTGCGGCGCGCCGTGGACGGTGGCAAGCTACATGGTCGCAGGCGTTGGCACATCGGAGCAGGAGCCTGCGCGGCGCTTTGCCTATCGAGATCCCGAGGGATTTAGCAGACTGATCGAAAAGCTGGTCGAGGCGTCTGCCAGCTACCTCGTTCGGCAGCTGGAAGCGGGGGTCGACGCGGTCCAGATTTTCGATACCTGGGCCGGTGTACTGCCGGCACAAGAGTTCCATCAGTGGTGCATCGAGCCTACCCAGAGGATTATCGCCAAGGTCCGCCATCACGTCGCGAACGCAAAAGTCATTGGATTTCCCCGAGGTGCCGGCACCGCACTGTTGCGCTATGTGAAAGACGTGCCGGTAGACGCCATTAGCCTCGATTGGACGGTCGATCCCACCTTCGCGCGGGAGCACATTCAGCCACACCTGCCAGTGCAGGGAAATCTCGACCCGCTGGTGCTGCTCGCTGGTGGCACTGCACTGGACCGCTCCGTCGAGACAATACTGAAAGCGTTCTCCGGACGCCCGTTCATCTTCAATCTCGGACACGGCATTCTGCCGCAAACGCCAATTGCGCATGTGGAGCAGATGCTTGCCCGCGTGCGCGCAGTTGCACCTACGTGATCAGCGGAGTGAGCCATGTATGTGTGGCTGAAAGCATTCCACGTGATCGCGATCATCGCGTGGATGGCGGGAATGCTCTATCTGCCCCGCCTAATCGTCTATCATTGCGAGACCGAGCCCCACTCCAGGCAGTCTGAAACGTTCAAGCTCATGGAGCGGCGGCTCCTCAACGTGATCGCCACACCCGCCATGGCGGTAAGCTGGGTGCTTGGCTTGTGGCTTGCGTGGACCGGCGGCGCCTACGTCACCGGCTGGCTGCAGGCGAAGGTCGTCTTGGTTCTCGCCCTCTCCGCCTTACATGGATTCTTTGTGCGCTGCGTGCGCGATTTCGCCCATGACCAGAATCGACACTCTCAGAGATTCTATCGAATTATCAATGAGGTATCGACGGTGCTCTTGATCGGAATCGTTATCCTCGCCGTCGTCAAGCCGTTCTGATGAACCCACAACAGAATGAAGGCGACCACGCGCGGCACTTGCGCATGGAAGCGTCTTTACATATCTTCGGTTCATCTCCCCGAACGCAGGCAGATGCATTTAGTTACCGGCCCAAGTGCGGGAGCCGGACCGAGTATCGGGCTTAAAGTCCTCGGTTAAGACCTGCGATTCTCCCCTTCCGTATCGATCGGCAGCTTTTTTAGTCACCGATCCCCTCCACAGGACTACCCCCTATGCGGGAAATGAAACTCCAGGACCTCAAGGCCAAAACGCCGGCCGAGCTCGTCTCGTTCGCCGAGGAGCTCGAGGTCGAAAATGCCAGCACCATGCGCAAGCAGGAGCTGATGTTCGGTATTCTCAAACAGCTCTCCATGCGCGAGACCGACATCATCGGTGAAGGCGTGGTCGAGGTGCTCTCCGACGGCTTCGGCTTCCTACGCTCGCCGGAAGCAAATTACCTGCCTGGGCCCGACGACATCTACGTCTCGCCGTCGCAGATCCGACGGTTCGGGCTGCGCACCGGTGACACGATCGATGGCCATATCCGCTCGCCCAAGGAAGGCGAGCGCTATTTTGCGCTGCTCAAGGTCAACACGATCAACTTTGAGGATCCGGAGAAGGCGCGCCACAAGGTCAATTTCGACAATCTCACGCCGCTCTATCCCGAGGAGCGGTTACGCATGGAGCACGAGGATTCGACCAAGAAGGACCTTTCTCCCCGGGTGATCGATATCGTTGCGCCGATCGGCAAAGGCCAGCGCGCATTGATCGTGTCGCCGCCGCGCACGGGCAAGACCGTGCTGTTGCAGAACATCGCCCACGCCATCACGTCGAACCATCCGGAATGCTACCTGATCGTGCTGCTGATTGACGAGCGGCCGGAGGAGGTGACCGACATGCAGCGTTCGGTGAAGGGCGAGGTCGTATCCTCGACCTTCGACGAGCCGGCATCGCGCCATGTTCAGGTCGCCGAAATGGTGATCGAAAAGGCCAAGCGCCTGGTCGAGCACAGCCGCGATGTGGTCATTCTACTCGATTCCATTACTCGGCTTGGGCGTGCCTACAACACGGTGGTGCCGTCCTCCGGTAAGGTGCTCACCGGCGGCGTCGACGCCAACGCGCTGCAGCGGCCGAAGCGCTTCTTCGGCGCGGCGCGCAACATCGAAGAAGGCGGTTCGCTCACCATCATCGCGACCGCGCTGATCGATACAGGCAGTCGTATGGACGAGGTGATCTTCGAGGAGTTCAAGGGCACTGGCAATTCGGAAATAATTCTCGACCGCAAAGTGGCCGACAAACGCACCTTCCCGGCCATGGACATCACGCGCTCGGGCACGCGCAAGGAGGAACTGCTGGTGCCGCCCGATCAGCTCAAGAAGATGTACATCCTGCGCCGCATCCTCAATCCCATGGGAACCATGGATGGGATCGACTTTCTGCTCGACAAGCTGCGCAACACCAAGACGAATGGCGACTTCTTCGAGTCGATGAACGCGTGATCAGTGCCGCGCCGCACGCGCGGCTTCGGCCATCGCATCGGGCTCACTTACAGGCAGCGAGCAAGTCTCGCCGACGCAGACGAAGGCTGCGCTCTGCGCGGCTGCATTGATCTTGTCGTAGGCGGGATGGCCGGGCGGCAGCGCCGGCGACGCGCGCAAGACCACGCGGTCGAGGAAAGAAAGCCTGCGCGCGGCGGCGAGGAGTTCGTTGGCGCGCTCATCCTCTCCTACCACCACGATCTCGGCTGCGCGCAGGCGCAGGTCCAGCGCGTTGAGAAACGAGAGATGCGCAAAGACATTTTCGGCTGCGCTCGCGGCTATGCCTTCGAATAGTCGATCAGCCTTGTCGCGCCAGGCGTGCTGACCGGTGAAGAACGCGAGGCGGACCAGGTTCTGCGCCGCCAGACCGTTGGGATTCGGTGTCGCATCATCGCTGGTGGAGTTGGGTCGCACGACCAAGCCCACGGCATCATCGGCAGTGAGGAAATAGCCGCCGTTCTCCGCATTGGCGTAATGCCGGTCGAACGTCGCCTGCCAGGCGAGTGCGCGCTCCAGATAAGCTTGCTCGCCGGTGGCTTCGTGAAGCGCGAGCGCTGCCCGAATCATTGAAGCGTGATCGGAGGCGAGACCCGGCACGAGCAGCTTGCCCGCGCGCCAAGAATGACCGAGGCGGTCGCCCCGCGCCATCTTGGCGTCAACGAAGAGGAAGGTGCGCGCGGCCATTTCCACCCATAGTGGCTCGCTTAGCGCGAGGGCGGCATTGACGAGCGCGGCAATCATCAAACCGTTCCAGTCTGCCAGCACTTTGTCATCCAGGCCCGGGCGCACTCGCTTTGCACGCACGCTCAGCAATGTGTCGCGCAGCGGCGCGAGCCTGTGCTCATCCTCCAAACTGCGCGGCATATGCTTGAGGCGATTGAGAATGTTGTGGCCTTCGAAATTGCCTTCGGCGGTGACGTCGTAGTGGGCGGCGAAAAAGTCGGCATCGTCGTTACTTAATACGCTTCTCACCTCGTCCAACGACCATACGTAGAACTTGCCCTCTTCACCTTCGGAGTCGGCGTCCAGCGACGCGCAAAACGCTCCCTCCGGTGTCGTCATTTCTCGCGCGAGCCAAGCCACCGTCTCGCGCGCGCGACGGGCGAACAAGTCGTTGCTCGAGCGCAGGTAGGCGAGCGCGAGCAATTCGAGCAGGAGCGCGTTGTCGTAAAGCATCTTTTCGAAATGCGGCACGAGCCAGCGCTCGTCAACCGAATAGCGCGAGAAGCCGCCACCGAGATGATCGTAGATGCCCCCCTCGCAAATGCGAGCGAGCGTGAGCTCCACCGCCGCGAAACAGCGGTTGTTGTTCGTGCGTTCGCCCGCGCGCCACAAAAATTCCAGCATCATTGACTGCGGAAATTTCGGCGCACCGCGTATGCCGCCGTTGACGGGGTCGATTACGCCCAAGAGTTGATCAGCAGCGCGATCGAGGTCGCCTGCCCCAATCACGACGCGGCCCTTGGGCTTGGCGCTTGCCATCAGCTGCGTCATCAGCGCGCTGCGGTTCTGCTCCACGCTTTTGGGGTTCTCGCGGAACACGCGCTCGATCTCACGCAAGAGGTCGACGAACGCCGGCTTCCCGTAACGGGCCGTATTGGGAAAGTAAGTGCCGCCCCAGAACGGCTCAGCGTCAGGGGTGAGGAACATCGTCAGCGGCCAGCCGCCGTGCTCACCGAGGTGGTGCAAAGCCGACATGTAGATCTGGTCGATGTCGGGGCGTTCTTCGCGATCCACTTTGATGTTGACAAACAGATCGTTCATGACCTGCGCGGTGGCCGCGTCCTCGAAACTCTCATGCGCCATGACATGACACCAATGGCAGGCCGCATACCCGACCGAGAGCAGAATCGGCTTGTTGGCGCGCTTTGCCTCGGCTAGCGCTTCGGGTCCCCAGGGCCACCAATCGACGGGGTTGTGCTTGTGTTGCAGCAGGTAGGGGCTCGTCTCGTGCGCGAGACGGTTCTCGTGGGACGTTGCGACCGAATGGGATGACATCTACTGACAATGCCCGCCAATGCAGTTGGTTCGGCGCGCGAGACCTGGCTAAGCATCAATAAATGGGCTTTCGAGCTACGTGTAAGCTATGTCGCTGCGATATGACCTGCAAGCTGAGGACGTTCGAGTACGCCACGCCATGAGCAGCGACCGCGACACGATCTTTGCTCTCTCCTCCGGAAGACCGCCGGCGGCAATCGCGGTTATTCGCATCTCCGGATCCCGCGCGAGCGAGGCGCTCGAACGGCTGATCGGTCGCGTGCCGCAGCCGCGCCGCGCGTCGCTTGCGCAGGTGTGCGATCCGGCGACCCATGACGTCATCGACGAAGGGCTTGCCTTGTGGTTCCCCGCTCCCAACAGCGAGACCGGCGAGGACGTCGCCGAGCTGCACGTGCACGGCGGCCGCGCAGTGATCGCGGCGGTTCTTTCGGCGCTGGCGAAGCTCTCCGGGTTGCGCCCTGCGGAAGCAGGGGAGTTCACGCGCCGCGCCTTCGAAAACGGGCGCATGGATTTGACCGCAGTCGAGGGGCTCGCCGACTTGGTGGCAGCTGAAACCGAGGCACAACGTCGGCAGGCGTACCAGCAACTCAGAGGTCTGCTTGGCGATCGCGCCGAGAGCTGGCGGCAGCGGCTGATCGAGGCTTTGGCGCTGGTCGAGGCCGGCATTGATTTCTCCGACGAGGAGGACGTCCCCAAGGACATGATGTCGCGTGCTTTAGAGCTCATTCGTCCACTTGGTGAGGAGATCAGCAAGGCGGCCGCAGGCCACGGCGAGCGCTTGCGCGAGGGGCTGCGCGTTGCCATCGCGGGACCGCCGAATGCCGGCAAGTCGACCCTGTTCAACCGGCTGGCGCGCCGCGAGGCCGCAATCGTATCACCCTTCCCCGGAACCACGCGGGACGTGCTCGAACTGCATCTCGACCTTGGCGGCTATCCGGTCACGATCCTCGATACGGCTGGCATTCGCCCGACGAGCGATCCCGTCGAACGCGAAGGAGTCCGGCGGGCGAGCGAACAGGCGGCCAACGCCGATCTCGTGCTGTGGGTGACCGAGGCCACTGGCATGGAGACACCCGATTTTTCGTCCTCCTCTGCGGGCCAATCCGCACCGAATGCAGTCACTTGGCTGGTGGTCAACAAGATGGACCTACTGACGGAGAAGGAGAAGCGAAAGTTTGAATCCGTATTCGACCAAGATAACTGCATTTCCAGCACGACTGGGCTCGGTGTCGATGAACTAATGAATCAACTTTCGGTATTTGCAGCGCGCTTCTTCACATCGGAGCCTGCGTTGGTCACGCGGGAGCGCCAGCGCTCGCATTTGAGAGAAACCACTCTTGCGCTCGAGCGTGCGCGAGGCGCAGCCCAGGAGGGCCGCGAGGAAATCATGGCGGAACACCTTCGCCTGGCGGCCCGGGCATTGGGCAAGCTTTTGGGCCGAGTCGACGTGGAGCACGTCCTGGATGTGATCTTCCGAGATTTCTGTATCGGGAAATAGGGGGGCGGCCACCGACTTTGAGCCATGCCCGGGCTCTCCCGATATCTTGGCGCCATGTTTCACGTGAAACGTGCCGCTGCGGGACGACGCGGGGCGGGGCAAAATAGACGATCGTTACCGAGTTAGATAGAAGCTCCGCGCTCGAAGGGTTCGTACGGAATGGATGCGCAATACGACGTGATCGTGGTGGGCGGCGGCCATGCCGGCTGTGAGGCGGCCGCGGCCGCCGCGCGTATGGGCGCCAAGGCTGCGCTCGTTACCCACCGCTTCGCGACCATAGGCGCAATGTCGTGCAATCCAGCGGTCGGGGGCCTTGGCAAAGGCCACCTTGTCCGCGAGATCGATGCCTTGGACGGCCTGATGGGGCGGACGGCCGATCTTGGCGGCATCCAGTTCCGTGTCCTCAACCGGCGCAAGGGGCCGGCGGTGCGTGGACCACGCGCGCAGGCGGATCGCAGGCTCTATGCCCGCGTCATGCAAGCGGCGATCTCTGCGATCCCCAATCTCACCATCATCGAAGCCGAGGCGGACGACCTCATTATCCGGGACAACCAAAGCGCTGGCATCAAGCTCGCGGATGGGCGCGAGCTCCGGGCAGCGGCCGTCGTATTGACAACCGGGACCTTTTTGCGGGGCCTCATTCATGTGGGGGAGCGAACGACGCCGGCGGGCCGTGTCGGCGAGGCGCCTGCGGTTGGTCTTGCTTTGACGCTGGAGCGTCTTGGATTTGCGCTTGGCAGGCTCAAGACGGGGACACCGCCACGGCTCGACGGCCGCACCATCGATTGGGCTGCCGTGGACATGCAGCCGGGCGATGAGCCGCCTGAGCCGTTTTCGACCCTGACCGAGCGCATCGAGAATCCGCAGATCCAGTGCGGCATCACCCGCACGACCGCAGCGACCCATCGCATTATCCGCGACAACGTTCACCGCTCGCCCATGTATTCCGGGCAAATTCGGAGCAAAGGGCCACGCTATTGCCCCTCGATCGAGGACAAGATCGTCCGCTTTGGCGAGCGTGATGGGCACCAGATTTTCCTCGAGCCTGAGGGGCTCGATGACTGCACCGTCTACCCCAACGGCATCTCCACTTCGTTGCCGGAGGAAGTGCAAACCGCGCTGATCGCGACCATCCCAGGGCTCGGGGAGGCACGCGTGATCCGCCCCGGCTACGCCATCGAATACGACCATGTCGATCCGCGCGAGCTTCATCCCAAATTGGAGACCAAGCGGCTGCCGGGGCTGTTCCTGGCCGGACAAATCAATGGGACCACCGGCTACGAGGAAGCGGCAGCTCAGGGCTTGGTTGCAGGCCTTAATGCGGCGTCGCGCGCGGGTGGGGGAGGCGCCATTACCTTCGATCGCGCCGAGGCGTATCTCGCTGTAATGATTGACGATTTGGTGACGCGGGGCGTGAGCGAGCCGTATCGGATGTTCACCTCGCGCGCGGAATACCGGCTCACCCTGCGTGCCGACAATGCCGACCAGCGCCTCACCGGGCAAGGCATCGTCATTGGCTGCGTGGGTGCAAAGCGCCGCTCCCACCACGAATCAAAGATGGCGGCCCTTGCTGCGGCACGCGATTTCGCCCGCTCGGTTTCACTCACCCCGAGCGAGGCGCATCGGCATGGGCTTGCCCTCAACAGGGACGGCCAGCGCCGTACGGCCTTTGACCTGCTGTCGCACCCGAACATCGGCGTGGCAGAACTCGCAAAGATCTGGCCCCACTTCGCCGATCTTTCGGCGAAAATCGCAGAGCAGCTCGAAATCGACGCAAAATATGCGGTCTATCTGTCACGCCAGGCGGCGGACATCGCTGCCTATCGCCGAGACGAAAGCCTGCGACTGCCAGAAGGACTCGATTATTCGGCGTTGCCCGGGCTCTCAACTGAAGTTTGTCAAAAGCTCAATTCCGCGCGTCCCCGCACCATCGGTCAGGCCGCACAGATGGACGGGATTACGCCAGCGGCGCTCACCCTTCTCGTTGCGCACCTGAAACGGATTGGCCAACGTCCTAAAGCTGCGGCCGCCGCAAGCTGATGTCGCCGCGCCGCCGCCGGCCCCCTTCCAATCCGGAGCAGAGGAGCCGGGGAAGCGGGCGAAGGGCACCTCTTGCGCCTGCAGCTGCAGACCGTGCGCGCGCGCTTAAGCTCACGCCCGTTTCACGTGAAACATTGGAACGCCTCGATCGCTTCGTTGGGCTTCTGCTGACGTGGCAGCAGACCACAAATCTGATTGCGCCATCCACGGTTTCAGACCTGTGGACACGGCACATCGCCGACTCGCTACAGCTGTTAAACCTCGCGCCAAATGCGCGGATTTGGGTCGATCTGGGGGCGGGGGGCGGTTTCCCCGGCTTGGTGATTGCTTGTGCGCTTGCGGACAGGCCCGGCGCTCACGTGCATCTTATTGAAAGCAATAACAAAAAAGCGGCATTCCTCCGTGAAGCCCAACGCCTGACCGCAGCGCCAGCGAGCGTGCATGCCACGCGCCTGGAGGAATTCGTGGCGAGCTTCGAAGGCGGGCCGGATGTCGTCACCGCCCGCGCCGTTGCTCCACTCAAGTCATTGCTGGACCAATGCTTTCCGCTTCTGGGGAAAAGCGGCGCGGTGGGCTTGTTCCCGAAGGGGCGACATGCAGAGCTTGAGCTTAAAGACGCGCGTGAGTCGGCCGCCAGTGAGGGGTGGATCATGGCGGCCGCGCTGGTGCTCAGCCGCATTGAACCTGCGGGGCACATTGTCGTCATCCGCGATGTGGAGCGGCGCAATGTAAGGCCATAACATTTCACCTGATTCGCGACCGAGGCCCTTTGACGCGAGACGCAATGCCATGACTGAGCATGCGGATTTGCCGGCGCCGTCGCCGGTCCAAACGCCGTCCGTTGTCCCGCTTGCAAGCCGCATTGCCAACCCCGCGCTGCTGCGCGTGATTGCGATTGCCAACCAGAAAGGCGGGGTCGGCAAGACCACGACCGCGATCAATCTCGGCACCGCGCTGGCCGCCATCGGCGAGCGAGTGCTGATCATCGATCTTGATCCGCAGGGCAATGCGTCGACCGGCCTCGGGATTGATCGTCGCAACCGTCGCCACTCGACTTACGATGTGTTGATGGGATCGGCGAGTTTGTCGGATGCCGTGCTGGCAACCGCGGTGCCGCGCCTGTCGATCGTGCCTTCGACGCTCGATCTCTCCGGCCTCGAACTCGAGGTGAGCCAAGAACGCGATCGAGCTTTCCGGCTGCGTCAAGCACTTGCGCCAATGCGCAAGGCGACTGCGCGGGTGAGCGATTTCAGCTACATGCTGATCGATTGTCCGCCGTCTCTCAACCTGCTCACCGTCAACGCTTTGGCGGCGGCAGATGCGGTTCTAGTTCCGCTGCAGTGCGAATTCTTCGCGCTGGAAGGATTGTCGCAGCTCCTGCAGACCGTTGATACCGTGAAATCCCAGCTCAACCCCGAGCTCGCCATTCACGGCATCGTGCTCACGATGCATGACGCACGCAACAATCTCTCGAACCAGGTCGTGGCCGACGTGCGGGCGAACAGCAAACAGAAAGTCTACGACACCGTCATTCCGCGCAACGTGCGAGTATCGGAGGCGCCGTCCTACGGTAAACCGGTGCTCGTCTACGATCTCAAATGCGTTGGGAGCGAATCCTATTTGCGGCTGGCGACCGAGATCATTCAGCGTGAGAAAGAATTGACGGCGAACTCGCCGCCCGCCGAGAACGTAATCGACTCCGATCAGCGGCACGGTGCCGCGTGACACAATAAGATTGAGGAGGCGCGGCCATGGCAGATGAGGGCCGATCGCGACTGGGGCGCGGTCTTGCCGCGCTGATGGGCGACGTTGGTATCGAAACGACGAGCGCACCCGAGCGCGCGCGCAATCAACGTCGCGTTCCGATCGAGTTTCTCAAGCCCAATCCGCGCAATCCCCGGCGCAACTATCCGGAAACCGAGCTCGATGAGCTTGCGGCGTCGATAAAGGAGCACGGCATCATCCAACCGGTCATTGTGCGTTCGCTACACGGTGCGAAAGATGTCTACGAAATCATAGCTGGCGAGCGGCGCTGGCGGGCAGCTCAGCGCGCTACTCTGCACGAAATTCCAATCGTGCCGATCGAAGCAAGCGACAGCGAAGCGCTCGAGCTTGCGATCATCGAGAACGTGCAGCGCACTGATCTCAATCCTCTGGAGGAAGCGGCCGGATATCAGGCGCTCGCGAGCGAGTACCAGCGCAGTCATGACGATATCGCCAAAGTCGTCGGCAAGAGTCGCAGTCATGTCAGCAATACACTGCGCCTGTTGAAGCTGCCGGAGCCCGTCAAGGCTTATATTCATGCCGGCAAGATTACGGCTGGCGCGGCGCGCATGCTCGTCGGCACGCCCGATCCGGAAGAGATGGCGCGCGAGATCGTCGACCGGGGCCTCAATGTTCGCCAGGTGGAGGCGCTGGCGAAGGAGCGCGCATCAAGCACAGGCAACGCGAGTAAAAATCGCGCGGTGAAGAACGCCGATACGATTGCACTCGAGCGGCGGGTGTCGGACGCGCTTGGCCTTGCAGTCGCGATCGATCACCGCGGCGAAAGTGGCGTGCTGCGGATCCATTATCGCAGCCTCGATCAGCTCGACGACCTCCTGCGGCGCCTTGAGAAGAATTGATCCGGGCAGTCGCTAATGCGCTCTGGCCGTTGGCACTGCGGCGATGCGCACTAGCTCTGCGGTTATTGCTTCCGGCGCGCGTCAAGCGCGAGCGTCAGTAGCGCGCCCCGCGCAATCGGTTCGGCCATTGCCGACTGTCGGCGTGCGTCGAGCGCAGCCTCGCCGAGTCGCGCCATCGCGCGCTGTAGCCGGACTGATGTCCAAGCCCTCAGCGCGGTTTCGACCACAGACTTGCGATTGAAACGAACGAATGGCTGGATGCCTTCGACGGCCTGGCTGATCGAGTCGCCTTGGTCGACGGATAGCCTCGCCTTATGCAGCTGTGCCACATGTCGCAGCGCGGCCGATAGAATCGCGCCCGGCGTCGTTCCAGAGGTGCGCGCCTTGTCGAACTGGACATCGACGTCGCCGGTGCGGCCGGCAAACGCGGCGTCGATCAAATCATCGAGCGCGAGCGTCGAGGCGTCGGCGACCACCGCCGCCACGTCTTCGAGCCCAACGCGCCGCTTGCCGCGCGCAAACAGTGCCACCTTGCGAATTTCATGGCGCGAGGCGAGGCGATCGCCCCCAAGCAAAGGAATGAGAGCGGCGCGCGCCTCGCCCGATATGGCAAGACCGGCCTCGCCCATCTCCTCATCGATGAGACGAGTCAAATCTTTTGCCGCGTCTGGGTAGCAAGGCAGGACAGCGGCGTTCTTCGCACGCTCGCAAACGGCGCGCAGAGGCGCATTGCGCTTGAGGTCCCCGGCCTCGATCACGATGCGGCAATTCGGCGGCGGCGCTGCGACGAGAGCTTCAAGCGCGGGAGCAAAATTGCGCGCACCGGCTTTTATCCAGACCGCGCGACGACCGCCGAACAGCGGAACCGTGTTGGCCTCCTCGAGGAGGCGCGCAGGCTCGCTGCTGAGTTCGTCGCCGTCCATTCGCGCGAGTTGAAATGGATCCTTCGGATCGTCAACCGATTTGCGCACGAGCGCTTCCGCGCGCTCGCGCACCAGGCCCGCGTCCGGGCCGAAAATGAGCACGATCGGCCGATTCGGCCGCGCGAGGAAGCTCTCGACCTCGGAGGCTTTCAGCGCAACCATGAGATCTCCCGATCTCCCGCGTCATGCCGAGGCAGCTGCAGCAACAAGTGTTCTGCCCGCTTCAAATCGGGAGGGCGCTTCCGCGAGGTCTGTTCAATGACGATTGGCAGGAGCGCTCTTACGTTCCAGCAATGAAATAGGATGTAAGCCGCGACCTGATATTGTCGGCGATCACTTTCGCCGCGCGCTGCTCGGCATCCCGCAATCCGCGCACGCGTGCAAACCGTTGCTCCTGGCCTGGAACGTCATAGGACACGCGGGAGAAGGTCGTGCCGGTTACCACTACCTTGCCAGTTGCGATTTCGGTCAAGGTGTACGTGGCATTGATGCCGTAGTTCTCCACATCGGGGCGCGAGGTGTTCACGTCGACGATGATCGATGCACGTGTGGAGGTGATGGAGATCTTCAGCCGATGAAGGGGTGGCGCCGCGTAGCCGCCACCGGTGAAGTCAAAGAGCAGCGCATTGCGGATTTCGACCGCGATCCGCGCCTCGTCGGTTCCTTTTGGCGCAAAAATCTGCTCGACGTTCACCGCGGCGAGCTGGTCGCGCAACACCGGCCCCCCGGTTGGCGATTGGTCGCCGTAAAGCGGTTGGAAGCACCCGGCACTCAACGCGGCGAGCGCCAGCGCGCCGAAGGCGCGCATCAGCTTCGCCCGCGCGGAGACGGTCGAGCAAGGCGCGGCCTGCTTCGGCCCCGCGCGCCATCGGGCGCAAGAGCCGAGTAGAGCCGTACCCTTGTCATGCCACCACATTGACGATCCTTTGCGGAACGACGATCACTTTCTTGGGCGGCCTGCCATCGAGCGCCCGTTTTACCGCATCGAGCGCCAAAACAGCGGACTCGATCTCGGAATTGGCAGCATTGCGAGCGACTGTGACATCGCCGCGCTTCCTACCATTGATTTGGACCGGAAGTGTGATCGTGTTCTCGACCAGAAGATCCGCCTCGAGCTGGGGCCAAGTCTCTGAAGCAACAAGGGTTTTGTGGCCGAGCGCGGCCCAGCACTCTTCCGCCAGATGCGGCATCATCGGGTGAAACAGCCGCACCAGGATGTCGGCCGCCTCCCGCACCGCCCAGCGGTAATCCGCCGTCGGCTCAGCCTCGAGCTCGGCCAGCGATCTCTGGAACGCGTTGGCCAGCTCGTAGATATGCGCGACGCACACGTTGAAACGTAGCCGCTCGATATCCTCCGAGACGCGCGCGAGCGCGCGATGGGCGGCTTTACGCAAAGCGAGCGCGGCCTCGCCGAAGTGGGCAGGGCGGGCAAGATCGGACGGTGCGGCCACCTCTGCGGCCTCGTGCACGAGCCGCCAGAGCCGTTGTACGAAGCGCCACGCGCCCTGTACGCCCTCCTCGGTCCAGATCACATCGCGTTCGGGAGGCGAATCGGAAAGCATGAACCAGCGCGCGGTGTCGGCGCCGTAGCTGGCGATGATGTCATCGGGGTCGACCGTGTTGCGCTTCGACTTCGACATCTTCTCAATGGGACCGATCGCGACCGCGTCACCGGTTGCGAGCAGTTTGGCTTTACGTTCTTCGCCCGCGCCTTCGACTCTCACCTCCGCGGGCATGACCCATTCGCCGTTCGCGGCCTGATAGGTTTCGTGTACGACCATGCCCTGAGTGAACAGACCTGTGAACGGCTCATCGAGGTCGATGTGCCCGGTCGCGCGCATCGCGCGCGTGAAGAAGCGGCTGTAGAGCAGGTGCAGAATGGCGTGCTCGATGCCGCCGATATATTGATCGACGGGCATCATCCAGTCGGCGACGGCGCGATTCGTTGGATAGCTCGTCCAAGGATCGGTGAAGCGAATGAAGTACCAGGAGGAGTCGACGAACGTGTCCATGGTATCCGTTTCGCGCCGGGCCGCCGCTCCGCATTCCGGGCACGTCACGTTTTTCCAAGTCGGATGGTGGTCGAGTGGATTGCCGGGTCGATCGAAAGTCACATCGTCCGGCAAAGTGATTGGCAGATCGTGTTCCGATACCGGCACGATCCCGCAGCGCTCGCAGTGGATCACAGGAATCGGGCAGCCCCAGTAGCGCTGGCGCGAAATGCCCCAGTCGCGCAGGCGGAAATTGACCTGGCGGATACCGATGGGAGAATTGCCGTGCGATGCGCGCTCGAGCCGTCGCGCGACCTCTTCCTTCGCTTGCTCCACGCTCATGCCGTCGAGAAAGCGCGAATTGATCAATCGTCCGTCACCGTCATATGCGGTGTCGGTGATGATGAAGGTGTTGGCCTCCTGACCCGGCGGGCACACCACCGGCGTATTGCCGAGCCCATATTTGTTGGTGAAGTCGAGGTCGCGCTGGTCGTGTGCCGGGCAGCCGAAGATCGCGCCCGTGCCGTAGTCCATCACGACGAAGTTGGCGACATAGACCGGAAGCTTCCAGTTTGGATCGAAGGGATGGAGAGCCTTCATCCCGGTGTCGAAACCCTTCTTCTCGGCGGTATCTATCAACTGCTGTGCCGTGCCGTGGCGTCTGCACTCCGCGATGAATGCCGCAAGCGCGGGGTTCTTGGCTGCCGCAGCGGCGGCGAGGGGATGGTCGGGCGAAAGCGCCATGAACTTGGCGCCGAAGAGCGTATCATGCCGCGTGGTGAAGATTTCGAGTGCGTCTTCCGCATTCGGCGTTGTGCTGGGATCGAGCGCAAAGCGGATGAGAAGCCCCTCGGAGCGGCCGATCCAATTGCGCTGCATCACGCGAACCTTCTCGGGCCAGCGGTCGAGCCGGTCGAGGGCCTGCAGCAAATCCTCGGAAAATTCCGTGATGCGGAAATACCATTGCGGCATTTCGCGCTGCTCGACCACTGCGCCGGAACGCCAGCCGCGGCCGTCGATCACTTGCTCGTTGGCGAGCACAGTCTGGTCGACCGGATCCCAATTCACCTTGCCCAGCTTGCGCTCGACCAGACCTGCGCGGAGAAAGTCGAGAAACATCTTTTGCTGGTGCTTGTAGTAGGCGGGATCGCAGGTCGCCACCTCGCGCGCCCAGTCGAGCGAAAGCCCCATTGATTTGAGCTGCGCCTTCATCGCGGCGATGTTCTGATAGGTCCAGGCCTTGGGATGGACCTGGCGTTCCATGGCGGCGTTCTCCGCCGGCATGCCGAACGCGTCCCAGCCCATGGGATGCAGCACGTTGAGGTCCATGGCGCGTTTGAAGCGCGCGACCACGTCGCCCATGGTGTAGTTGCGCACGTGCCCCATGTGGATGCGTCCCGACGGATACGGGAACATCTCCAGCACGTAGTATTTCTGGCGCGGATCGTCGTTACGGGTGGCGAAAATACCCCGCTCGTCCCACATTTTCTGCCAGCGGGCCTCCGCCTCGCGGGCATTGTAGCGTTCGATCGCCATGGAATGAGTATGCCTGCCAAATACTTACCAAGGCACTAGGGCAGCAACCGGGCATTGGTCAACTGTCGCGACGCGCCATGTTTGGCCCCGGGTGCGGCCGCCGCTGCACTGTCGCGGAAATCGGGTGGCGCGCTTATCTTTGATTTGACAGCAAGGACCGGAGTGCTTGCGGTGCTGCGATCCATAGATTGCCACCAGGGACGCGGAGCGATCCGCAAATCTGATGGAGCAAGACCATGTCCTTGACCATGCGAACCGCCAAAAAATCGGAAAAATTGGCGCCGCTTGACAATGACGCGTGCTGGAGCGCGGTGGAACGGCGCGATCGCGCCGCCGACGGCGCATTCGTTTATTCTGTGCGCACGACCGGCGTCTATTGCCGGCCGTCGTGCGCGGCGCGTCTGCCGCGACGCGATAACGTGGCCTTCTACAGAACCTGCACCGATGCCGAGCGCGCGGGATTTCGGCCGTGCAAACGCTGCCGACCAAATTCACCCGCGCTCGCCGACGTGCACGCAGGCGCCGTCGCGCGGGCGTGCCGCCTGATCGAAGACGCGGAGGAGGCGCCGAGCCTCGAGGCGCTGGCAAGCGCCGCCGGCATGAGCCGCTTCCATTTCCACCGCGTGTTCAAGGCAGTCACGGGTGTGACGCCGAAGGCCTATGCCGCGGGCCATCGCGGCAAGCGGGTGCGCGAGGAGCTCTCCTCCGGCGAAAGCGTCACGCAAGCGATCTATGGCGCCGGCTTCAACTCCAACGGACGGTTCTACGCCGCCGCGCCCGGTCTGCTCGGCATGACGCCAACGCAGTTCCGCAGCGGCGGGAGCGGCAACGTCATTCGCTTTGCGGTTGGCCAGTGCTCGTTCGGTTCGATCCTCGTCGCCGCCACGAGCAAAGGGGTGTGCGCGATCGAGTTCGGCGACGATCCCGAGACGTTGGTCCGCGCTCTGCAGGACCGCTTCCCAAAAGCGCAGCTTCTTGGCGGCGATAAAGCGTTCGAGCGGCTTGTGGCGCAGGTGGTCGGTTTTGTCGAGACGCCGGCTCGTGGCCTCGATCTGCCGCTCGACATCCGCGGCACCGCCTTCCAACAGCGGGTGTGGAAGGCGATCCGCGAGATCCCCGCAGGGTCCACCGCAAGCTATCGCGATCTCGCCAAGCGGATTGGCGCGCCGAAAGCCGTGCGCGCAGTGGCACAGGCTTGCGGCGCAAATGGTATTGCCGTCGCTATTCCTTGCCACCGCATTGTGCGCACCGATGGCGCAGTCTCCGGCTATCGCTGGGGTATCGAGCGAAAACGCGCATTGCTGGATCGGGAGAAGGCGGCATGACTCGCGTCCTCTCCGTCAGGCGCGAGCATGCATCCGGCGCTGAAGGAGGCGTGCTCGCCGCGCAAATCGCCGCGCTCGAGTGGACGGGCATCGCCGCGGAGCTCGATAACCACGGTTGCGCGACGACCGGGCGGCTGCTGACAGCGCAGCAATGTTCCGCGCTCGCTACGAGTTACGCCTCTGACGCGCTGTTTCGAAGCCGTGTGGTGATGGTACGGCATGGCTTCGGGCGCGGCGAATACAAATACTTCGCCTATCCGTTGCCGGAACTGGTGGCGGCGCTGCGGGTCGCGCTTTATCCGCCGCTCGCCGATATCGCCAATCGGTGGAACGAAGTCCTTGGGATCGGGGTGCGGTTTCCGCGCGATCACGCGAGCTATCTCGCGCGTTGTCATAAAGCCGGGCAAGCGAAACCCACGCCGCTTCTCCTCGCCTATGGCGTCGGCGACTACAATTGTCTGCATCAAGATCTCTACGGAGAGCACGTGTTCCCATTGCAGGTTGCCTTCCTGCTGTCCCGTCCGGGCGACGATTTCACCGGAGGTGAATTTGTGCTCACCGAGCAGCGGCCGCGCATGCAGTCGCGGGCGGAAATCGTTCCGCTGGCGCAGGGTGAAGGCGTGATCTTTCCCGTGCATCACCGGCCGGTTCGAGGCACGCGCGGCACCTACCGCGTCAACATGCGCCACGGCGTGAGCCGGTTGCGCTCGGGTTCTCGCCACACGCTGGGGATCATCTTCCACGACGCCGAGTGAGCGGCCGGGGCGATCCGCTGCGACGCACTCGATCTGCTAGAATGAATAAATGAATGGCGCAGCGAATCTCATCGAGACGCCCCTGACCAAGGTGCGCGATCAGATCGCGCGCGCCTGCGCCGATGCGCGACGCGATCCGGCCTCGGTGACATTGGTGGCAATTTCCAAGACGTTCGGCGCGAAGGCGATCGAGCCGGTCATTGCCGCAGGACAGCGTGTGTTCGGCGAAAACCGGGTGCAGGAGGCAAAGGCCAAATGGCCGCCGCTCAAAGAGCGCCATGGCGGGATCGAGCTGCATCTCGTGGGGGCACTGCAGTCTAATAAGGCAAAGGACGCGGTCGCACTGTTCGACGCCATCCATTCGCTCGATCGGCCAAGCTTGGCAGAGGCGCTGGCCAAAGAAATCAGCAAGCAGGGACGCAGGCCGACATTGTTCGTTGAGATCAATACAGGTGGCGAGCCGCAGAAGTCCGGCGTGTTGCCGGAGGAGACCGATGCGTTCGTGAAGGCGTGCCGCGAACGTTACGGCCTCCAGATCGCGGGGCTCATGTGCCTTCCGCCAGCCGATGAGTCGCCCGCTCCGCATTTCGCGCTGACCGCCAAAATCGCGCGTCGCAACAATCTTGCGCTGCTGTCCATGGGCATGAGCGCGGATTTTCCAATCGCAATCGCGTTCGGCGCAACCCATGTGCGCGTAGGCACGGCCATTTTCGGGGAACGATCGGTGGGAGGCGAGATTCAGTCTTAAAGTTCGATCAACAGCCGCGTCTGCGGTCCCAGCATCGCCAGCAATCGCTGCAGGTCATTGCGCGCGAGCGCCACGCATCCCGCCGTCGGCGATCGATTGGGCCGCGCCACGTGAACAAAGACGGCGCTGCCACGCCCCGCCACGCGCGGGCGCACATTGTGGCCGATTTCGATGATGAAATCGTAGAGTTGGTCGTCCCGCCACAGGCGGTCGCCCCCGTCGCCGGCCGCGCGTTGGAACGGACAGTTATACCGGCGATCGGCGGTATCTTCACACCAAGCAAGGGACGGACTAATGCGCCGGGCCGGCAGCAGGGTCGTCGGGTGCGGATGGCGATCTGCGCGCCACCACAGGCGGATGAGCCGAAAGCGCCCGCGCGGGGTTGCGCCATCACCCTCGAATTTGTTGGCGCGAATGCCGCCGCGGCCGAGCACGACCTGCAAGGCGCGCGATCCGGCGAGCAGGACCCCTCGGGTCCGGCTCCCCGGGCGGGCCCGCACGCGGATCAGGGAAAGGGCCCGGCGATGCATGGAACGACTTCTGATGCCTATGTGACAGACGGTGAGAACAGCAATCCGGCTTGCCCTTCTACCCCTGAATGCTCTATTTCGCCCAATGCCCCCTGCCGGGACGCTGCCGCTCCTGGGGCCGATAAATGACCAATACCCGCAAGATTCTGATCGTGGACGACGACGCCGAGCTGCGCGAGGCGCTGGTGGAGCAACTCGCGTTGCACGAGGAGTTCGAGTCCGTCGCGGTCGACAACGGCAGCAAGGGTGTCCAGGCTGCGAAGGCGGGGCAGATCGACCTCGTGATCATGGATGTCGGACTGCCCGACGTTGACGGGCGCGAAGCGGTGCGCATCCTGCGCAAGAACGGCTTCAAAGCCCCCATCATCATGTTGACCGGACATAACACGGATTCCGACACCATCCTTGGACTGGAGTCGGGCGCCAACGATTATGTGACCAAACCATTTCGCTTCGCGGTGCTGCTCGCGCGCATTCGCGCGCAACTGCGCCAACACGAGGCGAGCGAGGACGCCGTCTTCACCATCGGCCCCTATACTTTTCGGCCGAGCTCAAAGATCTTGCTCAACCCCAAGGGCAATAAGGTGCGGCTGACCGAAAAGGAGACCGCCATCCTGCGCTATCTTTATCGTGCCGGCCAACGTCCGGTATCGCGTGAGACGCTGTTGCAGGAAGTCTGGGGCTACAATTCCGGGGTCACCACCCACACGCTGGAGACGCACATCTATCGGCTGCGGCAGAAGGTCGAGCAGGATGCCGCCAGCCCTGCCATCCTGATCACCGAAGGGGGCGGCTACAAGCTGGTGCCCTAACGCCGCTCCCCATGGCCATCGATGACGACATTGCCTTTCTCGAACGCGTGCCGACGCTCAGTCTGTTGGGCCGTCAAGCGCTGCGAATTTTGGCGATTGGCGCAGTGACTCGCCAAGTGGATCGCGGCGAGGTGCTGTTTCGGGCCGGTGAGCAGGCCGACGGCGGCTTTGTCGTCCAGCAGGGCAGCTTCAGATTATCCCAGTCCGAGGAGGGCGAGGAGATTACGGTCGGTCCCTGTACGCTTCTGGGAGAGGTCGCACTGTTTGCCGAAACGAGGCGCCGGACGACTGCCAAGGCGCTCGAGCCGTCGATCGTGCTATCCATTTCACGGCCCTTGTTCATCAGAATGCTGGATAGTTTTCCAGACGCGGCGCGCAGGTTGCGCGAAACCCTGGCGAGTCGATTGGATGACGCAACTCGCGAAATCGTAAAGATGCGAGCTTTTCTCGAAGCCTACGCGTCGAAGTGATATCGGCGGCATTACCTCAAGAGCGGCCATGACGATGCGGTGAGTCACCGTCAAACTCCGCTGGCGTGATTCGCCCGGGTCTATAGCTCGAGTACCGCCGTCACAGGCACATGATCGGATGGTCGCGCCGCGCCGCGCAGATGCTTCATCACCTGCACATCGCTGAGCCGGTCGGCGAGCGCAGGCGCGATCCAGATATGATCGAGCCGGCGTCCCTTGTCAGCTTTCTCCCAATCGGGCGAGCGATAACTCCACCAGGTGTAGAGCTTCGTCGGCTCGGGCACCCGCATGCGCATGGCATCGATCCAGCCGCCGTCCTTCTGGGCGGCGACGAGCTTCTCACACTCGAGCGGTGTATGAGACACGACGCGTAACATCTGCTTATGGCTCCAGACGTCGTGCTCGAGCGGTGCGACATTGAGGTCGCCGAGCAGGATCATTCGGCTCGAGTTATGGCATCGCAAAGTGACGGATGCCCGCATCTCTTCGAGGAAGGCAAGCTTATGCGCGAACTTGGGATTAGTTGCGGGGTCGGGGAGATCGCCGCCGGCCGGTACATACAGGTTGTGAACCGTTATGGGATCGCGAAGTCCCGCGCGCTCGCCGAGCACGGCCGAAACGTGCCGGCAGTCGCTCTTGCCGCAAAACGACTGGATGTTGAAGCTTTCGAACGGCAGACGGGAAAGCACCACGACGCCGTGATAACCCTTCTGTCCGTTAAGGGCCACGTGGTCGTAGCCCAGACGCTTGAAACGCTTGAGCGGAAACCTGTCGTCAGGGCATTTCGTTTCCTGCAAACACAGGACGTCGGGGCGAACTGCTTTCACGAATCGTGCGACGCCATCGATGCGCAGGCGCACCGAATTGATATTCCACGTTGTAACCGTCAACCGCATCGGGATTTGGATGAAACAAGCGTCGCCGGGTAATTGGCGATCGCTCGCAGCCAGATCAAGCGCCAACCGTCTGAGCAGCGATTTAGCGGATCGCTGATAGCGCTACTGGATATAACGGGTGTAGTCGATCTTGAACAGGCTGGGGTCCGGCCGCTTGCTGTTGTCGAGATTGGAGACAGCCACCGTAGTGTCGTAGCCCTGCGGATCCGTGATCGTCCATTGCTTGAGCTGAAAATCCTTCGCGCTGACCATCATCATCAATCGACTGGTGCCGATGAGCGGTTGCTGCTCCTCGATGGTGATCGTCACGAAGGTGTCGTCGGCGCGCACGCCGACGATGTTCGTCTCTCTCAGGAGGTCAATGCGCTCGGAAAGGAGGAAGCGCAGCGGCGTCTGCGAAAGCGGGTAGAGATCCTGGGTGGCGAGCTTGCGATCGCGCACCACGACCGACTGTCCGTCGGCGATGATCTCGATTCGGCTCGGCGGCTCGTATTCGAAACGAACCTTGCCCGGCTTTTGGATATAGAACTCACCTCTCACGCGACTGCCGTCAGGGCCGACCTGGACGAAATTCCCGACCAACTGCTGCATGCTCGAGAGATAGGCGCTGACCTTGTCGACCTGAGCGCGTTGACTGGCAGTGAAACCGGTTGTGGCGGTGGCCGGGGTTGCAGAGGTCTCCGGCTCCCGATCGAGATGAAATAGCGATTTGATTCCGGCGGCCAATCCCGAGCCGGCGGGCTGTGCGGCCGCGCCGGATTTGCTGGGCGAGGCGCCGGTCTCCTTCGGTAGAGGTGCTGGCGTCGGCAGCGGAATGGTCTCGGCGCTTGCCGGCCAGCCCAGCGCGACCATACCCAATACCGCCACCCCGACGAATAGTCCCTGGCCCGTGCCAGCCATGGCCCCTCTCCGCGTGCCCGGCGCTCGATAGCTGCCCCGTGTGGCGAGAAGACGACGAACTGCGAGAAAAAGCGCTTTAACGGCCGTTATCGAGCTCTCAATAGCGCTCTGCGGCTTCTTCTCCTATCAGAATTTCGCGCTTACCGGCGTGGTTGGCTTGGCCGACGACGCCTTCCTTCTCCATGCGCTCCATCAACGAGGCCGCGCGGTTGTAGCCGATCTGCAACCGGCGCTGGATATAGCTCGTCGAGGCTTTCCGGTCGCGGATGACGACCTGCACCGCTTGCTGGTAGAGGTCGCCACCGTCCGCCTCGCCCATCCCGGTCGCGTCAAAGAGTGGATCGCCGTCTTCATCCTCATCCTCGGTGACAGCATCAAGATACTGCGGGGTGCCTTGCGATTTGAGATGACGGACGACTTTTTCGACCTCCTCATCCGAGCAAAATGGTCCATGTACGCGGCTGATGCGGCCGCCGCCCGCCATATAGAGCATGTCGCCTTGGCCGAGCAGCTGCTCGGCCCCCTGTTCTCCCAATATGGTGCGGCTGTCGATCTTTGAGGTGACCTGGAACGATATGCGCGTCGGAAAATTCGCTTTGATCGTGCCGGTGATGACATCAACGGACGGGCGTTGCGTCGCCAGGATCACATGCAGGCCGGCGGCGCGCGCCATCTGGGCAAGGCGCTGCACGGCGCCTTCAATGTCTTTGCCCGCAACCATCATAAGATCCGCCATCTCGTCCACGATGACCACGACGAACGGCAGCGGCTCGAGGTCGAGCTCCTCATTCTCGTAGATCGCCTCGCCGGTTTCCTTGTCGTAGCCGGTGTGGACGGTGCGGGTGAGCTTCTCGCCCTTCGCCTTCGCCTCGGCCACACGGGCGTTGTAGCCGTCGATATTGCGCACGCCGAGCTTCGACATCTTCTTGTAGCGCTCTTCCATTTCGCGCACCGCCCATTTGAGCGCGACCACCGCTTTCTTGGGATCGGTGACGACCGAGGTGAGCAGGTGCGGGATCCCGTCATAGACCGACAGCTCAAGCATTTTCGGATCGACCATGATCAGCCGGCATTGGTCGGGACGCAGCCGATAGAGCAAACTCAAGATCATCGTGTTGATCGCGACCGACTTGCCGGAACCCGTGGTGCCCGCGATCAACAGGTGCGGCATGAGCGAAAGATCGACGATGACGGGCTCGCCGCCGATCGTCTTGCCGAGGCAGAGCGGCAATTTTGCGCTGCTGTCGACGTAGTCGCGGCTGGCGAGCTGTTCGCGCAAATAAACCTTCTCACGCGTGGGGTTCGGCAACTCGATGCCGATGACGTTGCGTCCGGCAACAACGGCAACACGTGCGGAGAGCGCGCTCATGGAACGGGCGATGTCGTCGGCGAGCCCAATGACGCGCGACGATTTGATGCCCGGTGCGGGCTCTAGTTCGTACAGCGTGACGACGGGGCCCGGCCGCGCATTGATGATCTCGCCGCGTACGCCGAAATCGCCGAGAACTCCTTCGAGCGCGGTGGCGTTCGCCTCCAGCGCGTCAGCGCTAAGCATCGCGCGGCCGATTGCTTTCGGGGCGGCAAGCAGTTCGAGCGAGGGCAGGACATAACCGCCGCTCGGCCTTCGTGGCGCGCGCGGAGCTGCTCGTGGTTTGCGTGATGGATGCAGAGCCGCCTCGTGCGGCTCGTCTTCCATTTCTGGTGCGAGTCGTGGCGCGAGATCTCGGGCGCTTGCCTCCAGGCGCGGTTCGATCCGGTCCTGCGGCGCATCCCGGCGCGCGAGCGCGCGTGCTGTCGGCCGACGCGTGAGCGCGCGCGCGACACGCGCTCTTAGACTGAGAAAGCCGTGCGCGACCCAACCGAGCGAGATTGATACCGGCGTCTCGTCTTCCGCCCCAGCCTGCGGATTGCGCTCGTCGGAGCGCCAGCCGAAGCCCGTGGCGAATGCGAAGCAGATGAGCGTTCCCGCCCCTGCCGCGATCGCAATGGCTATGCGCATCGCTCCGCTAACCGCTCCGCCGGAGAAAAGTGCGGCCAAACGCAGCATCCAATCGCCGATGACACCGCCGTACCCAACGGGAAGAGGCCATGCGGCGCTGCGCGGGAAGGCGGCAACGCAGCCGGCGCTCAGCAGTACGCCTAAGATCCAGAACAGCAGACGGATGCGTTCGCGCTCCAAGGGCCGGTGCGTAAGCAGCCGCCAGCCCCAGATCGCGACCGGCAGAATGAAAGCGAGCGCAGCGACCCCGAGCAGCTGCATCAGCAAGTCGGCGACAACGGCACCGGGCACGCCGAGCAGGTTGCGCACGGGGTTAGTGGTGGCGTGGTTCAACGAGGGGTCCTGGACCGACCATGTCGCCAGCGCCAGCGCGAGAAGCGCCGCCAGCACCACGAGCGCGACGCCGCCGAGTTCGCGCAGGCGTCGGCGCAGCGCGTCACGCATCGCATCGGGAAGGAAGCTCAGACGTTCGAGGCCGCGTTCAACAGCCGCCATGACGTCCTCAGCGGAGCACCGCGACGAGACGATGAAGCGCCTGCGCGGTTGTCTCCTGATCGTGCACCATGGCGATGCGGATGTAGCCGAGGCCGGGATTCGAGCCGTCGGTCTGCTCGCGCGCGAGGTACCGGCCTGGCACCACCCGCAGCCCCGCCTCGCGCCAAAGCCTCAGCGCCACGGCTTCATCACCGCCGAAGCCCGACACGTCGAGCCAAAGGAAAAATCCGCCGTCCGGACGTCGATATCCGTACCGCTCGCCGATGACCTTGTCGGCAAGATCATATTTCTGCGCATAGAGTCGCCGATTTTCCTCGACATGTGCTTCATCGCCATACGCGGCGATCGCGACGCGCTGCACCGGCATGGGCACTTGCGGCGCCGAGACGTTGCGCAGCTCCAAAAAGCGCGCGAGGAATTTTCGATCGCCGGCAGCGAAGCCGATGCGCAAGCCCGGCAAGTTGGAACGCTTGGAAAGCGACTGGAACTCGACGACGTTCGCAAAATCCGGTCCGGCGGCCTCGAGGATGCCGGCGGGCGGGCGACGGGTATAGATCTCGGAATAACATTCGTCGCTGAACAGGAGAAAACCAAACCGTCGGGCGAGGGCGACAACGCGCCCGAGATAGGCAAGGTCGGCGACCGCGCCCTGCGGGTTCGCCGGCGAGGCAATGAAGAACGCGACGGTGCGCGCGAGGAGGTCTTCCGAGAGCGTTTCGAGATCGGGAAGAAAGCCCGTCGCTGCCGTGGCCGGCAGGTAGACTGGTTCGCAGTTCGCCGCCACCGCGCCCGCGGCATAAGCCGCGTAAAACGGATTGGGGAGGAGCATCGCAGGGCGGCCGCGGCGGCCGCCGACCCAGCGCGCTGCAGCGACTGCCGCGAGGAACAGTCCTTCGCGTGATCCGTTGAGCACCAAAATTTCGCTGGCCGGATCGATCGCGCGCGGCAGGGCAAAGCGCCGCCCGAGCCAAGCGGCGGCCGCCTCGCAGAAGGCGTCGAGCCCTTTGTTCATGGGGTAGCGGCCGAACTCATCGATATGCGCGGCCAGAATCGGGCCGACGAAGGCCGGCACCGCATGCTGCGGTTCGCCCACGGCGAGGCTGATCGAAGGCTTGCCCGGGTCGATGCTGCCCAAAAGCTCGCGCAGCCGCACGAATGGCGAGCGACCAATATCCGGGCGGGTCGGCGAGGGCGGAGCGACGCGTTCGGCGGCGGTCATGAACATCGACAAAGCGGCGCCAACACCCGCCGCGCGAGGGATGTCCTACCATAGGTGCGGCGAGGTTAAGGCGCGATTAACCATCGAAAGGCGGCTCCATAGCAGATCAGAGCAAGGATCTGCAGGGCGGCTGCCGCGGCGATACCTCTTTGCGCGTTGTTGCGCGCGCAATGGCATAGCGAAAAAACTGAGGGGCCCCAGCTCGCGCCGGGGCCCCTCGACGGCAAGGGCGGTGCCGGGTCTCCGCCCTAACCGTGTCCCTCAGTGGACCGTTTCGCCGTGCAGCGCGAGGTCGAGTGCGCCTTCGCGTGCGGGTTCAAAGCGCTGCGGTGTCGGTCTCGCCGGTGCGGATGCGCACGGCGGTGTCGAGGCTCTGGACAAAGATCTTTCCGTCTCCGATCTGGCCGGTCTTGGCGGCGGCGGTGATGGTGTCGATGGTTTGCTCGACCAGGTCGGTTGTCACCGCGACTTCGATCTTGATCTTGGGCAAGAGGCTCACCGCATATTCCGCTCCGCGATAAATCTCCGTGTGACCCTTCTGCCGCCCGTAGCCCCTGACTTCAGTCACGGTCATCCCGTGCACGCCGATGCCGGTAAGAGCGGCGCGGACTTCGTCGAGCTTGAACGGCTTGATGATGGCCATGACGATTTTCATGGGGTTACCCCCCGCTCGCGCCTGCAGGTGCAGGTTACTGAGTTTGGCCTGCGCAGCCCTCGCTCGGCCGACGACGCTGTTGCGGTGAATCAAGCGTCGTGCCAATTCGCCGGCGTGCTGTAAGTGCGTGGAAACAAAAGGCGTTCGCAGCAGGTCGCGGGGCCGCTTACGACCACTTGATAGGCGCCGCACAAACGCCGCTCAGGCCTGCACAATTTTTAGTCAGGCGCTGCGAGATGTCGCATGCCCATGTCCTACGCGCTGGCCCCCGGGGCTCGATGGGCACGTGACCGATCATCCGCCGGTCGCACAGCTCTAGCGAACGCGATGAGCGCTCGGTTGCCGAGAAGGCGGTGCGCAGACAAATCTATTGCAGGCTCGGCCGTGCCTTCACTGCAGCGCTTCGCCGTGCTGGCTAAGATCGAGTCCTTCAACCTCGTGCTGCCCGCTCACGCGCAGCGGCAGGAACAACTCGATGGCCTTGAGCAGAATAAAGGTCAGCACGCCGGACCAGATGATGACAGCGATCACGGCGTAGAGCTGGATCAACACTTGTCGGGCGTTGCCCTCAATGAGCCCCGCCGCACCCTCCGGTGAATCCGGGCCTACGGATAGTGCCGCCACCGCGAAGACGCCGGTGAGCAACGTGCCGGTGGCGCCACCGACACCGTGAACGCCGAATACGTCCAGCGAATCGTCATATCCCATGCGCAGCTTCAGCCAGGTACAGGCCCAGAAGCAAAAGGCCCCAGCGGCGAGGCCGATGATGACGGCCTGCCAAGGCAGCACGAAGCCGGACGCCGGCGTGATGGTGCCGAGACCGGCGACCGCGCCCGAGATCAGGCCGAGCACCGAGGGTTTTCCGCGTGTGAGCCATTCCAGGAACATCCAGGTCAGCGCGCCGGTTGAGGCCGCGAGATGGGTGGCGAGGATTGCGAAGGCAGCGCGCGAATTGGCACCGAGTGCCGAACCGCCGTTGAAGCCCAACCAGCCGACCCAAAGCAGCCCCGTGCCAATCACTGCCAGCGAGAGGTCATGCGGTGCGAAATTCTCAGTGCCATACCCGTGGCGTTTGCCGATCACGTAGGCCGCAACCAAACCGGCAATGCCCGCATTGAGGTGGACGACGGTGCCGCCGGCAAAATCGAGAACGCCGGCATGGGCGAGGAAACCGCCGCCCCAAACCCAATGCGCGATCGGCACATACACGAAGATGAGCCAACTCGCGCAAAACCATAAAAAAGCAGAGAAGCGCATGCGGTCCGCGATCGAGCCTGCGATCAGGGCAACCGTGATGATTGCAAACGTCATCTGATAGAACATGTACAAGGTTTCGGGAATGGTCGGCGCGAATGCACTGGTTGCCTCCATGCTGGTGCCGCGCATGAACACCCGTTCGAGTGTTCCAAGCCACTTCCCGTCTCCGACGAAGCTCAGGCTGTAACCGAAGGCGAACCACAAGAGCGAGCACACGGCCGTGCAGGCGAAGCTTTGTGCCATCGTGGCGAGGAGGTTCTTCTTGCGCACCATTCCGCAATAGAACAGCGCCAAACCTGGGATCGTCATCATCAGCACGAGGCTGGTGGCTGAGATCATCCAGGCGGTATCGGCGGCGTCGATTTTGGACGTCGTTTCCTGCGCGAGCGTTGGTACCGCAGCGAAGCCAAAACCCAGCGCGGCCGCGACCGCGCAAGTGATGCGAGTATTGTCCCTTCTCATGCTGCCCCCTCGATGGCTCAGGCTTTACAATGCGTCCGCGTCGGTCTCGCCGGTCCTGATGCGCACCGCTTGGTCGATCGTCGTCACGAAGATCTTGCCGTCACCGATTTGACCCGTCTTGGCGGACGCAATGATCGCCTCGACGACGGCACCTACGCGATCGGACGGCACCGCCACCTCGATGCGGATCTTCGGCAGGAAGTTCACGGCGTATTCGGCGCCGCGGTAGATTTCGGTATGCCCTTTCTGCCTTCCGTAGCCTTTGACTTCGCTTGCGGTCATGCCCTGCACGCCGACTGCCACCAATGCGTCGCGAACATCCTCAAGCTTGAATGGCTTGATCACGGCAATGACCAGTTTCATGAATTCGCTCCCCGAATGCTTGCCTACATTATCGGCGCCATGGCGAAAGATTAAGCGATTAATTCCCCCATTCGCATGGGAGCCCCGGCTTGGCTCCCGATCACTGCAGCACAACTCCCCCTTTAACGAAAGAGGCTGCGTTCCCGCAGCAAGCCTTCCTGAGCCACGGAGGCAACGAGCGTTCCGTCCCCGGCAAAAATGAGACCACGGGAAAAGCCGCGCGAACCCGAGAGATTAGGGCTGTCATGGGCGTAGAGCAGCCATTCGTCTGCTCGAAACGGGCGGTGAAACCAAAGCGCGTGATCGAGGCTTGCCGCCATCAGGCTTTGTTCGAACACGGTGCGCCCATGCGGGATCAGCGCCGAATCGAGCAGCAGCATGTCGGATGCGTAGGCGAGAACGCATTGATGAATTGCGGGCTCATCTGGAAGCGGCGCCGTTGCCCGGATCCAGACGTGGAAGCGCCCATCCTCGATTTTTTTTCCGAGATAGCGATCGAGCTCCACGGGCCGCCATTCGATTGGCCGTTCGCGTTCGTAATAGCGCCGCACCGGATCGGGCATCAGCGGTAGCACGCGTTGCTTGATGTCGGCTTCGTTCGGCAACTGCTCCGGTGTCGCCACCGCCGGCATGCGGGCCTGATGGCTCATGCCAGGCTCGTCGTGGTGAAACGACACCGCCATGGTGAAAATCGCATGCCCGTGCTGAATTGCGCTCACAAGACGGGTCGTGAAGCTCTTGCCATCGCGGATGCGGTCCACTTCGTAAATGATCGGCACCTTCGGATCGCCGGCAAGCAGGAAATAGGCGTGCAGCGAGTGCGGCGGTCGACCTGCCACGTCGACCGTACGGCAGGCGGCCACGAGCGCTTGCCCAATCACCTGTCCGCCGAACACGCGCTGCCAGCCGACCTGGGGCGAGCGGCCGCGGAACAGATTTACCTCGAGTTGCTCGAGGTCGAGAATGGCAAGCAGATCTTGAACAGCAGACGACATTGCCCATTTTCCGGTCGCGGCGGGCATCATCGTCCGCCGGCCTGGGTCGTGACAATGCTATAGTCATGAGCAGGAGGACGGCCGTGGGGTCATCACCTCAGAGCGTGCAGAGCGTCGATGTGCTCATCGGTGGCGCGGGCCTTGCCGGCTTGGCGCTGGCGATCGCGCTTCGTCAGGGTCTTGCGCCGTCGTTTTCCGTTACCGTTGCCGACCCGGCGCTGGCACGCCCGGCAAACGATGGGCGCGCATCAGCCATCGTCGCCGCGGCGCGGCGCCTGTTCGAGACGATCGGCGTGTGGCAGACGATCGAGGCACAGCCCATCCGCGACATGGTTGTAACGGATAGCCGTCTCACCGATGTGGTGCGGCCGGTCTTTCTTACGTTCGATGGTGACGTCGAACCGGGGGAGCCGTTCGCCCACATGATCGAGAATGCGCCCCTGCTCGCGGCGCTGGCGCAGAAGGCGAGAGATGAAGGCGTCGGATTGAGGCCGGCGGCGGTCGCTGATTTCGAATTTACGCCGGACCGCGTCGAAGTGCGCTTATCCGACGGCGAGACGTGCGGTGCCCGCCTTCTTGTCGCGGCCGATGGCGCGCGTTCGGCGATCCGCGAGCATGCGGGAATTGCCAGCCACGGCCTTAGGTACGAGCAGTCCGCCATCGTCACCACCGTCGCGCATGAGCGCGATCATTGCGGGCGGGCCGAGGAGCACTTTCTTCCCGCCGGGCCGTTCGCGATCCTGCCGTTGAAACGCGACGCTGCCGTGGGTCACCGTTCGTCCATCGTCTGGACCGAGGAAACGCAAGAGGCGGTGCGCATCGTCGCGCTGCCGGACGCCGAATTTCACGCTGAGCTAGAGCGGCGCTTCGGCCTTCGTCTCGGCGAGATCGCAGCGGTCGGTCCCCGTCGCGTCCATCCGCTCGGACTTTTGTTGTCGCGCGCTTTCATTGCCGATCGTCTCGCGCTGGTGGGCGATGCCGCCCATGTGATCCACCCGATTGCGGGCCAGGGACTCAATATGGGGCTCAAGGACGTCGCTGCGCTCGCCGAAGTCATTGTCGATGCCGCTCGGCTGGGGCTTGATCCCGGCTCGCCTGCCGTGCTCGAGCGCTATCAGCGCTGGCGGCGCTTCGACACGGTGGCTATGGGCATCACGACCGATGGGCTCAACCGGCTGTTCGCCAATCAATCGGACGTGCTGCGCCTCGTGCGCGATGTCGGCCTCGGTCTTGTCGATCGTCTGCCGGCGCTGAAGCAGCTTTTTATCCGCGAGGCCGCCGGACTCATGGGCGAGGTGCCGAAGCTGTTGCGCGGCGAGGCGCTATAGCGACGGCGGCTGAGCTTGCGGCAGCGTAGTCGATGCCGGGGCTCGGACACCTTCGGTTCAGGGCGACGCTTCGTCCGAGTGCATTCACACGAACGGAATCGCCAGCACGTGTTGCTTGAACGCGGGACGCTGCTCGATCTGGGCAAACCAGCGCTCGAGATTTTCGAAGGGCGGGCGCTCCGGCACGAGGCGGCGGAAGCGGTAGGCCATCAGCGCAACTGGAATATCGCCCATTGAGAGGGTATCCCCGGCCACGAACGCCGTTTCGGCAAGCTGCGCGTCCAGAATTTTCATCACCGTGATGCACTTGACCTTACCCGCCTCGATTGCTGCGTGATCGCGTTTCTCGGGCGGGGTTCGAATAAGGCCCCAGAACACCGGCGTGAGCGGCGGATGCGCGACGGTGAGCTGCCAGTCCATCCAGCTGTTGGCGCGCGCACGCGCGCGCAGATCGGAGGGTTCGAGGTTGCCGGCGCCGTATTTCGCCGCGAGGTAGCGCACGATGGAATTCGATTCCCACAGCAGGAATTCATCCTCCTGCAGCGTCGGCACCAGGCCGTTCGGGTTCATCGCCAGATATGCGGGCTCGTTGTTCTTGCCGAACGGACCGCCAATATCGATGCGCTCGTGTGGTAGGCCGAGCTCGCCAACCGCCCACATCACCTTTTGCACGTTGACGGAAGTGTTTCGCCCCCAGATTTTGATCATCGCTATACCCTTGGCTCGTTCGTCCGTGTGCCGACCGGCAGTTTTTCAAACGCGAAACCTCCGCGGCGGTATCCCGCCTGCGCCCTTGGCGAAGGCAATCACAACGCGGGGGCGTCAATCCAGCCGTCGTGCCTCCTCGGGCAGCATGATCGGGATGCCGCCGCGGATCGGATAGGCAAGCTTGGCGGAGCGCGAGATGAGCTCCTGCTTTTCCGCATCGTATTCGAGGGGTCCCTTGGTCAGCGGACAGACCAGAATTTCCAAAAGCTTCGGATCGACGCCGCCGGGGGGGCGCTCGGGTGGGTTGCTCATGACGTACTCCACGTGAATGGCGATGTTCCGCGAAGTCAGTGCGTATGCAACTGCTTCGTCGTGGACCGCGCCCCGATACTCCAGCTCGGCTATAGCACGCAGCTTGCCTGGCTACCGCCGGAAATTGGGACGGCGTGGCGCGGAAGCGGCCGCGCGTTCCTCTTTCTGGCGAAAATTGATGCGTCCGCGCGTGAGATCGTATGGCGAGACTTCCACGACGACCCGATCGCCGACCCCCGTGCGGATGCGGAATTTGCGCATCTTGCCCGACATGTATGCGAGAATTTCGTGTTCATTATCGAGCGTGACGCGATAATTGCCATCGGGTAGCACTTCGGTGACGGTGCCGCTGAATTCGAGCAACTCTTCCTTGGCCATTCGCTCTCCTCCAATCCGATGCGCGGCTTACCGCAGCGGCTTTAGCCGGCATATTTTAGCGTCCCAATCCCGCGATGTTCGCGCCCCATCGCGCGATGTTATTGCAGCGGGGTTTCGCAGCCCGCTGTCTTCTTGGCCAGCTCGATCTCCGTCGCCGCGATGAGGATCTCCGCGCGGGTCTTGAGATCGGGCGCTTCCAAGAGCGCCTGCTTCTCGGCAGTTCCGTAAGGAGACATCATCGCGAGCGCATTGACCAGGGCTTCGTTGGGGGCATTCTCGATGCCGTCCCAGTCGGCCTTGAGATCGTTGGCCTTTAGAAAATCGGAGAGCGCCCGCAGAAGGCTCGCACGGTCCACCTCGTCTTCGCCCTTCCGGGCGGTGAAATCGTCGACGAAGGGAGCATAGCTCACGCGGCACTGCCGGTACGGCGTCCTCACGCTGAGCTCCTCGTCGACGCGAAAACGGACGATGCCGGTGAGCTGGAGGAGGTAGCGGCCGTCGCCGGTCTCGGCGAGCTGCGTGATGCGGCCAACGCAGCCGACCTTGTAGAGATTGGGCCTGCTCTCGGGTCCGGGATGTGCGGCGTCGGGCTGGATCATGCCGATCAGGCGGTGACCGGCCCGCAGGGCGTCATCGATCATCGCTACGTAGCGCGGCTCGAAGATGTTGAGCGGCATCTGTCCGCGCGGCAATAACAGCGCCCCCGGCAATGGAAAGACCGGGATCACATCGGCGAGATCGTCCGGCCTCTCATAGACCGCATTCATCGGCATGGTCGCTCTCCCAGCGCGGCAATGCGACCGAAACTCTTTGCCTTAACGCTTCTCGGCGCCCGACCAGGCAGCCGCGTGCGCTACGAAAACAAAATCGACGACAGCCGCTTACGGCCATTGACGGTGGCCTCGTCGGTCGGGCCCCAGGCCTCGAAGAACTGGACCAACTGCTTGCGCGCCCCGTCGTCATTCCATTTGCGATCGCGCTTGACGATCTCGAGCAGGTTATCGACGGCCTCTTGGCGGCGCCCCTTTGCATTCAACGCGACCGCGAGATCGAAGCGGGCTTGATGGTCGAGCGGGTTCGCCGCGACCTTCTGCTCGAGCTCAGCGATCGGTCCGACCGCTTGTGCCTGCTCGCTCAACTCGAGTGCCGCGCGGGCCGCAGTGATCGCGGGATCGTTGCGCTTGGCTTCCGGGACCATCGCCAGGGTCTGTCGCGCCTGCTCAAGGGCGCCGGTGCGCACGTAGCTGCGCGCGAGGCCGCCAAGGGCAGCGAGATTGCCGCCGTCCTGCGCCAGCACCTTGGCATAGAGGTCGGCTGCGCCCGCGGCGTCGCCTTTGGCAAGCGCGTCGTCGGCACTCTTCAAGAGGTCCTTTTCCTCACCGCCGAGGCGGTCTTTGGTCAGCCGTTCGATGAAGGCGATGACCTGGCTCTCCGGCAGGGCACCGAGGAAGCCGTCGATCGGCTGGCCGTTGACGAAAGCAAACACTGCAGGAATCGACTGAATACCGAGCTGCCCCGGGATCGAGGGGTGCTTGTCGATGTCCATCTTGACGAGCTTTACCTTGCCCTTGGCGGCACGAACCGCTTTCTCCAGCACCGGTGCGAGTTGCTTGCATGGCCCGCACCATTCCGCCCAGAAGTCCACCAGGACCGGCTGGCGTTTGGATTCCTCAATTACGTCTTTGACGAAGCTCTGAGTGGTCGTGTCCTTGACCACGGCGCCCGTCGCTGGCGCCTCGCCGCTCTGCAACATCGTCATCCCGTTCGTCCTTCGTACGCGCCGCCCCACGCCGAACGGCGTGGCGCTCGATTGACTCCTGACCAAGCGCAGGCAAGCCACGCCGCGCCGAAATCTGCATATGGCCAATTAAATGGTGTTCAAGGCCACCTTTGCAATCAATAAACTCAATCCTGCAGCGACTTCTCTTGTTCCGCGACCGCCACGATTCGGGGCGAATGGCCGGTCGCCTCCAGGAACCGCAGCAGATCGGCGTGTGCGATCGAGGTCGTCATGGTGTTGACGAGCGGATGGCAGTTGATGATCTCGTGTTGCATCAGTGCGGCATCAAGCACAATGCTGACGCGGTGATCGCTGTCATTCATTGCCGCAAACGGGGTCACCGCGCCGGGCTCGATGCCCAGCGTTGCGCGCAGGAGCTCGGCAGATGCGAACGAAAACCGGCCGGCGGCACACAGTCGTCGGTGTAGCGATCTGAGCTCGATCACTGCGTCCTCCGGCGCCGTCACCAGAAAAAGCGCTCCCTTCTTGTCTTTGAGAAAGAGGTTTTTGGTGTGCCCGCCCGGAATGGTTCCGCGCAACTCGCGCGATTGCTCGACCGTGAACAGCGGGGGGTGTGTCACGGTCACGTGCGTGATGCCGAGCCGGTCGAGGAAAGCGAATAGGTCGGAAGGAGTGGCAGGCATTGGACCCGATCGTTGAGGGCACTCAGCCGCCCCGTGGCGCCGGTCTGATATCGAATCCCTGATCGATTGCGGCGAACATCTGATGAAATCCCGACAGCGCCTCGCCCGCGCGCTTCATGGACCGCGGACGTGATTGCCACAAGAGGGCATGATGTGAACGGTTAGGGATGGTTGCAAAGCTTTCGCCCTTTTGGCATAGGTGCTCGATCAACCGGCCGCCATGGTGCGACCGGAATTCGGACGCGGGTGTAGCTCAGGGGTAGAGCACGACCTTGCCAAGGTCGGGGTCGAGGGTTCGAATCCCTTCGCCCGCTCCAAAAATCCTCACATCGTTGGCCAGCCGGGGCGACTAGGTCGGGGAAACGCCAGCGCGCCGCGCTGAAATAGCCAACCGTTCAAGCTTGGCCCGCCGCGCTGCACGGGTTTGATGAATTCCGGTCTGCTTCAATACCCGGCAGCCAGGGCGCCGCGGGTGCGGTTGTCCGCGGCGCCGACCAGGCCCGTCGCTGTTACCAAGATGGAATTGGCCGACGTGCGCGGCAATCCGTCCACCACGGCATGGCCGCGCGCTTTGAGCGCGAGGATCAGATCGGGGGGGAATCCACGCTCGACCGCGACTTCATCGGGCCACCACTGGTGATGCACGCGCGGCTCGGCGATCGCCTGTGCAATCGGCTGCTTGCGGTCGATGACGTTTACGAGCACCTGCAGCACGGTCGTGATGATGCGGCTGCCGCCGGGAGAGCCGGTGACGAGAAACGGCTTATCGTTCTTGAGCACGATCGTCGGCGTCATCGACGAGAGCGGCCGCTTACCGGGTCCCGGCGCGTTGGCGTCGCCGCCGACGAGACCAAAGGCATTGGGAGCGCCCGGCTTGGCGGCGAAGTCGTCGAGCTCGTTGTTGAGCAGAACACCTGTGCCTTCCGCCACGAGACCCACGCCATAACTCAAATTCAGAGTTGTCGTGTTGGCGACCGCATTGCCGAAGCGATCGATCGCTGAGAAATGCGTGGTGTTGTCACCTTCGCGCGGCGGCGAAAGGATCGAGCCGAAGCTCGCGGCTGGAGCGGCGTGGGCGGGGTCGATGCGCTCGCGCAGCGCTTCGGCGAAGCGTTTCGATGTGAGATAAGGTGGCGGCGTCACGCTTGCAGGATCGCCGAGAAACTTCGCCCGATCGAAGTAGGCGCGCTTCATCGCTTCGATCATCAGATGGACACGTGTGGCCGCATCCAACTCGCCGAGCTTATATCCTTCGAGAATGTTGAGCATCTCGACCAGGATCACGCCGCCGGACGAGGACGGCGGCATTGAAACGATGCGATAGCCGCGATAGCTGCCGAACGTCGGCGTACGCTCAATAGGTTGGTAGCGTTCGAGATCTTCGCGCGTCATGATGCCGCCTGCCGCGCGAACCGCGCTGGCGATCTTGTCCGCGATCGGGCCGCGGTAGAACGCGCGCGGTCCCTCGCGGGCGATGGCCGAGAGCGTATCGGCGAGATCGCGCTGGAGTAATGTCGCTCCCGGGCCAAGCGCACGGCCGTCGGGCGCGAGGAAGATCTTTGCAGTTGCGGGCCAGCGGGCCAGCCGCGTTTGCGACCGCGGCAAGGAGTCGGCGATGTCGTTCTCGATCGGAATGCCGTCGCGCGCGAGCGCGATCGCCGGTGCAATGAGCTGTGCAAGCGTGAATTTTCCCGAGCCGTATTTCGCGTGTGCGAGCGCAAGCCCTGCCACGGTTCCGGGAACGCCGATCGCCAGCGCGGAGTCCTGGGACTTGTGCGGGTCGGCTTCGCCCCGCTCATCGAGGAAGATCGTGCGCGTCGTCGCGGCCGGCGCGGTCTCGCGATAGTCGATTGCCGTATCGATCCTGCGCTGCGCAAGGTGGATCAGCATGTAGCCGCCGCCGCCGATATTGCCGGCGCGCGGGTAGGTCACCGCGAGCGCGAAACCCGTCGCCACCGCCGCGTCGATCGCATTGCCGCCCTGCTCGAGCACTTCGACACCGATGCGTGCCGCGCGCCCTTCCTGCGCAACCACCATGCCATGCGACGCCGCGACTGGCGCGATGGGCGAGCCGCTCGCGGGCGCAGCCTCGATAAGCGCGGGGGTCTCCGCCGCCAGCGGCCCGATCCAGATCAGGCAAGCGAACAGGAAGAGCAGCGTGGCGCGGGCGATGCCGATCATCTAGCCTCCAGCAGCCGTCATTGGCGAACTCTCGGCTCGAGGACTAGCGCGCCTGGCCGTGATAGGCGCTGTTCGGCCGCATGTCGGTCGCAGATGCAAGCCGATTCGTCATGTTGTAGAAGGCCGCGACGGACGCGATGTCCCAGATGTCGCGATCGGTGAAGCCCGCGCGCCGTAGCCGCTCGCGGTCCTCCTCTTCGACTTCCCACGGTTGCGTCGTGAGCTTGACCGCGAAATCGAGCATGGCGCGTTGGCGCTTGTTGAGACGCGCGGCGCGATAGTTCATCACCATCATCTCGCCCAAGACTGGACCGCCGAGCTGGCGCACTGCATTGCCATGCGCGGTAATGCAATAGAAGCAGCGGTTCTGCGAGGAGACCACGGTAGCGATCATCTCAATTTCCAGCTTCGACAGGTTGGCGGCGTTCTGCACGAGCTCATGCCGATAGTCCACGAACGCCCTGAGCTTCGCGTCGTCGAAGGTGAAAGCCTTGAGGACATTGGGGACGAACCCCAATTTTTCGTCGCATTTCTTCAAATAGGCCTTCATCTGCGCCGAGAGTTTCCCTGGTGCGAGGTTTAGCGCCGTGATCTTGATGTCGTCCTCGCGTCCGCTGTGGGGCGCAGCAGATGTGTCGACGGCCCTGATGAGCGGCGAACGCTTGGTTGGGACCGGTCGTTTTTTGGGCACGGTCTTGGACGCTTTGGGCACGGTCATTCTCCTGTGTTCGACGCTTGATATTACCGTCTGAGGCGGTGGAACGATATTGCTTCGAGCATCACGAGCTAGTGTCATGCGCCGACGAGGAATACTTGAGGGTGAAGGGCTTGGCCCTTAAAACCGTCGGCACTTGATGCCACGGTAAGGTAATCCGCCGGACGCGCCGAGGGATAACGTAATGGCAGCCGTTGACCTTTCTGGCACGGATGAAGAACGCGCCGAAGCGGCGCTCATTGCCGCCGCCGGCAAAATCCTCCGAAGCGGCAATCGCGACGTGCCGGAAGACTTCGTCGCCGCGCTCTTCGCTCACGCCGTTCCCGAAGATCTCATGCGTTACGATCCGCGTCAGCTTGCCGAGCTCGCCGCGGATGCCTGGGCGCTGCTCGCCATGCGCAAACCAGGCGTGCCGAACATCCGGTTCGACGCGCCCGCCTTGGCGGGTCACGAGCGGCTGCGTGTCGATTCCGTGCTCGAAATCGTGAACGACGACATGCCATTCCTGGTGGACTCGGTGCTGGCCGAACTCGCCGAGCGCGGCATGGATATCCACTTCGTCGTGCATCCTGTCCTCAGCGTCGTGCGCGACGCTACCGGCCGCCTCACCGCCTTCAAGGGCGCAAAACCGGCTGCGGACGCACTGCGGGAAAGCGTCATCTACGTTCACGTCGAACGCATCGACGAACAGGCGCGCCGTGCCGAGATCGTCGAGGCGATCGAGCGCGTCCTCGCGGATGTCCGCGTGTGCGTTGCTGATTGGCGAGCAATGGTTGCGCGGGTGGCGGAAGTGGCTACCGGCCTGAAAGCCAATCCGCCGCCCTTGCCGGCAGCCGAGGTCGCCGAAGCGATCGCGTTTCTTGAATGGCTCCTCGACAATAATTTCACCCTCCTTGGCATTCGCGACTACGGCTTCACCGCCGCGGAGGACGCGCTCGAGCCAAATTTCGAGACCGGGCTCGGCATATTGCGTTCGCGCGACATGGCGGTGTTGCGGCGCTGGAACGAACCCTTGGTCCTCACCCCGGAGAGGCGGGCGCTGCTCAAACAGCCGACGCTGCTCATCGTCACCAAGGCCGCGGTGCGCTCCCGCGTGCATCGACGAGTCTATATGGACTATGTGGGCGTGAAGCGCTTCGACCGCCGCGGCAAGCTGATCGGCGAGTTCCGCATCGTCGGCCTCTTCACGTCGACCGCCTACACGCGCTCGACGCGATCCATTCCGTACTTGCGCCGCAAGGTCGACGCCGTGGTGAAGCGCGCCGGCTTCGACCCCGATGGTCACTCCGGCAAGGCGCTCGTTAACGTGCTCGAAAATTACCCGCGCGACGAATTGTTTCAGCTCGACGAGGACACGCTGTACGAGTTCGCACTGGCGGTGCTGCAGCTCGATGAACGGCCGCGAGTGCGCGTTTTGCCGCGCCGAGACCGATTCGATCGTTTTGTCTCGATCCTCGTTTACGTCCCCCGCGAGCGGTACGGCAGCGTGGTGCGCAAGGCGATCGGAGATTATCTCGCCCATGCCTATCAGGGCCGGGTGAGCGCCTTCCACCCGTTCTTTCCCGAGGGCCAACTGGTTCGCGTCCACTTCATCATCGCGCTTTCGTCGGGCAAAGCGCCCAATCCGGATCGGGGGAGCCTCGAGCGTGCGATCGAAGCGATTATGCGCACCTGGGTCGACGAGCTCGACGAGGCATTGGGGCGCACCTACGACCCGGCTAGAGCGCGCGCCCTGTTCGAGCGTTATCGCGACGCCTTCTCGGAAGGATATCGGGAGAACTATTCGCCCGCCACGGCGCTCGCCGATATTCGCGTCATTGAAGGGCTCTCGCCGCCGCGTCCGCTTGGCGTCGATTTTCATCGGCGTGCCTCCGACACCAGCAACTGCGTCGGGCTGAAGGTATGGAGCTACAATCGGCCGATCCCCCTGTCCGAGCGCGTGCCCGTGCTCGAGAACATGGGCTTCAAGGTCGTCGACGAGCGCACGTATCAGATCGCCCGCGTGACCGGGGACAAGACGCAGCGCGACGAGGCACCGCCCGAGCAGCAACGCGAGGGAGATGTCTGGTTCCACGACATGGTGCTCGAGCGTGCGGACGGGGGGGCGGTCGATCTCGAAGCGAAGAAGCGGCGTCTCGAGGCGCTCTTCGTGGTGGTGATGCGCGGCGGGGCCGAGAACGACGGCTACAATGCGCTTGTGCTGGCGGCCGGGCTGATGTGGCGCGACGTGGCGCTCATGCGCGCGATCTCGCGATTTCTGCGGCAAATCCAGGTGCCCTATTCCCAAGGCTATATGTGGGCGACGCTGGTCAAGCACGCGTCGATCGCCGCCGATCTCGTGCACCTGTTCGCTGCCCGGTTCGATCCGCGCCTCGATGCCCAGGAGCGAAAGGCGCGCGGGACGAAGATCGCGGAGAAGATCGAATCCGCCCTCAGAGCGGTCGAAAGCCTCGACGAAGACCGAATCTTGCGCCGCTTCGTCAACGCGATCGCCGCTGCGATTCGCACGAACTTCTATCAGCTCGACGCCAGCGGTCAGCCCAAGCCCCTCATCGCCATCAAGTTTGCGAGTGGCGCGCTCGACGCGCTGCCGCTGCCGCGACCGCGCTATGAGGTTTTTGTTTACTCGCCCCGCGTCGAAGCGCTGCACCTGCGCTTCGGAAAGGTCGCGCGCGGTGGCATCCGCTGGTCGGACCGGCCCCAAGATTTCCGCACCGAAATTCTCAGTCTGGCCAAGGCGCAGCAGGTCAAAAACGCGGTCATCATCCCGGTCGGCGCCAAGGGCGGCTTCGTGCCGAAGCTGCTGCCCAAGGGAGCAACGCGCGAGGGCGTGCAGGCCGAAGGGACCGCCGCGTACAGGTCGTTCATTTCGACCTTACTCGACATTACCGACAACCTCGGTGAGGACGAGGTCATCCCACCCGAGAATGTCGTGCGCCAAGACGACGACGATCCCTATCTTGTGGTCGCCGCCGATAAAGGCACGGCGACCTTCTCCGACCTCGCCAATGCAATCGCCCGGGAGCACCGGTTCTGGCTCGACGACGCTTTCGCCTCCGGCGGTTCGGCCGGTTACGACCATAAAAGAATGGGCATTACCGCCCGCGGCGCCTGGGAATCGGTGAAGCGCCACTTCCGCGAGATGGACCTCGATATCAGCAACACGCCGTTTACCGCCGTCGGTATCGGCGACATGTCGGGCGACGTGTTCGGCAATGGCATGCTGCAGGCGCGGACGATGAAGCTCATCGCCGCGTTCGACCACCGCGACATTTTCATCGACCCGGCCCCGGATCCGGAGAAAAGTTTCCACGAGCGCCGACGCCTGTTCGATCTGCCGCGGTCGAGCTGGCAAGATTACGATCGCAACCTGATGTCCAGGGGCGGCGGCGTTTTCTCGCGCGCGACGAAGGAGATCGCGCTCTCGCCCGAGGCGTGCTCGGCGTTCGGCTTCACGGCCGCCAAGGCGACGCCGGACGACGTGATCAGGGCGATCCTCAAAGCGCCGGTCGATCTTCTCTTCTTCGGTGGCATCGGGACCTATGTCCGGGCCTCGTCGGAGGGCGATGATGCGGTGGGAGATCGTGGCAACGATCCAGTCCGCGTCACCGGCGCCGACATCCGCGCCAAAGTGATCGGTGAGGGCGCCAATCTCGGGATGACGCAACGTAGCCGCATCGAGGCGGCGCTGCGCGGCATCCGGCTCAATACCGACGCCATCGATAATTCGGCCGGCGTGAATACCTCCGACGTCGAGGTCAACATCAAGATCGCGCTGGCGCGACCGATGCGCGACGGCAGGCTCTCGCGAGAGGCGCGAGACGCGCTCCTGGCCGACATGACCGAGGACGCGGCGGCGCTGGTTCTGCGCAACAACTATCTGCAGACGCTCGCGATCTCACTTGCGCAGGAGCGCGGCCTCGAGGACATGGGTTTCGAACAGCGGCTGATGCAGCTGCTGGAGCGCTCGGGAGAACTCGACCGCGCCGTGGAGTTCCTGCCCGATGATATCGAGGTCGCGGATCGCCGGCGTCGCTCACAAGCTCTGACGAGGCCCGAGCTTGCGGTGCTGCTTGCCTATGCCAAGCTCTCGCTCAACCATGATCTCGTGCAATCGAGCGTGCCTGACGATCCTTATCTCGGCCGCGAGCTCGGCCGCTATTTTCCCAAAGCCATCGCCGAGAAATTTCCCGATGCGCTCGAGCAGCATCGGCTGCGGCGGGAAATTATTGCCACTCAGCTCGCCAACTCCATGATCAATCGCGGCGGTTCCTCGCTCGTGGTCCGCATCGCCGATCAGACCGGAGCCTCGGTGGCGCGCATTGCCGCCGCGTTCGCGGCCGTACGCGACAGCTACGGCATGACCGCGCTTAACTCAGACATCGACGCGCTCGACACCAAGATTTCCGGACACCTGCAGCTTGAGCTTTATCGCGCGATTCAGGATCTGCTGCTCGATCGCCTGGTTTGGTTTCTGCGCAATGTCGAACTTGCGCAAGGGCTCGCCGCGATCCTCGCGCACTACCGCGAGGGGATAACGGCAGTCGAGGCCGCACTCGACACCGCGCTGCCGCAGGCGGCCGCCGCTGCGCGCAAAGGGCGCGAGACCGACCTGCGCAGGCAGGGCGTCCCGGACGAGTTGGCGCGCCGCCTCGCCGCGCTGCCGACGCTTGTCGCAGCGCCCGACATCGTCATGATCGCCGACCGCACCGGGCAGAGCATTGCCGAGGTCACGGCGATCTATTTCGCGGCCGCGGCGTTTTTCCGTCTCGATCACATCACCAGCGCCGCGCGCGGGATCGTCATTTCCGACTATTTCGACCGGCTTGCGCTCGACCGCGCGCTCGATTCGATTGGGGAGGCTCAGCGGCGGCTCGCTGCTGCAATGGCAAGTAATGGGGGCGCCGGGCTTACTGCGGTAGAGGCCTGGGTCGCGCCGCGCAGGACCGAGGTCGAGCGCATCCGCATGGCGATCAACGAGATCGCCAACTCCGGGTTGACATTATCCAAGCTCTCGGTGACGGCCAGCCTATTGGCAGATTTGGCGAAGAGTTGACTGCGCTGCCGAGCCGACGCGCGCCACCGCGATGGCGACGTTCGCCAAGAGTTGCCAGTGGGAGTAGGGGAAGTCGTCGGCTTTTGGGGCATTGCGGACATACGCTGGCGCCAGCCTGCAATGGCCTACGCCGCTTTTGATGCTGTGGACGGCGCCCACTCTGAGGCATCAAGGTGCCATAGGGTGATTGCGTCGAAACGCACCACTTGAGGGGGGCCGTCCATGGGCGAGGTTAGCACGATCGGTCTCGATATCGCGAAGTCTGTTTTTCAAATTCACGGCGTAGATGTTGATGGCGCGGTGGTGATGCGGAGGCGCATCACCCGAGCGAAGCTGCTAGATTTCTTCGCGAGCCTGCCGGCTTGCCTTGTCGGCATTGAGGCGTGTCCGACCGCGCATTATTGGAGCCGGCGGCTTCAGGCGCTCGGCCACACGGTGAGGCTGCTGCCGCCGAGCTACGTAAAAGCCTATCTGAAGCGCGGCAAAAACGATGCCAACGACGCTGCCGCAATCTGCGAGGCGGTCACGCGACCGTCGATGCGGTTTGTCGCGACGAAGTCTGAACAGCAGCAGTCCGGCTTGATGTTGCATCGCAGCCGGCAGCTTCTGGTTTGTCAGCGAACCATGCTGTCGAATGCGATCCGCGGGCATATGGCCGAGCTCGGCATTATCTCCGCAAAGGGCCGCAATGGCGCGGCAGAGCTGCTCAAGATCATCGCGAACGAAGACGATGATCGCATTCCAGCGGCGGCGCGGTTCAGCCTCGGCATTCTTGCTCGCCAATATGCGGCTATCAGGGAAGAGATCTTAGCCATCGAGAAGCGTATCCATGCCTGGCACCGCTCAAGTGAAGAAAGCCGGCGGCTCGAGGAAATCCCTGGAGTTGGCCCGATCGTCGCCACCGCGCTGGTGGCCGAAGTAGGAGATTGGAAAGTATTCT
>Ga0126378_10000227_pt1 | contig 43527 bp, 34 predicted proteins | sample PanSoiMetPlot_23_FD_92587 | JGI IMG/M metagenome (GOLD analysis project Ga0126378, IMG submission 92587) | Tropical forest soil microbial communities from Panama - MetaG Plot_23 | ecosystem: Environmental > Terrestrial > Soil > Tropical forest > Bulk soil | place: Panama | collected 2016-02-17 | reverse complement strand
GGCCAGTCGTTGATGCGCCCGAAAATGTATTCACCCATCTTTCGCGCGTTTTCCATGTAGCCGTTTTCAATGAGGTCGAGCGTGGCCACCGCCGATGCGATGCACACGGGATTGCCGCCATACGTGGTGCCGTGCGATCCCTTCTTCCAGGTCATCACGCTTTCTTTGGCGACAAATGCGCTGAGCGGCATTCCGCTGGCAATGCCCTTGGCGATGCAGACGATGTCCGGCTCGATTCCGGCGTGTTCGTAGGCCCACCACTTGCCCGTGCGCCCGACGCCGGACTGCACCTCGTCCACGATCAGCATGATGCCGTGGCGGTTGCAGATGCGTTGCAATTCCTGCAGGAAGAACGCAGGCGCGGGAACGAAGCCGCCCTCGCCCTGAATCGGCTCGATGATGATGGCGGCGATTTCCTCCGGCGCGAAAAGGCGCTTGAACATTTGCTGTTCGAGCAGTTCGAGAATTTCCGTGCCGCATGTTTCCGAAGTGTGGCCATGCGGGCAGCGATAGGCATAGGGAAACGGAATGTGCTCGACACCTCCAAGGAGAGCGCCAAAACCTTTCCGCTGCGTATTCTTCGAGGCAGTCAGCGAGAGCGAACCGAGCGTGCGTCCGTGGAAGCAGCCGTAAAACGCGATGAGCTTGTCGCGCTTTGTGGAGTAGCGCGCCAGCTTGATCGCACCTTCGACGGCTTCCGTGCCGGAATTCCCGAAGAACACTTTCTTCGGTTCTTTCCCCGGCAGCGTCGCCACGAGCCGCTCCGCAAGCTGCGGCAGGTGGTGGTGATAAAAATCCGATCCCGAAATGTGAATCAACTCGGCTGCCTGCTTTTGGATCGCGTCGACTACGTTCGGGTGGCAGTGCCCTGTCGAGCAGACTGCAATACCCGCGGCGAAATCCAGAAACGAATTTCCATCCACGTCCTCGACAATCGCACCGTGGCCTTTCTTGGCCACGAGAGGATATTCGCGCGTCAGGGACGGGGAGATAAATTTCGCGTCGGCGGCAATGACTTCTTGCGCCTTTGGTCCAGGGAGAGCCGTGATGAGGCGAGGTGTTTTTACTTCCAAAGTCGTTGGCATTTCTTCCTCCAAGAAGAAAATCAGGTTGGAGTGAATCAAAACTGCGAGGAAAAAGCAGGCGCGAAAAACCAGGATTCGGTTTCGGACAATCTCAGGCCCTTTTGCTGGGCGCCTTCCGGAACCGGCCTGCGAAAATCTAAGCTAAGTCAACGCCGAAGAGGTTTGGCCGCAGGGCGGCCGGCGGGAAATGGCCCGGGACAAACGGGGCACGAGTTTGGCTGTTTTGCAAAGCACACGAAACAATGCAATGCGAAGGCAAGGAAAAAGCAGATTCCTCGCTGCGCTCGGAATGACAATTCATCGCACTGTTTCTGTAGAGTTGCATCACGGTCACTTGCGTTTCCAGCGGACGCTGCCATCTTTGGCGTCCTCAAGAATTATACCACGATCGGCGAGTTCTTTGCGGATGCGGTCGGCAGCGGTAAAGTCGCGCCTCTTCTTTGCGGCAGTGCGCTCCGTGACGAGTTTTTCGATCTCCTCGTCTGTCAAATTAGGTTCCGCACTGCCAAATCCGACGGTTTGGAGTTTCTGCGCGTCATTGTCCTCCAGCACGGCGAAAACCTTGTCAAAAGTGGCGAGGAATTGCTGCGTCGCGGCGACGTCGCCCTGGCGAAATTCGCCCTTGTCCATCGCAATATTGGCATCGCGCACCAAGTCAAACACTGCTGCCAATGCGCGAGCTGTGTTCAGATCGTCCGAGAGGCCCGCGTCGAATTCTTCGGCAGCTTTGGCGATGCGCACAGCCAAGCCTTCTTGCTTCCCTGGCGGAAATTTTCCTTGCTTCAAGCGATCTGCGAAATTGCGCAAACGCTCGACGGAATTCGTTGCCTGGGTCAAGCCGTCAAAGGTGAAATTGAGCTGCTTGCGGTACGGCACGCTGGCCAGAGCAAAACGCAGCGCGGAAGGCTTGTAACCTTTGGCGAAAAGATCGCGCAGGGTGAAAAAGTTGCCAAGCGATTTGGACATCTTCTCGCCTTCGACGAGCAAATGCTCTGCGTGTAGCCAATAGCGCGCGAACGGCTTGCCCGTCGCCGCTTCGCTCTGTGCAATTTCGTTTTCGTGATGTGGGAACGCCAGGTCGATTCCGCCGGTGTGAATATCCAGAGTTTCGCCAAGATATTTCATAGCCATGGTGGAACATTCGATATGCCAGCCAGGCCGGCCGGGGCCGATGGCGGTCTCCCAGAAATGCTCGCCTGGTTTGGGCGCTTTCCATAGCGCGAAGTCGCGCGCGCTTTCTTTTTCATAGCGGTCGTTGTCGACGCGCGCGCCAGCCTGAATGCCAGTCAGATCGATTTTGGAGAGCTTGCCGTAGCTCGGGAATTTCGCAATGCGGTAATAGATGGAGCCTTCGCTCGGGTATGTGAAGGATTTTTCTTGGAGGCGCTGAATGAGGCTGACCATTTCGGGGATATGGTCGGTAGCGCGAATCCAATGCTCGGGCGCTTCGACGCTGAGCGTTTTGCAATCGTCGAAGAAGGCTTGCACGAATTTTTCGGTGTATTCGCGGATGTCTTTGCCAGCCGCGGCAGCGTTCGCAATGATCCGATCGTCGACATCCGTTAGGTTCATGACGTGGAGAAGCTTGAAGCCGCGTAGCTTGAGGAAGCGTCGGAGAATGTCCTGGAAAACGAAGGTGCGGTAGTTGCCGATGTGCGCGTAGTCGTAGACAGTGGGGCCGCAGGTGTAGATGCGCGCCTCGCCGGGCTTCTGTGGGACGAAAGGCTCGACTTTTCCGGAGAGGGTGTTGTGGAGCTGGATTTCGGCCATCTGCGCTCGGTGTTCTTTCTCGGCGATTGGAGAAGCAATGGATTGTATCCGAGGCGTTCGAGGGGGAGCAATGCCGAGGAGTGGCACTGAAAAATATCGAGTTGGGGCGGTGGCGAGAGGACCACAAAGCGTGGGGTAATGCTTTACACGATGGGAACATCATGTTAGTGTGAGTTCCCGTACCGCCATCGGAAGCAGCGCCAGGCGGCTGGGCCTCTCAACTGAGAACCTGCCAAGCGTTTTTATGTGCGGCCCTATGCGGGCCGACTGTGCAGGCAATCCCGGTTTATGGGATTGACCTGACGCTCGGAAGACCCTCCCCTCGAGGAACGCAACCTCGTCTCTTACTGCGTGTTCTTGCATTTATAGACAAAGTGACTGGTGAAGATAGATTTCTCGCTCCGCGTGCCTGCGGCTGGCAGGCTCGAAATGACCGGAATGGAAGCGGCGGGGCGGGTCGACGGGGTGATGCAAAGCAGCATCAAAGTAGGAATGACGCGGCCTTCGTTAAGGGCAACCGCGAAGCGGTTGACAAGACAAAGGGGACAAATTGCTTAAGCTGCGAAGAGTCGAAATCGTAGGCTTTAAGTCGTTTTGCGAACGCACCGTGGTGACGTTCAGCGGCTCAGGGACCACGTGTATCGTCGGGCCGAACGGTTGCGGGAAGTCAAACGTCGTGGACGCCATCTCCTGGGTGCTGGGCGAGCAGAGCCACAAGTCCCTGCGCGCGGAGCGCATGGCGGATTGCATCTTCAATGGAACGACCAAACGGCCGCCGCTCGGGATGGCTGAAGTGACGCTCACGATGGAGGACCCGGAGCTGGCCGAAGCGGCGCGGTTTGTGTTGGAGGGCGGAGGATCGGAAAAAGATAACGCAGACGCACAGGGTACACAGACCGGCGCAGAGAAGAGCGGGATTCCAGGAGATTCCGCGGCCACGACACCTGAGCAGGGGCAAACAGGCCAAGATTCCGTGCCTTTGAGTCAAGACGCAGCGCTGGCGGAGAGTGCGAAAGAAACCGGCGGCAAATTCAAAAACTTATTCAAACGCAAAAAGAAGGGCGAAGAGAAGCCGGTTCTGGCGACAAAGCCGGGCGAAGTGGTGGTGAGCCGGCGGCTGTACCGCTCAGGACAGAGCGAATACCTCATCAACGGGCGCGTGGCGCGGCTGCGCGACATCCAGGAAATGTTCATGGGCGTAGGGCTCGGGCCGGATTCGTACGCCATCATCGAGCAGGGGCGCATCGGGCTGATCCTCTCGACGAAGCCCATGGAGCGGCGCGCGATCATCGAGGAGGCCGCGGGCGTAACGAAATTCAAAACCAAGAAGCGGCTGGCGGAAGCCAAGCTGGAGTCATCGAAGCTGAATCTGGCACGCGTCAACGACATTGTCGTGGAAGTGGAGAAGCAACTTGGCTCGCTGAAGCGGCAGGCGGCAAAGGCGCGCCGTTATTCGGAGATTCGCGACCAAATGCGCGGGATCGTGCGGCAGATGCTGGCTGGCAAAGCCCGCGAGCTGGATGCGGCGGCGGAGAAAATTGGGAAGCAACTCTTGGAATTGAATGCCGCGGAATCCGAGCGCGCGGCGGCCATCCAGCAGATGGAAGGCGATCAGGACCGGCTGAATCAGCGGATTTACGAGCTGGACGCGGAAATCCGGCAAAACCAGAACGTGTTGAACTTGACGGCGTTGGAAGTGGACCGCAGCGAAAACCGGATTGCGTTTAACTGGCAGAGGGCACAGGAACTTGCGGGCCGGCACGCACAGCTGAGCGAAGAGCTGGCGCAGGCTACGACGCAGGCGGCGGAATGGGAAACGCGGAGCACAACGCAGGTGCAGGCGGTAACGCTGCTGCGCGAGGAATCCGGCGTGCTGAACGGCCGCGTGGAAGACCTCTTGCAACGCGCAGAGCAACGTACGGCGCAGGTTGGGGACACCGAAGGGCGCATCGAGGCGCTTCGGTTGCGCGCGTCAGAAGCGGGCGAGAGGCTGCTCCGTCTGCACGGCGAGCAGAAACAGGCTGAAGAAGCGCTGGTGCACCAGACCGAGACGCTGCGGAAGCTGGAAGCCAACGAGCACGAGGTGCTGGAAACTTCAATGAAGGCGCGCGATGACGCGGAGCGCGCGGCGCTCGAGCTCGAGCGCTCGTCCGGAGAATTGGCGGCATTGAAGAAGAAGGCGGAGGAATTGCAGGCGAAAATCGCGGCGGTGCGCGAGCAGCGCGAAGGCATGAGCAAGCAGGCGGAGGCGCTGCGGGATTCGCTGGCAAGCGTGCGGGCGCGGCACTCGACGCTGACGCAAATTTTGAAAGACCGCTCCTACACGGCGGACGCGGTGCAAAAGCTTTTCGCGGCGAACGAGCGCGGCGGCGGGCACGAATTTCACGCTGTGGGCGTGCTTGCGGACTACGCGGAAGTGGAAGAGAAACACGAGGCAGCCGTCGAGCAGTATCTGCGGGACGAGCTGGAATACGTGGTGGTCGAAACGTATGACCACGCGCGTGCGGGCGTCTCGATGCTGCGGGACGAAGTCGGCGGACGCGCGACCTTCTTCGTGGATTCGCTAAAGAAATTGAAGCTTTCGAACGAGTATGAAGCGATCGTGAATTTCCGGCCTGAGGATGGTGTGATTTCGCGGATGGATAAGCTGGTGGAGTTTCGCGATCCGTTGGGAGAGGCGGCAAAGCAATTCCTGCCACGCCTGCGCAGCGCGTACTTGACAGAAAGCGCCGCGGCGGCGGAACGACTGGCGCGCGAGAATGCCCAATATGCATTCGTGACGCCCGACGGCACTTGCTATCAAGGCCGCATGGTGACCGGCGGGCGGCCGGACGAAGCGGGACCGCTAGGAATGAAGCGCGAACTGCGCGCCTTGAACGCCGAGGTCATGCAGCTCGAGCGTCAGATGGACGAAAAGCAGGCCGCGTTGGAAGCGGCGGCGGCGGAACTGCAAGCGACGGAGCAGGCGCTCGAGGAGATTTATGCGAAGCAGCGCGAGGCGGAGCGCGCCGTGATTGCGGCGACACATCGCCACGAGCACATGCAAAGCGAACTGGCGCGGCTGGGGCTGGAGTTGACCGTTTGCCAGGGCGAACTCCGGCGCATTCGAAAGGACGCGGAAAATGCGCGGCAGCGCGCGGAACGCGCTAAGCATGAGCATGCGGCGGCCGCGTTGAATCGGGCAGAGGCTGAAACGGAAAACACAAAGCTGGCTGAACAGTTGGTGCAGTTGCGCGGTTCCGTGCAGGCCGAACAGCAGGAACTGACAACCGCGAGAGCGGCACTTGCAGCAATCAACGAGCGTCTGGCAGTGGCGGAGGCTCTGGCGGCCCGGCTGCGCGAAGAACGAGCGGAATTGGAGCGGCGCGAAACAGCGCTGCAACAGCAAGCGATGTCCGTCAGCGACGAGAGCGCAGACCTGGCGAGGCAGAGCGAAGAGCTGGCTCAACAACTGGAAGGACTGCGGCGCGAGAAAGCGCGGCTGGACGAGAGGCAGAAACAACTTGAGGAAGAATGGGAGTCAGGCCGGACACGCTTGACGCAAACGGAAGATCATCTCCGCATGGGGCGCCAAACGCTTCAGGAGCTGCGCGAGCAACGGAGCCACGCAGAAGTGGAACAAGCGAAGAACGATTCCGACCGGCAGCATTTGCGGGAAACGTGCATGAGCGAAGTGAACGCGCAGCCGGAAGACTTGATCGCCAGCGAAGTGGCGTTCATGAGCGGAGAAGAACTGGCGCTTGCCGAAGCGAATTACCGGGACATGAAGCAGCGCATCGAGTCCATGGGCGCGGTGAACATGATGGCGCTCGAGGAATTCAATGAATGCGAGCAGCGGTTCACGTTCCTGACGCGCGAGCGCGACGACTTGCTGCAATCTATCGCGGACACGCAGCAAGCCATCGTGGAGCTTGACCAGGCGACCCGGGAAAGGTTCGAGCAGGCGTTCCACGCGATTAACAAGAGTTTCTCCAACGCGTTCCACGCGATTTTTGGCGGGGGAATGGCGGAGATGCGGTTGACCGAGCCAGACAGCTCAGGCGATGCGGGAATCGACATTGTCGCGTCGCCGCCCGGCAAACGACTGCAAAACGTACTGCTGCTCTCCGGCGGAGAGAAGGCCATGACAGCGCTGGCGCTACTGATCGCAATTTTCCGCTACCAGCCGAGCCCGTTCTGCATCCTCGATGAAGTAGATGCGCCGCTGGACGAGGCGAACGTGGGACGATTTACGAAGCTGATCAGCGAAATGAGCAGCCAGACGCAGTTTATCGTCGTCACGCACAACCGGAAGACGATGGAGGTGGCGCCAGTGCTCTATGGCGTCACGATGCAAGAGCCTGGCGTTTCGAAACTCGTCAGCGTTCGCTGGGAAGAAGGCGAGGACGCGGATCCCAAGCGGCGCGCGACGGCAGCCTCTGCTGCCTGACGAAATCCTGCGTTCACGACAAGCGAGACCCAGCGCCCGCTAAAGTTTTGAGGAATCTTCCGCGCGTCGCTTCCTGCCTGTACAAATATTTTCGATTACGATTCGCACAATTTTCCACCGCTGGCCGCTTTGACTTCGCGATTCGGTGAGCTAGAATGCGGAGCACTCTGTCGGGGAGATTTTCTCTGTGTCGTCTGCTCCTGCCATGAAAATCTTAAGGGAGACTCATTTCGCCGGGTTGACACCCAGCGCGCGCGGGAAGGTACGCGACATTTATGATCTGGGCGACAAGCTCCTAATTGTTGCCACAGACCGGCTCTCGGCGTTTGACGTTATCCTTCCCACACCGATTCCCGACAAAGGACGCGTGCTGACGCAGCTTTCCCTTTTTTGGTTTGATCTTTTGAAAGACGTAATCCCCAACCATGTGATCAGCGCGACGGGGTTCCCCGCTCCCTTTGACAAATTCGGCGAAGAACTGGCCGGACGAACGATGCTGGTGAAGAAGACCAAGCCTTTGCCGATTGAATGCGTAGTGCGAGGGTACGTGTCAGGGTCGGGATGGAAGGATTATCTGGTGAGCGGTAAAGTTTGCGGGATCGCATTGCCCTCGGGATTGCACGAATCCGACCGGCTGCCACAGCCCATTTTCACTCCGGCAACAAAAGCAATGAGCGGTCACGACGAAAATATTTCTTTTGAGCAGGCAGCAGGACTAATAGGAAAAGAATTAGCGGAGAAAGTGAGCGACATCAGCCTGGAGCTCTACCGGCGCGCCGCGGCGCATTCAGAACCGCGTGGAATCATTCTGGCGGACACGAAATTCGAGTTCGGTCTGCTGAACGGTGAATTGATTTGGATTGATGAAGCGCTGACGCCTGATTCGTCCCGGTTCTGGCCTGCCGCGCAGTACAGCCCCGGAGGGCCGCAAGCTTCCTTTGACAAACAGTTTGTGCGTGACTATCTCGAACGGATGCGCTGGCCCAAGACGCCCCCGGGGCCAGAACTGCCGTCGGAGGTGGTTGATGCGACTCGCGAAAAGTACCGCGAGGCGTATCGCATTCTGACAGGAAACGAACTGAACTAAGGCAGGCCCTCACACCAAGCATTTTTGCGGAGCGTGCATCGTGAAAGATCAATTGGAAGGGCTCGTCAATCAAATGGTGGAAAGAGGAATCTATTTCGAGGAAGCCATTGGAGAATTCGAAAAGCGCTTCATTAAACGGGTGTTGGACCGTGCCAACGGAAATCAATCGCGGGCCGCGCAGCTGTTGGGCATCCACCGCAACACGCTGAGCCGGAAGATCGTGGAGTATAAGCTGGATTCCAACGGCCACCGCCGGCGGTCGCGTTAGAAACTTCCACTTTATCGAAACCCGAAAAAGAAATCGGCTCCCCGTACATCCGGAGAGCCGTTTTCTCTGTCCCAAAAAAAACGCTCGACTAACTAGTGAGCCGCACCACTTGGCTTCTTTGTTGGACGGCGCACCGGCGGCTTCTTGGTTCCCTTTTCCTTCGGGATGTCTTCGGCCTTCACCTTGGCCTTGTCCCAGTGCAGGAAGAAAGCGGGATCCGGGGTGTAAGAAGTCAGCGTACCGGTGAAGTGAACGGCGCTGTCCTTTTCGACGCGCGCAGCTTCGGGTTGGCCGACGACTTTGACGTCCATGTTGGGGTCTTTGGCAGCTTCGAACTCCGCATCGCTGGTCACAAAAGCAATCTTGAGCACAAGGGAATCACCGGGAACAACTTCAATGACCTTGCCGGGGACCTCGGGAAACTCCAACCCGCAGGCGGCAAGCCAGGTGGTCTTGCTCTTGTCGCCACCAGCCTTGAGATCGGTAAAGACGGAAGCAATGGTCATATCCTTTTGAACTGCGCTGATATCCGCGGCACTCGGCAAGGAATAAGTGCTTGGACGATCCGCTGAACTGCCTGCAAGTTGGAGCAACTCGTTCATCTCGCCGTCGGTCAGGCTGTCGCAGACGTTCCCGCCCTGATAGTTTGTTACCAGACTCTTGAGATATTTCTTCACCGTGTCAGATTGAGCTTGTGTCGCGCCTTTGGATGTGACCGCTCGCGCGATGTACCAGAAAGCGTCCATCTGCTGGGGAGGGCTCACGCACAAATAAGCGCGCCCAAGCTGATAGGTGGCTACCGCATTATCCGGATTCAGACCCAGTTCTGCCTTGTAAGAGTTGATCGCGGAGGAGCAATCCTTCGCGTTCACCGCCGCCTGAGCTGCAATGTCATTCGCGGTGATTTGCCATTGGGTTTTCTGCTTGCTCCAAGCGTCGTCGGCTACGCCGTCCGGCTTTTTGGCGTCCGGCAGCGTCTTCAAAGCATCATTGGCAGCCGCATGAGCTGCCTTGGCCATGGCCGCATCCTTATCCAGTCCCTTGCCCTTGTTGGCGGGATCCGAAAGCATTTGAAAGTATGTGACAGCGTGGGAAAAGTACGCCTGGAAGCGGGTCAGCGCATCAATCTTGTCGCCCAGCGCCGCCAGCTTGTCTGCGGTCTCCATCATTTTGACGTAGTTCTTCTGCTGGCTATAAGCCTGGGAGTATTGAACGTAGACAAAGTTGAGAAGCGCGGAATTCGGGTATTTGGCGACAAAATCATCCAGGCATTTGATCTGTGCGGCAGCCGCCTTCTCCGCGGCGCACGCCTGGTAGGCGTTGTATTCCGCCATGGTGTACTTAGGAGCATTGGGATCCTGGCCGGCGGCCGGCGCTTGCGCCCGCAAAGATTGCGCGCCCGCAAGAATCAGACAGAGCGCGGCTGCCAGCGCGAACTCCAAAACTCTTCGTGTTACATTCATTCCGATTTCTCCTCGCTCAAATTGCACGCCTGAAAGCGCTTCCATTCCATCCCGGATAGTGCGCCCGGGGATTTGCTCTGTCTTGGAACCTTGGGATTATAGGGAAAGCCCAGCCAAAATCGCAAGGCATTATCCTCGACAAGATTCAGTTTCTGATGATCTTTCATTTCACCACAGATCGCTTCTCTAGAATTTCCGCGGCAGCAAACAGGGCACCTGCGGAGTGCGGAAATATCTAATGATAGGATGAGTTTCGCACAAAAAGAGTGGCCCGAGCGAGGAAGAATTCTCATGGCGACGATAAAAAGTACAAATGGCGACTCGAAGAAGAAACAGCTTTCGGGGAGCGTGGCTTTGGTGACGGGAGGAAGCCGCGGAATCGGACGCGCCGCCGCGCTGCGTTTAGCGACACTAGGAGCGTCCGTGGCCATATGCGCCCGCGGTCGTACTGCGCTTGAAAATTCAGCCGCAGAGCTGGAAAAGCTAGGCGGTCGATGGCTCTCTCAGCACGTAGACGTAACGAACGCTGGTCAGGTAGCAGAGTTGGTGTCCAAGACCGAGGCACAGCTTGGCCCGATATCGATCCTGATCAATAACGCGGGCGTCGGCCTTTTCGGGCCGGCCCACGAGAAGACAGAAGCGGATTGGGACCGCGTTCTGGACACGAATCTTAAGAGCGTATTTCTAGTGTCACGTGCAGTGGCGCCGTCGATGATCCGCCGGGGATTAGGGGACATCATCAATATAAGCTCGCTTGCGGGTAAGAACACGTTTGCCGGCGGCGGAATCTATTGCGCTTCAAAATGGGGCCTGATGGGACTGTCCGGCTGCATGGCGGAAGATCTGCGGGAGCACGGCATCCGTGTGAGCGTGATTTGCCCCGGCAGTGTGGGAACGGAGTTCTCGGGCCGCGGGCCGAAGAACACAGCAAAGACTTTGCGTCCGGAAGACGTGGCGCATGCGGTGGAAGCGATTGTAACGCAGGGACCGGTAAGCTTCCTGAGCGAGATGCACGTGCGGCCGCTGCGCAAGCCCTAGAGCCAGCCGTCCCTCCGCCGTTATAATACTTTCCTCTTGACAATAGTCGTGTAGACGACTATAGTGAACACATGAGTTTGCAGCCTAAGCCACGGCGCTCCCCTGCTCCTCTCGAGGAGCGCCTGTTTCTCGCCTTGTTGAAGACGGCGGACGCGCTCGGCCAGGAAGCCGAACAATTGACCCGCAGCGCCGACTTGACGGGTACACAGTACAACGTGCTGCGCATCTTGCGTGGCGCCGGGCCGGAGGGGCTGGCCTGCCGTGGGATCGGCGACCGCATGATCACGCACGACCCGGATATCACGCGGCTTTTGGACCGCATGGAAAAGCGCGGGTTGATCACGCGAGAGCGGCAGCAGGACGACCGTCGCGTGGTGAAGACGCGCATCACACCTAAAGGACTGGAATTGCTGAAGCCGCTGGACCAACCTATGCGGGATTTGCACAAGCGGCAGTTCCGTCATATGGCCGGCGGGAGGCTGAAGACTCTTTACAGCTTGGTGAAAGAAATTCACGCTGAAAAGCAGGAATAGACGACTCGCCAGCAGAGTCTTTAAGAACATCAAAAGAAGGAAGGGAAACTAGGATGAGTACGTATTTATCTCGAATCGCAATCATAGGCGGCATGGCGGCCACGCTGTCAGTGCCCGCCGGCGCAGCAACTACGGCGTGGAAAATCGACCCCCAGCACACTTCCGCGCAGTTCGCGGTCAAACACTTGATGATTTCTACTGTGCGAGGTGAATTTCACGGAGTCACCGGCATGATTAACTGGGATGATCAGGACATTACGAAATCGACCGTGGATGTGACCATCGATGCCACAAGTGTGGATACCCGCGAGCCGCAGCGCAATGCGCACTTGAAGAGCCCGGACTTTTTCGATGTGGCGCAATTCCCCACAATCACGTTCAAGTCCAAGAAGGTCGAACAAGCCGCGGCCGGCAAACTAAAAGTTAGGGGGGATCTGACCATTCGTGGGGTCACGAAAGAGGTTGTGCTCGATGTGGACGGTCCGAGCGCGCCGATCAAGGATCCCTGGGGGAACCCGCGCACAGCAATCAATGCCACCACAAAGATCAATCGCCAGGATTATGGCGTGAAGTGGAACGCCAACATGGATGGAGGCGGGGTAGTGGTGGGCGACGATGTGAATATCACGATTGACCTGGAAATGGTCAAGCAAGCACCGGCCAAATCGGGCAACTAAGAGTCCTGTAAAGCAGTAAGGCAGGTCCAGGGGCGGCGCCGATGCACCGCCTCGACCGCCCGCATCATCCAAGCAGTGCTCATAACAGGGAATCAGAGATATGCAAAAACCAGCACCGAGCGATGCCCCCATCCATCAGCTCATTCGTGATCGCTGGAGCCCCCGCGCATTTGCGGACCAGGCGATTCCGGATGATGTTCTTCGCAGCCTTTTCGAAGCGGCGCGCTGGGCGCCCTCCAGCAACAACGAGCAGCCCTGGGCCTACATCGTAGCGAGGAAAGACGACAAGGCAAACTTCGACAAGATCCTGGGAACCCTGGTGGAGTTCAATGCGAACTGGGCAAGAAATGCTTCGGCGCTTGCGATCACCGTCGCCAAGCTTGCGTTCGCTCAGAATCACACGCCGAACCGCAACGCCCAATACGACACCGGGGCTGCAACGGCGCTTTTATCCGTAGAAGCGACGGCACAGGGACTCTTTGTCCATCAGATGGCGGGCTTTGATCCTGAGAAGGCGCGGCAGGCCTTTGCCATCCCCGAGGGCTGGGAGGCCATCGCGGCCATGGCGATCGGCTATCCGGGAAATCCGGACTCCCTGCCTCCGAAGCTGAAGGATCGCGAGTTGGCGCCCAGAACACGCAAGCCGATTCGCGATTTCGTAATGACAGGCAGTTGGGGGCATACTGCTCCTTTCGCAACAAAATAGAGCGACGAGGTTTGGATCCCGGCCAGCATGCATCGCGCCTTCGAATTTCTAATTCATCATGGACACGGAGTTTTGCTCGCGTGGGTATTTGTCGAGCAGGTAGGAGTGCCCGTTCCAGCCATGCCGTTGTTGCTCGCGGCGGGCGCCCTGGCGGGAACTGGGCGAATGAATTATTTCGCGGCGCTCTTTTTCTCTACGCTCGGGGCTGTCGCAGCGGATTCAATTTGGTTCCAGCTCGGACGGCACAGAGGCATCAAGATTCTGCAACTCCTCTGCCGGATTTCCCTCGAACCTGATAGCTGCGTCCGCCGCACGGAAGGAATTTTTTCGAAACAAGGAGCGCGCTCCCTTTTGGTGGCGAAGTTCGTGCCAGGTCTCGGTCTGGTCACGCCGCCTCTCGCGGGAATTTTTCACATGCGCTTCCGGCGCTTCCTGCTGTTCGATGGACTGGGCTCGATGTTCTGGGCCGGAGCCTATCTAGGACTCGGCTATGCGTTCAGCGGGCAGATCGAGCGCGTGGCGGCCTATCTTGCTTCGATGGGTGGGTGGCTGCTTGTTTTGCTCGTCGGTACACTGGCGGCATACATCGCTTACAAGTATGTGGCGCGCCAGCGGTTCCTGCGCGAATTGCGAATCGCCCGCATCACCGTGGAAGAATTAAAAGAAAAGATCGACGCCGGCGAGCAAGTCACTATTGTGGACCTGCGCCATTCACTGGACTTCGAGGCGGAGCCAGAGACCATTCCCGGCGCGCTGCATATGGAGGCCAAGGAACTGGAACAGAACGGCCATCGCCTTCCGCGGGACGGCGAGGTGGTTCTGTTCTGCACTTGACCGAACGAAGCCACGAGCGCCCGTGTGGCGCTGCTCCTCAGAAAAAATGGCATCAAACGCATTCGGCCGCTGCAGGGCGGCTTGCAGGCCTGGCGCGAGCGAGGCTTTCCTTTGGCCACGGCGCTCTGATTCCCCAACCCTGGATGCGAAGGTTGGCAAGCTCAGCGGTTTTGAAAACCAGCCTATCAACTTTAGTCTTATAGAAGTCTTATAGACGAGGCAAAACGATCCCACCCTGCGCCTGATATTTCCCCTTCTTGTCTTTGTAGCTGACTTCGCAATCTTCATCCGACAAAAAGAAAATCACCTGGCACAGCCCTTCGTTGGCGTAGATTTTGGCGGGTAGCGGCGTCGTATTGCTGATTTCGAGGGTGACGAAGCCTTCCCACTCCGGCTCAAACGGCGTCACGTTGACGATGATTCCGCAGCGCGCGTATGTCGACTTGCCTACGCAGACCGTCAGCACGTTGCGCGGGATCCGGAAATATTCAACCGACCGTGCCAAAGCGAAGGAGTTTGGCGGAATAATGCAAACGTCTCCTTTGAATTCAACGAGCGACCGCGAATCGAAGTGCTTTGGATCGACAATAGTGCTGTTCACGTTGGTGAAAATCCGAAACTCGTCCGCCACTCGGATATCGTAGCCATACGAAGAGACTCCGTAGCTGATCACTCCTTCGCGCACCTGCCGGTCCGTAAACGGCTCGATCATTTTGTGCTCCAGCGCCATGCGCCGGATCCAGCGGTCTGGCTTGACGGACATCCATTCCTCCTCAAGGTAATTGTGTCTGTTTTCTTGTTTCGATGATTTTGCCGCAACAATGCACTGCAACGGCAGCGCCAAAAGACGTTCAGTGTAGATGACCCATCCCGTCTTGACAACCTGCCTTGCACCTTCTAGCATCTGCCTCGGAAGCGGGAGGATCGCGTGATTAAGCTGGATCTCGTGAATGCCGTGGTGGCGGCGACAAACATCAGCCGCACCAAGGCCGAGCAAGCCGTCGAGACAATTTTCGAGTCCCTGAAACAGGCGCTTGGCCGCAGCCAGCGCATCGAACTGCGCCGCTTCGGCGTCTTCAGCGTCAAGCCGCGCAAGACCGGAATCGGCCGAAATCCCCGAACCGGCGAAGAAGTGAATATCCCACCAGGAAAGGCTGTGCGGTTCAAGCCGGGGAAGGAACTCCAAGCAAAAGAAGACGAGAAAAAGCCCGTCTAGCGCTTGTCTTCAAGAAATGTAGCTCAGGCCTTCACCGTCAGTACAGCCCGATCGCAGTGCCATCACTCGCAACGAATCGCTTCCAGGGGATCGATATTGGCCGCCCGTCGCGCCGGCGCAACACAAGCCGCCAACCCCGCCACCACTATGAGGACAAGAACGCCGGCATATGTTCCGGCATCGAGCGGTAAGATGTCGTGGAACTGGAACTGATGCACCAAATAGCGCGCCGAAGCCATGCTTCCGGCGCCACCGATGGCTAGTCCGGCCGCAACCAGGATCATTCCTTTGCGAAGAACCATCCTGACGACCTGACTCCGCGCTGCGCCGAGCGCCATGCGCACTCCGATCTCGTGGGTTCGCAGAGCGACGGTATAGCCCATCACGCTGAAAATCCCGATCAGCACCAGCAACAACCCGATCGTCGCGAAGAATCCAAGGGTGATGAACTCAAACTCTGGATTGGCGTAGAAGAACTTTTTTAGAAATGCATCGACGGAGGTGGCACCGACCATCGCAACATTCGGGTCTGCCTGCCAGACAAGCTGCTGAACCTGCGGGATCAGCGACTCGGGCTTGACGGTTGTGCGCGCCACGAAGGCTCTAAATCCGAATGACAGCAGCGTGTGCGGGAGATACGCCTGCGGCAGCGGAGGCTGATCGAAGCCACCGTTGTTTACGTTGGAGACGACACCAATGATTTCGAAGCTGGCGTCCTTCAGGGATGGCACGTCATCGAAGACGGTGAATCTCACGACCTGTCCAATCGGGTCCTGGTCTGCGAAATATCGTTGCGCAAAATGGTCGTTGATCACGGCGACGTGGCGCACGCCGGCGACATCGTTCTCCGCCAGAAAGCGGCCTCGCAGCAACTGCAGCTGCACCACGTTGAGAAAATCCTCGCTGCACAGGTCGAGAATGGTGCGCCAATTATCATCGTGCACTTTGCCCGGAACGACGACATTGGACATTGCCCCGCCAAACGGCGGAATGTCCGTGGTGGCGCTGACCGCCATCACCCCGGGCAAGCGTTTTAGCTTCTCGGAGAAGAGTTCGAAGGTGTGCTGCTGTTGAGGCGTCTGCACAACGTCGCGTGGGAACGCCAGCGCCGCATAAAGAACGTTCTTGGTGTTGACGCCCAAATCTACGTTCTCAATGCGCAAGAAAATACGCATTATCAGGCCGGCGCTCACGAGCAGAATCACGGAGAGCGCAACTTCAGCGATGACCAGGACGGAACGCAGCTTGCCATGAGCGGAGGCAGGATTGTTCGTCGTGCTGGTTCCGCTTAGACGCGATCGCAAATCGAGCCGCATGGCGTGAATGGCCGGCGCCATCCCGCAGATCACGGTACTCAGCACCGCCATGCCGAGCGAGAACAGCAGGACGGGCTGGTTCAGTTCGATGACCGCCTCTTGCGGGAATGCGTTATAGGGGATCAGGGGAACTAGCACTTTGATTCCGATGTAGGCGAACAGACAGCCTACGACGCAACCCACGGCGGCGAGGCAGAGGCTCTCGACCAGGAACTGCCGCAGTAGGCGGGAGCGGCTGGCGCCGAGGGCGGCGCGCAGGGCAATCTCTCGCGCTCGCACCGTGGCTCGTGCCAGGAGAAGATTGGCCACGTTGGCGCAGCCTATCAGTAGCAACAGAAGGACCGCCGCCATCAGCGGATAGAGCAGCGTCGAAAATCCCAGCCCATCGACGGCTTCTTGAGAGGACCGCTTGGCGAGCACCGTGAACCGTTTGGGATAAGGCCGAGGCTCGATGGTCGCATATTGGTGGCCCACAAGATCGAGATCCGCAGCGGCCGCGCTCACCGTCACGCCCGGCTTGAGCCGCCCCACCACATAGGCCATTTTGCCCTTAAGGTCTGGATTGGTGGCGATTTCGTTCGGATCGAGGCTGAACGGCAGCCAAGCGTCGACCCACGCCCAGCGGAACCTGGGCGGCATCACGCCCACGAGAATCCTGGGCACGCCGTTCAACGTGAAGCTCCGCCCAACTACGTTTGGATCGCCATTGAACTGCTCGCGCCACAGCCTGGCGCCAATCACAAAGACCGGCGTGGCGCCGGGCTTGACGTCGTTCTCGTTGGGCAGCCGGCCCACCAGCGGCTGCATGCCGAACAGCTCGAAGGAACTGGCGCTGAGGAAACAGCCGTCGAACTGGTAAGTCCTTCCGCCGGCGGAGTACACCAGCGGGGTTGCTCCAAAGCCGCCGAATTCGCCGCTGATGTCCTGGAAGACGTGATTATGGTCGCGATAGTAGACGAGTTCCGGAAGCGCCAGGACCGGCCGGCGGTCCCCCGGATGGTCCTGGTCGACGATATAGAACGCGGTCACCTGGTCCGCATTCTTGAAGGCGAAGGTGTTGAGTATGACTCCGTAAAAAGCACTGAAAATCACGGTTGCGGAGCCGATGCCCAGCGCCAGCGCCAACACGGCGAGCAGGGTGAACCGACGGTCTTTCCCGAGGATGCGAACGGTATAACGAAAATCCCGGTACAAACCTTCGGCAGCCGTTTCCCAGTGCAGATCGCGGCATTCTTCCTTGACCCGCTCGATAGTCCTGAATTCCATCAAAGCGCGACGGCGCGCCTCTTCCGCGGTCATGCCGGAAGCGAGGTTGTCAGTGATGCGCTGTTCCAGATGGAACTGCAGCTCGGCGTTGAGTTCTTTTTCACGCTGGGCTTGCTTCGCAAACGGATGCCAGCCCATGGGGCACTCCTACTCCGCCGTGCTGAGAATGATCGAGACCGCGCCGGATACTCGCTGCCAGTTCTGCACTTCGATTTCCAGGCGCTTCCGGCCCTTCGCCGTGAGCGAATAGAACTTCGCGTCCCGGCCGGTGTCCGTGGGCTTCCATTCGGCCGTGAGCATCTTGTCCTTCTCCAGCTTGTGAAGCGCCGGATAGAGCGAGCCCTGCTGGAGCTGGAAGACTTCGTTGGAAATCTGCTGGACCCGCAGCGCGATGGCGTAGCCGTGGATGGGCCCAAGCGCCACGATCTTGAGGATCAGCATGTCCAGCGTTCCCTTGAGGAAATCCGACTTGTCGTCACGCATAGAGTTCATACCTGTCGCGCACATAGGTGTACTACCGCCCAAGACCCCTGTCAAGCGTCAATCGCAGACTCGATCACTTTTTTGCGCGCTGGCATTAGACAAATTTGCGCGGCTCGCGTGTCTCCACATCAGAACGAGCATTGGAATAAAGTCCGGACTTGGGCGACGAACCACCTTGACAAGGGAACAAATGGGGTGGCTCCGGCGTCTTTATATTCGGAACGGGTCAGTGGAATGAGGTTCGGACTTAGGCGGCGAACTGGCTTGACAAAGGCCATAAAACTGGATTATAGGTAGGACTCCTACACGTATGGGAGCCAGGCGTGGTCAAGTCCTGTACAAAGCCGGCTGCTAGATCCTCCCTCTCCGCGGATAGATCTCCAGGACTACGTCTCTTGCGTGCCGCACGCCAACTTGCCCTAGTTGCAGTCGCGACCCTCGCGCTGGCGGGCGCTGCGACTGCTGTGTATGGCTCCCCTTCCGTGGGCAGGCACATTGTCATCGTAGAGTCCCCGGACGCCGCTGGAAAGATCGACCACCAGCGGCTCCTTCGGATCGTGGAGCAGGCGTGTTCGGAGCTTCACATCGCTGAAGCAGCACTTCCGCAAATTGTATTAATTCACGTAACCGACGACGAGGCGCGAGCAGGTGGTGTGCCTGCCGGCGAGACCGTGATGGTTGAGCGTTCGTTTGTCAGCTTCGAACGGAACGGCGAAGCCATGCCCGCCAGATTCCTCGTTTGGATGGTCGGCAGGCCAGACGATCAGAAGATGGTAGGCGCCGTCGCGCACGTGCTCCGCATGCACCTCCAGCTTGGCCTGTCAGACCGTGATTTGCTGCTCGCTGAAATGCATATCCTCCAGCGGCTCAACGCGACCGTCGATGTGAGTTCCTTTGTGAAACCGCGCCGATAGCGCACCGGATTTCTATCTGTACGCCCTCCACGCTGGCGCGTGTATGCCTGTCTGTGCTGTACTATCGAAGGTAGACTTATTCACGATCCCTTGTGACTCCACCGCTCCCAGAAAATCCCCCGCCCACGATGCCAGCTACTCAGGATTGGCGCGCCGAACCTGTCCGCCAATGGCACTACGTTCAGCTTCCTCCGCGGCCATCACGAAGATCTCTGGTCCTGGCTTGCGTGCTCTTCTTTCTGACGTTTTGCACGTGTCTGGTCGCCGGAACGCAGTTTGCCATCGCCTACGCACACAATGAAGCCGCGTCCTTTAAAGAGTTTCTGCGTGCGTTCACGCTGTTCTACAAGAATCCTCTGGGTCTACTCACCGGACTCCCTTTTGCCGCCACCTTGCTTGGGATTCTGCTAGCCCATGAACTGGGCCACTTCTTCGCTTGCCGCCACCATCATCTGCGCGCCAGCTATCCTTTTTTTATTCCCTTCCCTAACCTCGTAGGCACGTTCGGCGCGTTCATCCTGATTCGCTCGCCAATGCGCACCAATCGCGCCCTGTTTGACGTAGGAGCTTCCGGACCGATCGTGGGATTTATCTTTGCTATCCCTGCGCTGCTCTACGGCGTCTTGCATGCCAAAGTAGTGCCCGGCCTAGCTAATCCCGCGCATGCAGAAATCATTTACGGTACGCCTCTGCTGCTGCGCCTACTCGATGGAGTCTTTCATCCGGGGATTTCTCCGGACGGGCTGCTCATGCCGCCGATTGGCCGGGCAGCCTGGGTGGCCTTATTTGTGACCTCACTCAATTTGCTGCCGGTGGCGCAACTCGACGGCGGCCACATTCTGCGCTCGCTGAACGCCCGCGCCCACCGGCTACTGTCTGTGCTGCTGCCACTTGGACTGCTCTTGCTGGGCAAGAGGTATTGGGAGGGATGGTATGTCTGGGGCGGGATGCTGCTCGTGATGCAGTTTTTTCGCGTCGGCACGATTTACGACCTCACGGCCCTGGACGCCAAGCGCAAGTTCATTGGGTTCCTTGCGCTGATCATTTTTGCGCTTTGTTTCATGCCCTCACCGATCTTCGCGCCAAGTTCTCCTTGACCGAGCTGAATCTCCGGTTATGATGCCTGCGGTCTGCCGCGCTGGGCGCGGCGCTCGACTCGATGCCTGAACTCGTACGCACACTTCGCCTGCGCGACCTGTTTCTTCTCTTCATCGGTTCGGTGATCGGCTCCGGCATTTTCCGGACGCCCGGCCCGATTCTGCAGCAGGTCGGCGGTTCCGTAGGAATCGCGTTGCTGGTCTGGATTGTCGGTGGCGTTCTCTCGCTTTTGGGCGCGCTGACCTATGCCGAACTTGCAGCGACCAACCCGGAGGCTGGCGGACTCTATTGCTACATCCGCGACGCCTTCGGCCGCGCACCGGCTTTTCTCTACGGCTGGTGTCTGTTTCTAGTCATCGCCAGCGGTTCCGTCGCGGCGCTGGCGCGCGCGTTCAGCGAATACTTCGCGCAAATCGTTCCTGTTTCCCAGACGCTTCAGACGGTTGTCGCAGTCATTGTGATTGCGATCATCACGTTGGTGAATGTTTGGGGCACGCGCAAAAGTTCAGACCTTCAAAACTGGACGACGCTGATTAAAGCCGGAGTCATTGTAATTTTGAGTGCCGTGCTCCTAATGCTCGGTCGCCATGCAGGCGAAGTGCTCCCGGCGATGCGTGCCACGCAGCATGGCTCGACGCTGCTGTCGAATTTTGGATTGGCAATGATTGCGGTCCTTTGGGCGTACGAAGGCTGGCAGTTCGGCACGTACAGCGCCGGCGAAGTTGTTGATCCGCAGAGGGCTTTTCCGCGCGCGTTTCTGTTTGGCGCCCTTGTTCTGATCGGGTTATATCTGCTGGCTTTGATTGCGTACCTAGTGGCACTTGGTCCCGCAGCAACCGCCACCAGTGAAACAATCGCGGCAACTTCGGTGACCGCGGTCCTCGGCTCGTGGGCCGGCAAAATCGTGGCGCTCACCATTCTCGTTTCGACGTTCAGCGCGGCAAACAGCGTGATTCTTACAGCTCCGCGAGTCTTTTACGCCATGGCGCACGACAACCTTTTCTTCAAGAAGCTCGCCGTGGTTCACGATAACTACCGCACGCCAGTGACCGCCATCGTAGCGCTGGGACTATGGTCTGCGGTGCTCGTCTGTGCCGGAGAATTGGGAACCTTCAAGAAATTGATTGAAGGAGTCATTTTCATCGGGTGGATTTTCTATGGCCTGGGCGCTGCGGCTATTTTTCCGCTTCGCCGCGCGGGCGCTGGCCGGCCGATTCCTTACCGCGTACCAGGATACCCGTGGACGCCAATTCTATTTGTTCTTGCAGCCGCCGCTATAGTCGGCAACGCCGTATACTTTGCGTTCCACGACCCAGGTCAATTCAAAAACCTTACCGCAGCCATTGTTCTGCTCCTCATCGGTCTGCCCGCATATCTCTTTTGGCGCAAGCGCGCCGCTTCTTAGCTTCTTACCTAACTCAGTTTTTAGCGCGCGGCGGGTTCAGGCCTGCCAGGCGGCAATGATTGGTCAACCGCAAATTCCGCGAACTTAAGAACCCCAGCGTTCGAGTGAAAGGGAAGGCGGCCGGTGATGGCGAGCTTGGCGATACCGTGAACCCTGGTCCAAGCGAGCAGCGCCATTTGACGCAAATCCCCGGACGGTAGCCGCCCTGCCTCCTGGCAGCTTTGGACGAAGCCCAGGAGAGCGCCGAAGGACTCTTCCCCGGCCACGGCCGAATCTCGGTGCTTGCGCTTGGACACCGGAGCGTCAAACATCACCGTGAAATGTTCGGGCCGACGCAAGGCGAACGTCACATATCCTAACCCGGCATGCTTGAGTCGATCGAGCGGGTCTGATTTCGGCGCAGCGGCTTTGATCATTGCTTGCGTCAGTTCCCGAAATCCCTGAGCGGCTACTGCCGCCATCAGATCATCCCGGTCACGAAAATGCCGGTAGGGCGCGTTATGCGATACACCCGCCCTCCGCGCCACTTCGCGAAGCGTGAAGGCAGTCGGCCCGACCTCTGCGATCAAGCGAATCGCGGCCTCTAGCAGAGCTTCCCGTAAGTTTCCGTGATGGTAAGGCTTAGCGCGACGCATCTATCTTCTCGCATTATATCCAGAGTGTGGACATCCGCAACATGAGGTTTGAACCATCTCGCCCCAGTGGACTCAAAAAAATAAGATGCAACGGTGTGGACACGAGCAACATCAGAAAAATAGCATGTTGCGCGTGCCCACATTGCGCGGCAAACCCTGCGGGGCGCACGACGTGCGGGAAGCCAACCAACAGGAAGGAGACGTGCGATGCATCAAGAAGGTCAGAGCAGGCCCGGTCAGGTCTTTACGAAGGCAAGGATAATCCTTAAGGCAGAACACTTAGCAGCGGTGACCCTGGTGGCTGCCGCTCTCTTGTGTTTCATTAGCCTGGGACATAGCTCGGGTAGGAGCGCTGGGAGTCCGGTCTCGGCCCAAGACGGTCAGGCTACCAGTGTCAGCCGCGCAGCAATCGAGAAATTCTGGACCGTTTATCACGGCAACGACTACGCAGCGATCCCCGACGTGCAAAAGGAGCTGGAAACGGCGATCCAGTCCGATCCCAACAATGCAACACTGTACGCACTGCTCGGCGCGACGCATTTTTGGCAAGTCGGTGAGGCGTCGCGGGACCCGAATGCGCTGGCGGACCGGAATATCCTTGCACAGGACATGCCGACCGCAGCCGCCCTGTTTCAAAAAGCTCTTGACCTCGACTACTACACGCAGCATCCGATCGGATATATCAACGACGACCACTTGCCCGGATATCTGGGAATTACGACGGTTCACACGGGACAAGAATTTGGAGATGCGGCGCTGATTGCGCAGGGTGACGGAATACTGGACTTTGCTGCGTATCAATTTCCGGAATTCAACAACTTCAACCGCTGGGCCGCCCACCTTGATGATGCGAAGGACACCGCCACCTACAAGAAGGCGCTCGACTCGTTGTGGCAAGGGCTCGACGCCTGCGCCGGAGCGAAAGTCGACCGTTCCAACCCGGACTTGAAGACATATCTGAGCCTTGCGACATCGGTGGGGCGGAAGAAAGCATGCTGGTGGGAAGGCGATATTGCTCCTTACAGCTTCGAAGGCTACATGCTGAATCTTGGCAATGGCCTTGTTAAGGCCGGCCAAGTGGACGCCGCCAGGGTCATGTATGCGAACGCGAAGTATGCGAGCAACTACGCAACCTGGCCTTATCGCGATGCCCTGGAATCGATAGCAGCTTCGGACCTAAACGCTCGCGCGGCGCTGTATGCCCCCGGCGCGAACCTCAAGAATGCTCCGTCATTGAATGTCCCCAATCGCAGTTGCGTGTATTGCCACGCGACGGTCCCGGAACCCAGGTCACATTAGCAGGCTCGACGGGAAGCTCAGCGCCCCGCTCCCCTAGAACTTGTCTCGTAAATGGGAGTAGGTGGAAGAAAAGCATTTCTTCAAGGGCTAAAGCCCTTTCCTTTTCCGTCGTTTCTCGGCACGGCTAAAGCCGTGCCCTGACGCAAGCGATTTATGAGAAAGCTTCTAGTTGCCATGAAGTGGTGCATTTCAAACTCTTGGAGAAGGAGAACTTGATGAAAGTGAAGTTTTTAGTCTCAAGCCTTACGGTTTTGTTGTTTCCCATTCTTTCTTTGGCCCAAAATCCAGCCGGCCCGCCACAAGCCCTCGGCGGTAATAGCCAATCGTTCAACGTCGAGAGCAAGTTTCGCTACTACCTCGACGAAACGTATCTGAATCCAGGCGCCTTCACCGCTCCGGCCTTCCGAGCAGGCATTCGAATGGCGAACCCACCGGGCACAGGAGCGACCGCTTACCCGGCGGACTGGAGACAGGGTTCGGAGGCATTCGGAAGAAACTACGGTGACGCCTTCGCCCAGCGCATGAGCTTTCAGACGGCGCGATTTGCAACTGGCGTAGTCACTCACGAAGATCCCCGCTACATCCCTTCTGCAAGTCACAACGTGCTTGCGAGAAGTCTTCACGCGCTGGCCTTCACCTTTGTGGATCGTTCCGATTCTGGGCACGCGATGCCCGCGATCTCGAACTTCGTCGGAGCGACCGCCGCAGGGTTCGTCGGGAACGCCTATCTTCCTTCCGGGTTCAACAACGCTACTCACGCGGGTCAGCGGGCGACGCTACAGTTTGGGTTCACCGCAGCAGGAAATCTCTTCAGGGAGTTTGCGCCTCAAATGCCGAAACCGGTACGCACGGTGCTGATGCTAATCGCAAGGTGAGTGCGGCTCGGAAGAGATGAATCGAGAACAACCGGGACTTTTTCCAGGAAAGTACGACGCCAAAAGATGATGGCCCTTCGAGGCTCAGGTAAATAAAAGGCAAATTCGGCCGAACCGAATTACTTTTGCGCTTGGATTCGGCTCAGGAGTTTCAGCGCTACCGCGCGCACTTCTAGTACGCGCTTGCTGGCAGGGCCATTGGGGTCCAACTTCAAATACGAATCCAAGCCTTGGATCTGCTCGAGATAATTCTGCCTGCGGGCGAAGGAATCGGCCAGAACAAGGTAGGCGTTTGCCTGATTGGGATTACGGAGCAGCGCTTCGCGGGCGCTCTTTTCGGCTTCGTCGGGCCGGTTCAGCCGCAGGAGCGTCATGCCCAGCATGACGTAGCCGTCCGGAGCATTCGGGTCGACCTCCAATCCCCTACGCAGAATGGGCTCCGCTTCCACTGCTTTCCCCTCGAGATAGAGCACGTAGCCCATCCCGAGGACGGCCCTGGCGTAACGCCCAGCACTCATCTCGACAGACTTTTGAAAGGCCTGCATGGCCTTTTCAAGTTGACCCAAATTTGTCTCCACTACACCCTGGTGGTACACAGCTTCGTAATAGCCGGGGAACGACTCGGCGGCCTTCGTAAAATGATTCAGGCTCCCGGGTAGATCGCTTTTCCCAAGGCACTCTAGTCCCTTTCTGAATTCGTTTTGGGCTTTAGAGGGAATTCTCAGCTCCCGAACAGAAACCATGGCCGCATTTGCCTGGTTTTGTGGCGATACCGTGGCAATGAGGTGAAGGTCGAGGTTCAAGGAGTCGCCATCGAGCTGAGCAGTGCTTCGGAACGGCTCATACCCCGCTTCCTCGATGCTGATTTCGTACTGGCTGGGAGGAAGTCCCCGGACCTCAAAGTGGCCGTCCGCGTCTGTTAAAACGCTGCGAGTGACGCCGGCTTCGTGGGACCTCAAAGTCACGGCAATTTGGCCCGGGACTCTGTTGCCACCCTGAGAAGACACTTTGCCGGCAATCGAGCCGTCAGCCTTGGGCCGTAGCGCATTTTGTGCCTGTGCGGTGCTTCCCCAAACAAATAGCGCAACGGCGAGCAGCAAGATCGAACTCTTATTTGATTGAGAGGCCTGATGAAAACTTAACCTAGTGCAACGCACCGCTTCGGGCAGTCTGTACCGCATGTCGACCTGTGGCGCACTTTTGAGGTATCCCTCGGGGGAGTTGGCAGTTGAGGGAGTCAAATCGTAGCGGCCCAGGAAGCACTTCTCTCACTCAGTTTCGAGGTTTGAGTTGGCTTCCCCGGGGCGCTGTGCACCGTTTCTCCCGGAGTTCAACCGTCGCGTGCGCGGACCTGTGGGGAAAACGAGCATCGGCGGTGCCAAAATCCGAGAAAAGCTTGCCGCCCGCGTGGAATGTGCGCAAATGTTTACCGCAGCCAAAGGGCTGAATGGCTTATCGCTGCCAACTTCCTTTCTATCAACGTCGTGGGATTCACGGTCTTGCTTTGGTTTGGAGACTCGGTACCCAATTGAGTCACGAACAGCCATCGATTCGCGCACCGCAATCGAAAATCCGTCTCATGCGGCAATGCACGGCAGTAATTCGGCTCACTTTGAGACGAAGCTGCCGCTAATGACTTGCGGTCTCGCGCAGCGTCTCGCTGTGAACTGAGGAGGAATCGGCAAGGAATCGCGCGACTGTTGGGCCTACTGAGATACATGAAAGGCTAATATGACCGCACGGCGAGTCAAGTTTCACCAGAGGAGCGCCGGCAGAGACTGCGAGTTTCATGGCTGGCTCCGGGTTCACCATGTGATCTTCGGGGGAGACTATCACGAGGAGCCTTGCGTGTATTTTGGCCGCCACTTGCTCCAGCGTCACGCCAAGTTCGGCAGGGATGTCGAACACAATAATCGCTTGCCGCTGACGAATCCAGTCGCACGCATTCCCGCCATTTCCCTTCGCACCTTTTCGTATCCCGCCGAGCAGCTCCTCGAAGCCGCTGGGACTGGTCTGCGCCACCCGGTATGACGGGGATGTGAGGTTCATCGAGTGAATCTCTTGCGCGAGAGCCAGGCCGCTGTCCATTGGTCCTGCCGGATGGCCGTGATTCCAGGCTGGGTCAAGTTCGATGGCATCGATCTCAGACGTCCAAAGAAATTTGTCATAGGAAGTAGACTGAAGCGACCCCGCCATTGGAACGACTAGGTCCATGAAGTCGGGATAGGCTACGGCCCATTCAAACGCCTGCATGCCGCCCATGGAAATGCCGACGACCGCTCGAAGATGTGTGAGGTGCAAGACTTCAGTGGCAAGCCGGTATTGAGACTCCACCATGTCTCGCATCGTAAACTGGGGAAATTTCAAGAGCGGGTGCAGTCGGCTGTTCGAAGGCGAGCTCGAAATGCCGTCGCCGATGGCATCTACAAGGATTACAAAATAACGGCCGCTGTCGACGACCTTTCCCAGTCCGACGAATTGCAGCAAGTCTTCCGACTTGCCGCCCAACCACGTCGGCCAAAGAATAGCGTTCGATTTTTCCGCATTGAGCTTTCCGAGCGTGCGATAGCCGAGACGGAATTCGTGGATGACGCTGCCGTTGTGAAGCCGGAAGTCGCCAAACTCGGCAAATTGTTGCGTTCCTTCTTGCTGCATAGACTGCCCGGCCGAGTCAGTCAAGAATGGCAAGGAGAAGGCGAACAATAGTACTGGCGCGAAGCAAGATGTGATTTTCATGTTGGGCATTCTACTCCGCAAGAAACACGTCATAGGTGAGGACATAGACCTCACAACAAACTCAGTGGATCCACGTCGACCAGGACGGCGGTTTGGGGGATTTCCTTCGAATCGCAATACACAAGGGCGCCGCTCAGCAGCTTAGTGAGCACGGAGCGCCTCGGTGACTTCAGCAGAAATTGGAAACGGTGCTCCTTTTTCAGGCGTGCTAGCGGTGCTGAGGCGGGTCCAAGAATGCGCACTTTCTCTCCGTCGTGGGGCGAAAAGTATTGCGAGAGTTGACGTGACCAGACGATGACCTTATCAAGCTCGGTGTGCCGGACAATCACGTTGGCCAGCGATGTGAAAGGGGGATAGGCCATCATGCGGCGGAAATGCAATTCCCGCCCGAAGAAGGAAATGTAATCCTGCTTGACCGCGTCCTGGATTGCGTAATGCTCCGGATAAAACGTCTGAATGAGCACGCGGCCGGCCAGTTCGCCTCGGCCGGCGCGACCGGCGACTTGAGTCAGCAATTGGAACGTGCGTTCCGCGGCGCGAAAATCCGGCAGGCTCAAAGAAGAATCTGCGCTAATGACGCCGACAAGAGTGACGCGCTGGAAATCGTGCCCCTTCGCCAGCATTTGCGTGCCCACTAGAATATCCAGCGCGCCACCGGCAAACGCCCCCAACGTTTCCTGATACTGGCGCTTGGTGCGCGCTGTGTCGCGGTCGAGCCGCGCGATGCGCGCGCCGGGAAACTCCTTGTGCAGCCGCTCTTCGAGGTGCTCGGAACCTTCGCCAAAAAAGTAGACGTATTGCGATTGGCACTTCGGGCAAAGCTTGGGAATGGATTGCATCGAGCCGCAGTAATGGCATTCGAGGCGGTTGCGTTGCTTGTGATGCGTCATGGAGATGCTGCAGTTGACGCATTGGACCGAGGCGCCACAACTCCGGCACAACACGGACCAGGAATAGCCGCGCCGGTTGATCAACACCAGAGCTTGTGTCCCATTCGCGAGGCATTCTTGAATGCCGGCGTGCAGACTAGCGGAAATGGGACTCGTTTGATGCGTCTGCTGAAAATTCTCGCGCAGATCAACAATTTCCACGCTGGCGAGCGGGCGGTCTGCCACTCGCGATGGCAGCGTCAGCAGTTCATATTTTCCCTCGCGCGCGTGGTGATAGCTCTCCATCGATGGCGTTGCGGAACCGAGCAACGCGAGGGCGTTCTCCATCTTCGCGCGCACGATGGCAACATCACGGCCGTGATAGCGCGGCGTTTCTTCCTGCTTGTAGCTGCTTTCCTGCTCTTCATCGACGATGATCAGCCCGACGTTCTCGAGCGGCGCAAAAATCGCGGAACGCGTTCCCACCACAACGCGCGCTTCGCCTTTTCGAACCCGCCACCATTCGCGCGAGCGCTCGACGTCGCTCAGTGCAGAGTGCAGCACCGCTACGCCCTCGAAACGCGCGCCAAACCACGAACGGCACTGCCTTCCCACCCACAAGGTCAAGGCAATCTCCGGCACCAGGACGATGGCAGTCCTTCCTCGCGCGAGCATCTCCTGCACGGCGCGCAGATACACTTCCGTTTTGCCGCTGCCCGTCACGCCGTGAAGCAACTGCACGCCGAATTCGCCTAATTCGAATCGTGCTCGGATTTGCTTCAAAACAGCTTCCTGTTCGGTATTTAGTTCATGCGCAGGCGGAGTGAATCCAACATCGAAAGGATCCTCGGCGGGGTCGAGGGGCTCTTCCCAGCTTTCAAGCAGGCCATCTCGCAACATGCGTTCAATTACAGAACGCGAGACTTTCGCAAGACTTAAGAGTCGCTGAAGGGGAAGCGGGCCGAGCTCCATCTGGAGCAGCAGCCGCACATGCTCTTCTTTTTTCGAGAGGGGCTTTGCAACATTGCCACTGGAAGGCGCACTCTTCCAAGCGATGACACGCTGTGTCTTTCGCTTCTTGTCCCGCACCGTTTCGCGGATTTCGAGGAAGCCAAGCCGCTGCAGTTTTTGAACAACTGGCAGCGACAGCCCGAGTTTCGCCGCATGCGTCAACGGCATCATTCCCTTTTTCCCTTTGAGCTTTGCCAGAAACTCGATTTCGGATTGCGCCAAATCTGAGGAGAGCTCGTAGCCGCCCGAGCTATCCGCAATCTGGCGGCCCAATTCGGTCAACACAATCTGCCGCTGCGATTTCAGCTCGGTGAGCGGAGGCAGCATGGCGCGGAATACTTCGCCGATGGGTGCGAGGTAATAGTTTGCAATCCATTGGGCAAGCTCCATCAGCTTTGGAGTGAGCGCAGGCTCAAAATCCAGCACGCGCGTGATCTCGCGAACCTTCGGCCCTTCGGGTGCGTTCTCGACGCATTCAACAACCACTCCGAGGAGTGACTTCTTGCGAAACGGCACGAGGACGCGGGCACCAGGCTGCACCGCCACACGCAACGGCTCCGGCACAGCGTAGGTGAATGTGTTTCGCAGCGGCACAGGCAGCGCGACATTGCAAAAAGCAGAACTCATCTCGCGTGTAGTGTATCAGCAGGTCGAAAAGCGGAAGAAAGACCGGCCTGTGGAAAGCTTCGAAGGAAAATCTAGCGGGTGATTAAGTAGATGCCCGCAAAGATCGCGATAATGCCGATCCATTGCCAGCGCGAGATTTTCTCCGGTAAGAAGATCGCAGCCAGCATGACCGTTACAGCACCATACAGCGAGGCGAGAACGCTCACCACGGATACCTGCTCGAGCTGCATTCCGCGATTGTTCAGAACGAACGCCCCGGTATCAAACAGGCCCATGCCGATAAGCCAAACCGGGACCGGCCCGGCGGTGCGGGGCAAGGCGATGGGCTGCTTCAGCGAGAGAATGACGATTGCAGTCACGACCGAGGATGTTAGCCGGATCATCCAAACTGTCGCGGCGTAACCGACATGAGGAACCACTTGCGTGCCGAGAAGCCAAAAAAGCACTCCAAAGCCTACCGCCGAAGTGAGCGCCCAGCGAATTCCGTTTCCTTTCTTCGTTTCGGATGATGTCGCGAACGAACCGCCGCCATTTTCGGTCGGAGCTTTCTCTCCGCCAGCCACGAGAACGACGCCAGCGAGAACAAATGCAATTGCCAGAATGCGCCTTCCGGTCAAGTGCTCACCGCTGAGCAAAGCGAGAACTACTGTAAGGGCGGGATAGCTGGCGGACAAAGGCGCAACGACGGCCATCTTGCCAACCTCAAACGAGCGGTAGAGAGAAAGAGTGGAGATCCCGTTGGCCACGCCGGCCAGAGCGCCCCAAGCCCACGGTTGCCATCCCGAGCCGTCCATAAGGTGGCCCCATCCGCCAACCCGAGGCAGGAAAATCGTGAGCAGAAGGAATCCGGAAAACTGCATGTACAGGGTTGTCCGGAGAGCGCCGATGCGGTGCGCAGCAAAGCGCGCAACAAAATCAGAGGATCCCCAGAGGAAAGCCGTGAGCAGCCCGAACAAGATTCCCATGGCGGGCTAGGAGGACTTGCCTTTCTTTCCTTGCAGGCCGAGGACTGCCATCACTTTCTGAAGATCCTTCCAGACTTCGCCTTTTGCGTTGGGATTGCGCAGGAGATAAGCGGGGTGATAGGTAGCCATGAGCTTGCTCTGCCGATATTCCAGCCACTCGCCTCGGAAGTGAGAAATTCCGCGATTCGTTTGCAAAAGCATTTTTGCGGCGACCGCGCCGAGGCATACGATTACTTTTGGCGAGATGACTTCGAGCTGGCGGACCAGGAAAGGCGAGCAGGTACTGATTTCGTCCTCTTCGGGCGTGCGATTTTCCGGCGGGCGGCACTTCACCACGTTGCAAATGTAAACGTCTTTGCGCTGCAAACCCATGGCTTCGATCATTTGCGTGAGAAGTTTTCCGGCGCGGCCAACAAACGGCAGCCCTTGCGCGTCTTCGTCGGCGCCCGGACCTTCTCCGACAAAAACCAGCTCTGCTTTTGGATTTCCATCGCCGAAGACGATGGCGTGGCGGTGCTTGTGAAGCTTGCAGCGCGTGCACTCGCCTAAATCCTCCCGAATGCGCAGAAGCGTGTCGTCCGTAATTTTGTCGGCCGCGTCGAAAAGAGAAGGCCCCGGGGCGGCCGGCAAAGGCAACGGAACAATCTTGGGCGCCCTGCTGGGAGCAACTTTCTGGAACACGGGTCTAGAAGGGGCTTTCGGCAACGGAGGCTCCTCACGAGCAAGTTTACTGGAACGGTCCATTTCTCCCTGCGGACGCAGCGGCCGCTGATTTTGCAAAGTTTCTGATGGGTTTCGGTCGCGGTAAAACAATTGAATGCCGAGGTCTTGGTAGAAGCTCAGTCTTTCCGTTAGCTTTTTTTGAACATTCTCTGGAATTTGCCCGGCCATGGAGGAATCAAAGACTTGAGTGCCGGCCCGCCGGGCTGTGGAGGACGTGGCGCAAACGGATCACTTCGTCCAGGATGCGCTGCGCAACTTCAGCTTTGGGCATTTTGGGAAGAGCGAGATCGCGCCCATCGCGCGAGAAAAGTGTAACGACATTGGTGTCGCGGTCGAAGCCTGCGCCTTCTGCGGTAACATCGTTGGCCACGATCAGATCGGCATTCTTGGAGGTGAGTTTTTTCCGCGCGTTCTCCGCGACGTGATCGGTTTCCGCCGCGAATCCTACAACGATTCTCCGCACTTTCTTCTTCGCCACTTCCGCAAGAATATCCGTCGTAGGCTCCAGCGCAACCGACAGCGGCGCGCCGCCTTTCTTCATTTTTTCAGCGTGCCGCTCCACTGGCCGGTAATCCGCCACAGCTGCGGCAAGGATCGCAATTGTTGCTTCGTCGAACCGCTCGACAATAGCTCGATGCATTTCCTCCGCAGAGCGTACGTCAACGCGCTCGACACCCGCCGGGGTTTCCAAGTTTACGGGCCCGCTGACCAAAATGACTTTCGCGCCGCGCCGCGCCCCTGCTTCTGCAACCGCGAAGCCCATCTTGCCTGACGAACGGTTGGTGATGTAGCGGACCGGATCGAGGTCTTCGCAAGTGGGCCCGGCGGAAACCAGAATCGTTTCGCCCTCCAGATCCCGTTGCGCTTTGAAGACTTCGCGGACGGCCGCAAGAATGTCGTCGTGGCCGGCGAGCCGCCCTGCTCCCGTCATTCCACAAGCGAGATAGCCCTCTGCCGGGTCCACGATTTTGACGGCACGCGAGCGCAGCATCTCCACATTTTCCTGAGTAGCAGCGTGATCCCACATATTCACGTTCATGGCCGGAGCAACTACAACCGGAGCGGTGCACGCCAGGTATAGCGTCGAAAGGAAATCGTCGGCTATGCCTCGCGCAAATTTGGCGATGATATCCGCAGTCGCGGGAGCAACCAGCAGAAGATCCGTACGCTGCGCGACGGCAATGTGCTCGATAGCACTTTCGAGGTTGGCCTCTCCGCCGGAAGAATCCCCAAACAAATCGGTGATCACTTTCTGGCCGGTTAATGCGGCAAAGGTAAGTGGTGTGACGAACTCCCGCGCGCTTCGCGTCATTACGACCTGAACGCTGTGGCCCTCCTGTTGTAGGCGGCGCACAAGTTCAGCGGCCTTATACGCCGCAACGCCTCCCGTCACTCCCAAAGTGATGCGCATTTCTGCCTTCTGCGGAATGCTATTTCTTCCGCTTGCTCTCGTCCTTATCTTCGTCGCCTTCGGCCCGCTCGGGAACATCAAATTCGAGAAGACCGTGCTCCAGTTCGTCGCAAGCGATTCGCGTGGCTTTCTGTGTCCTCAAGTTATCAAGCAGCGGGGGCGCGCCGGCCATAATCTGCCGCGCGCGTCTGGCCGCGAGCACAACGTACGCAAACTGGCTCTCCGGAGCTTTCGTCTGCATAGTCATTTCAGTTCTTCCCTCCAAACGATGCCAGAAGTTCGTCCACTTGACTGCGGCGCCGCACGCTGCCGCAGCGCGAGGCGGTGACAATAGCCTGCGCCTCGCGTCCTGCTTGTTCCATGTCGTCGTTCAGCACGCAAAAATCATAATACTTGCCGAACGCGGCGATCTCATCGCGCGCCTTGGCAAGGCGCCGGGCAATTTCCTCATCGGAATCTTGACCGCGGCCTCGCAGGCGCCGCTCCAATTCTGCCCGCGAAGGCGGCAAGATGAAAATTGCTACCGACTCGGGTAGCTTCTCTTTCACTTGTGCCGCGCCCTGGACATCGATCTCCAACACCAGATCCAGTCCCCTCTTGCGCGATTCCTCCAGCCACTTCTTAGGTGTGCCGTAGGAATGTTTTCCGAAGACCTTGGCATATTCGAGAAATTCGCCGCGCGCTACCATAGCGTCGAATTCTGCTTCTGAAACAAAATCATAGCATTTCCCGCTGGACTCAGTCGCACGACGCGGCCTGGTAGTACAGGAAATCGAGGGCATCGTGCCCGGCAGCTCCAGTATTCTCTGCACCAGCGTCGATTTGCCTGAGCCCGACGGCCCCGAGACGATGATCACCAGCGGCGCGATCCCGGCGCTCATTCGATGTTTTGTACCTGCTCCCGCAGTTTTTCAATTTCCGCTTTAATTTCCAGAGCGAGTCCCGTGATGGCAAGCGCTTCGCTTTCCACTCCCGGTGTTTTGGAGAGCATGGTGTTGGCCTCGCAATGCATTTCCTGGAGGAGAAAGTCGAGCTTCTTGCCCAATTCACCTGCACCGTCCAGCAGCTTCGTGAATTGCTGCACGTGGCTACGCAGCCGGTCCAATTCTTCACTGATATCGCTACGTTCTGCAAGCAGGGCGGCTTCCTGGGCCAACCGACCCTGGTCGATCGCCGTTCCACCCAGCAATTCCTTGAGGCGCGTCTCCAGGCGCCGCGCAAAGGCGGGACGTAGCGAAGCCGCGAGGCCGCGCACTTGTTCGACCTGGCTTGCGATTCGCTTTAGGCGCTCTCGCAACTCCGCAACGAGATGCTTGCCTTCGGCGCGCCGCATCTCATCCAGCTTGCCCAGCGCTTCGCGCAAACACGCCTCGAGCGCCAGCCCAAGCCTTTCCTGATCTTCCACCGCTTCCGGCACCGTGCCATTGAGCCCCGCAATCACACCGGGCAGGCGAAGGAGCGAAACCACGTCGACGTTTGCGGCTGCCGGCGTACCCAGCATCAGGGCTTCCGCGGCGCGCAAGTATGCTTGCGCAAGATCCTTGTTGACCTGAACGGGAGCGGCCGTCCCGGGTTCGGCATTTACATAAATCTCCAAATGCCCGCGATGAATGCGCTCGCGGACGATCTGCCGCAATCGCAGGTCGTAAAGGTCAAAGCCCTCCGGCAAACGCAACTTCAGGTCGAGGAAGCGATGGTTCACGCTTTTCACTGTGACGCGCACGGCCCAGCCCTGTTGCTCGTGGCGCGCCTGCGCGTAACCGGTCATCGACAAACACTCGGGATGCTTAGTAGCAGTTGTAGGTTTTTCGCTCATGAGGGATCGTGCGGGAACTCCAGATTGGCTTGTGAAGTTTGCGTAGCGGCAACCATGTCGTCATCGGCGAACTGCAGATCGTGCAGCCGCGCATACGTGCCACCCCGCGCAAGCAATTCCGAATGCGTACCGCTTTCGCGGATCTGGCCATCCTCCAAGACCAGGATTTTATCAGCGCGCCGGATCGTTGCCAGGCGGTGAGCAATCACGAAGGTTGTGCGGCCTACCATCAAGTTCGCCAGCGCTTTCTGCACATAAAGTTCGGATTCCGCATCAAGCTCGGAAGTAGCTTCATCAAGAATCAGAATGGGAGAATCCTTCAAAATGGCGCGCGCAATCGCGATGCGCTGGCGTTGCCCGCCGCTGAGCCGCGTCCCCCGCTCGCCAATCAGAGTATTGTATCCTTCCGGCAACTCGCGAATGAAATCGTCTGCGAGCGCCGCCTGCGCGGCAGCAAAAACTTTCTCTTTCGGGATCTTCGTTAACCCGTAGCAGATGTTGTTCCACACGGTGTCGTAAAAAAGAATGTTCTCCTGCGTAACCATGGCGATCTGTTCGCGCAAAGACTTTATCGTGACTTCGCGAATGTCCACTCCATCAATCCGGATCGCACCGGAGCTCACCTCGTAAAACCTCGGAAGCAGATTGACGAGGGTGGTTTTGCCAGCCCCGCTCGAACCCACCAGAGCAATCACCTCGCCCTTTGCAGCGTGCAAATCGATTCCGCGCAAAATTGGCGCGGAGTCATAAGAGAAGCCCACGTTGTCCAACTCAATTTCCCGTGAGAACGGTGGAAGCGTGAAAGAGCCGGCATCCAGCTCTTCCTCAGCAAAATCAAGATAGGCAAACACCTGAGCAGCCGCTCCCTGCGCTTGTTGGAACTGTTGGTAGACGGCGCCAGTGCGCTTAATGGGCTCGTAGGCCTTGAAAAGCGTGTACACAAAGGTGATAAACAGAGGGACGGTCATGAGATTGAGCCGGATTTGGTCTCGCGCGTACAGCAGCAGCAGAGCGATCACCACCGGCTGGAGCATGTCCATCAATGGAGAGGTGATGACTTGCGCGCGGACCCAGCGCATCGTCTCGCGCAATAACCGCCGGGAAGCCGCGCGAAACTTGGAAATTTCAAATTCCTCCATACCGAAGGCTTTGACAATCCGGTTGCCGCTGACGGTTTCCTGCAAAATCTGAGTCAGTTCGCCCAATCGAGTCTGGCTGTTCTCTACAGATCTCCGAATGCGGCGACCTAACTTGCCCACGGGCCAAACGATCATGGGGAGAAAGATGGCGCAGGCAAAGGTCATTCTCCAATCGATCTTCAGAAGAATCGCGAGGTACACAGGAAAAAGGAAAAGCTGGCGAAACAATTCAGCGAGATACTCCGAAATGGCGAGTCGCGTGCGCTCCACGTCGTTGATCACTGCGGAATAAATGCGCCCCGCAGACTGGCGCTGAAAGAACCCGACGGGCTGCCGGATGATTTTCTGGTAGACCGCGTTTCGCAAGTCCGTGATCGCCCGGTGTCCGATATATTGGATCAGGAAAACGCCGCCGAATTCACTGAGAGACTTGATCGCAAAAAGGATGAGCAACGAAAGCGCGACAATCGTCCACACATTGTGAATGCTGTGCGGAAAAAGATGATTCACGTAGATTGGCCGCCCAAGAAGAGGAACATCCAGTAATACGTTGGAATCCGTGCTGGCGGGGTTGAGGACGCGGCCGAAAATCGGCGCGATCAGCAGAATGACCGCTCCCTCACCAACGGCCATGATAGCCAGCAGAAACACTCCTGCCACCATGGTGATCCAATACGGCTGGACGTAACCCAGCAGCCTCTTCAGTTGCGGTGATAACAACGAGGTCAAGCGGCAGACTCCAGAATTTCCTCCAGTAACGCTATTCGCGGCGTTGCGGCATGTCAAGTTTCCCAGGCTCAAGCATTCCGAAAGGAACACGCCAAAGTCACTTCTCAATGTCGCGGTGCACGGCCTTCGCAGGAAAATTGCGCTTTTCAAGCGCCTTTTTTACTTCTTCAGCAAGCATGACGGAGCGATGCTTACCGCCGGTGCAGCCCAACGCGATGGTCAGATAGCTTTTCCCCTCGCGGATATAATGCGGAATCAAATAAATCAGCAGGCTTTCAATCCGGCGCAAAAACTCGCCGGTTTGTGGAAACGAGCGGATATACTGCCGGACTTTCGGGTCTTGTCCGGTGTAGGGGCGCAGCCGCGGAACAAAATGCGGGTTGGGCAGGAAGCGTACATCAAAAACTAGGTCCGCATCCGAAGGCACGCCATAACGATAACCAAAACTCACGATGGAAAGCAGTAGTGGACGTTTGTCTGGATTCTTAAACCGGTTCGTCACAAAATGCCGCAGCTCGTGAACGTTAAACTGCGTGGTGTCTATAACCACGTCCGCCAACTTGCGGATGGGTTCCATCAGCGCCCGTTCATGGCTCAGACTCTCGCGCACGGAATAGTTTTTTCCAAGGGGATGCGGGCGTCGCGTCTCGCTGTAGCGTCGCAGCAACGCATCTTCGTTCGCCTCGATAAAAACCAGGGTAATCGGATGATCTTTCTTGAGGTGTCTGAGCAGGGGCGGCAATTTCTCGAGCTGTAAGCCTTCGCGCGCGTCTACCAGCAGGGCAGCGCGCGCAAAATCACCTTCTCCAGCGGCATGAAGCTCGGCAAAGATGGGAATGAGGTCAACGGGAAGGTTGTCTACGCAATAAAAGCCCATGTCCTCGAAGGCCCGCAAGACTGTGCTCTTGCCGGAACCGGAGAGCCCGGTGAGGATGACCAGTTGGCGGGAGTCCGGTCGCGCGCGCGGCTTCACAGGTACGCGGCTCAGCTCTTTACACGGCGCTGGTGAGTGCTGGGGATGCGCATGTCTTCGCGGTATTTCGCCACGGTGCGCCGCGTCACGTGAATTCCACCATCGTCCAGTTTTTTGGCGATCTGCTCGTCGGTGAGCGGCTTCGTAGCATCCTCTTCGTCGATCATCTTTTTGACCAGGCGTTTTAGCGTGAGCAGCGACATACCGCTGCCCTCCGGGCCGTTCACCGATTCGCTAAAGAACGAACGCAACTCCAGAACGCCTTGGGAAGTGTGAGCGTATTTGCTCGCTACGGCGCGGCTTACCGTGGACGGATGCACGCCAACCTCTTCCGCAACTTCTTTGATCATCATCGGCTTGAGCGCATCAGGGCCGTGATCGAGGAACTCTCCTTGGCGCGCGATGATGGATTGGCACACGCGCAGAATCGTGTGCTTCCGCTGCTCGATATTTTTCATCAACTGCACTGCCGCGGTAAAGCGTTCCTTGACGTAATTCCGCACATCGCGATCAGCAGCGTCTTTCACCAACAGGCGGCGGTACGTAGGACTCAAGCGCAATTGCGGCATGTCGTCTTCGTTCAAATACGCCTGCCACTGCCCGTCGACTTTGCGAAAGTAAACATCCGGCTCGACCAGCCGCGGCTCCGTTTTGTTGTAGCGCAGCCCCGGGCGCGGATCGAGCTTCTTGATCACCTCGAGCGCGCGTTTCACGACCTCTAGCGGGCGGTTCAATGCGCGAGCAATTTCCTTCAGTTGGTTGGATTGGACTTGCTTGAGATGTTCCGAAACAATCTGTTGCGCAAGCGTGTTCTGGGGATCGAACGCTTTCAGTTGCAGCAAGAGGCATTCACGCAGATCACGTGCCCCGACGCCGATCGGATCGAAATCCTGCACCACTGCAACTGCGTCGTCCAAGTCGTCCGCAGAATATTTTCCATTCTCGGTCAGTTCTTCCGACGAAGCGGTGAGGTACCCGTTCTCATCCAGGTTGCCAATGATGTTCTCTGCCACCTGGCGCACCGCGTCGGAGCAGATCGTCACGCTCAGCTGCCATTGAAGGTGCTCCGTTAATCCCGTCGGCGACGAGAGGAATTTCTCAAACGATGGTCTCTCAGAGACTTCGCGTTCTTGTGACTGCCCCCCGTCGCCGCCAGTATCAAGGTACTGGTTGAAAAATGTGCCGACATCAAACTCGTCAAAAGGGTTGGGCTCCGGCTTCTCCGGGACCTTTTCCGTTTCTTCCTTCAGAAAAGTTTCGTCGCTGTAATTGTCGGCTTGCGTTGGTTCTTCGCTCTGCTCTTCGAGGACTGGGTTGGCGATCATCTCCTGGTTGATCATTTCTTTCAGTTCGAGGCGGTTGAGCGCGAGCACGCTGACCATCTGCACGAGGCCGGGCGTTAGAATCTGCTTCTGCGCCACCTTGAGGTTAAGTTTGAGTCCCTGCCAAGCCATCGATGGTCTCGTTTTCTCTTTCTGTCCTCGAATCAGTTGAGCCGGAAATGATCGCCCAAATACACGCGCCGCACTTCCGGATCGGCGCTCAATTCCTCGGGTCTGCCCTTTCGGAATATTCTCCCATTTTTCAGGATGTAAGCGTGATCCGTCACGCTCAGGGTTTCGCGGACGTTATGATCGGTGATCAGCACCCCAATGCCGGACTTCGCCAGTTCGCGAATAATTTCCTGGAGATCCTTCACCGTTAAAGGGTCAATTCCCGAAAAAGGTTCGTCGAGCAAAATAAAAGAAGGTTGCAGGGTGAGCGAACGGGCGATTTCCAAACGCCGGCGCTCGCCGCCCGAGAGCGTGTACGCCTTGCTCGTCCTGACTGTTTCCAGCCCCATCTGCACCAGCAGTTCCTCGAGCCGGTCGCGCTGCTGTTGAGGGGTGAGAGGGAGGGTCTCCAGCACCGCGAGCAGGTTCTCTTCGCTGGTAAGTTGTCGAAATACCGAGGGTTCTTGTGGCAGGTAGCTGATTCCACTGCGGGCCCGGAGGTACATGGGCAGGTCTGTGATTTCGTCGCCGTTCAGCAGCACGCGCCCGGAGTCTGGCCGGGCGAGACCGACGAGAATATAAAACGTTGTCGTCTTTCCTGCGCCGTTCGGGCCAAGCAGCCCGACGACTTCACCCTGACCAATCTCCAGTTCGACGTCGTCAACGACCTTGCGGCCACGATAAGACTTGCTCAACTCGAGGGCCTGGAGCTTCAGCATACCGCAGTCATTTCTCGACCCGGTGCTTCGTCAACGTCCGCGAACCATTTTCTGAATCCACGATGATCGTATCATCCGCCAAAAAGAAGGTCAATTGACGGCCGGTTGTGGTTCCTTCGCTAGCGTCAAAAATCGTCGGCTGTCCGCCGCTCATAACGAATTTTCCGTCCGCAGCAGAGTACTCGCCACGCTCCGCGCTGGCTCTCCTGCTCCCCTGCACCACCACGACACCACCTCTGCCCACCGCGCGGCTGATTTGTTGGGCCCCGGCGGAAACATTCGACGACCTAGCGGGCTTCTGTTGCACCCCAGCCAACTGGCCGTTCCGTGTGAAATACAAGTCCGCGAACGGCGCGCGCATTTCCTGTTCGGCCGACTTTGCCACCACGTTTTTCTCCAAGTGCGCGGTGGAATCGAGGTCGCGGTAATTCAGTGTTCCTGCGGTGACGTGCCAAAGTTTCGCCTTCGCAGGCGCCGGCTGTTGCGACGTCAGCGGCTGCGCCGGAGTTTGGCCCGGGGCTTGGGGGAAAACTGCGTGGACATTTCCTGCAGCGTTCAGAATTTTTGTCTCGCGCAACAGCTCGATGGAATCCGCCTCCAGCACCGAATCTCCTTGCCACAGCCGCGCGTGTCCAGTGTATAAGGCTCTGGATGTTTTGGAGTTTGCGCGCAGCGAGTCTGCCGAAATGTTCGCCGGTGCTTGCGCCAGTTGTGGGCTGCTGCCCTTCGATGAAAAATCCGTTGAACGCACGCCGCCATCCGCTCGGATATCGCCGGAGTTCTGCGCGAAGATAATTCGGGGAGCCCGCGTCTCCGTGGTCGGGTCGCGCACCATTGCGTTCCCTGTCAGTGTGGCGGTCTGCGCCGACCGAACAAACGTGATGTGATCTGCCTGGCCGTTTTTGTCGCCCTCGGTAAGATTTACGCCGCCCTGCAAATCCATTTGGGACCAACCGCTGCCCTCAGATAGCTGCACATTTCCGGTTTGAGCCGTCGCAGTTTGCACCGGCTTTCCTGGCAAAGTTCTTTCTGTCCGCACATTGTTTGAGGCGATTAACTGATTGGCCGTGCCTTGGGAATTAAACCCCAACTCCAGCTTGTCGCCGGACAATTTCGTTCTGCCGAAGTTCGATTCTGCTCCGCTCCCAGCCGCAGCGTTTGGCGCCGGATCGCTCCATTCTAGAATGCCTCTTGCCAGCGTTTCCGCCCGTTGCAGCCTCACGCTGTCGTCTTTCTTCACTTCAGCAAATTCCACAAGGAGCGCGCTCGTTTGTAGCGTTCTAAATTCCTCGGTTTTGACCGACTTGGATTTTAGTTCCACGTTTCCATTCAAATGCAGCGCCTTCGGCTGATTCACTTTGGGGCGCAGCCCCAGCGAGGCGTTCTCCGCGCTGAAATGACTCACTTCCGCGCTGCTCTGCTCCTCTCCCTGCACGCCTGCTACACCTTCAACTCGCGTGAGCCAGCCCTCCGGCACGAAATAGGCTGTTAGCGTCTGTCCGCTCAATTTTGTCTGACGATCCGGTGCCCGAGACTCCAGCTCCGGATTCTTCACGCTGCCGCCTGCCGTCGCCATGAGCCTCTCTGCGTGAAACCCTTTGTCCAGTGCCAGCTTCAATTCCCCAGCTCGCAGAACCGCCGTAGTTGTCCGCGCTTCCACTGACCCATTTAAATGCATGACTCGCGACTCGCGCTCGAAGTCGGCGCTCTTCCCGGTAACGTGAACCGGGTCACGCACATTCATTGCTCGATTCTTCTTCTCGGGCGATGTGTTAGCCGTCAAAAGAAAAATCACATCGCGCAGCAGTCGCAGCAAGCCTTCTTCGGAATGGTATTCGACGCCCACGGCCTCGCCGTGTCCTCCTGGAAAAACAAAAGTCACGGGCTGATCCGATTGGGCGATTCCAGTGGTGCGATTGAAAGTCACTCCGTGCGTCTCTACATGAACCCTTTGCTCCGTTGCTCCACGGGTTTGTGCGTTCCGTTCTGCATCTTCGGCGCTTTGCAGATCGAGCTGGACTTCGCCGCTACAAACGATCCTTGCGCCGTCTTTTTCGTACTGGCAGCTTTGTGTATGAATCAAGTCGTGGCGCGCCCCGGTTTTTCCAAAAATCGTGATGGTCACCTCTTCCATCAAGCTGGCCGGCTTGTCTTTGAAATCCGTCGCCCTCTTCGCTTCCACCGTGAAAATCTTCTGATTGCCTTCGACCTTTGAGAAAGTCAGCCCGCTCGAGAGCCGCGTGACATCTTGTGGTGCTGGTGGCGGCGCCTTTTCCTTCTCTCGATGCGCCACCCATTTGCGGTTCAAATACACGGCTGCCGTTAGTGTGGCCAGCAGCAGGGCCGCTGCTGCGGACCAGCGCGCATAGTTAGCCGCCTCACTTCTCGTCATGCTTTCAGTTAAGCAAAATTTCGTGAAGCTGTATAGGAGAGGTCAGTTCTGGACGACTAGGAAATGGGTTGCAAACGAGGAGAGTCGCGCCACCTTATGTTTTAGTCTTGGAAGCCCCGGTGGAAACCGGCCTGTAACTCGCGCAAGGACAATCGGGATAATTGCACTTCGCCGGGCCGGTCCGCTTCCGCTGGAAGATCCCCGCATGAATGCTTTTGCCGTGACCGCACTTACAGGGCTTCATGATCGTGTTTCCACGCCTCATATCCCTCTGTTTCCTTTCTTTCCTCGCATCGGGGCGTCCGGAAATTCCAAGCATTGTACTGCGAGCCGGACCTGGAGTCGCGGCAAAACTTTTTCATGGTAATGGCGGCGTCTAAGGAAGGAGCGGCTTACAAATCTCAGTGCGGTTATCCGGCGGATTCTGCGGTCGCCGTATTTGGTAATATTCCGATATTGGCGGCCGCCACGCTGTCGCGGTTCGTGTTCTTTACCAGGTACATGGCCTCGTCCGCAAGGTGCAGCAGGCCTTCCTTGGTCCTCGAATCCACCGGATAGGACGCCACGCCCAAACTCGGCGTCAAGCGGATCTTCAGGCCTTCTTGCTCAAGCCATGTGGTCTCCCGGATCAACTTATGCAACCTTCGCGCCACGTTGAGCGCGTTGTCCTTGGAAGTCTGCGGCAGCAGCAGCACAAATTCGTCCCCGCCGTAGCGAAAAGCAAAATCAATCAGCCGGCAATGCGCCTTCAACGCGTTGCCAATTTCCGCGAGCAACCGTGATCCCACCAAGTGCCCGTGGGTGTCGTTGACCTGCTTGAAATGGTCGAGGTCGATAAACACCAGGGAGAATTCATAGTTGTAACGCTGCGAGCGGTAGATTTCCGTTTCCAGGATAAAGCTCATGTGCCGGGCGTTGTACAGCGTCGTGCAATCGTCCCGGATCGTCAGCTCGTGAATCTTCTTCACGTGCCGCGCATTTTCCAGCGCGATGGCCGCAAAATCGGAAAGCGCTTCGAGCAGCTTTAGGTCGCGCGGATCGAAGCCTTCGGGCCCAATGCAATTGATCAGCTCGATGACGCCGAGGCAGGTGTCCCGAAAACGGACCGGCACAGCCACAATGGATTGCGTCTCCGTCTTTGTCTTTTCATCCACTTTGGAGAAAAAGCGCGTGTCTTTCGAAGTGTCTGGTACCACCACGGTTTCTCCGTGCTGCGCGACCCACCCGGCAATCCCCTGGCCCATCTTGATGCGCACATCCCGGAGGGCCTGAGAAGCCTTCCCGACGGCCAGTTCAAAATACAGTTCCTGTTTTTCTTCATCGAGCAGAAGCAGCGACCAATTATCGGGACGCAGAAACTCGTCGATTTTCTCCATAATGGTGCGCAGGACCTGGTCGAGCTGCAGCGAAGACGTGAGTGCCTTCCCCAATTCCTGGAAGACAGCCACTTCGCCTTTCACGCGCTCGGACGACGCCGGGAGATTGCGGCGCCGTTCCACTGCCGGGAACTGTTTTACGTCTTCCACG
>Ga0126378_10000226_pt1 | contig 43542 bp, 31 predicted proteins | sample PanSoiMetPlot_23_FD_92587 | JGI IMG/M metagenome (GOLD analysis project Ga0126378, IMG submission 92587) | Tropical forest soil microbial communities from Panama - MetaG Plot_23 | ecosystem: Environmental > Terrestrial > Soil > Tropical forest > Bulk soil | place: Panama | collected 2016-02-17 | reverse complement strand
TTCCACCCGCCCGCGGCTCATGCGCAGGGCGGTGAGCCGCAATTCTTCGCCATACGCGGCGCAAAGGTCTTCCCCGTCTCCGGACCGCCGATCGAAGGCGCGACCGTGGTGATTTCTCGCGGCGTCATTACGGCGATCGGCAAAGATGCCGCCATCCCACCGGAGGCCTGGGTGACTGACGGCAAGGGTTTGCACGTTTACCCCGGACTTGTGGATGCCTTCTCGGATGTCGGCATCCCCGCTGCGCCCCCGGCGAGTGGAGAAGGCGGCGGGCCACGTCGAGGAGCACAGGAACAGGCGCGCGGCCCCCAGGATCGCCCCGCTTCGACGCCCTGGCGCAGCGGCGCGGAGGAAGTAAGTCTCAGCGACAAGCGCGTTGAGACCTGGCGCAGTGGCGGTTTCACCACGGTGATTTGCGCGCCCAAGGGCGGTTTCTTCCCTGGGCAGGCCGCGGTTTTGAGCCTTGCGGGAGAACGGGCCGGGGATCTCGTGGTGAAAACGCCCGTGGCCATTCCCCTTTCGTTCCAGGCGTCAGGCGGATTTGGCGGCGGGTTTCCGGACTCTCTCCTTGGCATCCTTTCCTACATTCACCAAGTTTGGCTGGACACGGATTGGAGCGTGAAGGCGCAAGCGATGTATGAGAAAAATCCCCGCGGCGTGGCGCGTCCGCGCTATGACCGCACGGAAGCGGCTCTCGCCGAAGCTCTCGAGGACCACGCTTTGGTTCTCGTTCCTGCGAACAATCGCGTGCAGCTGCGCCGCGCACTCGAACTAATCGAGCGCTGGCAAGTCAGCGGCGGGATTTATGGCGGACAGATGGGCTACGAAGTCGCTCCCGAAATAGCGGCCAAGAAGGTTCCGGTGCTTGTCGACTTGAAATGGCCCGAAGGGGAAAAAGACGCCGACCCTGAGGCCAAGCCATCGCTTCGCACACTGCGGTTTCGCGATCGCGCTCCTTCCACTCCGGAGGCTTTTGCCAAGGCTGGCGTGAAATTCGCGTTTTATTCGGGAGGCATCAGCGCTCCCAAAGACATCCTCAAGGCGGTGAAAAAATCGATAGACGCGGGACTTGCGTCAGACGCCGCGTTACGTGCCTTTACTCTCTCCCCCGCGGAAATTTTTGGGGTGGCTGACCGCCTCGGCTCCATCGAAAACGGCAAAATTGCGAATCTTGTGGTTACGGATGGCGATCTTTTCGAGGAAAAGACGAAAATCAAAATGGTCTTTGTGGATGGCCGCCGGTTTGAAGTGCACGAGCCCGAGAAGCCCAAGGATCCGCCTAAAGGCGACATCACCGGAAAGTGGAAGCTTTCCTACAACACGCCGGAGGGCGCCGAGGAATCCACCGCCGACCTCACCATGGACAAAGACGGCACGATTACCGGCTCGTTGACCAGCCACCGTGGCACCGCGAACATCATTAGCGGCTATCTCAGCGGTGACAAATTCAGCTTCACCATCAATATTGTGCTCGACCAGGGCGCCACGGACGTCACGTTTACAGGCACTTTCGATGGCACGTCATTGAAAGGCTCTATCGCCGTGATGGGCATGTCGCTCGATTTCACCGGCGTAAAACCTGGAAATGCTTCCGCAGACACGACGGTCCAAGGAGGTGCGCAATGAGGATTGCAGAGATGCTCGAAGCACGAAGCACGCGTTCTACATTCCTTTACCTCCTTTGCCTGCCTTGCCTCTTTTGCTTCGCAAATTCAGCTACTGCCGCAACTCCGCCCGACGCTCCCTCGGTCATCCTCATTCAAAACGCTACGGTGATGACCGTTTCTCACGGCACCATCGAGCACGGCTCCATTCTCATAAGGGACGGCAGAATCGCCGAAGTGGGCCAATCCATCAAGGCCCCCGGCGGAGCGCAAGTCATTGACGCTTCGGGACAATTCGTTATCCCGGGAATTATTGATTGCCATTCGCACATCGCTGCGGAAAGCATCAACGAGGGCAGCGTGTCCGTTTCTTCTATGGTGACGATGGAAGAGGTTCTCAATCCCGACGACATGGACATCTACCGCGATCTCGCCGGCGGCGTTACCTCCGCGAACATTCTTCACGGCTCCGCGAACTCCATTGGTGGGCAGACACTGGTTATCAAGCTGCGCTGGGGTCAGCCCGCCTCGAAGCTTCCGTTTGAAGGAGCGCTGCCCGGCATCAAGTTCGCTCTTGGCGAAAATCCCAAGCGTTCGAATTTCAGCATTCCCGGACAGCCCAGGCGCTATCCGGCCACACGCATGGGCGTCGAGGTGACCATTCGCGGCGCCTTCAGCGAGGCGCGCGATTACAAGAAAGCCTGGGATGAATACAACAAGCGCGTAGCCGCCGGCGAAAAAAATCTCATTGCGCCGCGCCGCGACCTGAAACTCGAGCCGCTCGTCGAAGTGCTCGAAGGCAAGCGTTACGTGCACTCGCATTGTTACCGCGAGGACGAAATCCTCATGCTCCTCCGTGTAGCCAAGGAGTTCGGCTTCAAGGTCCGCACTTTTCAGCACGTTCTCGAGGGCTACAAAGTGGCCGACGAACTTGCGGCCGCGGGCGTTGGCGCTTCCACCTTTTCGGATTGGTGGGCTTACAAAGTCGAAGCCTATGACGCCATTCCTTACAACGCCGCCCTGATGACCCGCCGCGGAGTCATCGTCTCTATCAATTCCGACAGCGCCGCGGAGGCCACGCACCTCAATCAGGAAGCCGCCAAGAGCATGAAGTATGGCGGCCTCTCGCACGACGAAGCGCTGAAACTGGTCACCTTGAATCCTGCCATCCAGCTTGGAATCGACAAACGCGTCGGCACGATCGACGTCGGCAAGGATGCGGACCTAGCCATTTACAACCACGACCCGCTCAGTGCCTATGCGGTGGTGCAAAAAGCTCTCATCGACGGCCGCGTCTATTTTGATCGCGAGAAAGACATTGCCAACCGCGCCGAAATTGAGAAAGAGAAGAAGGCGCTCACTGAAAAACTGAAGAAAGCCGAGAAGAAGCCAGAAGAAAAGAAGTCCCCCGAGAAGAAGCCAGAGGAAAACTCCAAACCGCCCGCGACCACTCCCACCGCAACGGCAACTGCGGCCTCCGAAGGCGGTGCACGGTGAGGCCCATTCCCAGCTTTCGCCGTCTCCATTGCCTCATCATCAACCTCCTTTGCTTCCTTGGCCTCCTTGGCGTGTCGCCGGCGCACTCTCAAACCGAGTCGCAGCGTTCCTCCTACGTCATCACGCACGCAAAAATATTCACTCTCGCAGGCTCACCGATCGAAGACGGCACGCTGGTCATCCGCGACGGCAAGATTGCCGCGGTCGGCTCCAGCGTGGAAGTTCCCGCAGGCGCTCAGGTGATTGACGCCAAAGGTTTGCAGGTTTATCCCGGCCTGTTTGATGCCATTACCCAGATGGGCCTGAGCGAAATCAGCGCCGCCAATGCGACTGTGGATTCCACGGAGACCGGGAGTTACAACCCGGACGTCGTTGCCGCCACCGCAGTGTCTCCTTCGAGCGAGCACATTCCCGTGACGCGCGCTTCCGGGATCACCGAAGTTCTGGCAGTTCCGGCCAGCGGCGGCTTTGACTCTGGCGGCGGTCGAGGAATACTGGGCGGCCAAGCTTCCGCGATTCATCTCGCTGGTTGGACTATCGACGAACTACTGATCAAAAAGAGCGCCGCCATGGTGCTCAATTTCCCGGAAATTCAAACCGTGACGTTTGACTTCTCCACCTTCTCGCGCAAGGAAAAACCCTACACCGAAGCCAAGCAGGAATACGAGAGGCAGATCAACGAACTGACGGACTGGATTGCCCGTGCCCGCCATTATGCTCAGGCGATGGAGAAGGGCTCGGTCTCGAAGTACGACCGCGACTTGAAGCTGGAAGCTTTGGCTCCTGTCGTTCGCGGCGAATTGCCGGTCCTGGTGTTTGCCGATCGTGCGCGCGATATTCGCAACGCCGTGGAGTTCTGCGACAAGCAAAAGTTGAAAATGATCCTCGCCGGAGGCGGAGAGGCCTACAAGGTGAAGGATCTTCTCCGCTCGAAGGATATCGCGGTCATTCTGCGCCCCATGCTCTCGCTTCCTGAAGAAGAAGACGATCCGTACGATCGCGAGCTTTCGCAGCCCGCGGAACTTGCGGCGGCCGGAGTGCAGTTCGCCATCGCCAGTTTCGATAACTCCTTTGCGCGCCGTCTCGGACAAAACGCCGCAAACGCCGTCGCTCACGGTTTGCCTTACGACCAGGCGCTGCGTGCTGTCACTATCAATCCAGCGCAGATTTTTGGACTCGGAGGCCAGATCGGCACACTCGAGCAGGGCAAAATTGCCAACGTCATTGTCACCAACGGCGACCCGCTGGAATTGACCACCGACGTGAAGTACTTGTTCATCCGGGGACAGCTCACGTCGCTCGAAAACAAACACCATCGCCTGTATGAGAAGTATCTGAATCGCCCGAAAGCTCAGTAAGAAGGTGAAAACGTCTCTCCGGTTAACGACGGTTGCATGCGTTCGCTTGAAATTTAACGAAACTTTTCCGGAGGCTCCGCGTTTCTATGGGTGAGGGTCATGCGCCGCCTTCTCCGTTTCGCATCCTTCCTGTTTCTGGTCGGTTTCGTGCGCTTGGCCTGCGCGCAGGAACCCGCCAAAATCATAGACCAATACGTCAAGGCAGCAGGCGGCAGCCGCGCACTTTCTAAAATTCGCACTCTCTCGCTAGAAGGTGCTTTCACTACCGACGATGGAAAGCCCGGCACGTACACGCTGGACACCAAACTGCCCAATCGCTACTACATGGAACTGGTGGTGGGGGACCAAAATCTGATCGAAGCTTACAACGGCAAATCCGCGTGGCACCGTGATGCATCGGGGGAACTCGGCACGCTAGTCGGTCCCGACGGAATGCAATTGGAAGCGGCCGCCCAGTATTACAACTCCCGCCTGGTAAACCCGAAGAAGGAAAAAATGGCCCTCGCGTTTGTGGGCAACGCGCAAGTTCGCGGTAAAGATGCCCTGGAGCTTGAAGTAACCAGCCCCACCGCCATGAAACGGCGGGTGTTCTTCGATCCTCAGACCCACCTCATCTTGAAAGAAGCCGCAACCGTTGGCGGCCTGGAAGAAGAGATTCTGTACGACGACTACCGGACCGTGGAGGGCGTCAAGGTTCCCAGCAAAATCGAACTTCACCGCGCCGGCGCGAAATATGACATCGCGGTGACGCGCGCCATCGTCAACGGCACGATCGGCGAGCGGGTCTTCGATTTTCCGATCAAGTCCCAAATCAAACTGCCCGACCTCAAGACACTCTTCAAAGAAATTGACGACAACCAGAAAGCCATCGACAAGATCAAGGAAAACTACGCCGGGACCGAAACGGAAGAAGAAACCGAGTACGACGGCAACGGAAAAGTAAAGAAGCACGAGGCGCGCGAATCCACGTTTTTCTATCTCGACGGCGATGAAATCAGCACGCTGGTGAAGAAGGACGGCAAGCCTCTCGACGAGAAAGAGCAAGAAAAAGAGAACGAGAAGGTCCGGAAGCGCATCGAAGAACACCAAAAGCGCCAGGCAAAGAAAGAAGCCAAAGAGGAAAAGACCAAGGAAGAAGGCAAGAGCGACGACAAAGATGAGCCGGGCATCGAGGTCTTTTTACGAGCGTGCCAATTCGTGAACCCGCGCCGCGAGCGTTTCCGCGGCCAAGACGTCCTGGTTTTCGATTTCGAGCCCAATCCAGAGTTCCAACCGCACAAGCTTGCGGAAAAAGTTGTTCAGAAGCTTGCTGGCGTGGTGTGGATCGATGAGAAAGCCCATGATGTGGCCCGCCTGGAAGCCTATTTTGTCGGCGACGTGAAGATTGGCGGAGGATTGCTGGCGAATCTGCAAAAAGGAACCAGCTTTGTCTTTGAACAAGCCTTCATTAACAATGAAGTCTGGCTGCCGACCTACATCGAGGGCCATCTTGGCGCACGAGTTCTGTTGCTGAAAGGCTTCAAGGTGAGCTTCATGACGCGCTATTCGGACTACAAGCGATTCAACGTGGAAACGCTCTCGACGATCGCCAAGCCCAAAGGTGTGAACGCAGCGTCCGAAACCCCAGTCAAGCCTTGATAGCGCTCACCAAGCAATCAATCCGCGACCACCGGCCGGTTCAGCGTTTCCCGCACTCTTTGGGTCAGCGCCTGGGGAGTAAAGGGTTTCTGCAGGAAAGATAGACCTTCTTCGAGCGTGCCGTTTTCTGCGATCACGTTGTGCGTGTATCCCGACATGTACAGCACTCGAAGATACGGGTGAAGTGCCGTCAAGTGTTTGGCCAGGTCGCGGCCGCTCATTCCCGGCATCATCACATCGGTCAATAGCAAATGGATTTCCGACCTGTGCCTTCCAGCGAGCCGCACCGCCTCTTCGGAGTTTTGCGCCTCGATGACCGTGTAGCCCTGCTCGGAAAGAACCGCGCGCGCCAGTTCCCGCACTGCCGGCTCGTCCTCGACCAGCAGGATGGTTTCATCACCCCCGCCCGTTGCCGGTTCCGCCCATTCCGCCTTCCGCGGTTGCGCCAACTCTTCCACACGAGGCAGATACACTTGGAACGTCGTGCCTTTCCGCAGTTCGCTGTTGACCGAGACGTGCCCGCCGCTCTGCTTGACGATGCCGTATACCGTCGAAAGTCCCAGCCCGGTGCCGCGACCGCTTTCCTTCGTCGTGTAAAAAGGCTCGAAGATATGGGGAAGTGTCTCCGCGCTAATTCCCACGCCGGTATCTCTGACGCTGAGCATCGCGTACGGCCCTGCCTTGATCGACGCCTGGTCATTCGCAATGCCCGATTCCAGCTCGACGTTCCTGGTTTCAATCCAAAGCTTACCTCCGTCCGGCATGGCATCGCGCGCGTTCACGATCAAGTTCAGAATGACTTGTTCGATCTGACCAGGGTCGGCTTTCACTGCGCCCAGATTTTTCTCGACGCTCGTTCTCATTTCAATGTTTTCGTTCATCAAGCGCCGCACCATCTTGTCCATGTTCAAGACGATGCCGTTCAAGTCCAGAATCTTGGGCTTTAAAACCTGCTTGCGGCTGAACGCCAGGAGTTGCCTCACCAGCGTGACGGCGCGCTCTGCCGCGTCCGCGATCTGCTGGATATTTCCTCGCAGTTCCGGCTGCCCTCCAATGCGGTTCAGGGCTAGTTCCACATAACCTTTGATAATCGTCAGCAGGTTGTTGAAATCGTGGGCCACTCCTCCCGCGAGCCGGCCCACGGCTTCCATTCGCCGCGCCTGCTGCAGCTGATCTTCCAGCACCCGCCTTTCTGTAATATCAACGATGATGCCTTCCATCAGTGGATGGCTTTCGCTTCCCGGCACGAAAACCGCATTGTCGCTCACCCAGATGACGCGGCCATCTTTCCTCCTGAGCCGGTACTCCGCTTGAAAACGCCTAGCGCGCATGCAATTTTCTTCCGCCGCCTCAATGAGGGGATGGTCTTCGTCGACGACGAGGCGAGTCCAATTCTCGGAACCCGCCAGCCACTCCTCCGGCGAGTAGCCAAAAATGGTCTCTACCTGAGGACTCACGTAGTGCCATTTTCCGCGAAAGCCCACTTCGGCGATGTAGCTCACCGCGGCCACTTGCTCGATGAACATCTTGTATTTGGCTTCCGTTTCCGAGTGCGCCCGTTCGGCTTTCAGCCGATCACTGATGTCCCGCGCCACGCACACAACTCCGCCTTGCGGCATCGCCGTGATGGCCATCTCCACGGGGATTCGCCTACCATCCCGGCGGCTCAGTGACACCTGTTCCGACCACCTGCCTGTTTTCTCCAGGGAGTCACGAACGTGATCTTCCATCAGCTCCGTGTCTTTCACGTCGTAAACTTCACGCCAGCTTTTCCCGATAATTGTCGAGGCACCTGCGAATCCCATCATCTTCGCGACTGCGGAGTTGGCGTAGACAAGCTCGCCCTTCGCGCCAACGATGGAGATGCCGTCCGCCGCGGATTCCATGGCCAGCGCATGCGTCTGGACCTCGTTCGCGCTTTTTGCCTCGCGGGACTGGCTGAGCGCCAAACGCGCCGCATAACAAACTATGGAAACCCCCAGGAGAGAAAAGCGAAGCAACCGCCACTCCGTCTGCAGTTGCGATACCTCGAAGAGAATGATCAAGGGCGCCAGCACCAGCGTGCCGTTGGTCACCATCAATTCGCCGACGGTCTTAAGCCTCGTCTGCGGAGCGGATCCTTCAGCAACACTTGGCTTCCACTGCGCTGCCCAAAGCGCCGCGCAAAGGAACGGCAAGGTCCACAGTAAGTCCCGCAGAGTTCCGGTCGGCGATGGCCTCACAATCTGCAGGTACTGTGCGGCGCCCGAAAGGGCCATCACCGTTAGCAGCACCGCGGTCAGGCCGCGATACAGCTCTCGAATGTGTTGCTTCCGCGCCGTCAGTGCCCGGAAGCCCGCCAGTCCGGTGATAAGAAGATCCTCCACGTTTTCCACACGCATTTCCCGGAGGAAGGCCGCTTGCTCGTCGAGCCGGCGGGCCGGCAGGAAATAAAATTCCACGAAGATAAAAAAGAAGACGATGCCGACCTGAATGAAATCGAGGAGGGCTTCCGCATCAATTCGCGGGGAATCCTTGTCCTGGTCCAAGAGCAGGGCCATGGCGATGAGCATGTCTTCGAAGCCAAACAGGAATCGCACGACGGAGGCCTGCGGGGGTTCGCTGTGCAGCACCACTTCGTAGTACATCCAACCAAGGTTCGCCAGGCCCCACGTGGAGATGCCCATCCCGACGAGCAGCCAGAAAGGCCGGCTCAGTCCGCGTCCGCGGCGCGCCGCTCCAAAGACCATTACCGCCGCAAATCCACAAGCCAGAATCTGCAGGAGATTAGCAAGCGATGATCCGGTGGTGGAAGTTCCAAGCGTCGCTGCTTCGAAAAGATGCAGCGTGACAATGCAAGCGGCAAAAATCAGGGGCTTTCGGGGCATTCCCGCTCGTGCTTTCGCGTTCCGTCTGAATTCTCTTGCTTAGATTTATTTTAGGGAAGTGTCTGCGAGCCTTTGCGTAAGGCTTCAGGCCGGTGTGTCCTGGCCGATACGGGGTGATAAATCGGTTTAGGCGCGCACCGGTGCGCTTGCCCGTCTATATCTTTTCTTATCCGCCTTTTGACGAGTTAACGCCCTTCGAACGGGTAGCGGTCTTGCGACTGCACTGCCGCGGCCACACTCCGCCGCAGCGCGATGGTGTTCACTGGCGCGCGCTTCGCAAAACGCTTCAGCACCGCCATCTGCGTTGTCAGCATATCGCCTTCGTGCACCGCGGCAATGGCGCGCTTCGCCTCGTGCTCCACGCGTTCAGCCGCATCGTTCACGAAGATCCTCGCAGCATCAATCATCGTTTGCGATGCCGCCTGGCCCTTCGTTGCGGCCGCTTTCTGCGCCCGCAGCAGCGTGGATTCCATCGCATAAATCTCCATCACGATATTCGAGAGCGCCCCGATCAATTCCTGTTCGTCCGCGAGCTTTTCCCGGAATTTCTGCACCGCGCCGCCGGCCGCCTGCAGGAACATCTTCTTTGCATTCCCCACCACGCGCGCCTCGTCGGCAAGCACGCCCTCCGGTGTTTCTTCAAACGACGGTCCTGCCAAAATCTCATCTGCCAGTTTCATCGCTGCTGGAAGCAACGCCAACTGCCCACCCATCGCGCGCTTCATCAGCATCTGGATAATCAGCATGCGGTTGATTTCGTTCGTGCCTTCAAAAATCCGGTTGATGCGCGAATCTCGGTACGCGCGACACACCGGATACTCTTCGTGGAAACCGTACCCGCCAAAAATCTGCACCGCCTCGTCCACCACAAAATCCAGCATCTCGCTCCCATAGACTTTTGCGATCGAACTCTCAATCGCATACTCTTCGAGCACCTTCATGGTGTTCTGGATTTTGTCGCCCGAACCGGCCGCCGCCGTCATCGCGCCTTCAATATTTCCCGCCGAGCGGTACACCATCGACTCCACCGCCAGAATCTGAATGGCCATCTCCGCCAGCTTTTCCTTCATCATCCCGAAGTCGCCAATGTGCTTGCCAAAGGCTTTGCGTTCTTTCGTGTATTTCGAAGCCGTCGCCAGCACGTGCTTCGAGCCCCCTACGCACGAGGCCCCCAACGTAAACCGCCCCGCATTCAGGATATTGAACGCCACAATGTGCCCCCGCCCGATTTCGTGGAGCACGTTTTCCTTCGGCACTTTGCAGTTTTCCAGGAAAATCGGTGTCGTCGAGCTCCCATGAATCCCCATCTTGTGCTCTTCGTTGCCTGGCTTGAATCCCGGGGACGTGCGCTCGACGATGAACGCCGTGAACTTTTCGCCGCCGACTTTCGCGAACACAATGTACACGTCCGCAAATCCGCCATTGGTGATCCACATCTTCTGGCCGTTCAGGATGTAGTGTGTCCCCTCGGCGTTCAGTTCCGCGCGAGTCAGCGAATTTTGCGCGTCCGAGCCCGCTTGCGGTTCCGACAGACAGTACGCGCCAATCCACTCGCCCGTCGCCAGCTTCGGCAAATACTTTTTCTTCTGCGCTTCCGTTCCAAAGTACACGATCGGCAACGTCCCGATGCCCGCATGCGCGCCGTGGGTCACCGCGAACCCGCCGTAAATCGAAAGCTTTTCCGTCAGCACCGTGGTGGCAATCTTGTCTAATCCCGCCCCGCCGAACTCTTCCGGTACGCCGCCGCCCATCAAGCCCAGTTCGCCGCCCTTTTTTACCAATTGCGGCATCAGGCCGGCCTTTTTGTTTTCCAGGTCCTTGACCAGCGGCAAAACTTCCTTCACTACAAATTCTTCCGCCGTCTGCCCGATCAGTTTCTGGTCATCTGTCAAATCCGCAGGCGTAAACATGTCAGCGGGCTGCGGCGATTCAAGCAGAAAGCTTCCCCCTTTCGCTGCAGGCTTGGTAAGGGTTGCAGTGGTCATGATGGTTTCTCCTTGCGGGAACTCTCTGCGATTGCGTTTTACTCAAGAGGCGAGTCGGAGCACGCAAAGCAACAATCGAATCTCACTGCGCGATTACGCAGACATCTACTTGAATTTTACCCCCGCCTCGCCACCCCGTAAACAGCCTTAAGTCTTCCGTTTCCATGGCGTGGGCGTGACGCAGCCTCGCGATCCTTGCTATCCTCATATCCCGAATTCGCTCTGAGGTGAATTTCATGCGTAAAACTTGTTTGCTCGCGCTTTCGCTTGTCTTTGCTGTCCGGGTGCAGGCGCAGCAAAACTCTCCCGCCGCTCATTTCGACGGCAACTCCTGGTGGGCGCACGTTAGATTTCTCGCTGACGATTCGCTCGAAGGCCGCAACACCGGCAGCGAAGGGCTTCGCAAGGCGCAAGCCTACGCCGTCGAACAACTTCAGAAAGCCGGGCTCGAGCCCGCCGGCGTCAACGGCTTCTATCAACCCGTGCGCTTCACGCAATTCCAGGTCGACGAATCGAAATCCTCTCTTGCGCTCGTCTCCAAAGGCAAGGCCGAACCTCTCTCTTTCACCGACGATGCGTTCATCAGTTCCCGCTCCACTCGTGACGCCGTCTATCTCGAAGCGCCCTTGGTTTTCGTCGGCTACGGTCTAAAAATCCCCGAAAAGAATCTCGACGAGCTCGCAGGCCTCAATCTGAATGGCAAAATCGCAGTCTACCTCGCAGGCTCTCCTGAGGACATTCCCACCGCACTTTCCGCGCACTATCAAACCGCGGGTGAACGCTGGAGCTCTCTTCACGCCGCCGGGGTCATCGGCGCGATCACCATTTTCAATCCCGCTTCCATGGACATTCCCTGGTCGCGCATTTCTGCGAACCACAACGAGCCTTCCATGGATCTCGCCGATCCCGAATTCCTGGAGACCCCGGGCCAGCAAATCGGCGTTGCTTTCAATCCGGCCTCCGCGGAAAAACTGTTTGCCGGCTCCGGCCACACCTTCGCCGAAATCGCCGCGCTCGGCAAAGACCGCAAGCCGCTCCCGCATTTCCCGCTTTCCGTTTCACTCAGCGCCAAGGCTGCCATCGAAAGCACTCCCGTTGCATCGGCGAACCTCGTCGCCAAGCTTCCCGGCTCCGATCCCGGGTTGAAAAACGAATATGTCGTTCTCTCCGCGCACATCGATCACGTGGGCATCGGCGCACCCATCAACGGCGACAAAATTTATAATGGTGCGATGGACGACGGTTCCGGCAGCGCCGCCGTTCTGGATATAGCGGCAAACTTGAAGGCCCATCCTGAGGAAACGAAACGCTCTATCCTTTTTCTACTCGTTACCGCGGAAGAAAAAGGCCTTCTCGGGTCGAAATACTTCGCCGCGCATCCCACGGTCCCCATCAAATCCATCGTGGCGGACATCAACATGGATATGTTTCTTCCCATCGTTCCATTGAAAATCCTGACCATCCAAGGCATCGACGAATCCGACCTCGGCCCGCGTGCTGTTGCCATCGCGCAATCCATGGGCGTCAAGCCCATCGCCGATCCCGAGCCGTTGCGCAACCGCTTTATCCGCAGCGACCAGTACAGCTTCATCAAAAAAGGGGTTCCTTCCGTGAAAGTGGACGTCGGCTTCGAACTTGGCACGCCCGAACAAAAAATCTTCAAGGATTGGCTCACCAACCGCTACCACGCGCCTTCCGACGATGTGCATCAGCCCGTCGATCTGAAAACCGCCGCCGCCTACGAGGAATTCACGCGGCGCCTGCTCCTCGAAACCGCCCGCGCCGCGGCGCGCCCGGAATGGCATAAAGATTCCTTCTTCCGCCGCTACGCCGCCCCGTAGCCCAGACTTTAGTCTGTGCAATTCGGCCGCGAGCCCTCACTTACTCAAGCGCTGACCAGGCCGGGACTTCAACCTTGAGTGTCATTCCGAGGAGCGAAGCGACGAGGAATCTCGGCTGGATTTCAGCACCGAGGATTTCAGCAGCCGTTTGCACTCCCATTGATTTACTTTCGCGAAGTCTGTGGTACATTGCGCCGACGGTTTCTCGGGAGGGACGATGCAGAGACGAACCTTTATAACCGTGACAACCGGTACCGCCGCCGCGCTGACGTTCTCACCTCTGGCGCAGCCGAAGTCTAACGAAATCAAAAATTCTGCTGACCCAAATCTGTCAGACCATCGCACAGGAGACCAACCCATGCCACACCCGGTTGTGCATTTCGAAATCGGTTGCAAAGACCTAGCGAAAACCCAGGAGTTTTACAAGAAACTCTTTGACTGGAAAATCGAAGCCATGGGTCCCGCCGCGATGATCGCTGCGGAGGCGGGCGGCATCCCCGGTCACATCACGGCGCTCGGCCACGAACCGCAGCATTACACGATTTTCTATGTAAGCGTGGATGACGTCGCCGCTTACCTTGAGAAAGCGAAAGCGCTGGGCGCCAAGACTCTCGTTCCGCCCGTGGACATTCCCACTGGCACATTCGCGTGGATGCAAGATCCCGAAGGCAACACCATGGCCCTGTGGAAGAGCAAGGCCTAACGCAGCAGCCGTCTAGCCGGCTGTCAACCCGAGCGTCAGGCGGCAAGCGGGTGTTGGCGAAGTTCCGACTCCGGTCGGGAGAGATCCTGGCTCAGTCTCTAATTTGCCATAGCCCGACGAGAGCACCGCGGACCGCTCACTTGCCGGAGCGCAGACCCGATGACGGCTTCATCTCCGAAAGTTGTTGAACACCGGTGCGCCGCAACGCATACAAAATGCCCCAGCCGATCGCTCCTGCCGTAATGGCCCAGATTAGCGTCGCCAGGAACGTTTGCACGATCGTTGCTTGCACCGACTGAATGGGACCCACCGGGGGATTTGCGTGAGGAATCGACATCGAAATGGCCCTGGCCTTTTCAATCGCAAGCATCACAGCCACCAGAATCACAATCATCAACCCCACGGTGGCCTTTGGGAACCGGAATTCCGACTTCATCGCGAACCTCCTTGCTGAAAAAATCCCGTTGTCGTAGGAACCGGTAATGCTGCGGAGATGTGCATGAAAAGCGCCGCTTAGCAAGCCGCCGGTCTCCCGCCCGGCGAAAAAGATCCGCGTCACCGGATCCCTTTTGCGAATATCTACCTGCACTTCCGAAAGAACCTCGATCATCTCGTCGCCAAATTCGCGGCGGTAAACGGCGGGATAGAAGCGCAGCAATGCTCGGTACAGCGCGAGCATGGGTTACGTCTCCTTCCGCGCCACGCGCAGCGCGGCCACACGCGTGAGTTGCTTCAGCCGCGCCACTTCCATTTGCAGATTCCGGCGACCCGCCGCCGTCAGCCGGTACGCTTGCCGCCCGCGCGAGCTGTTCTGTTCCTTGACGCGCTCGATCCATTTCTCGTCGAGCAAACGGGCGAGCGCCCCGTACAATGTGCCGGTGCTCAGGCGCACGCGTCCGTCGCTCATCCGCTCCGTGTCCTGCAAAATCGCGTAGCCGTGCCGCGGTTGCCCGGCCAGGCTCAGAAGGATCAGCAAAACCGGCTCGCTCACTTCCATTATGTCCTCCAACGACATGTCGCCTTACGCCATGTTGCCAGTTTCTTTAGACACCGGTCAAGCCAAAAAAGTTGCTGCCCGCGATGGTGTTGCCGCCGCGGTGATTGACAGTCCGAGGCCCGACGGTTAGGCTCTCCTCCTATTCGCTCCCATTACCGGAAGCAACTCACTATCGAGGCTCTAATGCGTGTGTTCCCGGGAACAGCTCTCTTCCTCATCCTGTCTGCCGGTTCCCGCGCCACCCCGCAACAATCTCCTCCCGCTCCAGCCTCGCCTCCTGCCGCTCCCGATGTTGCTGCAGGCAAACGCAACTTCGAGGGGCACTGCGCTCTTTGCCATGGAATCGATGGCGGCGGCGGCCGGGGCCCTTCTCTTCGCCGCGCGAAACTGGCTCGTGCCGCCGATGACGAAGCTCTCAAATCCCTCATTGAAAACGGCATCGCGCCCGAAATGCCCCCGGCCTGGTTCCTCGCCCCGGAAGAAATCGCCGGCGTTGCCGCTTACGTGCGTACTCTGGGGAAGGTTCCTCCGGAAGTTCTTCCCGGCGATCCCGCGCGTGGAAAGGCGGTCTATGCACGCAGCGGCTGTTCCGTCTGCCACATTCTTGCTGGAGAAGGCTCCGGCTACGGCCCCGAACTCACTGAGGTGGGCGCGCGCCGCGGCTCCTCGCGCCTGCGAGAAACCCTGCAGAATCCGGGCAAAACCATCCCCGAAGATTTTCTCTTCGTCGAAGCGACCACTAACTCCGGCCAGACGATTCGCGGCGTTCGCCTCAACGAAGACACTTTTTCAATTCAGCTCAAAGACCAGCAAGGCCGCTTTCACAGTTTTCGCAAAAGCGAGTTGCGGGATTTGAAAAAGCTTCGTGGCGAGACTCCCATGCCCTCTTACGGTTCTACTCTTTCCGCCGCGGAATTCGATGACCTCATCCATTTCCTGGCATCCCAGCGAGGCAACCCATGAAGCCCACGAAACAAAGACTCACAATCCTTCTCGCGCTCTCTTTGCTTTTTTGCACTGCTTCTTTCGCCCAAGTGCCTTTCGAACGCATCGCCAACGCCGACCAAGAGCCGGGCAACTGGCTCACCTATTCCCGCGATCTGCAAGGCCATCGTTTCTCCCCGCTCACGGAGATCAACACCCAAAATGTTTCTCAGCTCAAAGTCAAATGGGCTTTCCAGGGGCCCGACTCGAACAATGAAGTTTCGCCCATCGTCATCAACGGCATTCTTTATGTCACCGGGCCCAACGTGGCCGCCGCTGTGGATGGCCGCAGCGGTCGCGTTCTTTGGAGCTGGAGGCGCGCAATCCCATCGGATTACCACTCCATCGGTTTTGGCCATACCAATCGCGGCCCCGCGGTTCTGGATGACAAACTTTTTGTGGCCACCCTCGATGGCTACCTCGTCGCGCTCGACCTAAAAAGTGGAGCACAGCGCTGGTCCTCCAAAGTGCTCGACTACAAAACGGGCTACAGCATGACGATGGCGCCGCTTGCCATCGACGGCAAAGTTGTTGTCGGTGTCAGCGGCGGCGAAGCCGGCATTCGCGGATTCATTGACGCGTACGACGCCAAAACCGGCGCTCCGGCCTGGCGCTTCTGGACGATTCCTGGGCCCGGTGAACCCGGCCAGGAAACCTGGTCCGGCGAGACATGGAAAACCGGCGGCGGCGCGACCTGGGTCACCGGCGCGTACGATCCAGAACTAAAGCTCCTCTATTGGGGCGTCGGCAATCCCGGTCCCGACTGGAATGGCGACATGCGCCCCGGCGACAATCTTTATACCTGCTCGTTCGTCGCTCTCGATGCAAATACCGGCAAGCTGCGCTGGTATTTCCAATTCTCGCCCCACGACACCCACGATTGGGACGCCACGCATGTGCCCATGCTTTTTGATGCGCCAGTCGGCGGCGTCAAGCGCAAACTCATCGCGGTTGCGAACCGCAATGCGTTTTATTACGTGCTCGACCGCGCCACCGGCGAATTCATCGCGGGCAAGCCTTACGCCAAGCAAACCTGGGCCAAGGGTCTCGACGCCAAAGGCCGTCCCATTCCCGCGGCCGATAACGAACCTTCAAAGGAAGGAAATCTCATTTGGCCCAATTTGAATGGCGCGACAGTTTGGTTCAGTCCGTCCTACGATCCGCAAACCGGTTTCGTGTATGTCGCTACGCGTGAGATTGGCGCGCGCTATTTCAAGCGCGAAACTCCGTACAAAGTCGGCACGTTCTTCGCTGGCGGCGGTGAAGACGAATTACCTCCCGATGATGCCTCGGGCGCGATCAAAGCGCTGCAAGCCGAGTCCGGCGAGTTGCGCTGGGAATTCCAGCTGCTCTCACCACCATGGGCAGGCGTGCTCTCTACCGCAGGTGGTCTGGTTTTCTCCGGCTCCAACGAAGGCAATTTCTACGCGCTCGATGCTCACACCGGGAAACCGCTTTGGGACTTTCAGACCGGCGGTGCCATCACCGCAAATCCGGTTTCCTTCACCATCGACGGCCACCAATGCATCGCCATCGCCGCCGACCGCGTCCTCTACGTCTTCGGCCTTTAGCCGCGCGAAATGCTCTCAGGGCTTCGAGCGCCGGGCCGAATCTTTGAAGGTCAGCTTCAGAAACTGGGCCATCCGGCAACCTTCACAGGAGAACTGCACATCCGATCCGGGATCGAACCACTCCATCTCGCCCTCGCCAAGCGTTTTGGGCAATTTGCCTTTAGCGTTCACTTGGACAGGAGCACGGCCAAGCCCAACGGCTAGAAATGCCAGAGGGGAGACTGTCTCCGTGTGTTTCCCGCTCCGGAAGAGCGATACAAGGTCAAGTCGAGCGTTTTCGGTCTCGAATTGCGTGCTGGTCCAGTCCTGTGTAGGTGGTGGATCACAAATGGCGGCTCCCTGTCCAAGAATTACAAATCCGCACTCATTATGAGCATCTCCTTGAGGCTTCAGCAGTTCGATGGTGACGTTGCGAAAGGGAGTGTCGGCGACGTTGCGGGCAACGTGCGCGAAGCCGCCGCGCGTGAAGTGCGTTTCGCCGTCCTGGAGTCGAAGATGCATTTCGGGCTTGTTCAAGATGGCGTTGACAACTTCTGAGCGGCCAAGCGAAACGTAAATGTAGTCGTGGTCGTGCTGGTGAAGCAGGGTGTTCTCGTGGGGAGGCACCTCCACATCGTACACGCGGACATATTCATTTTCGATTTTCAGGTGGTGGTGCGGCTCGCCGGGCGTATTTCCCCGCGCGAGGGGAACCGGCTCCTGTGTCTGGGCTTTGAGCGAGAATGCGAAAAGAAGCAAAGCCGAAGCTGGGAGGATTTTCATCCATTGGCAGCGGTCAAAACTGCAAGAGAAATTCCTCGCTACGCTCGGAATGACAGGTGGTTGACGCACGCGCATGCAGATTTCACGAAAGGCGTTCGAGGATGCCGGCGGCGCCCATGCCGCCGCCAATGCACATGGTCACCATGCCATAACGCGCGTTGCGGCGCTGCAATTCGCGGATGATGCTGGCAGTAAGTTTTGCCCCGGTGCAGCCAAGCGGATGGCCGAGCGCGATGGCTCCGCCGTTGGGATTGACCTTCGCGGGATCGAGCCCAGCTTGCTGAATGACGGCTAGCGACTGAGCAGCGAATGCTTCGTTGAGCTCGATGACCGCAATGTCGTTCAGCGAAAGTCCGGTGAGTTTCAGTGCTTTGGGAATCGCGGCGACCGGGCCGATGCCAAATTCTTCGGGCAACACACCGGCGGTGGCGTAAGCGACAAAGCGGGCGAGCGGCTTCACGCCGAGCGACTTCGCGCGCGCGTCGCTCATAACCACACTAGCCGCTGCGCCGTCGCTCATCGGCGAGCTGTTTCCGGCGGTGACGGTTCCCTGGGCATGGAAAGCCGGTTTCAACTTGGCAAGAACATCGAGATTCGTATCAGCGCGAGGCAGTTCCTCGGTCGCGAATACAAAAGCCTGCGTCGCCGGCTTGACGGGAGCTTTTGGTTTGGAAAAAGCTCCATTGCCGTTGGGAAGCGAAGTGATTTTTACCTCCACGGGAATGGTTTCCTCTTTGAAATTTCCGGCGGCCATGGCGGCGAGCGCCTTCTTGTGCGAATTGAGAGAAAATTCGTCAGCTTGTTCGCGGGTAATGCCGAATTTGCGCGCGATATTTTCCGTGCCTAGTCCCATGTTGATGTACGCGTCGGGATAATGGTCCACGAGCCACGGATTCGGCGAAATCTTGTTGCCGCCCATCGGCACCATGGACATGGACTCGGTGCCACCGGCCACAATGATATTCGCGGAGCCGCCGCGAATCCGCTCGGCAGCGAGCGCGATCGCCTGCAAGCCGGAAGAGCAGAAGCGGTTGATGGTCATCGCGGAAGTTTCTACAGGCAGGCCGGCGCGAAGCGCAGCAATGCGCGCGACGTTCATCCCTTGCTCGCCTTCGGGCATGGCGCAGCCGAGAATCACGTCGTCAATCTCTTTGGCATCGAGCCCCGGGACGCGAGCGAGTGCTTCCTTGATGGCCAGCGCGGCGAGATCGTCGGGACGGGTGGCGCGAAGCGAACCTTTATAGGCGCGGCCTACGGGGGTACGGACGGAAGAAACAATCACGGCTTCAGGCATGGCAGAACCTCGAGATCGGAAAATGGAAATTGGAAGAGAGAAAATGGCATCGCGTAAGAGTTTGCCTCAGGTTCATTGTTGGGCGACCGGGGAGAAAATGCAACTTTGGACCGCCAGCGTTACCAGCGCGTTTGCCGCAAAACCAAGCGCGAAGGCAGGTCCTCCCCTCCTTTGCCTGAGGGTTAATTCTACGTTTTGCCTGGCAAAGACGATTTTCGCCGGGTCGTTGGGCTCGACTCGATGGCAATGCCCTTGCGGGGGATAAAGACGGAGGCCGGTGGGGTTACGCCGAATTGCTTGGAATAGTTGCCCTGATTAACGGCGATAGCGACGTGGCCGCGGGAGTCCACATAAACAAGCGCATCGCCGACGGGTACTTCCATAAAGGTCTTGGCGTAAGGCAGAGTGACTGGTTTCTTGTCGATGAGAAGCGGAACTTTCTCCCCGAGGCGGTAGGCAAGCTCCTTGAATTTGTCCCCGGGAATGTCGGTGATGAGCGAGCCAAAGGGGTCGTCTAGGCCGACGACCTCGCCAGCGATGCCCTGATTGGTGATGATAGCGGCTTTTGGATTTAGGCGAACGAGCTGGGAGAGCTCCGGGCCCACAAGAAAGAAGTCCCCGCCGGCGGCGAGGTGCGCGGCCACGGGCGAGAAAATGTCGCGGCCGTGGAAGGTGGAAGAAATTGGCGACTGGATCATCCAGTCAGTGTTGGTGATTTCGCGGGCGGACTCGAGGCCATCGCGGTCGATGACCGGCGTGATGAGACCGTTGTCGGGAAGAACAAAGTATTGGCCTTTCTTGGATTTCACGACGATGGCTTTGCGCGAAGTGCCAACTCCGGGGTCAACTACTACAAGAAAGACGGTACCCGCGGGATAGTAAGGCGTGACCCCTTGCAGGAAGCGCGCCCCCTCCTCGATGGAATAGGGAGTCACCTGATGCGTGATGTCCATGATGCGCGCATCGGGGGCGATCCCGAGGATCACCCCTTTGCAGATGGCCACGGCGTCGTTGGCGACGCCAAAGTCGCTCATGAAGACGATGGTCGGATGGGGGACGGACGCGCCTGGAACGGGCGTTGGATCTTTGTCAGGTTGAAACTTCGCGCAAGCGGCAGCGAGGAAAGCGATTGCGAGAAATGAAAACGCAATGCGGGGAACCCTGTGAATCATCCTTTCTCTCCGGGGACCTGCGTCAAGATTTTTGCGTAAGCTCAGTGTATTCCGTCCGGTTGACATTCGGCAAGGCGCAGTCTAAAAGAGACGGGCAACGAGGAGTCCATTCCTTACACACCAGAGGGAGGGAATCATGGAAGGTCTTCTTTACACGGTAATCGTCGGCTTGATTGCCGGATGGCTGGCCGGGCAAGTGATGAAAGGCGGCGGCTACGGGGCTTTGGTGGACATCATTCTTGGAATCCTGGGCGGAATCCTGGGCGGATGGCTGTTCGGAGTACTAGGCCTTCATGCGGGCGGGCTCATTGGACGGATTGTCGTGGCTTTTGTCGGAGCGGTGATCCTGGTATGGCTCACGCGATTGGTGAAAAAGAAATAAAGCCAACCGGGCGATGAAAAAGTGGGATAGGTGAAAGGGGTGCTAGGGTCAACAGGGCGCAGCGGTGCTGCGCCCCGCAAGGAGAGACGACCGCAGGCCTGCCAAACTAATTGGATTGTGCCGGAGAGCTATGCATCGCCAGGAACCACTCGGCTTCCGAGCTGCGATGATATTTCAGACAAGTGCGCGCGGCCTGCGCATCCGCGGCGTGGCCCAGCTTTTCCTGGACGGCCGCCAATTGTTGAAGCACCAGGGGTGAGTGCTGGTCGGCTGAAAGTCCTTGGGCTGCATTTTCATAATCGCCTTGGAATGCCAATAAGAAGCCCCGGGCGGACTCGAAGTAACTTTGGATGAGCTGGTCCCGCGAAGCCTTGGCCAGCGCTTTGAGCCCAGAAACGGCTCGTTCGGCGTCCTTGGCTTGTCCCTGAAGCACGGCAACTCGCACGCGTTCGCGCAGAACACTCGCACGGTTAATGCCGCGGTCGGATTCGTTCATGCCCGCAAGCGGGTTGGCCAGAAAAGCGGAAAGAGATTTCAGCTGATCGAGTTCGGACTGCGGATCCAAGGCGAGCATGGCCTGAGCCAGCCCGATTTGAAATTGTGAGTTTGGTTCCTTTTTGCCGGCGGCTTCTTTCGCGAGAGCGGCAAAGGCCGTGCGGCCTTCCGCAGGTTTCCCTTCCCAGAAGTATACAAAGGTCTTCAGATACTTGACGTAGAGCTCGTCCATAGGATTCTGCGCCATGGGGATGGCACTTTCGTACTCCTCACGCGCGCCGGCAAAATCGCCCATCAGCGTGCGGGTATTGCCGAGTCCATACCGCGAGCTGATATAAGACGGATCGATCTGCAAAGCCGCATGGTAGTGATCAAGCGAACTCTGATCTTCGCCGGCTTCCCGCAGCACCTCGCCCAGGGAATCCTGTGGATTGGGAGAAGAGGGTTCCACTTCTGCATAGCGCTTCAAGGAAGCGGCAGCCTGGGCAGGATCAGGATTGCTCGAATCGAGATACAAGTAGCCGAGGCGATTCAGAGCCGCGGGGAAATTGGGATCGACTTGCAAAGCCGTTTCGAGCAAGGTTCGCGCGCGATCGTCGTCCTGCTGAAGGAAGAGCCATTCGCCGGTCACGTACAAGACGTGCTTGTCACGGGGAAATCTTTTCAGCAGATCATTCATGCTGGCGATGGCTGGAAGCAAGTTGTGATCCTGAATGGCCGTCATCCAGCGAACCAAGAGTTGCTCATCGGGGGTCGCGCGGGGAAGAAGAGATTTGGCCTTGGCGAGCGCGGAGGCATCCGGCATGCCGCGCCTTGCAGCAAAAGAAACCATGGCGTAGCTGAGAGCGGATTGCGGGTCCTTCTTTGCTGCCTGACGAGCCAGGTTTGCCGACGGCTCATACATGGCGTTTTCGTACTTGTCCCAGGCAAGTTCAAGTGATTTGCGCGCTTCCTCCGATTTGATCGAAACAGGAATGCTGCCAAAAAGCGCCTTGGAAAGGGGGGCGACGGGCGACGCGTGAGCCTCGCGGCTAGAGGCTGGCTCCACGCGGGGAGAAGGTGTTTGCGCCCGGGCGCCAGAGGCAAGAAGCGTGGGAAAGATCAGCAGAAACCAACGCACAGCGAAACGAGCCATGTGCAATCGCTCCCTGTCCAGAAATTGACCTCAGATCGGGCCAGTCCCTGAACGTAGCGCGGCGTGGGCTAGCGTGGATACTGACCTGTAGGGCAGGTGTTCGGAAGAATTAAGGGAGGGGCTGGCCGGACACGAGCGTCGCTCGAGAAGCGACAGGTTGGACACACGTCTTGAAAGCGCGCTTGCCAAGAAGCGCGTGGAGTGAACATACTGCCGGAAACCATCCAAGGTAGGCGTGGACTATGAGCCCGAATCAAAGGACCCAGGGATTACGAATCGCGGCCATTTGGTGTTGTTTCTCGCTGACAGTCTGCGCCGCGCTCGCGGGAATCAAGAATATGGCCGTGGTGGTTTCCGCCAGGAGTAAAGTGACGGACGTTCCCCTGACGGATTTGACGAAGTTCTGCAAAGGCACCCAGAAAACGTGGCCCGATGGGAAGAACTTCACTCTGGTGATGAGAGATCCGGAGTCTCCAGAAATGCGCTATGCGACACAAAAGCTCTTTGGCGCCACAGCCAGCGAAATCAAGGCCACGATCGCGAAGTTGAATGAATCGCGCCTGACGGTGAAGATTGTGGACAATGACGAAGACTTGCTGCGCACGGTCGAGGCGACGCCAGGAGCTGCGGGGATTATCGACGTATATTCCATCAATAGCTCGGTGAAAGTTCTTCGCGTGGATGGGAAGCTGCCCTTTGACATCGGGTATGCGCTGAAGGGAAACTGAACCCGGCCAAGACCTCCTCCGCGATGTTCCTGAACCGCGCGACCCAGTCGAGTAACGCTCGAACCGATGTTACCTTTCTTGGCACGCGCTAAGGGTTCGCGTGCCTCTGGAGCGGCGGGTGACCTCGTTTGGAGGCCTCGATTGATACGCTGGGAGCACTCGAATCACCACCTTTGCGCGGCAAAATATCCCTGTACGACCGGGCAGGTTTTCCACAGGCGGTACAGGGAAACCCTGGCGAAAACAATGGCGAAAGTGTATACTACACTAAGTGGCTTTTCTTCATCGCTTTACAGTGAAGAGAGTCTACAGAGGCGGGTACTAGGAGACTGGTTTGGAGCTTAAAATGTGACTTGCGTACCATCGATTCTTGCGGGCGTGAGAGTGTCTAATGGTACAGGTACTGGGAATGTGCCCGTTCGGGCAGGTTGCAGCATCCAAATGAAGCGAAATGTAAGGTTTTTCTAGGAGCCGGGGGAGTCCATGAATGCGGCGGAGAGTCAAGTCAAAATAACGAAGGCAGATAAAGACCGTAAGTGGATGTGGTGGCTGCTGGGAGTCATCGGCGCGCTTCAGCTTTATGCGGTTCGCGAACTGCTGGCGGCGTTTGCGCTGTTTGCTTTGGGATTCCTGGCTATTGCCGGGGTCCTCATCAGCCTCTATACGCTCCACCGGGTTTGGGCTGTGACCGTTGACCGGGTAGCGGACAGCCGGCATCCGGTCTTGGTTGCGGTTCGGCATGGGATTTATAGCGTTGAGGAACTAGCGCGCCGGCCGTTCCGGCGCCCGGGCTCTGAGCAGCCCGTAAGCTGAAAATCGAGTTTCTGGCGTCAGCCGGAGCACACGCAGAACCGCTGCTCCTGCCTCCTTCAGGAGTAACGGAAGTTCTGCAATCAAGGAAAACAAAAGGGCCAGCCGTCCTAAGAGAGAGCGGCTGGCCCTTTTGTTTGGGCGAAACTCTTTCCAGATTAGTGGGTGAAAGGGTCAGTATCAGGCGCAGGGAGGATTTCCGGGCCCTCTGGATTTACAGAGCCGTTGCCCCCGTTCCCCGCCTGGTGACCTTCCGGCAAGGACTTACCGTTGTCCTGGGTAAGGCCCTCGAGAGTGGACTTCGAGTGCTCATCCACAGCGCTCACGGCCGCAACTAGGCAAGAGTAAAGGAAAGCCTTCATCCCTTTGCGGAATTGATCGGTGGAGCGCTCGGCGGCGCGGGCCACATCCGCTTCGAGAGTCTGGCGCCGGGCTTCGCAGGCAGCGCGGTTTTCGGCGTCCAGAGAAGAAAGCGCCGAGGCGGCGCGCTCTTTGGTTTCCGAGAGAATCACATTCAACTGCGATTCTGCTTGTCGCTGTAGGTTCCCGAGCGTCGAGTTCACCGCTCCTTGCACTAGGGCCTGCGCCTCTGCCGAGCGAGCCTGAAGCTTCAAAAGGGTTTCTTCCAAGAGAGACTGCGTGGTTTCCAGGAGGCCCTCGTAACGCCGGTCCACGGTTCGCGCGGCAGCGCCATCGAATTGTTTGGTCGCGTAAGCCACGGCTTCGCTGAGCCGAGCCTGAACCCGGGGCTCAAGTTCCTTGTTTGTCTTTCCCAGGAATTGCTGGCAGCCGTCGATCTCCCGCTTCAATTCCGCGGCCTGCTGCGCCAGCCTCTGCGTCAACTCCTCGGCATGGGCGCGGTACTTCTCCATTTCCTCTCTCCAATGCGCGGCGATCACCGAGGCAGTCACGGCGGCGATGTCGTCTTTTGTGGCCAGACCGGTGGTAGTGGCTTCGACGCTTCTCTGGAAAAGCTCCTGCACTTCGCGAATGCTGGACTGTTTGACCTGGTCGATAGCAGACAAGGCGTTGCGCACGGCTTCGTTCAATTGCTTCGCCACGGCGCTTTGCACGGCCTTCTCGGCGGCCTGCTGCAGTTTTCCCTGAAGAGTGCTGATCAGCCCATCCGGCGTAAGAACCACGCGCTGCGGCTTGGGAGCTTCGGTGAGCGTGAGGCCGGGAGGTTTTCCGGCCACGGGCGACGGAGAAGGAAAAGTGGCCACCTCGGCCAACTTGTGTTCGAGCGCGGAAGACGCCTCTGGCCCTTCGGCGTCTCGCGTTTCCACCTCGAGCGCGGTGCCGTCGAGGGGGGTGAAAGCAGCTTCAAGCTCGGGTTCCGTAACCTCAGAGAATTGAGGCATGGAGCTGGTCATTTCTCCAACACCCAACCAGTCTCGAGGGGGCGTCGCGATGCCCCAAACGTTGGCGGGAGTCTCCAGTTCCACCCCCACCTGCCGCAATTCGCGCGAGCTTTGCGACGGGCGAATCGAGCGCACCCGGGCGCGAATCGCGGGCGGGGCAGGCTCCACGTTCAGCCCGACCACTTGGAGCGTCACCCAGGTCCCCACGCCATATTCGTGCCGCGAAGGATATCGGCAGCCATGCAGGTTCACGGTAGTGGAAACGGTTCTTTCGACAAACGGCTCGCCCAAACTGTTATGGCCGAAGACAATCAGCGGAACGGACCGCTCGATGCGCGTGCTGCGACGCGATTCTTCTTTCACAAGATTCTCCGGAGTCCTTGCAAGAGACGATGGCCTCAAGTCTGCTCCCTGGCACGCCGTCTGGATTTCCCATGGTGTTCCGGAGCGGCACGTTTACAGGTGGACGGCCGCCGCTCGCTGTGGCCCGATGCGCAGATGTTAGCCGAACGCAGGGTGGTTGTCGAATGATTCCGGCGAATTCCCCGGAATTCTAGCGGCACCGCCAAGGCTTTTGGGCACGCGACGAAAAGAGAAGTCTCTGATAGGCTTGCGGCTCCGAGGAGGAGATCCATGCGTCGCTTTCTTGCCCTTGTTTTGCCAAGCCTGTTCATTCCCATTTTCTCCGCCGGACAGGCGCCGCACCGAGTCGCGATCCGCGCGGGCAAATTGATCGATGGAAAAAACGACAAGCCGGTGGAGAACGCGCTGATTGTGATTGAGGGCGACAAGATTGTGTCGGTTGCTTTGGGCGGAAGCGCCCCTGCCGGAGCGGAGGTTATCGATCTTTCGAAAGCCACGGTGCTGCCGGGATTCATCGACGTGCACACGCACGTTCTATTGCAAGGCGACGTCACCTCGGCGGAGTACGACGAGCAGTTGCTGAAGCAGTCGATTCCTTACCGCGCGATTCTTGCAGCACGCAATGCGGAAATTGCCCTGTCGCACGGCTTCACGGCGATGCGCGACCTGGAAACCGAAGGCGCGATGTACGCGGACGTGGACGTGAAGACGGCCATTGCCAACGGCGAAGTGCCTGGTCCGCGCATGCAGGTGGCCACGCGGGCCATGACGCCAACGGGAATGTATCCCCTACTGGGCTATTCCTGGGAGCTGAAATTGCCGACGGGCGTGCAATATGTTGACGGCGTCGAAGGCGCGCGCAAAGCGGTGCGCGAGCAAGCAATGTATGGCGCGGACTGGATCAAATATTACTCGGACCGCCGCTATCATTTTGAAGCGGACGGCGTGCTGCACAGCATGGTGAACTTTACGGACGAAGAAGCGAAAGCGATTGTTGACGAGGCGCACCGGATCGGCAAGAAAGTGGCGGCGCACGCCATCGGCAGCGACGGAATTGCGGCAGCGCTGCGCGCGGGCGTGGACACCGTTGAGCACGGCGACGGGCTGACCGACGCGCTGATGGATGAGATGGCGCGAAGAGGAATTTATTGGGTGCCGACGCTCACGGTGGGCTTGTACGTTGCGCCGGGCCGCGGAGGAAATTGGCAGAAGATGGCGGACCTACAGAAAGAAGATTTCGCGAAAGCAGTGAAAAAAGGCGTGAAAATCGCGCTGGGCACAGACGCCGGGGGATTCGACTGGAAAAAGGTGAATCAAGCGAAAGAGTTTGCATACTACGTGCAATACGGGATGACGCCAATGCAGTCGATTCGCGCTGGGACTTCCGTTGCCGGGGAGCTTCTTGGCTGGAGCGACAAAGCGGGAACCATCGAGGCAGGCAAGTGGGCGGACCTTGTGGCCGTCAGCGGTGATCCGCTGAAAGACATCACGGAATTGCAAAAAGTAAGATTCGTGATGAAGGGCGGAGTTGTCCACAAAAACGAAATGCACTAGACGACACTGCTGGAAGGAATGCGCTTACTTCCGTAGCGTAATTCACACTGGCTCCCTCCCGTCTCCCAGCTTGAGGAGGCCCGGAACGTATTCCGCGCAAGTCCTTTCCCGGAGGAGGTCTGACGTGCGAACAAAAGTCAGTCCTGTTTTCGATTGTTCTGATCGCTCCATTCATAACGACGGCCAAAACACTCCGCAGCCAAAACGCGCCGCACTCCTCTTCCGATGCGGAGCCGGCCAAACACCTGGCGGCTAGCAATCTGCTCCGTGCCTTCAATACTGCAGAACCAGAGTACAAGATGACCCATGGGGTTTACGCCGCAAGGGATCTGTTGCTTGCAACCCCGGAGTTCAAAGGGCGCGGATTCGTTCTTGGCAGCCCAGGCCACCTTCCACAGGCGAGCGTGCCAATCGCTGGTTCTCCGATCCCGCCGGGATGGTCGCGGCGGCTGCACGTGACTGGTGACGGACGAAACTACGATGCTCTCCTAGAAGACACGACCGACACGTCCTGCAGCTACGCGGGCGGTCACAGACGAGCGCGGCGTCATCCGCCAGAGTAAGGGAATTGATTGCGCGATTTGAACTTCCCGGACTTGTTGCCGAAGCTTTAGTAAAACACGACGCCGCCATCGACGTTAATAGATTGGCCCGTGATGGCGCTGGACTGTTCGGAACAGAGGAACAGGGCGGCACGCGCAATTTCGTCGGCGGTTTGCGCGCGACCCTGGAGCAAGCTTTTGAGGAACCCCGCCAGTTGCTCTTCCTCGCTCACGCCAAGGCGCTTCGCCAGATCAGCGCCCAATTCCTTTGACATTTGCGTTTCGGTGACCGGTCCGGGGCAGATGGCGTTGACGCGAACACCTTTGCGCGCAGCTTCGGCGGCAGTCACTCGTGTTAGGCCGAGCATTCCGGCCTTGGCTGCGGCGTAGGCGGAACCCCAGGAGTAAGCTGCCTTCGCCGAGAGGCTCGAAATGTTCAGGATCACGCCCGCGCGGCGCGCATACATTTCCGGCAGCACCAGCTTCGATAGCAGGAAGGCCGTGCGCAAATGAATGGCGATGACCTTGTCGAACTCGCCGACCGGATATTCTTCCACCGGAAGGACGGGGCCGTAATGCCCCGCGTTGTTCACCAAGACGTCGATCTTGCCGAGTTTTTCCCGAGCGGTGGCAACGACGTGAGCGCACGCGGCGTCTTGCGTCAAATCCGCCACGGCATATTCGGCTCTTCCGCCGTTTTCCGATATTTCCTTCCCCACCGCGGCAAGTTCCTTTTCTGTGCGCGCGGTCAGAAACACCACCGCGCCTTCTTTCGCGAACAGATGCGCGATGGCCCGCCCGATGCCTCGGCCGGAGCCGGTGATGAAAGCAACTTGATCCTTCAGCACCACAGGGACCATGAGAATAGAAGGGAAACCTTCATGAAGGCAAGGAGTTGACCCAAGCAAGCATTGCGTACTCGCGCTCTTCTGGGGGGAAGAAGGGCACGCATAGTAACTCGGGTCTTTGCCCGATTGTGAGCCTTTGCAGCGTAGACGAGAATCTTTTTGCAGGCGACTTCAGGACCCTTGGCGTTAACGCAACAATCTTGCTCCGCCAAGTACGCAGGTATCTTCACAGTCCTTAAAATTGACGGATAGGCAGGCATATGCGGGGACATCAGGTACTTCTTTCGGCCGTAATTTCCTCCGTGTTTATTGTGTTCTTGGGCTGCGGTTCTTCGCGCACAACGCTGAACAGCGGGCCTCCTCCGGTGCCGCCGGGACCTTCCGCCACGGACGTAGTCACCCATCACTACGACGTCCAGCGAACGGGACAGAACTTGAAGGAAACGACGCTGACCACGAGCAACGTCAGTTCGGCGACGTTTGGAAAGGTCGGCGAATTCTCTGTCGATGGCCAAATTGATGGGCAGGCTCTCTTCGTAAGCCAGCTTGCCATACCCGGACAGGGAAACAAAGACGTCTTGTACGTGGCAACTGAAAACGACAGCGTGTATGCGGTGGACGCAAGCAGCATCAGCGGCAGTTCGGCTACCATCCTTTGGCAAACCAGGGTCCTTCCGAGCGGAGAAGCTCCGGCCACGAACCTGCCGTGCGGCAACATCAGTCCAAACGGGGTCACCGCGACGCCGGTCATCGATCGCAACCGCAATGCCATCTATGTCGAAGCCATGTCTCAGAATTCCTCGGGAAACATCATCCACCGACTGCATGCGCTGGATCTCACGAATGGGAACGAGCTGTTTGGCGGGCCTACGACCATCACGGCAACCTACCCAGGCACCGGCGGCAACAGCAGCGGGGGCGTGGTAACTTTCCTTCCCTCCGTTCACCATGAGCGAGCCGCCCTGCTGGAAAGCGGAAACACTATCTACACAGCGTGGTCCGGCCTATTCGGCGATTGCGGCGCATATTCCGCGTGGGTAATCGCGCTTGACGCTGGAACGCTCAAACAAAGCAGCGCGATCGATCTGGTGCCCAACAATTCGGGTGGCGGCATGTGGATGGGTGGCGGCGGACCCGCCGCAGACGCGTCCGGGAACGTATACGTTATCAGCGGCAACGGATTTGGCGACACACCAGGGACGAACAGCAGCTACGGGAATTCGTTCGTTCGACTTTCAACGTCCGGCGGCCTCAAAGTTGGAGACTACTTCACTCCTTTCAATACCCTTAGCGAAGACCGTGCGGACGCCGATTTCGGTTCAGCCGGCCCGCTGCTGTTGCCCGATCTTGCCGACGCTGCCAATGTGACGCGCCACCTTGCTGTCGGCGCGGGGAAGGACGGGAATCTCTACGTTGTAGATCGTGACAACTTGGGGCAGTTTAATTCCGCCAAGAACAATGTCTATCAGCAATTCACCTTGGGCTCGGGGGAGAATCACTCGTCGCCGGTCTTTTTCAATAACACCGTGTATCTCGGCCCCACCAATAGTGCTTTGAAGGCCTTTCCGATTTCTAAGGCGCTCCTGGCAACCTCGCCATCTTCGCAAAGTGCCCACGTTTTCGGTGGGAATGGAACCGTAGCCAGCATCTCTGCGAATGGCACCACGCAAGGGATCGTTTGGGCGCTGGATTGGGGCGCTGGAGTTTTGTTCGCTTACGACGCCACCGACCTGACAAAGGAGCTTTACGATTCGAATCAAGCGGCGTCGAACCGGGATCACTTCTCTGCAGTTGGGGGACACTTCATTACGCCGATGGTTGCCAACGGGAGAGTGTACATCGGCACGAGGACCAGCGTGGCCGCGTTTGGTTTGCTCCACTAGCCACCATCCTCTGGCGAAGCCCCAAGCGGCGGGTCCTTCTGACGAGCCGAAGAAGCCCAACCCGTCTTGCACAAATCAAATCCCGAAGGCCACTTCAACGGGTTCTAAGGTCTTTCAGAAGATGATGGACCAGGCCATTCATATCGTCCTGCGTGAGCGTGAACCTGTCGTAGTGTACGTGCTTTTGGCCAATGGCGCGATAGACCAGATGTCTGGACCCTCGCTGAACGAAATCAAACACGATGGTTCCTTCACGGAAGCGGATATGCTCGTAGCCGACCAGTGTCGGTCCCCAACCCCAGCCACTCCAGCAGCCGTACGGGCCGCACACCAAGCCCGGATAGCCACCGCCATAAGCCACCGGAACCGTTGCGTTGCGCCGTTCCACGGCAAAGTGATAGTCCACCAGAAAATCGGCGACCGAGGGGTCGCTAATCTGATTGAGTCCTTTGGAAGCCAGCGTTTGTTCGATGGCCGTCTTTGCGCGCTGGCGGACCGCTTCGGTATTGGCATCGGGATCGCGTACCGCCGTCTCGTCTCGAGAGATCACATCGCGCGAAACGACGGGGCGCGAGTCGCGTGAGTCGCGCGCTTTACTTGGCTCGGAAGCCGGGTGCCACGCCCAGGTGGCCAGCTTGGGTATGCGAACATCGGGATCGCGCGTAATTTGAACGTAGTCGTCGCAACCTGCCAGCAGGAACCCGCAAAACAAAACCGAAACCGCGAAAAGCGCTGGTTTTCCGTATGTCATCTTGCCGTGCGTCATGAGCGCGTCCTCCAAGCGGACACCATTGCCACTCTATAGAACACGGGAAACGGAAACGAGTTGCACTTCCGGAGAGACGCGCCAGCTTGCTTCAGACGGGTACAGCAACCCAGTCTTCTGGCGGAAAAACGACCGGCCAAAACTTGGCATTCTGAGCGTCGAACTCGAAGGCCACCGCGAAGTCTCCCTCGGCCGTGTCATCTATACGCACCACGCGGCACCTTTGCTCGACTTTGTTCTGTGGGTTGAGCAGCAACATCGGCTGGCCGACGTGCAACTCCGTCTGCATTTTCATGAGTCCGCCGTGGGCGTTGACGACCTGCGTCATGGCCTCATACTGCTGGCGCTTGCGTGTAGCGTCTTCGGCAACCACGGTGAGGCGCATGCGCAGCATGACGCGCTCGCTGCGCCGTCGGTTGATGGGATTCGAGGAACTGGCCATAACCATCTTTCTTTGTAGAACTCCCACACTCTTCCAAGACGCGGTGAACCTGAAGATATAGCTAATTTTACCTTGGCGAAGGACTTGAAACGCTGGCCGAATGGGCAACCGTTGCGTAAAAAGATAGAGCCGAACTTTAGCCGTCGGCCCGAAGGGCCATTCCCGTTATGAGATTCGCAACACTCTCCTTGTGAAATCAAACGCGACTCAAAATGGCGAATCGGCGTGTCCTCGGGTGCGCCGCTGAGGTATGATAGAGTGCTCGAGGTGCAGTAAGAGCAGGGTGACCATGCAGAACCAACATAATGGGAACGGAAAGGTTTTGCTCCGCGTGAGGCCGCGCGGCTTTTGCGCCGGCGTGGTCCGCGCCGTGGATATCGTGGAATTGGCTCTGGAAGCATATGGCTCGCCCGTTTACGTGCACCATGAAATTGTTCACAACACCTACGTCGTCGAGCAGTTACGGCGGCGCGGGGCCATTTTCGTCGAAGCGATCGAAGAAGTCCCGCACGGCGCCGTACTGGTTTTTAGCGCCCACGGTGTGCCTCCCACCGTCCGCGATGAAGCCAAGGCGCGCGAGCTGAAAGTCATTGACGCCACCTGCCCATTGGTCACCAAAGTTCACCTCGAGGCCCTGAAATTTGCCCGCGAAAATCGCACGATTATCCTGATTGGCCACAAGGACCACCAGGAAATCATCGGCACCTCGGGCGAAGCCCCCGATCGCACGCTCGTCGTGGACTCGGTGGCTGCCGTGGATGCGCTCGAAGTCGAGGATCCGCAAAAACTTTCTTTCCTAACGCAAACGACTCTGAGCCTTTACGACACACAGGAAATCGTGGCGCGCCTCCGCCAGAAATTCCCCGCGATCCAGGGTCCAGCCAGCGACGACATTTGTTATGCCACGCAAAACCGTCAGGAAGCTGTCGAGCAAGTGGCCAAGGACGTGGACCTGATTCTTGTCGTCGGCTCGCCGAACAGCTCCAACTCCAACCGGCTCGTGGAAGTGGCGCAACGCCGCGGCGTGAAGGCAAAATTGATCGACTCGGCCTCTGACATAGACGTGGGCTGGCTCGCAGGCATCTCCCGCGTGGGCCTGACGGCGGGCGCTTCGGCGCCGGAGGTTCTGGTCGAGCAGGTTAGCCAGCGGCTGGCCGAATTTGGCTTTACCGATCAGCGCGACTTGGATTTAATCCGCGAGGACGTCCGCTTTACCTTGCCTCCGGAGTTGGCGACCATCGCGCCGGCGCCGCGCCGCTGAGAGTTTTGTTGTCGTCGTAGTCGGCAGTTCCCAAGGGGACGCCGCGCAGGACCGGAAAGTTCACCCTGTACATTTTTCCGTTCCGGTCATGGTGATGCCAGCGCGGCGGTCGGAAAACGCTGAACAAGGAGTGAGACATTGGCGGTCAAAATCGTCCGTCAGCCGAAGAAGATTGCCTTGATTGGGGCGCCTTCGAGTGCCGCCGCGTTTTCCCTCGGAAGCGAAAAAGCGCCAGCCGCCTTGCGCGCCGCCGGTATCATCGAGCGGCTCCAGGCCGCCGGTTACGAAGTCGTTGACCACGGGGACTGCGCCCCGCGCCTTTTTGCCGACGACGAAGAGCACCGCCGCGCCCGAAATCTGACCGAAATCGTCGCTGGCCTCAATGACCTGAAGCTGCGCGCGGAATTAGCCGTAAAAAGCGGAGCGCTGGTGCTGGTCCTTGGCGGCGATTGCGCCCAGGTGATTGGCCTGCTGGCGGCCGCGCGCCGCTATTACCACCACCTCAGCCTGCTCTGGTTCGATCGCGATGCCGACTTGAACACCCCCGCGTCCACGCCTTCCGGTCGCATTGACGGGATGGTTGTAGCGCACATTCTGGGTAAGGGCGCTCCGGAGCTGGTCCGCTTCTGGGGAGAGCCGCCGCTGGTGCGCGAGCCGGACGTCACGCTATTCGGGCTCGAAAGGCTCGACCCTCCCGAGCAGGAGTACTTGGCCAAGTCCCCCATCCGGCACTGCCACGCGGCCGACATTCTATTCAAGGGCGGCGCGCGCGCGGCGCAGGAAGCGCTTTCACACATGCACGCAGAGGCGCACGATTTTGTGCTTCACCTGGATACCGACGCCATCGCCCAGGAAGATTTTCCCGCTGTCAACGTGCCCGGCAGCGGCGGTTTGCGCTTCGACGACGTTCGCGCCGCGCTCCTGGAATTCGCCGAGCACAAGAATCTGCTGGGGCTAGACATCGCCCAATACAACCCGGAAAAAGATTCGGACGGCAGCGGCGCGAAGAAACTCGTGGACCTGCTCGCCGAAGTCCTCGCCGCCCGCTTGCATGCGTTCGAGACCCCTGCGCCGGAACGGTCGTCTGGCACCAATTCGGGCGGTGCCACCGAAGTTTCCTCTTCGGGCTCCGCCGCGTAAGCCAAGATACGCCCGGGCCTTGCCTGCTTCCTTTGGAGGCAACCCGAACGACCTGGCCTGTACACCACAGCGAAGCCCTGGTTTTTCGAGACTAGCCAATTTGATTCCCAGGGACACCTTAGTGCTTGCGAATCTTAACCTTGCAAGTGTTCTAAGGCTTCCATCCGCCGTAGCATCCGGTAACGACAAGAAGCGACATGCTCTTTCTTTTCAGCGCTTTCTTCTCTTGTCGCTTGCAGGAGACGGGAGAGTCGCGCGACTCTGCTCGCGGGCAACGAAATTGGCTTGTCTGAAAGGCAAGCTTAAAGAAGTTTTCAGTTGAAAGCGGGGACGCATTTGCAGTAAAAGCCCTGTATTCAATTATTTCGGTGCAAAGCGGCGGGGCCAGTCCGCCACCGCTAGGGGTAGCGGGATTTCAGGTGCCACAGGAGGAACTCATGCAAATCAAGCAAGGGGTGTGTGCGTCGGCGATTGTGCAGTCGCGTTTGCAAGTAAGCGCCTGGCAGTTCATCTTCGCGGGAGTTTTGCTCGCCATGCTGGTACTCGGGGGCGCTGCAGCCGTTTCGGCACAGGTGAATACCGCGACTCTCTCCGGAACGGTCTTCGATCCCCAGAATCTGGGCGTCAAAGGCGCAAAGGTGACGCTGACCAACGCTGCCACCGGCGCGACGCGGACCGCCGTCGCCGACGACAATGGCCGCTACAATTTAGTGGGAATCCCTCCGGGCCGGTACAAAATGACCGTGGACAGCGGCGGCAGCTTTGGCGCCTACGAAAACCCCTCTGTGGTCCTGACGGTTGGCGAGAGCGCCTCGTTTGACCCACACCTGGAACTCAAAGGCATCCAGCAAACTGTTACCGTTTCGGCGGAAACTTCGCCCATTGAGACGACCAAGACGGAAGTTTCCGACACCGTGGAGCAGCGCCGAATTGACAACCTGCCGATCAATGGTCGCAATTACATCAACTTTACGCTTACGAATTCCCAGACCACGCGGGACATGGCCCCCACCATCGGGCCCGCTCCCAATAGCGGCTTGAGCATCGGGGGTGCGCGCGCCCGCGGCAATATGGTCAGCGTCGACGGCGCGGACGCCGGCGACAACTCCGTCAACGGCATCCGCTCCACGATTTCCCAGGAAGGCGTGCAGGAATTTCAGCTCATCCTGAGCAATTACAATGCGGAGTACGGCCGCGCCACGGGCGGAGTGGTCAACATCGTCACCAAGAGCGGGAGCAATGAGTTTCACGGAGACGCTTTCGGTTACTTCCGCAATAAAGCGTTTCAGGCGCGTAACGCCTTCTCGGGACAGGTGGATCCCGTGACCGGCGCGCTCGATCCCGTCAAGCAGGCTTACACCCGCACGCAAAGCGGGCTGACTTTCGGCGGCCCGCTAAAGAAAGACAAGACGTTTTACTTCTTTTCTTATGAATACACGCAACGCGAAGAAACAGGGTTTTCGAGCATCGGTATCAACAACTTCGGGATGCAGACGGTTGCGCTGCCCACTCCCGGTGGACCGCTGCCTGTACAACTGACTGGCCCGCAAGCCGCCGCTGTAAACGCGCTTCTCAGCTCGGGCGTGCCGGCTCTCCAAACCCTAGGTGTGCAATACGGAGTTTTCATGGGTTCGGCGTCTAGCGTCGCACTGAACCGTCTTGATTTTGGCGCTGTGGCCAACGGTTTTTATCAACAGCGTGGCATTCCACTGACGGCCACGCCAGGCGCACAGTTCCCGATCCCGGTGGCCTGCCCTGCCAGTCAGCCGGTGAACAACGGCGCTACGTGCTCCCAGTTTGGCGTTTATGTCGCGCCCCTTCCAGCATCTTTCGTGGGCCTCAATTCTGTCCGCGGGAATTACCCGGTCATGGAGAAGACCAGCCTGTGGTCGGCGCGAATCGATCAGCGTTGGAACAATCGAAATAATTCCTTCGTGCGAGTTGGTGTTTCTCCGTCTCTCGTGACCGGCCTTCCTTCCACATCGCAAAATCAGGTCTTCGGCCAGAATTCGGGTTCCCGTGCCGGCTACAACCAGTCGCGCGACTTCAATGTCACCGTTCAGCATGACACGATCATCAGCGACAAAACTTTCAATGAATTTCGTAGTCAGGTCGCGCGGCGCGGGCTGCACTTCGGGTTTTCTCAACTCCCGGGCGGTTCCAATATTGGCGTCAATATTCCCGGCTATGCCTACTTCGGGCGCGAGCCGTACTCCACGGTAGACCGCATCGAGCGCCGTTTCGAATTCACAGATAACGTGACGTTTGTCCGGGGCAGCCACACGTTCAAAATCGGCGGCGACTACAACCTCATTCAGCTTCGTTCAAAGAAAGCGCAGATCTTTGAGCTGGACTTTGGCGGCGACGTGAATTTCGGAGGCTTCGCGGCGTCGAATTTCGGCTTTCCTAACAACGTTGCGGGAATCTCTTTGCCGGGCACAACGGCATTGCAATCCTACGGCCTGGGCATTCCGACTTCTTACATTCAGGGCATTGGAAATTCCAATCATCCGTTTGAGAATCAACCAATCGCCTTTTTCCTGCAAGACAGCTGGCGCATGAACCGGCATTTCACCGTCAATTATGGGGTGCGCTATGACGTGGAAATCAGCCCCCTTTTCACCGCGGGCACGGCCATCAACGCCGCCGCGGAGAAGGCTCTTGGCGTCGTCGAGGGCATCCCGCGCGATTCCAACAATGTCGCCCCGCGGTTTGGCGTGGCTTGGGATCCAGAAGGAAACGGCAAGACCGTCATTCGCGCGGGATATGGCATGTTTTACGACCACCCACTTCTGGCCACGGCTTTCGACTCCGTGACCGCCGATGGTGGCCGCTCGGTTCAGCTGATCTCCACAGGCGGTACACCATCCGCCTGCGGACTGGTCACGCCGGCATGCGGGAATGGGTTAGACACTCCCGCGAACCTCAATGGTTCTTCGATTTTCCAGGGCGTTTTAAACGCGTTGCCGAATATGTCCTATTTGCCAAACCAGCAGCGCTTCAATCCGCTCGCTTCCGGATCCATCTTCGCAAACCAAGCTTACTTGCAGGCAGGATTCCCGCTGCCCATCTTGCCGTTCACGCTTCCCATCTCGAAGAACTTCGTCTATGCCTACGCTCATCAGGCCAATCTCACGGTCGAGCGAGAACTCGCGGGCTCGTGGAAGCTCAGCCTGGGCTATCAGTGGACCCGTGGTTTGCACTTGAACCGGCCCATCGATGTGAATACCACCGATCCTCAATTGCTCGACGTGAATTTTGCCGATTGCAACGCTGCCGGCTTTGGCAGCGCTGTCTGCGGCACACTCCCCTTAAGCGTCGCGGTGCCTACCAGCACCTTGACCTCTTCTTCGACCGGCTGCACGTTTAATCCGGCGCCTGGCCTGGGCGGTGTGCTCGGGATCATCAGCGCATGCCCCGGCCCTCTCGCATTTCTTAATGGCACGCCCTTGGGTACGCCGGCGGCCTTCAATTTCTTCCGCCCTTCCGGTCCGAATCCTTCGTTTGCCGGGCCCGGTGCGGCGTTCTATCCGCAATTGGCGGGCGCAGCGCAAGCTGCTTGTTTCCCCGCCGGTTTCCCCTTGCTCGGGAATACCGCGCCCAAGTGTTACCCGGGCGGCTTCGGCGTTCCTGTGCCCTGGAACAGTGTGGACGCGCAGCTCTCCACTGGCAACTCCTGGTACAACGCTCTAACTCTTAATCTTTCGAAGCGCTTCTCGAAGGGATTCGAGCTGCTGTCCAGTTACACGTTCTCTCATTCCATTGACGACTCGACCGACCTGCAGTCCCCGCTCGAGCCCCAGGACAGCCGCTTCCCGAAACTTGAGCGCGCCAATTCCGTCAACGACCAGCGCCACCGTTGGGTGACAAGCGCCGTCTTCCAATCACCCAGCGCCAAATCTGGTGACGGTGCCCTCCAACATTTTATCGGTGACTTCACGCTATCGCCCATCGTGGAGTTTTCTTCCGGCCGGCCCTTCAACATCATCACTGGTGAAGACACGCGGCTCGACCTTGGCTCATCGCAGGCCCGCCCATCCGTTGGCGGAGCAACAACCTCACCTTTCATTCCTGGCGAAACGTTCGGGCTTGCGAATGTCTGCCTGACAAATAGCGGTTCCACATTTGCCATTCCGGGCCTGACTACCGCTGGCGCGGGCTGCATCGGCAATCTCGGCCGCAACCGCTTTGTCATGCCCAATTTCTTCCAGTGGGATATGCGGCTTTCGCGGCGCATTCCGCTCGGCGAACGGCTCAAATTCGATGTCATCGCTGATGCCTTCAACCTTTTCAATCGCACCAATGTCGCCGCGGTCAACCAGCTCTGCGACCCAAGTGCGGGCACGACTTGCTTTGCTGGCCAACCGACTGCGTCCTACGATGCGCGGCAGTTCCAGTTCGCCCTCAAACTGAGCTGGTAGGAGCGCAGTTTTAAGTCGCAAGCTAAAAGTGAATCGGGGAGTGGTTGCCCACTCCCCCTGCCACACCACCCAGCTTGCGGGTCCGCACCGGGCGGTTCCGTAAGAGAGGCCCTTGCGGGCCGGAGGTTCGATTCGTTTTCGCCAAAGGCTTCGCCACTCGACAGGTTTCCGTTTCGGCTTCATCGTCTTCACCCGCCAAGCTCATGCGAAGGTGATTGGCTGGCGCAATGCCACCCGTGAGTCAACTCTGCTAAAGTAATAGGACCGTTTCCCGCTTTCGAATCGGAGTAGGAATGAACGGAACCGTGATTGCCGCCACGATCGTCGTGGCCTTGGCCGTTCTCTGGCTGGTTTTGCAAAGCTTGCAGGGCCGCCAGAAAAACGAAGCCATGGAATCGCAAATGAACGAGCTGCGCCGCGACCTGCAGACCATCGCGAATTCGCAAGCCAAAACCACCGGACAGCTGGAGACCATCGCCAATAGCGTGGCGCATCGCCTCGACAGCTTCACGCCCACGCTTCAGGAAGCCATCAAGAATTCGGCGCAGATCACCGGGCAGTTGACTTCCGACGCGCAAACCCGTATGGCCGGCGAACTCAAAAACGCCCGTGAGCAAATCAGCGAGATTCAGCGGCAGCTCGGGGGGCTGCAGCAGGCCAGCACGCAATTGTCGCAAGCGGCGCAGACCATCGAGGGCATTCTCGGGGGCGCCAAGTCGCGCGGGTCGCTGGGCGAAGTCACGCTCGAGCGCCTGCTCGAAGACTCCTTGCCCCCCGGTCTCTACGCCACACAATACCGCTTTTCGAGCGGCGAAGCCGCGGACGCCGTGATTTTTCTGCGCGACAAGAAGTTGATGGCCATCGATTCCAAGTTTCCGCTGGACGCCTACCGGCGCATCTCTGCGGAAGGCGACGAGGCGCGCCGCGCCTTTGTCACCGCGGTCAAGGGACACGCCGACGCCATCGCCAAGAAATACATCGTCCCCGAAGAAGGCACGCTTGATCTCGCGCTCATGTTTGTCCCCTCCGAAAGCGTGTACTACGAACTACTGATGAGCACGGACGGAAAGGGTTTGCCCCTGGACGCCTACTGCCGGGAGCGGCAAGTCATCGCCGTTTCGCCGAACACGCTTTACGCGCACCTCTGCGTAATCGTTATGGGTTTGCGCGGTATGCAAACGGAAGAAAACGTCCGGCGACTTCTGGGAAGTCTTTCCGGCTTGGAGAAGCAGCTTGAAAAATTTGCCGACAAATTCGACGTGCTCGGCACGCATTTGAAAAATGCCTCGCAAAGCTACGGCGAAGCCGATAAGTTGCTCGAAAAAACGCAGGACGGTCTCCTTGGGATGCTTGCACCCGCTCCCGTCGAGCCATTGCTGGAAAACGGTCAGAGCAGACTTAGCTTCGCAGCAGAAACCCCCGCGGCAAATGCCGCCGCCGCGACTTCCAAAAAATCCGCATAGCCTCGGGCTGCTTAGCGCTAAGGGCTAACGACGGTCTGCGGCTTCACGGGTGAGGCTTCCCCAAAGCCGGCACCAGGCGGATGGAGATGAGGAACGTGCCGTTCTTGCGGCCGATGACCTCAAACTGCGCGGCGTTTTCTTCCTGGCCGCTGCTAAGGTGCCGCACGGGGTTGCCTCCAACGAGCTCAGCGACATCCGGAGCGAGGTTGCGCGCTTCCAGGGAGATTTTTTCTGTCGTGCCGCTTACGCGCACCGTCAGGGTGCGATGCTCGCCGCGCTTCAGGGGCAAGGGGTTCGCTTGCAAATCGAGCTCGACGAACACCACGGTGAACTCCGGTGCGTCCCGCTTTGCGCACGAGAGCTTAACTTTGGCCGACCCCGGAGGAAGCTCCATAGACGGAAGAACCACGAGCGAAACGGGGGAAGACGCCAGCACCAGCGCCCCACGGTCTCCAATCGAGACCTGGTTCGCGTCGGCGTCGCCGCAGAATCCTTTGCCGAAAAGCTCAAAGCGATCCGTCAACGAAGCTATGTGCGGGGCCGAGGAAATTTCCATCGCCGGAGCGGAGGCCTCGGAAGGCGCGAGAATGACGGTGGACACGCGCCCGGGACGGCCTTCAATCGAGCCGTAGATAATGCCGGGATTCAACGGCGCCACGAAGAGCGCGCGGCCCGTGGCGTCCGTCTTGAGGCGGTCGCCGTTAGAAAATGTAATCGTTGCTCCCGGTGTCAACCGTCCATTCACGCCCAGCACGGCGAGCGTGGCGCGTTCTCCGGAAACGATACGCCGGGGCAGCAGCAGGATACGCGCTGCGGATGGAGCGTCTTGAGCAGCAGCGGCGGGCGTGCCCGCGGAAGGCTTTTGCTGAGCTCCCAACGGCAAACTGAAGTTACCGGCGATGAGGCAGGCGACGAAGAAGAATTGGCGGCGGGTAGCCACGTGTGGGATTGTAGTGGAGAACTTCACAATGTGAAAAGACGTATGCGAGTGGAAGAAGTGATTTCTTCGTGATTCGCTTGTGGCGATGAACCGGATGCTCTCCGTCTAACTCATTTTTCCGAGATGACCGGCTGTTTGTCCGGCGCATACACCAGGACAGTCCTGCTCATGACCCCGGCGGACAAGCGCCGCAAGCGGTAACGAAAAGGCCGTGGCCCCGAGCGACTGGAGGTCCCTTCCAGCCGGTAAAACGTGTCCTCAAATCGCACGGTTCGCGGCGGCGTCCAGTCCGGCTTGCTCCGGCAAGCGCGAATCTCCAGGAATTCGCCGGCGCCGTCCCGGGTTATGCACAGCTCATCGGGAATGGCTGCAGTCGTCAAAACACACGTTTTTTCGCGGATCGCTCCGACATAGGAGGACAGGTTCGTCTCGGTGTAGCCCGCCGCCTGGGCCGCGCTCGGTCCGCTCTGCCCAGTAATCTTCAAAAAAGTCTTGTCGGCCACGAACAGCGGGAGAATTCCAAGATAACTCTCGGAAAATGCCGCTCCCAGGAGCCTTACGCTGCCCTCAAGTCCAACGTATAGAATCGTCCATGTAAGCGGATGAGTCGCGAAGATAAACAAACTCATGATCGTGATGTCATGGTCGGTCACGCGCGGATCCATTTTCCCCGCGAGCGCCGCGTCTAGTCCGCGGGAGACCCAGGTGTTCATCGAATACGAATACCAGTACATGTAAGCGACGATCGCGACCACGAGTTCGCCAAATCCGCTCAGCATGCAAGGCGTGCGCCATCCCAGGGACTTGAGGAGAGGTAGCGATTGACGCCACCTTCTGGGCAGCACCGCGAGGAATGGCCCAAGAAGAAAAGTCAACATGGGAAGCGACCCTTCGAAAGAATACTAGGGAATTTCGCGCATTCCGGGCTTGCTTCGTCCGTGAGCTTCGAATGAGTTATAGGCCAAGGTCCTCTAAAGGTGGCAGCTCCAGTTGCCCGGGCTTTTCGCACGACGGCAAACTGCTAAGTGACAGAAAACAAGGCAATTCCCTGCGTTTCCGTGTGGCTTAAATGTGAGTAATCAGTAGGGTTCAAAGCCTCTCGCGGGGCTTGGGGTGTGTTAGCGTGTGAACAGGGTCAGCGCGGGAAGCGTGCGCCTGAACTGTGGGCAGGGGTGTGAGTTTAAGCAGCGCATCCCGGTCGGCTACGCAAAACGTGGAGCAAGCGTGCAAATCTCGAGTGGCGGCGTGACCGACCTTGGTCGCGTGCGTACGAACAACGAAGATTGCTTTCGCATTGTCACGCCGCTGAACCTTTTTGTCCTGGCCGATGGCATGGGCGGAGAGGCGCACGGCGAAATTGCCAGCGCGTTGGCTGTGGAAACGGTGGTGAAGCATTGTCTCGATGAGGAGGCCAACCCCGCGGCCAAAGTGTTAGGGCAAGTGCACCCTGGCTGGAGCGCCAAGACCAAGCGTCTTTCCACCGCACTGCACCTGGCCAACAAGAAGATTTGCAAATCCGCGGAAGAGCATCCGGAACAACGCGGCATGGGCGCGACGCTGACCGCCGCCTGGATTGACCGCTCGAAACTGAGTATCGCGCACGTTGGCGACAGCCGCGCCTATCTGCTGCGCGGCGGCTCCCTGCTGCAGTTGACGCGCGACCACTCGCTGGTAGCGGAACAGGTGCGGCAGGGCATGTTAACGGCTGCTGAAGCGGAAGAAAGCGATATGCAAAGCGTGTTGCTACGCGCCCTGGGCGCTCAGCCGGAGATCGAAGTGGATGCCGAGGAGCACATCCTGTTCCCGCGCGACGTTTTGATGTTGTGCTCGGACGGATTAACGCGCGTGGTTACGGAGCCGGAAATTGCCGGCGTACTGCAAGCAGAAACGGATCCCGCGCGCGCAGCCGAGGAACTGGTTTCTATCGCCAACGAGCGCGGAGGTCCGGACAACATCACCGTGGTGATTGCGCGGATGCTCCAGGATTCCAAGAGATGGTTTTCGTGGTTTCGACGCAAGATGCCCAAGAATCTCAGCAACAATGGCAGTGCTGGAGGGAAGTGATGGCGAAGCTCAGCCTCATGTTCGATAACAAAGTCGTAAGAGAGGTGCCGGTGGGAAGCCGCCCGGTGACCATCGGGCGCGCCCCGGACAATGATTTGTCCGTGGACAACCTGGCGGTCTCCAGTTACCACGCCAAGATCTTTTTTGAGGGCGGACGGATGGTCATTGAGGACCTCAACAGCCTCAACGGCACCTTCGTCAACGATTTGCGTGTTGAGCGCGCCACGTTGCATGACGGAGACAAAGTCCACATCGGCAAACACATCATCAAAGTGGATACCAGCGGCGACGCGCCGGTGCCCTGGACCTCCGGCCGGAAAACAGCCGCGCCGCGCATCAACGAAACGATGGTGTTGGATACGAAAGAGCGGAGGCAGATGCTCCAGCAGGCCGCGGCCATGGGCGAGTCCATGCAATTTGCCTCCACACGTGTGAAGGTAGCGACGCTGATGGTGCTCGGCGGGAGCACGGACCAGAAAGAATATATTTTGACCAACAAGCTGACGGTCATCGGCAAGTCTGCGATGGCCACGGTGAAATTGAAGGGTTGGTTCAAGCCGCAAATGGCTGCACAGATCAACCAGCGCGACGACGGATACTACCTCGGCCCCGGCGATAAAGTGCCCTCGGTCAACGGAAGGCTTATCGGCGGGCCCACGCGCCTGAACGAT
>Ga0126378_10000225_pt1 | contig 43674 bp, 26 predicted proteins | sample PanSoiMetPlot_23_FD_92587 | JGI IMG/M metagenome (GOLD analysis project Ga0126378, IMG submission 92587) | Tropical forest soil microbial communities from Panama - MetaG Plot_23 | ecosystem: Environmental > Terrestrial > Soil > Tropical forest > Bulk soil | place: Panama | collected 2016-02-17 | reverse complement strand
GCGATCGACGCTAACAGCATCGTCATTACTTGCGCTGATTGATCGGCCAGTTCGGCAATGCCAGCGAGATTGCGGATGCTGAAGTCATCGGGGTCACCTTGGCGATGCGGTGGCGGTCGCGGAGGATCTGCGTGACCTGGTCTTGTGCGGCGTAGCTCTCCTGCTGCGCCTTGACAGAGACCATGATGTTGCGCAGCTAGTCCGGGCCCGTGATCTTCTTTTGCAATGTCCTGATCGCCTCCCATGCCGGACGTTCCTTTGGCTGTGAGCACTCCGACAGCCGGGAAAGGAAGATTGCCGGCGCGAATCGCTTGTCCAACGGGGATTGGAGTTCCCAAGAAGGTTTTGCCGAACGGTGTCGCCGAAGTCGCTGGTCGATCCCCCGCAGCACGGAGCGGTCTCTCTGCGCGCACTACTCGATCAAATCGCTCAAGACGCGAGCTTTGAAGCCAGCACCAAGCACTGCCAGGTCCGAGTGGATGGCGCACAGGATTGTGAGGTTTACGGTTCGCACGAGATTCTGCACAGTGCGATTGAAAACGCAGTCCGCAACGCCCGTTCGCTACACGTTACCGGAAAGCAGTGTCGAAATCGAGTTGCGCTGCAATGGAAACTTTTCACGGGTCATGGTGCGCGACCATGGGCCTGGAGTGCCAGAAGCCGAGCTCTCCAAGATCTTCCATCCTTTCTATCGATTGAGCGATTCACGAGAACATCGCTCGGGCGGCACTGGCATCGGCCTCGCGATTACACAGGAGGTCGCAAGATTGCATGGCGGGAGTGCGAAGGCGCATAACGCTCAGCCGGAAGGTCTTGTCGTCGAAATTGAGCTTCCGCGATCGGTAAAGTCCTAGCCGATTTTCGGCGAGCGTCACTCCCCGTGAACTTTGGGGATACGAAGCATCTGAGGCCATGACCTAACGGTACCTATTCAGGTGGCCTAGTCCCGAGATAAAACGAAGGCGTACCAAGACTTTATTAAAGAGGAATCACCATGTGGAGTCCCTCCCGTCCAAATGGCAATCCGTCGCAACCTTCAACCCCCGAACCCAAGACCCCTGTGGCGAGCGCAAACCCAGCACCAACGGTCAAGAGCCCACGCTCCGACGAGCGCATTACGTACATTGGTAAGTCCCTGGTCATTAAGGGAGAAGTAAGCGGCTCTGAGCCGATTCATATTGAAGGCAAAATCGACGGTCCCATCTCCCTCCGTGACTGCCACGTGAACGTTGGACGAGACGCGGTGGTGAACTCGAACGTAACAGCCGGCGAAGTGATCGTACGGGGAACACTCGATGGCAACATCACGGCGACCGATCGGGTAGAAGTGCACAGCGGTGGAACCCTGACCGGTAACGTCTCCGCAGGACGCATCAGCATCGAATATGGCGCCTTTTTCCAAGGAAAGGTCGATATGCGACAGCCGGATCCAAAGGCCCATATCTCCAATGACAATGTCGAGCCTCAGAAGAAGTCTCAGGGGACCACGGAACTCGACGCAGTTCCGGCATTGTCCAGCTACTAACCTCAGCCGGCCTTAGAGAAAGAGGCAGGTGCTCACCGACCAGCCTCGGGGTTCCATCTGTCCTGTCCTAGCAAGAAGCTAGCGACGGAAAATCTCTCAGCCTCAGTGTCGGTAAGCTGGTGCGAGTGGGGATCTCGGCTCACGGAGTTCGCTCCCGGGCCTGATGAGCGATATTCTCCGTAGTACGCGGTCTCAAGCGAATGGGTCTCGCCGGGATGCCACTCGCTCCACCCGCTTGGCGCGATTCCGGCGTCGAGATCCGCATAGAGAAAGACTACTGAGGAATATGGACGCCACGGGCGCCCCAGGTATAGCTCAGCGATGCCGCTGGCGGCGGTCACCTTGCAATGGTCGAAAACATATCCGCTATCTTCATCGGGATAGCGTTTGCTTTGCGCCGTTAGGTACACAGTCTTGTGAGGAATCGCGTGGATCTCGCAATTGCGAAACAAAGCTTTGCTGTCCCCAAAAATGAAGTCGACTTGTCCCTCGATGTAGCAATCTTCAAAGTACTGTCGCGCCGGAATACAAGGGCCAGTATCCGAGGCGCAGGACTTGGCTGCGGCAAATAATGTGTCTTGGGCTCCAAGCATGCGTAGGTGCCGGAAGACGGCTCGATCGCCACGCACCGAGAGGGCAACCGCCTGCGTGCCCTGGCTTGCCGTAGGATTCTTCTGGCTGAAGTCGTTCTGAAAGGTGAGGCCCTCGGCATAGAAGTTATCGCCAATAATGTTTACTGTCGCGCTCTTGAATGTTCCCCCCGCCGTCCCCGCGCTCTTGTCAAACACTATGACTGTAGCGGCCGGATCTTTGGCATCGCCGATCAAACGAACGTTCGGTTTGGAGATCTCTACTACCTCACGATAGGTGCCGGGACGCACATTGACTGTGCCGCCCGTTTCCGCAAGCGCATTAATCGCCTCCTGAACGGACTTGTAATCACCTGAGCCATCCGGCGCAACGGTTATCGGAGAGGCCGAGACCTCCCGCTTGCTCATCACCATTGTTGGGAACGCAACAAAACGCCCATCGCAGTTCGGGCCCTGCGTGTTGTCCGGCTTTCCATCAACTACCACGTTGTCGCCGCTTGGCGAGACATTTGACCCGCCCGGACCGATTGAGATCCTCGCATTGGCAGCTCGCAGTTGACTAGCTTCATACGAGTCGATGCGAACTCCATCGAGACGAATCCGCAGTAGATGCTGTGGATCGCAGCCCAAGAACGTCATCTTGCCTGGAGTCATCACGCGAACATCGTGAAGCTTGATGTCCTCGAAAGCTGGCACGTCAGTACCGCGCTCGCTGCTGTAGAACGGATCGAAAACGAGCGGCTCCTTCACATTGCGAATGCAGACGTTTGAATAGGACACATTTCGAACTACTCCACCGCGCGTGGAATTCGATTTGATACGAATTCCGTTGTCCGCTCCATCGATCGTCAAATCGCGAACCTCGATTGCCTCGACACCGCCGTTGGTCTCGCTTCCGATAGACATCCCATGACCTGTGTAGAAGTGATCGTCTGCGATGGTGATGTGCGACGCGGGACCTGACGAACCCGCCTTGATGGCGACGTTGTCGTCTCCCGCATGAATGTAGGAATGCAGAATGCTTACGTTCGTTGACGACGATGGATCGATGCCGTCAGTATTTCGCGCAGTCTTGGGCGAATCGATCTTTACCCCCCAGGCAGTAAAGCCGTTCGTGCGGCTTACGATTACGTGGAAGTTCGGCGAGTTTTTTAAGGTGATGCGGTAGAGGATAAAGTTGTCAGCTCGCTCGGCGACAATGATTCTCGGACAGTTCTGATATGCCTTTTTTACTTTTGCTTCCTGTGCCAGGTCCCACCAACTCATCTTCGCGTTCAACAACTTCGCGTCTCCGCGCGCATCGATCACACCGTCACCCATGACTGCTGAATCCGTGTCTGCGACATGAATGAGCGGTTTGCACCCTCTCTGATTCTCGGTGGTAACGGTCCCGCAGACGCCCGGATACACGTCATACTGCCGGGGGTCGCGAGAGCCGAACAGAGTTACACCAGCATCGATCAGGAAAGTGACGGCGTGGCGTAACTCCAGTGGACCGGATAGGAACGAATTCTTCTGCCCATCACTTCGCAACTCCACAGCCTTACCCGGCGTGCAGGAGTCGATCGCCTTCTGTAGGCGAAGGGTGTCGAATTTGCTCTCATCGGCCTGGTCAATAACTCCTCCGCGGGCCGACAGAGCCGCCTTCAAGGTTGTGCATACGGGAGGAATGTGGGGTTCAGTTACTGTGCGCGTGTCCTGCGTGAACGCAGGACAAATCAGTAGCAACACCAGCGCACTGCACCACAAGATTCTGAGCGCACGAACCCTTTCTCCAGCGTGCCATCTTCGAAAGAAGTGGGAAAACAACAGGGGGTTATTCCAACTCGATCTCGAAATCATCGAATCCTGCCCAAACTTTGCAAATTTTGCTTCAATGCAGGGAAATAACAGGGGACCTTGGGGATTTCCGTCTAGCCCCAAACCCGTCAAATAGTTAGCGCCGTTTTGTGCGAGATTCAAGAGATTAACAGGGACTCAGCAGGGAATTCTTGGTCCCGTTTTGGAACAGATTCGCTACCTTGAGCCAAGAGAATCCTGCTCTCACTGCACGGTTTTCTAGGACCTCCCCTAGAAGACAAAACGCAATCCTATCTGTAATTGCCGCGCTCGATTGGCTTGCGTGGTAATCAAACCAAAGTTGGAGCTGGTTACTTGCGTATTCGGCGCTCCGAATGTCGGATGGTTCAGGATGTTGAAGGCTTCCATGCGGAACTGGAAGTACGTACTCTCCGTGAACACAAATCTCTTGATTACCGAGGCGTCGAAGTTGTTGATTCCATCTTGCCGCAGGTTGCTGAAAGTCGTCGGTAGTGTGCGCAAGTGGAATTGGAACTGCTGCCCTGAAGCGGTCACGAAATGGGTTGTGTCGAACGATGATCCGTTTACCTGACGACTATCTACGTTCGTAAGCGGAAACGTTGTAGCAGCCTGAGGTACGCCGTTAGCGCCATTCGGGCATGCTCCGGCGACGGTCGCGACTGCACACAGCGGGTAGTCGCCCGGATTGTTGGAGCTGCCGTTCATCCAAAGGATCGGCGCACCGGTTTGGACGGTATAGATGGCATTCATGCTCCATCCCCCAAGCAAACCGTCGGCCCAGCGCGAGTCCAGGTTGATCAGCTTGCCCCTGCCAATCGGCAACTCATAGTTCGCTGCAACCACGAAATGATTCGTGTGGTCGAATGGCGACACGCGTTTTTCCGGATCGGCATCGGTTGTATTGAGCCACTCATCACGCTCCATCAGCTTCGACCAGGAGTAAACGCCAATCAACGACAATCCCGAAGACAGCCTCTTCTCAACCCGCGCACTCAAGCTATGAAAGTTCGAGCTTCCCAGATTGGTATTGCGCTCCATGATTCCGGAGCTGAAGGTTGTCGAATCGACGACAGGGAATTCCGGAAAGGGCGCCAGAAGTTGCCGCACGGTTGTCGTTGAGCTGTTGAGACTGGTGCCTGGAATCAGACCAGCAAAGGGATTGGACGCCGTCGCAGTCAGCGCGCTGTTCACGGCCGAGTCACGGTAAGGCAGCGTGCTTAGATACTGGCGCGGGATGCCGTTGAGCTGCGTAAAGGCAACTGGCAAGTGAACCGCGTGATTTCCGATGTAGGCAAGTTCCATCACAAGGTTGGGTGACAGCTGGTGCTGAATTCCGAAGGTCCAACGTTCCGAATAGGGATTCTGCATTGTTCCGTCAAAGAAGGTGATGTTTTGGCCGTTGAAGGTCGCCAGCCCATTGGCAGAACCCGTGGGCTGCAGGAATCCACTAGGAAACGGATTGCTGAGCGTCGCGCTGGGAACCAGAAAGTTGGTGGGCACAATAACGGGCGTTGTCGCGCTGAAACCTTCTTGTGTAACGATCGGGCTGCTGGAGTAAGAGCCGGTTGGATTCAGATTGGAGAGCGCAACCGGCTGCACGAACAAACCGAAGCCACCGCGAAATACAGTTTTGCCGTTGAACTTGTCCGGCGACCACGCGAAGCCGACACGCGGACTGATGAGGTTGGAGGTGTTATCCCAAATCGATCCATCCTGCGGGGTGGCAAACGTCAATCCCCCAGGCACTGCGAAACTACCGACTGGGATTTGAGGGATTGGCTTCTTGTTGTATGCAGCGATGGCGGCAGCCGCGGTGGGATTTGCTGAAGTCGTGTCGAAACCGTTGACGGTGCGCCCTAGCTTCTCGGAGTAAGGATTGTCGCGGTCATACCGCAAACCAACATTGATCGTGAGGTTGTGCTTTATGCGCCAATCGTCCTGCAAGAACAGCGCGTAGTAGTAAGAAGTGTAGGTGCCACGAGTGTTCGCATCGTAAGAACCAGAGGTCGGCACGCCAAGCATGAAGGCGGCGAAGTCCTGTCCGAAATTAGAAGCAGGCGAGTTGGCGTTGGGTCCGTTCGTCCACGAATTGTTGAAACCGTAAGTGCCGCTCGAGGCGCCGAAGGTCTGAGCGTCCAACAAGTAACGGCGGGCATCTACACCGAATTTCAATGTATGCGCGCTGAGCTGCTTCACGACATTGCCGTAAATCTGATACGACTCTGAGGGAATCAAGTCCGACGTAGTTGCTCCAAAACAGTCGAAACTCGAAGCCTGCGTCGTGTCGCTGCCACAACTGCTGCCAAAAGTGATGGCGGGAAGTTGCAGATACCGGCTGTTGGTCACTGTGTATGACGGGAAACCGAGGGTGGTGGGATCGAATCCTGCATTAGGCGACGGATGCGCCTCTCTCAGCCGCGTGTAATTAGCGCGAACATCCAGAACCGTCGTCGGACTAAAGGTAAAGACCTCGTCGACCGAGCCACCCCAGTTCTGCCGAACCAACTGCGAGCCAGTCGTGTTGTTGTTGAAATAGTTGTTCTTCGATTGCAGTTGATTGTTGTGCCTTACGTTAAACGCCAGGCGACTGCGATCGCTCATCGCCCAATCGATACGACCGAGTTCGTTGCTGTAATTGTCATCGGTTGTAACGGAATTGGCGTAATTGCCATATCCCGTAGGATTTCCGGGTACGTTAGGTTGCGGATAAAACTGCAGATACTTCAAGGCCACCGGGCTCAGAAGCTGCTGCGGGATTTTGTTGCAAGCTGTCCCAGTCGCCTGAGTACCGAAGCCCGGCCCCGGCGTCAGATTCGGCGCAACCGGATTGGCTGCAGCGTCACAGAAGAAAGGTTTGCGAGCCACAGTCGAGCCGCTAACCACGCCGCTGTACGGGTTATAGATCTGGAAGGAGCTGCCCAGATTCAGCAGCGATGAGAAATCGCCATTTCGCTCTGCGGCCGTCGGGACGGTTAGCAGCTTTGTGTTCGGCTGACTATCGGCAAGGTGTTCGAATGCCGCAAACCAGAAGAGCTTGTTCTTTCCGCTATAGACCTTCGGCACATACACCGGGCCTCCGGCCGTGAATCCATACTGATTCAGCTTGGTCTCGGCCGCTGGAATTCCTGCTCGGTTATTGAAAAAGCTATTGGCAGCCAGCGCCGAAGGCTGCGAAAACCAATAGGCCGAACCGTGCAGGTTATTGGTTCCGGTCTTCATGACCTGATTGATGGTCCCGCTACCGGTGTGACCGTAAGATGCGTCGCCATCAAACGCCTTTACCTTCACCTCTTGCACAGAGTCCTGAGGCGGAGCGTATGCGACACGGTTATCCCAGGTGGCGTTGGGAGCGCCATCGATCAGGATCTCCGCCGTCTGTGAGGGCGTGCCGCCGATGCTCCACGCGGAGGCTGCGCCGTTATCGAACGGATGCACAAGAGACGGTTGTCCAGTGGCAATTACCCCGATAGCTAGTTGAGCCACCATCATCGGATTGCGACCGTTTAGCGGAAAGTCTTCCACTTGCTTCGTTGTAATGCTCTGGCTGATCGAACTGTTCGCGACTTCGAGCATCGGGGCTTCGCCGCTCACGGTCACAGTCTGGCTTGCCTGCCCGATCTCCAGCCTGATGTCGATAACGGGGTGATCGCTCGACGCGAGCGTTATGTCTCGACGAACGAGGGAGCGAAATCCCGGAGCAGCAACCTCAATCTCATACTCCCCCGGAGCTAAGAAGGGCAGGTTGTAATGACCGCTAGTATCTGACTTCGTGGGGGTTTTTACGCCGGTGCGCACTTCGGTTGCTGTCACATTCGCGGAGGGAATTGCGGCTCCAGCTGGATCAAGTACCGTCCCGCTAATCGTTCCGCGGCTCTCCTGGCCAATCATGCCGGCAACGGAGGAAAGGAAAAAGGTCAACGCGAGAACCAGACGGCAAGTCCGGATGCTGTTCATCATGGAACACACCTCAATAGGAAATAGTCGACGCCACGAGTCAGGGTTCACGCCTTAAATAACCCTTCCACCATGTGAAATGGACTGACGAGAGTAGGGGGGAAGCGATTCGTCAGTCAAGACTAAAAGCTTTTAAACTGATCGTTAAGCTTTGCAAAAGCTTTGCTCACTGAGATCGAGCATGACCGGAGATTGATCAACCGAGGTGGCGACATTAAGAAATTGTTACCTCTGGTCAACGCCAGTTTGCGCGGCGCCCATCACGAGGCTTTCGACTCACGGGCGAGAGCGCGATCGGCAGCCCGGTACTGCGTTGGCGTCTCCTTGTTCATCTTTTTGAACATGCGGCAAAAATACGCGATGTCGTTATAGCCGCAGTTGCCGGCCACCTCTTTTAGAGTCAGGCTGTAATTGCGCAGCATGAACTTCGCGCGATTCATTCGTATCGAATTCAAATAATCGTTGAATCGCACCTGACCCTCGCGACGGAAAAGTCGTGAGACGTGATTGGGAGCTAGCCCGAAGTGTTCGGCTACGCTCTCGCGGGTGAGAGCAACCTGAAAATTCTCCTGCATGTAGAGACAGATCGACTCATAAGTGCGAATCGCTTTTCGCGGGCGATGCAACACCGGCCCTCGGAACAATCTCAGGCAGGAATTCAGAAGTGCTTCGACCAGCAATCGATCAAGTGGGCCCTGGCTGCGGTCTGCAGCAAATGCCGTGAGCGCCGCAAGGATGCTGTGGGTCAAGCCATCGTAGGCGCTATGAGTGTGCGTCTTGATCGCGTTCACCGGCGTCTCCGAACGTCCTTTATGCTGGGCAAGACTGATACCGATATGTTGAGTCCCAAACAAGAAAGTCAGCACCTCGACTGGACCGGACCATTCTGGCTTGTCCCACGCGTTTTCCGGGACAAACACTGCCTGGCCGCGAATCGGACGAATGGTCGTTGGCACCCCGCTCTGCGCCACTTCAACGACGTGCGACCCCGCAATCGGTATGTACAGACGGGGAAAGTGCGTGACGTATGCGAGAACCGGTGGAGGCGCGCTGTCTTCGGCAAAATAAACACGACGAACGCGATCGCGCAGTAGAAACTGCTCCAGTTTCGCCGTGACGATTCTCGTTGAGAGAGTTTGCGGCGCTGTTTCAGCCGCCTGGGACGAACGCACGGAATGTTACGTTAGTCCAATAAATGTGTCTTGTCTACTATTTTCCCTCTAGCCTGTCCTAGGAGATACTTCCCGACCGCAGCGGATTCGCAATCAGAGTTGTCACCACCGATCCGCAGGCACACAATCGCCAGTCATGACATTCCATATTGGGAACACCGTTCCCGCACCGTCGTACACTGCCAAACTTCAGAGAGGGTGAACATGTCTGCATCCATCCGCCGTGCCGCCTATTTAATTTTCTGCGTTGGGCTCTTGATTGTCTTGAGCTTACCGCTTGCATTTGCACAATCCGACTTAGGCCGGATTTCCGGCTTTATTAAAGATCCATCCGGGGCAACGGTTCCGAACGCTAAGGTCACGGTACGAAACAATAGCGGTGTCGAGCGCCAGGCCACAACCAACGAGTCCGGCTACTACGTAATTACGAATGTTCCCGCAGGCTTTTATACGGTTACAGCGGAAGCGGCGGGCTTCCAGCGCTACGAATCTACGGGTAACAAACTCGACCCGAGTTCGAACCTCGTCGTTGATGCGACGCTGGTCGTGGGATCCGTCACGCAAACAGTCGAGGTGTCGGCAAGTGCGGTGCAATTGCAGACGGAAACCGCGGCAGTTCAAAAACTTGTAACCAGACAACAGATTGACGCGCTCGAGATTAACGGCCGCAACCCGATCTTCATGGCCAACCTCGTTCCCGGCACTCGCGGTGGAACGCTAGCCAATCTGAGTTTTAATTTCACGCAGGGACCTTCGAACATCAATGGTGCACGAACACCCGAGAGCCTAATTACCTACGACGGCGCTCCCGCAGTGCGCACGCGCTCGAACGGCACAAGCATCGGGGCAGCAGACGTGGATTCTACGCAGGAAATCCAGATTCTGACCGCCGACTACGCAGCCGAGTACGGACGCTCGTCTGGCGGTCAGATTCGCATCACTTCCAAAAGTGGAACGAACCAATTCCACGGCGCCGCTTACGAATATGTTCGAAACACGATCTTCAATTCAAACACGTGGCAGCGAAACACGACACCGGCGACGGCGTTCATCACCGCCCCCATTCACTACAACCAGTTTGGATACAACATCGGTGGTCCGGTATATATCCCGAATCACTTCAATACCAACAAAGACAAGTTATTTTTTTATTGGGGACAGGAATGGGTGAGGTACGTCTTCACCGACTCGAACGCCTTAACAGTTCCAACGCTTTTGATGAGGCAAGGCAACTTCAGCGAGTTACTGGATCCGAACAACATCTTTTATCACAAGGTCGTTCAGATTAAAGATCCCAAAACCGGCCAGCCCTTCCCGGGAAACATCATTCCAGCGCCAGGAACTGCAGGCGCCGCCGGATCGGTTGCTAGCGCAAACGGACTGGGAATTCTTAACGCCTATCCGGCGCCGAACCTCACCACTCCGATCAATGGAAACCAAAATTGGTTCTTTTCCGCGAAGCATCCGCAAAACCAGCGCAAGGATACGATTGCTGCTGATTTCAACATAACCAACAACCAACAACTTCGCTTCCGGCGCGTGTACTTCACCTTCTTTGAGTACCAGCCCCTGGATGGCGGCACGAATGAAACGCCAAAGTTCTTCGACCGGCCCAATCAAACCAACTCGATTAACTACGTGTGGAACATTAGTCCGACAAAGGTGAATGAACTCTTAATCGCCGGCAGTAAGGACAACGTCCACATTCCAATCGACGCTGCCAACTTTCTGGATCGCACGAAAGGCGCAGCACAGGGTCCTGGTCTGTTCGGAACAAATTACAACTACATATTTAACGATGGCAAACTACTTCCAACCCGAATCCCCAGCTTGAACATGTCGAACTTTTCCACCCTAAATGGTGGCCCCTATCCTTCCCATTCGTCCGGACCCATTATTGACGTCAGCGACAGTCTCACGTGGGTCAGAGGAAATCACACGTGGAAGTTTGGGGGCCTCTTCGAATATCAAGGCGAAAACGACAACGACGAGATCAACGTTCAAGCCTGCTCCACATGTACCAACAACCAGAACGGCCAATTCCAGTTCCTCGATAGCCGCGCCAATGCCACTGGAGTCGCAGCAGCAAACGCAGCTTTAGGACTATTCGATAGGTATTCGGAGATCGGCCATCGCGCCTTCACCGTTTTTCGCGCCAACATGTACGAAATGTTTGCGCAGGACGCTTGGAAGGTCCGGCAGAACCTGACCATCAACGCTGGCCTGAGATACACGATCATCGAGCCGTACCATACGCTCTGGGGAAACCAGATCGTTTTTGATCCCGCGTTCTACGATCCGAACCTGGCGGTCACTGTAAGTCCAACAACAGGACTTATCACTGGTTCGCCAACCATTCAACAGCTTTACAACGGTATGGTCATTCCCGGAACCCGGTTCCCGGATTCGGCGAAGGCCCACGTTCCCGAAGCGAACACGACTCTGTACAACGGCCTGTTCCGCGGGGTTCCGGATCATTATTCAGACATTCAATGGAACAACATCCAGCCCCGCCTTGGCATTTCCTATTCACCTGATGAAAAGACGGTCTTCAGAGCTGGTGGTGGACGTTTCTACACGCGGCTTGGCGTAAGCGACTCCGTCTTCCTTGGTGGCAACCCTCCGTTTCAACCGAGCGCCAGCCTCACCAACGGAACGGTCGATACGCTGGGACCAACCGTTGCCGGCCAGATTCCTTTGGTCGTCACTACGCAAGCGCGAGATTTGAAGAACCCTGAAGCCTGGAACTGGAACTTCACCGCAGAGAGAGAATTACCTTGGAGATCGACTGCAAGTGTGGGTTATGTGGGCCGTCGCGGATTGCATTTGCAGCGTGAGGCTGACATTAACCAGCCAACTACAGCAGTAGTTGCCGCGAATCCAACTGCCAATATTGATTCCTTGCGTCCATATCAGGGTTTTGGCACGATCCGCCAGACGAATAATGTTGCCAGTTCGAAGTACAACTCACTGCAGGTTAGTTGGAATCGGCGTGGTGGTAATGGCTTGCAATTCGGCGCCTCTTACACGTTAGCGAAGAGCGTTGATAACGGCTCGAACCAACGTGACGTGGTTCCGGACACTTACGATACGAGCTTCCTCTGGGGTCCATCGGAATTCGATGCTCGTCACATTCTGGTTTTCAACTATCTCTATCCCACTCCGTTCTTCCGCGACCAAAAGGGCTTCACCGGCAAAGTGCTCGGCGGCTGGCAGCTCAGCGGGATTGCGCAGTTCCAGACCGGCTTACCTTGCAGCGTTGCCTCTAGCACCGACTTCGCTCATGTGGGCCAGGACGCAAACTTTGGTTGCGGTGTCAACGGCCAATACATGGTAGTCAATGGACATCCGAAAGTCATCGGTACCTTTGGTCCAAACGGCCAGTGGTTCACAACCACGAATCCGGATGGAACGCCGATATTCACTGCGCCAGCGCCGTTCACATTCAACACGCAACACGTTCGTGGCCTTATCTATCAGCCAGGATTCTGGAATTGGAATATGGGTCTGTTCAAAGCTCTTCCCTTAACGGAACGAGTGAGACTCCAATTCCGTGCCGAGGCATTTAACGTGTTCAACCATCCAAACTGGTGCGGCGGAAGCGGCTGCAGTGGTGGAACCAACATTGGCCTGAATCCGAACAGTGCGTCGACCTTTGGGAAAGTGCTGACCAAGGGCGGTAACGCAGGTGGTGGCGAGCGCAACCTCCAACTCTCGCTTCGCGCTGAATTCTGAGGTAACGACAGAGAGTACACGCCTCTGTTCCCAATTAGGAGAAGCACAACTTTCTCAGGGAACATTGGCGCGTGTACTGACTGGGACAGAGCGGCGAGAAACCGGCAAGGGGTTTACTCGATAGCCTCAGCGAGAGTCGCGGGCCACAAACGGGGACTTCATTGTCGGGCGTTTCCGGCGACGGTCGATAAAATACGCCGGTACGAAAAATCTAGTTGTAGACGATGGAGCCCATGGTCGAACTGCTCAAACAGTTGCGGCAACACTTGTTAACCGGCGTTTCTTTCGCTATTCCATTTATCGCATGCGGGGGCATCCTGATTGCGTCGGCAATCGCATTTGCCCCCATGACTCCCAGCGGCCCTGATTTCTCGCACGCTCCAAAACTGAAGCTCGTTCTGGACATCGGAACCACTGCATTCGCGCTGATGTTGCCGGTCCTGGCCGGATATATCTCCTATTCCATCGCGGGCAAGCCGGGACTAGTTCCAGGATTTGTTGGTGGGTACCTGTCAGGCCAGATTAACGCGGGGTTTTTGGGAGCAATTCTCGCGGGCTTAATGGCAGGCTACGTAGTGCATTTCCTGAAGAAGTTGCCGGTTCCGAAATATCTGCGCCCGGTTATGCCGATCCTGATCATTCCGATTATTTCCGCGGGCATCATCGGAGTGATCATGCTGAAGGTTTTGGGGATCCCGATAGCGCACCTCATGACAGCAGCAAATAGTGCTCTGAAGACGATGAGCGCCGGCAACGCGGTAATTCTGGCCATGCTTCTAGGTGCCATGATCGCCTTTGATATGGGCGGACCGGTCAACAAGACTGCGTTCTTTTTCGGAGCGGCCATGATTCGCGAAGGCGATTATCGAATCATGGGGGCATGCGCAGCGGCCATCTGCACGCCACCGCTGGGTATGGGTTTAGCAACGCTGCTGCGAAAAAAACTTTGGAGTCACGAGGAACAGGATGCGGGTTTGGCGGGACTCGCCATGGGCATGATCGGCATTACCGAAGGCGCGATTCCATTCGCGGCTTCTGATCCGGTTCGGGTGATTCCCTGCATCGTGCTGGGGTCAATGGTGGCATCGGTAATCGCGATGCTGGCCGGTGTCGGAGATCACGCTCCACACGGGGGCCCTATCGTTTTGCCAGTCGTCGATCAAAGAGTGATTTACGTGATCGCGATCCTGGCCGGAACTGCCGTAACTGCCGTGGCAATCAATGTTGTAAAGACCCTGGCGCAAAACCGGGCCAAGACTATGGAAAGGGCTGTATGAAAATCGTTGCCGTAACCGCGTGTCCAACTGGAATCGCTCACACATATATGGCTGCGGAGCAACTGGAGAAAACTGCGAAAGCATTAGGGCACCAGATCAAAGTGGAAACCCAGGGCGCGATGGGAATTGAAAATGAATTGAAGGAAAGCGAAATTCGCCAGGCCGAAGTTGCCATCTTCGCGGTAGATATCGAAATTGAGAAGCGGGAACGCTTCGACAGCCTGCGCGTGGTTCAGGTTCCGGTACAGGAAGCGATCAAGAATCCTATATCGGTATTCAAGAGAATCCAGGGCTAGCAGTATGTCGCAAGAGGTTTGCAATCCGGTGGAGTTCAAGTTCGTCTGCCCGTTGCCAAACGGACTCCATGCCCGGCCTGCGAGCCAACTTGCTGAGTTTGCCGGCGACTTTGCCTCCGATCTTTCCCTAACTAACCTCCGCACGGGAGTTTCTGCCAACCTGAAGAGCACACTGGCAATCATCTCGGCCGATATCAGAAGCGGGGACGAGTGCTCCATCAAGGTTGCTGGCGCAGACGAAGCCTCCGCCGGCCCTGCTCTGCTTGCCTACGTGACTCGCGATTTGCCAAAGAGCGACGAACCTCTGGTGGAATCCGGCGCCGAACGGAGAAGTGGCCCGCTACCGCGCGCCCTGCTGGCTGCCAATGTTCGGTGCCATTTTGGCGCTGGAGTGAGTCCCGGAATCGGAAAGGGAACATCAGTAGTAATCGGTGGAATGAGTTTGCCGCCGGAGCTCGGATCGGAACGGGCCGAAGATCCCAAAAGAGAAGAGCGCCGAATTGCGCGCGCGATGGCGACGGTTCGCGAGCGAATCAAGGTTATGCTTTCCCGCTCGGTATCGCCTGCGGAAGCCGGAGTACTCAAAGCTCACCTCGCGATCGTTGAGGACGTCTCACTCTCCGACAAAATCGCCGAACTAGTCGCGCGCGGCCGTTCCGCCGGACAGGCACTGGCGGAAAGCGCGCAGTTCTTCATGTCGATCTTGCAGAAATCAGAAAGCAGCTACATACGCGATCGTGCGGTTGACATACAGGAGATTTGCCACCGGCTTCTGGAAGAGATCTATGCCTCAAAGTTTACTGCCGGGACCCTCAAGCTGAATGAACTCAGCATCATCGTGGCCGAGACCATTGCGCCGCAACAACTCCTCGGAGTGGAGCGTAAATGGTTACAGGGTCTGGTGCTCGAATATGCTGGTCGAACTTCTCACGCTGTGATTCTTGCACGGTCACTGGGAATTCCAACCGTAGTCGGAGTGAAGGACGCGCCAGTTCTCTTGTCGGGAGAACGAGAACTTGTAGTCGACGCGAATCGCGGGCTCGTCGTTCCGAATGGCACTGCTGCTGTCAGACGCTTTTATGACCGCGAGTATAGAACCCTCGAGAAACGCAATGCAGCCTTGACCCGAAGCAAATTCCGGCCAGCTATCACAGTCGACGGACTGCGAATGGAGATCGCAGCCAACGTCTCATCTGCGGAGGAGGTTGCGGCCGCCTGCGCGAACGGCGCGGAAGGAATTGGACTCTTCCGAACCGAGATGCTCTTCATCGGAAAGGATCGCGCGCCATCCGAGGAAGAACAGTTCGGCATCTACAAGGCCGCGGCGCAGGCTGCCGGGCAACGGCCTGTAATCATCCGCACGATCGACATTGGCGGCGACAAACCGGTTCCTCACTTGAACTTGCCGGCCGAATCGAACCCGTTCCTCGGTTATCGCGGAATGCGAATTTATGCGGAGCACCGCGAGCTCTTTCGCACACAGCTGCGGGCCATTCTCCGCGCTTCCGCATTCGGGAGGCTTCAGATCATGGCGCCCATGGTCTCCACGATCGAGGAGGTCGTCTGGCTGAAGTCTCAGGTCGCGCAAGCGCAAGATGAATTGAGAAATCAAAGTATCGCGCTCGATCCAGCCATGCCAGTCGGGATCATGATTGAAGTGCCCTCTGTGGCCTTTATCCTCGATCAGCTTTGCGCAGAGATTGACTTCTTCAGTATAGGCACCAATGATTTGAATCAGTACTTTCTTGCGGTCGACCGCGACAACGCTAAAGTCGCGGCCCTCTCCAGCGTCCGGCATCCCAGCTTTGTGCGCTTTTTGAAACACATCGTGGATGGGGTGCATGCAAATGGCAAGTGGATCGGCATCTGTGGCGAGATGGCTGGTGACGTTCGCAATCTTCCAATCCTCGTGGGGCTGGGTTTGCATGAGATCAGCGCTTCGGCATCTCAGCTTCCCGCGCTAAAGGAGAGGATTTCTCAGCTTTCTGCGAAGACCTGCGAAGAGCTTTTGACCAGAATCATGGCATGCACGCAGGCGGAACAGGTGAACAAGCTTTTGGCGGAGGATCATTCTACGGAGAGTTCTCAACCACTCCTGGATTCGAACCTCGTCGTTGTCGGCAGTGACAGCGAGAGCAAAGAAGAAGCCATTCGCGAGTTGATCGATTCACTCTTTGTCGCAGGCCGAACTGAAGATCCAGATCAACTCGAGGAAGTTGTCTGGGCACGCGAAGCCGCATACTCCACCGGTCTGGGACATGGTTTCGCGATTCCGCATTGCCGCAGCGATTTGATCACCGCAAATTCGATTGCTGTTTTGAAGCTGCAGCACCCGATTGAATGGAATTCGTTAGATGGCAAGCCCGTCCGAATGGTGGTGTTGCTCGCGGTTCATGAGTCAGATGGGAATAACAGCCACATGAAGGTGCTTGCCAAGCTTGCGCGCAAGCTCATGAATGAAGAGTTTCGTGATTACCTGATGAAGTTGAACGACGCGGGAAGTATTCTGTCTTACTTGTCTCAGGAGCTTGAGATTCCGCTGTGAAGAGGCAGCACCGGCGGCGGTAGCCGCTGGGTACGTGGTGCTGCCTGAAGACCCAGCGGCTACCGCCGCCGGTACTTTCACTACTTTTGATGGAGAGCTACTTAATGCAAGCAACACTAAAGCGGTTGCTGTTGTTGTGCCTGTGCGTGAGCCTGTGGTCCACCCTGGTGGCGGCACAGACTCAGAAGGAATCTGAACCTACACAGAAGAAAGCGCCCATCGCGGCCGCTTCTCCCGATCTGTCGAAACAGCCCACGCTCTACGCCGTGGGTTACGCGCACTTGGACACCCAGTGGCGGTGGGAGTATCCGCAAACGATCCAGGAGTATCTCAGCAAGACGCTGCGCAATAACTTTGCGCTCTTCGACAAGTATCCGCATTACATCTTCAATTTCACCGGAGCGAATCGCTATCGACTGATGAAGGAGTACTTTCCCGCCGACTTTGAACGTCTCAAGCAATACGTCGCGGCGGGGCGCTGGTTTCCCGCCGGCTCATCGATGGAAGAGGGCGACGTGAATTCGCCCAATGCCGAATCCATCATCCGCCAGATTCTTTACGGCAATAATTTCTTCCGCAAGGAATTCGGCGTAGCCAGCAAGGAGTACATGCTGCCCGACTGTTTCGGCTTCCCCGCTTCCCTGCCCAGCATCCTGCATCACTCGGGAGTCGTTGGATTCTCCACTCAGAAGCTCTCGTCAGATTGGCAACCCGCGCCTCACGTCGGCGGCCCCGACTCACCGGAAAAAACTCCAGATGGCATTCCCTTCAATGTGGGCGTATGGGAAGGCACCGATGGCAGCACGGTGATCGCCGCGCTGAATCCGCTGACATATGGAAGCCAAGTGCTATACGACATCAGCAAGACCCCTCCTCCTCCTCCCCCGCCGGATCCAAACCTGACTGATCGTGAGAACGAGCGGCGCCGCCGGGTGGCGCGCGAAGACTGGGTGAAGCGCATAGAGATCAACGGTGACGTAACCGGGATCAAGACCGACTACCACTATGTTGGAACCGGGGACATCGGCGGCGCTCCCAACGAGTCGTCAGTAAGGCTGATGGAAGCGATCGTAACGAAATCCAAGGCCACGATTCCGGGACCGCCCAAGCCAGGCTCTTCGTGGGAAGCTGAGCAGGAGTTAGCCGAGTCGAACGCGGCGCCGGTGCAGGTCGGCGATGGCCCGATTCGGGTCGTGTGGTCGAAGGCCGACCAAATGTTCAATGACATCCTCAAGTGCTGCAAGACTGATCGCATGCCGCGTTACAAGGGCGATCTTGAGCTGATCAATCACTCCGCCGGCTCGATCACTTCAGAGGCATATCAGAAACGCTGGATGCGCAAGAATGAATTGCTTGCTGACTCTGCGGAAAAAGCTTCGATCGCAGCCTCATGGCTCGGCGGACGTCCATATCCACTCGAGCGGCTGAACAACGCCTGGACACTGGTGATGGGCGGACAATTCCACGACATCCTTCCCGGCACAGCGACTCCAAAATCCTTCGAGTACGCATGGAACGACGACATCGTGGCGATGAACCAGTTTGGGGGCGTGCTCTCGAGCGCTACCGATGCGGTATCGGCGGCGCTGGATACGCAAGCGCAAGGAACGCCGATCATCGTCTATAACCCATTGAACATCAACCGAGAGGATGTAGTGGAAGCCAATGTCCACTTCCAAAACGGAACTCCCCGAGGCGTGCGCGTAGTCGGCCCGGACGGAAATGAGACTCCAGCACAATTGGGTGGCGAAAAGGATGGAGCAACGAAGGTCATCTTCCTGGCAAAGGTTCCTTCTGTTGGCTACGCTGTGTTTGACGTGCGGCCTGCCGCTGCGCCTTCACCGAGTTCTGAGATCAAAGCCTCCGAGTCGTCACTCGAAAACGCTCGCTATGCCCTGAAGCTCGACTCAAACGGCGATGTGTCCAGCGTCTTCGACAAGAAGCTCAACAACGAACTGCTGTCGTCGCCGATTCGTTTGGCAATCTCGACCGACAATCCTGAGCACTGGCCGGCGTGGAACATGGACTTTGCCGACGAGCAACGCGCTCCACGTTCCTACGTTAGCGGCTCTCCGAGGATCAGCGTTGTGGAAAATGGACCGGCACGCGTGGCAGTGCAAATCGAGCGCGAAACTGAAGGCTCGAGGTTCGTCCAGACAGTCCGATTACCCGCAGGCGATGCAGGCAATCGCGTCGAATTCGCCAACATGATCGACTGGAAGACCAAAGAAGCCAACCTAAAGGCGACGTTTTCGCTGAGCGCCAGGAACAACATGGCGACTTACAACTGGGACATCGGTACGATTCAGCGTCCTAATGAGGAGGAGCGCCAGTTCGAGGTGGCTTCGCATCAATGGATCGATCTCACCGATCAGGGCGGCGGATACGGTGCCACGGTGCTCACCGACTGCAAGAATGCCTCCGACAAACCAAACGACAACACGCTCCGCCTGACACTGATCAGAACCCCTGGAACCCGTGGAGGGTATCACGACCAGGGCACGCAGGACATCGGTCACCATGACATTCTCTTCGGCTTCGCCGGTCATGCGAACGATTGGCGAGCTGGACAAACCGATTGGCTAAGCTACCGCCTGAATGATCCATTGGTTGCATTCGAAGCCACCAAGCATTCAGGATCTCTGGGCAAGCAGTTCTCTCTAGTCCATCTCAACAATCCCCGCATTCGTGTTCTCGCACTCAAGAAAGCCGAGCAGACCGACGAGGTAGTGCTACGCATGGTCGAAATGGATGGCAAGCCCGCCGACGACGTTCAAGTCACCTTCGCATCGCCAGTGATTGCGGCAAGGGAGATCAATGGACAGGAGCAGCCGCTGGGCGCAGCCACAGTTCGTGGCGGTGAACTGGTAACGTCGTTCAAGGCTAATCAGCCGCGCAGCTTCGCTCTGCATCTCGGACCTGCGCCAAAGAGGGTCGCCGCACCATCATTCGCTGAAGTGAAATTGCCTTACGACACGTCCGTCTCAAGCAGCCACAACCGTCCTGCAGAAGGCTGCTTCGATTGCCTGTTTGATCGTCCGACGATTCCGCAAGGCAAGGCTTTGGCGGCAGAGATGCTGCCAGCCAAGATTGACTACGCCGGCGTTAGCTTCACGCTTGCTCCCAAAACGGGAAGGCTGAATGCCGTAACCGCACGTGGCCAAACGATCGACCTTCCGGCTGGAAACTTCAATCGTCTCTATTTGCTGGCGGCTGCAGCGAATGGCGACCACAAGGCTTCGTTTAAGGTCGGTGACAAATCTACGGAGCTCAACATTCAGGAGTGGACAGGATTCGTCGGCCAATGGGATACGCGCATTTGGAAGAGTGCGGAACAGGCCAACTCTACTCGCCAAGGTGACGCGCCCGATCCGAAGACCCACGCTTACGTTGACCCGTACGCCGAGCTCGTTGGCATGGCGCCGGGCTACATTAAGCGCGCCGACATTGGCTGGTTCGCTTCACATCGCCATAATCAAGGAGCCGTCGACGAGCCATACGCCTATTCGTATCTGTTCGTTTATCCGATCGATTTCCCCGCGGGCGCGAAAACGCTAACGTTGCCGCACAACGCAAACATTCGAGTTCTTGCCGCAACCGTAGCCAACCAGACCGGACAAGCCTGGCCGGCACAACCTTTGTACGATGTGCTGGAACCAATGAAAAATAGGTCGACGCAATAATTTGGTGCCTTGACCCTGAAGAAAGGCCGGGAGTGATCGCTCCCGGCTTCTCCATTTAACTTGCCAGTTTCTGACAGAATTGATCCCGGTGGGGTCAGAACGATCCGACCCGTTGAAGCGTCAATCACATACTTAGACGGAGCGCGAATTGCACGACCCTTGGGTCTGTGATCGTGCTCGTGATACTGCCGAATGCGGGACTGCCGAAACTGCCGTTGGGTTGTGCGAATGCCGGAGTGTTAGTGATGTTGAAGATCTCACCGCGGAATTCGAGGTCGGTACGCTCTGAGAGCTTGCTGTGCTTTACCAATGCCAGATCGAGATCGCGATATGCCGGGCCCCGCACGGGATTGCGCGATGCATTCCCAATCACGAACTGAGGAGTGGTTGCAAAGGCGCTGGTATTGAAGAAACGTCCGGGGGTCCGCCGACCGGCATCAAGCGTTGGATCGCCGACGATCGTCGGCCGTTGCAAGGCAAAGCCGGCAAATGCATTGTTATTCGTGGCCTGCGTGACGGTTACTGGCATCCCCGATTCCAGCAGAGTGATCGCGTTGAGCGACCAGCCCCCGAACAAAGCATTCGCAATACCCTTCGACGCAAAATGATGTCCGCGACCGGCAGGCAACTCATAAACTCCGCTGATTGATGTCACGTTTGGCATATCGCCATTTGAGGAATCCCGCTCCAAGGATGGGCGAAAGGTGTCAGCCGCCACGAGGCTGCTGGAATTCGGCGACGAGAGCACGGTTGTGGAGAATACCGAGGAGGCGGAATCGATGAGTTTCGAATGCGTGTACGCGAACAGCAGATAGATACCCTGACTGAAGCGCTTCTCAACCTTCGCCTCGACTGCGTGGTAGCTTGTGCTTCCCGTATTGTTTCTATAGATCGCAACATTCAGAAATCGTGGAAGGGGTTTGAGTAGCTGCGCCTGGCTAATGGTCTTGCCGCCAATGGAACTCGATGCTGGCAGTAATCCAAAAAAGGGATTCGGAACCTGCGTAAGAAGCGACGGACCGATGGCCAGTTGATCGGCGGTGAGCTGGTTCAAGTTCGAATCGGGAATACCGACGTGCACGATGTGTGAGCCTACATAGGCTACTTCCACAGCCATATTGTGAACGATCTCGCGTTGCACAGCCAGATTCCATTGCTGCGCATACCCGGAACCAGCAGAGCGTCTCGCGGTGTACACGCTTTGGCCGAGACCGGCATCAGGAGTGAGCGGTACGGGCGCGACACTCGGCCCCTGAGACAGAGAGAACGCCCCGTTGACGTTGTCGAGCGTCCTCTGCTGCACGTTCTGAATGAATGGGAATTGCGGTGTGGTAAATGGCGTCGTAATGCCCGACTGGTCGATAAAAACAATTCCATAGCCAGATCGCACAACAGTCTTTGAGGTGAACAAGTACGCCAGACCAACACGCGGAGCCACATTCCCGTAATGCAACTCTCGTGCGCTCTCAGAGAACCCGTTCTGGCCAAGGTAGTCGAGTTGCTGCGTCTGGAGATTGAATACGGCTCCCTGATCGTTTTTTTCCGTGGAAGGATAGTGCAAAGTCCAGCGCGCCCCGAGATTGAGCGTCAGGCGATTTGTGACGCGCCAATCGTCCTGCCCGAAGAATTCAAAGATATGATCACGCGGCCGAAGCTTGTTTTGCTGGAGGTCAATTTGGAATGTGTCTACCTGCCCGAGCAGAAAGCTGGCAAGCGAGTTGCCGCTGTTTGTTACGCCCTGCTGGTTGGTTCCAGTTGTCGTAAATGCGAAGGAGCCGGTTGGATTCGGAGGCGCAACGGTGTTGAGTTCGTACCCGCGGAGATCCGCGCCTACCTTGATCGAATGCCGTCCCCGTGTGTGTTGCACATTGTCGACAAGTTCCCATACTGCCGTTTGAAATTCCGAGAAGGTACTAGCCGATGGTCCGAGTTGTTGAAAGCCCGTCAGCGTAAACAGCGGTAACGCGTTGTTGAATGCGGCATTCGTGGGGATCCCGGGGATCTTCAGGGCCGCCGATGCGGTATCGGCAAGAGTTGGGCCCGCGATTGAATTGCCTCGCCGCGTGTAGCCGAGGCGGACATCATTGAGCAAGTGATCGGAGAATGTGTGCGTCTCGCTTACAAGGCCCTGCTGCCCGAGTACATTGGAGAGACCGATTACGCCGCCGGTCCCAATCACTGAGCCGGTAATTGCTCCGCTGCCGTCGGGGAATGGCGTAACAGGTTGTTCCACATCGCTGAAATAAGAGTAGCGGCCAAACGCGTGGTCCTTGTCGGTCAGAGTGCCGTCCAGTCGGATGTCGAACTGATTTTGATGGTCGGCGTCGTTGGCTGTACGAGTGTAATTGTTGGCCGTGGCCGTCAGATTTGTAGGCGTCGGGAAACGTGCCAGCAATGCAACCGCCGCCGGATCGAGCGGCGTGTTGATTACATCGTTTGGGAACTCTTGCCGGACAAACTTACCTCCGTTTACAGTTGTTGTGGCGGGATTGAAAATGTGCGCTACGCCCGTGAAAATGCCCTGACGCTCAGGCACCGTAGGAACGGTGGAAATGCGCGTAACCCCGATTAACTGCTTCACGCCTTGATAATCAGCGAAGAAGAACAGGCGGTTCTTGACGATGGGCGCTCCCAAGGTCGCACCATAAAGATTGCGCCGATACTCGGGCTTATTTGCTGAGGTTGAAAAGTAGTTCCTCGCGTTCAGCGCTTCGTTGCGAAAGAATTCATACACACTTCCGTGAACTGCATTTGATCCGGATCGCGTCGCGACATTGACTACGCCCCCGTTGAAACGACCGAATTCCGCTGCCACATTGTTCGCTTCAACCGTGAGCTCCGAGATGTCGTCTACAACAGGAAAGAACGCCACCTGACCGGGCTCGGGCTGTAATGCTGAGATCCCGTCGTAGAGATATTCATTCGTCCTCGGACGCCCACCGTTAATTCGCGGGAAGAGTGTCCCGGGCGGAAGCGCGACTCCGGGAGCCAGTGTTGCTAGTTGCACGAAGTTGCGAGAGTTCAGCGGCATCGCAACCACCGTAGTTCCCGGTATGTTGGTCTGTATGTTGCTGGTCTGGGATTGCAGGAGCGGCGGAACCGCATTCACAGTAACCGTCTCACGATCGGTTCCCACGGTTAGCCTGAGATCCAGTCCAGCCGTCTGACCCACGGCAACAATGACTCCTATCTGCACGAGCTTCTCAAAATTAGTCGCGGACGCCTCGATCCGATATTCACCAGAATTTAGTTCGCTGAAGGAGTAGTCGCCGGAACTTGACGATGTAGTCTGCCGATGGATGTTCGTAGCCGCTTCCGTGAGCTCGATGCGGACGCTAGCAACGGAAGCGCCCGATTGATCCGTTACACGCCCCTGGAGTCCGCCACGGACCTGGGCGAACGCGATGACTGGTGCGAAGGCTGCTAGTGCCAAAATCCAGATAAGTTGCCGAGGAGCCATACAAGGAAGCCTCCAGGCTGACGCCGCTAACAATCTGCACAGCATCTCTGATAGGCTTCACGAATCTATATGATTCAAATCGATAAGGTCAAACGATTCGTAACGATATCAAGATTAGCGAACACAGAAACGCTTAACCTGAGGTCCGCTGATTAACCCATCTGTTTTCTCGTGATCAACTGCACACGGCTCTGAAACACTTCCTTTATGATCCCTTTGTGCCAAATCCTCAGCTTCTGTTCGTCTCGCATCGCCCTGCTCAGCTGACCAACTTCAATCGAAGCAGTGATCTGTGCTTACTGGCTGTCATCCTCCTGATGGCCCTCATGGCCTGTGCGCAACAACCGAACCTCGTCCTGCATGGCACGGTAAGAGGAGATCAGAACAATACCTATGTCGAAGTTCCCTTCGACGTTCCCGCTGATACGGCGAGGCTAACCATCTCCTTCCACTACACCGGCAAAGAAGAACGCACGACGCTGGATATAGGTCTTCAAGACCCCCAGCGTTTTCGTGGCTGGAGTGGAGGCAATAAGAGTTCGTTCACGATCAGCGCGACCGATGCCACGCCGTCATACCTTCCCGGAGTGCTAATCCCGGGGACGTGGAAGCTTTGGATCGGTGTGCCTAACATCCGGCCGCAGAGTGTGGCGTCCTACGAAGCCAACGTGTATTTCGAAGCCAGAGGAAAGACACCGCCGGAAGGATTCTCGGAAACGCCGTTGCGCTCCGGCGCGGGATGGTATCGGGGCGATCTACACATGCACACGGCTCACAGCGATGGTTCATGTAAAAGCCTGAATGGAAACAAGGTGCCTTGTCCCGTGTTCGTGACTCTTCAAGCGGCAGCCACGCGCGGACTGGACTTTGTTGCGGTTACGGATCACAACACCGTCTCGCAATTCGACGCTCTGCGCGAGCTGCAACCGTACTTCGACCGTCTGCTGCTTATTCCTGGCCGGGAGATCACTACTTTTGAGGGACACGCCAATCTCTTCGGCACAACTGAGTTCGTGGATTTTCGTGTTGGGTCCGGAGCGGTTCTGGAAATGAAAGAGCTCCTCAGGCGGATCGCTCAAAACGGCGCAATCGTGTCGATAAATCATCCCGATGCGCCGACGGGAGAGGCATGCATGGGTTGTGGCTGGCGCCCAAAAGCGGGAGACATACGGCTAGTTTCGGCGATCGAAGCCGTGAATGGAGGCGCAGAAGAGGGCCCGTACTCCGGAGTTCCATTCTGGGAACAACAACTGAATGCCGGTTACAAGCTAACTGCGATTGGCGGTAGCGACAATCACAATCCTGAACTTCCTTTCGACAAGCCTGGCTCGGTGGGAAGTCCGACCACCGTGGTATATGCCTCGGACTTGTCAGTCGCAGGAATCTTGGCCGCCATCCGTTCGGGACGTGTCTTCATCGATCTGACCACGTCCAAAGATCGCTTGCTCGACTTTAGCGCTCAGACAGGGACAACCAAAGCCGCGATGGGCGGCGAACTACACGCTAACTCCGGCGAGGTGGTCAGCCTTTCAACACACGCGGTCGGATGCTCCGGCTCGCAGCTTCGTGTCTTGATCGATAGCCGGCAAGACAAGAACATTCCGACGGTGCCGATCACCTCGGCCGATCAGACATTGGCCGCTAGATGGCAGAGCGACGGAAAGAGACACTGGTTACGCGCTGACGTAGTGTCGGAATCCGGAAAACTGGAATTGCTTGGTAATCCCATTTACGTTAACTTCGGAGGAGAGCGGCGTGAGTAGTATGAGGTTGTCACACCCGCAGATAGAGTCGGTGGGAAACGGTAATGTCAAGAAATGCAGATGCAGATTCACTGTTCATTCCCTGATAATTCCCTGCCCTTCATCAACCATCTCCGCCGTCTATGCGGGTTCGAGCGCGCTAATCTTTATTCGCTGTTAAATTCGTTGATAATTTCCCTGCTCAGGGAAAGAACTGGGAATCTTTCATTTTCAACTTTCAGCTGATCATCGTCGGCCATCAGGAGAACTTCGTCGCCCGCCACAGCGTCAGGGCGCAAGCCAAGAGGGCAGCCACGAGAATCGCTACTAGAGCGCCTACCCAGTAAAAGTTCATGGAGATTGGGGGAATCGCTGCCTGGCTCCCAAGCCAGATAAAGACGCCAACGGCTGCGGCGATGACGAGGTAGTCCCACCAGCCTCGACGTTTCTTCCGTTCCTCAACATCGCCGCGGAATTCGGCCAATACTTGGTCGTAGTTCAACTTGTACCGATTGCATTCGGCCAAAACCGCTGCGCTTGTCGAGGAGTGCTCACCCTGACCCGCTACTGCCGAACTTATCGCAAGAGCTCCAAGGACCATCACGACTGAGCCTGCAATCACCAGCAGCTTGTGCGCGAAATCCGCATGCGCCAGTTCGCCGAAGACCAGCGCTCCCCAAGCAAGCCCCCAGAGCTGGTTCGTGTTTGATAGGGGAATGCCCCGTCCAATCCCGAGATACTTCACGGCGAACTGCTGCAGCAGATCGCCGATAACCCAGACGAATCCCCCCAGGAAGAGCCAGAACAGCATTGGTCTCACGTCGTGGGAATGAAAGACCGGAGAATTCGTGCCCCCATCCAGTGCCAGCACAAGAGAAATCATCGTACCTAGCTCGCCCACAGTAAAAGCCGTAACAAACGAAAGAGGATTCATTCCGCTGAGATAGGCCTTACGATAGGGGACGTACATCGTGCCCCAAAGCAAGCTCGCACCGGCAGCGGCAGCGATTCCCCGAACAGCAGCGTGGGGAGCGGAGATACCACCGTGAATTGTGCTGAGGCCCAGCAGAATCGCGGCAATCACGATGGCAATCGCTCCGATCAACACCTTGGCAATTGTCTTTGTATCAGCACCGCGTAACTCTCCAAAGAGAGCCCATCCCCAAAAGATCCCGATCAGGGAATTCGCATTCCATAAAGGAAAGGCAATTGCGAGCCCAACATCGCGAATTGCGAACACCGTAAGTGTGTTGGCTACCGCCCACAACCCACCAGCTAACAGCGCCCAGACGATGAGATGCTTCTTTTGCATCAGATCCGAAACGACTGCGCGAGTGCCTTTGATTAGAGTAGGAAAGGTCCATCGCGCAGCAAAAACCCCCGCCACCATGCAGAGCGAAATCGCAAATGGAGAAAGACCGGAGTTGACGAGCTTAGTAGGAGCTTCGGCGGCACCCAGCCATACGCCTGCTCCGAGTCCGCAAATAACGCCAAGGCTATGAAACGATCCGATTCGTTCAGTAGTGTGTGGCTGCGTTGCTGTGCTCATCTGTTTTGGATCAATCGACGACCTTTTCACGAAGCCTAAATGTGAGTCAGTGCAGCTCGATCAAAAGACCGATGCCAACTAGCAGCACAATGACCGGAATCAGGAAGTGAATATCGGTAACGATTGCCTTGACGACTTCTAAAGAGCTCATCTCACTACGCACTGGTTCTTCCTTTCCGGAAACAACAGTCGAACTCTAACTGTTCGCTAGATATCAATCCCGACCACGGCTTGCGCGCAGATGGCTGAGCTAAAGCCTGGGTATCCGCTTTCAATATTGGTATATAGTGCGGCCAGCGCTCTATCTTTTTACAAGTTTTTTACCATCATTTACAGCCATTTCGCACGTCTTCAGGTTGATCGGGGTATGTTTCTGGACGGATCTTAAGGACTGTGCGGACCTAAACGAGGCTCCCGATGAAAAAGCCATTCTGGAATGCGCGCACCCGGATGCTGCTGACGTTGGAACTAGTGGCTCTTCCAGCCGCAGCGCTCGTTATATTCAGCGTTCTGCACCTCAAATCGATCCAGCGTGACCGGGCAGTCGAAGCCGCCTTCCAACGCGATTTTCAGCAGATGCTGGCGATCTCCGATAAGCGCTTTACCGAGCGCGCGTATGAGATGGCGGATGAGGCACGGCACAAGTTTCCCTGTCCCTCAGCACCGAATGCCGGCCAGGAACTCGAGAAAATTGTCGCTGACCATCCTTGGATAGCTCACGCCTTCATTTACGACAAGCTCACGGGAACGATCGTTCGCTCCGAATCGTCAAAAATGAACGACCCCGAGTCACATACCGAAGGCGCGAAGCTGCAAAACGAGGTACAGCTCTGGTTCAACATGGAAGGTGAGACTCTTTTGAAGCGCGTCCGTAAGATGCAAGTGAAAGGCGATAAGCCATACTTCGCCTTTTCCTATCCAGCGTCGAAAGGAGACAAACATCCTTCCTATCAAAACGTTCTCGTATTCCCGATCGACGCTGCCGGTAAGGACCGCATCACGCTGGGAGGCATCTGCTTCGATGCCGATTTTCTGCACCGTGAATTCTTTTCCGACACGCTCAAGTCTGTCCTGGCCGATACCGAGGCCGATGCCGGGCATGACAGCTCCCACCCGAAGATCGGCGTGATGCTCCATCAATACAAAGACTGGGAGCCGCTGGCCGCATCACCCGGCTGGGACGGTGGTGAGCCAGAAGTAGAGCGCAAGATGGAAGGTGCGTTTCCCGATCTAGTAATGGCCATCAAATACCAGGGCACTACCATCCAGGCGATCACGGAGCGTTTTCTGAGAGCGAGCTATATCACGCTGGGCTGCATATCGCTACTGCTGATCAGTGGACTGTTCTTTACTTACCGCAGCGTGAACAAAGCCATGGAGCTCGCCAAACTCAAGTCTGACATCGTCTCAAATGTCTCCCACGAACTGCGCACCCCGTTGTCTCTAATTCGCCTCTATGCAGAGACACTCGAGTTGGGACGCATACCGGACGATGCCAAGCAGCTGGAGTATTACAAGATCATTCGCAAGGAGAGCGAGCGGCTGACTGCGCTGATCAATAACATCCTGGACTTTTCACGCATTGAAGCGGGCAAGAAGGAGTATGAATTTCGTGATACCGATCTCTCCTCGTTGGTGCGGACCACGCTCGATGCCTACCGTTATCAGATCGAACAGAATGGCTTTACCTATGAAGAGTACATCACGGACGAATTGCCGTCGGTCCGCGTGGATCGCGAAGCCATTGCCCGTTCGCTTCTGAATCTCGTGAACAATGCGATCAAGTATTCAAACCAGGATAAGTATCTCGCCGTCAGCCTTTATCGATCGAACGGATCGGTGAAGCTGGATGTGGTCGATCATGGAATCGGAATACCGCGCGCCGAGCAACATAAGATCTTCGACAAGTTCTATCGCGTCTGCGATCCGCTTTGCCATGAGAATAAAGGCAGCGGGCTTGGGCTATCCCTCGTGCAGCATATTGTGCAGGCGCACGGAGGCGAAGTTTCGGTGGAAAGCACGCCCGGGAAAGGGAGCAAATTCTCGATTATTCTTCCGCTCCATGCAGCAGTCAAGCCTGCTCAGGCTTCGGGGTCACCGAATCAACAGGTACACACGGTGGGGGCATGACCAAAATACTGATAGTTGAAGACGAACCAAACATGGTCGCTGGATTACGCGACAACTTCGAGTTTGAAGGCTATGAAGTTCTCAGCGCATACGACGGATCGGAGGGGCTCGAGAAGGCATTGGCTAACTCTCCCGATCTGGTACTGCTCGATGTGATGATGCCAAAAATGAGCGGCCTCGACGTTTGCAAGCAGCTCAAGGCTAAGCGGCCATCAATACCCATCATCATGCTCACAGCGCGCGGACAGGAGATTGACAAGGTTGTCGGTCTTGAACTTGGAGCGGACGACTATGTAACGAAGCCTTTTTCAATTCGGGAACTAGTCGCCCGCGTTAAAGCCGTCCTTCGCCGCAGCCATACCCTGCCGAAGGAGCACGATCGATATTCCTTCAGCGATGTAGAGGTCGACCTTCGCACTTGCGTGATTACGCGAGCCGGCAAGCAGCTTGAGTTCTCCGCGATGGAGTTCGAACTGTTGAAGTACTTCATCTGCAATGCAGGCGAAGTCCTCAGCCGCGAGCGCCTTCTGGAAGACGTTTGGGGATACGAAAGGTTCCCAACGACACGAACTGTAGACGCGCACCTGGTGCGCCTGCGACAGAAGCTTGAACCCAATCCGGAACAGCCGCGGTTTTTTCTCACCGTTCACGGAATGGGATACCGGTTTGTTGGTTGAGGCAGTTGGGAGTTAAAGGCTATGGGTTGCACCGCAACACATCGAATCCGGGAGATCGCACCTAGCGATGCCGCAGTTTGGCTCGAGAGTGTAGACCCGCTCTCGGGAGCGCTTGACTTTGAGCAGTCGCCAGAGAGTTTGGGACATAACCCCGCCCTCGACCTGGCAGAGGTCAACGCCCTCTATCGCGAGGTGTTTGAAGCGCAACAGGTGCAGCTCAGGTTGAGTGGATCGCGAAGATTACAGCGGGGACGATTCGAAATCGCAACCGAAATCTTCCCGGTTCAACATTTCTCCGGGGACTTCGTTTGCATCTTCGATCAGGGCGATTCCACCATGGTTGCGCTTGGAGACATTGCGGGCAAAGGCTTAACGGCAGCGATGTGGTCCACGCACGTGATGAGCCTGGTTCGCACGTATTCCGCTTCGCTCGGTGCTCCTGACGCCATTGTGTCGGCAATCAATCAGGATTTGTGCAGGTTGGGCTCAGGCGTTCCGATCACAACGATGATTCTGATGAGGCTCGACTGGCAATGGAACGAACTCACATACTGCAATGCGGGACATTTTCCGCCATTCATCAAACGATTGAATGGCAAGGTAGAACGTATCGCGACGGGCGGACCAGCGCTGGCTGCGATTCCATCCGCCACGTTCGATCAGTCGCGAGTTCCTTTCTCTCCAGCCGATATGTTTGTCGCCTACTCCGACGGACTAATTGAGTGTCGAAATTACAACGACCAAGAGTTCGGCATTGATCGGTTGCTGGCTCAAGCGAGGCAGTCACAGAATCAGTCAGCCGGCAGAGCGCTGTTCTCCATCATTGCTTCGGTGCAAGACTTCGCACAAGGAATCCCACGGGCTGACGATCTCACTCTGCTGATCGTAGCTGGATCATCGCCGCGGTGAGCACAATGTCGTCCTTTGAGATTAAATTTCGGACTGAAACGGCGCCTGAAGCCATGACAGCCTCGCAGGGCGGTTTTCCAGCGCTGCCCTATGCAGAAGATGCTGCGCTAATTCGTCGGGCTCAGGCTGGCCACTGGGAAGCTTTTGCTGAAGTCGCCAGCCGCTACGATCGCGCGATCCTGGCCTTGGCATTGCGCCTCGCCAATTCGGAACGCGAGGCTCGCGACCTCTTTCAGAAAGCTCTTCTACAAACTTACAGGGAGCTTCGCAGTTACCGTTTTCAGTGCTCGCTTTATTTGTGGATTTACCGAATCGTCGCACGCACCTGCATGGAATTCCTCACGCGTCGAGCCCCAATGACTACCAGACAAGCCACTCAATTGCAAAAAGCCCTGGAGCAACTATCGCCGCGCGAACGAATTGTGCTGGAGCTGAAGCAGTACTTCGGACTGAAGCTGGACACAATCGCGACGATTCTCGGAATCGACGAATCCAGCGCGCGTAACATTCTCGTAAGCGCGACGTTGGCGTTGCGGCTTGAGCTCGAAACCCAAGCCTCGCCTAATTAACAGCCTGGCTGCTGAGTCAATTATCAAACGCGGTAACCCTGAGCCAATCATCAAACACTGTCATCCTGAGCCCCTCTTTCGGGCCAAGGATCTCCCCCGATGATCAGGACCTAATTGCTACATTTTAGGCACTTTGGCCAAACTTCCTGTGAGAGAGCCAGGAGAAAGCAATTTACCATTCCGGGAGATCCTTCGCCCAAAAGAGGGGCTCAGGATGACAATTCCGAAATGGATTAAAGATTACAGAAATCAACTCACCCGCGTACATGATCCGAAAACTTCACACGCGCATCATGATCGATCGCGTAATTACCCAGCGCAACGGTAACGCCGCAATTCCACGCTACCTCTTCATCCGCCTTAGTCGGCTGGTTATTACGAACGCTGTCGACAAAGGAATTGCAGGCAAGAAAATCCGGATTGCCCTGCGTACCCTCCGGGACCTTCAGCGGCTGACCCTGGCCACGATACGGTAGCTCGGCTCGATAGCTTGCTCCAGTTACGACTCCGTGCTCGACGGCCAGCCCCTCAGGCACCGCGGAGGCGCCCGTCTTCGGCTCGTAGTAATAAGTGCCGTCGGCCTCGGTCAACACGATGCTTCCGCCGGTACCGCATACCTGCACCTGGCAGCCCTCAAACCGATTCGTGGTAATCGCGCTGAAGAAAAGAGTTTTTCCGCCTGGATAACGGTACGTGACCTGCACGTTGTCAGCGGTCTCGCGTCCGTCTTTCCAGAAATCGACGCCACCGCTTCCCACTACCGATTCGGGAATACCGCCGAACACCTCATTGGCGAAGTTGATGTGGTGAGATCCAAGTTCAGCCACGAGACCGCCAGAAAATTCGCGATACAGCCGCCAGTTAAAAAGGCGCTCGAGTTTTGGGTCGTTGTTGGGAACTGGACGCCGCCAACTGTTGTTGCGATGCCAGTACGCGTAGATTTGAGTTACCTGGCCGACCTTGCCCGACGTAATCAGTCGCATTGCCTCCCGATACCAGGGTGCGTAGTGATACTGCAGCCCAATCTGGTAATGCTTCCCGCTCTTCTTTACTGCGGCGCGCATCTGGCCGCACTCTGGAACCGTGAGCGCCATGCTCTTCTCGCCATAAACATGATGACCGCTGTCGAGAGCGGCGATTACGTGTTCCGAGTGAAGAGATAAAGGAGTAGAAACAATGATCGCGTCAATGTCCTTGGCCGAGAGCAGCTCGCGATAATCCTTGAATGCTCGCGTGCTTTCGCCCGTAATCTTGCGAGCCTGGTCCCAGCGCGGTTCGTAGATGTCGCAGAGAGCTGCAAAGCGAACGCCCGGGACTCGGAGGAAGGTCCGCATCAGTTGCTGCCCCCGGCTACCAGGACCAATAATTGCCAAATTCACGCGGTTAGAAGCGGGCATCATAGCTGCACTCTGCTCTGCAAGAGTTGACGCTGCCAACGCAGCCGCGCCTCCCAAGAATTCTCTTCGATTCATTGTTTGCTGTTTTCCTCTCCTGTAGCCTCGCAGCCATCATCGGCAGGGCAAAACCGGCCAGGCCAGCGCCACTGCTCGATGTGCGGCTTCTTCGTATCGCTCGTAATCCAGATCGCGCTGGTGTTCGGCATCGATTCAAGCAACTTCTCGCCGGCCGCGGGGCCCATTACAAACATGGTAGTAGAAAGAGCGTCGGTCGCCGTTCCAGTAGGCGCAATCACGGTCGTCTGCAACATGCCCTGCACCGGCTCCCCCGTGCGCGGATCCATGATGTGGCAGTAGGTTCGTCCATTCAGTCGAAAGAACTTCTCATAGCTGCCGGATGTCGAGAGAGAATTGTCGCGCAGAAGAACCTCTGAGATCGCGTGCGTGCGATCACCGGGTCGAGGCACAACAACCTTCCACCCATCTTTGCCAGGCGGGGCGCCGAGAGCATATAGAGTGCTGGATCCGGCATCGACAAGGGCAGACTTTACACCCGCCTCGCGCAAGAGGTCGATCACACGATCCACGGCATATCCCTTGCCGATGCCACCCATGTCCAATTCCATTCCGGGAACTGCGAAACTCACGGTGCGCTGCTGCGAATCGAGATTCATTTTGGTCCATCCAGTCCTGGACCGTGCGCGCTCTAGTTCTGCCCGAGTTGGATATTTCCCGTTCTTGCGGAAGAAGCCCCATGCCCGCATCAGTGGACCCACCGAAATATCGAATGCGCCGTCACTCTTGCGACTGTAGTCGAAGGACGTTTGCAGGAGATTGAAGACTTCCGGATCCGTTGTCACTTTTTCGCGCCCCGCCAGACGGTTGATACGTGAGAGTTCACTGCCTTCCCGATAGTTGCTCAGCGCTTCCTCAATGCGTTCGATCTCGTCAAACGCGGCCTCAAACGCAGCATCCGCCGTTGGTCGAGAGGAAGAATAAAGATAAATAGTGAAAGTGGTGCCCATAGCCGGACGGGACTCGGAGAAGAGCTGCAAGCCAGACAACTGGCCCCTGGCCGCATCACTAACCAGGAAAGCAAAACACAGGAGGGCAAGGGAAGAAACGCGATTTCGGGTATTGGAACCAAGCGGCATTCCCTATAGAGACTACAGGAACAGTAGGAATCGACGCACCCGAGACGCGACTTCCTGCATTGCGGCACGAGGTCCGCTAATGAAGATAACCAATGAAAGAAAAACGGGAGCCAGAAGGCTCCCGTTGAGGAGTTTTGGGCTGGTTGCTCTTATTAGAAGATGATCTTGGCGCCAATCTGAATATTGCGGCGCTCGTCACCGGATCCAGGCACGCCTGCCGAGTTGCCGGCGCCACCCTTCGCACCTTTCACAGTTTGAATCGTAGACACGCTGGAGAGATCAGCATCGCCCGCTACGACATACTGATTGTGGTGATTCAGAATGTTATAGAACTCGCCACGAAGCTGGAAGCTAACTCGCTCCGTGAATTTGAAGTTCTTGTACACACCCATGTCCAACATGTAATTAGACGGGCTGTAGAACCTGTCTTTACCGAGGCCGGGGCTGATATTGCAAACGTTGCCGGAGCAGACAGGATATTCCGCACCTAGCGGGGCGCTCGCATAGGAAGGCTGGAACCCCTGCGACGGGTTAGCTGCCGCGGCAGGAATGGTTATGTAATCATACGTATTTACGGCTCCAGGCACAGCCTTTGGTGTTCCCGTGTAACTCAGGCCAGGAGCTGCGACCGCACGCACGCACGAAAACACCGCAGTTGTGCAATCGTACAAGGTAAACGCGCTCCCTGAGCGAACTGTAAAGAGAGGAGCGACTTCCCAACCTCCCAGCAATGAGCGCATGAGTCCCGAGCTGTTCTTAAACTCGAGGAACGGCGGGCTCCAAATCCCTCCGAAAGCAAGTCGGTGGCGGATGTCATAGTCAGAGTTACCGCGATCCTGTCCGGGATTGAAGGGATTGGTGAACCCTAGATTGAAACTGTTCGAGCTCTCACTAAAGGTAGAGCTGAGATCATCCATTGCGTGGGCATATGTGTAGTTGGCGGTTACGGTGAGGCCCTGCTTTGCGAAGTTGCTGCTCCGTAAGCTCAGATTCATACCGTTGTAGTAGCTGTCACCCACCGAGTCGCGGAAGTTGACGTTGGTGAATCCGAGGTTCAGACGATTGCTTCTCGTGTCGCCAACGTAGGCGCCGAAATTGCTCTTGTTCACATTCACAATACCGTACAGGTGAACGCCCCGGGAACCGGAGAACTCCAGCGCGACCACTGTATTGGGAATAACTTCATGCTCAACTGCGAGGCTATACAGATGGGAATAAGCGGTTTTGATGTCTGGGTCGACTGCACGCAAGCTGGTTTGAGGGAATGGCTTGGAAACACCGCTTCCAGCCAGAGGACCATGTACATCGGTCTGGATCGCGATCGGCGAGGCGGTATCACCGCCGCTGTGAGTGCATCCCTGAGTTACTCCTCCGCAGCCCGATACCAGTGCGACTACGCCATAGTTCGGCGGATTCTGAATTACGTTGTAGGTGACGTTGCCGAAGTTGCGTTCGTAAGCGATGCCGTAACCCCCGCGTACTGCCCATTTCCCGTTTCCGAGGGGATCAAAAGCAAAACCAACCCGCGGACCAAAGTTCTTGAAGCTTTGGCCGCTGATTCCGCCCTTTGGACTGTTCGGAGTTGTTAAGACCTGACCGTTCCGAACCCTCTGCAGAAAATTCGCGCCCTGTCCTAGATAGAAATTCGACTCCAGAGTGGGATCAGCGTTGTGCTGCACACCGTAATATTCCCAGCGCAATCCGAGGTTGAGCGTCAATCGCGAATTAAACTTCCAGTCATCCTGGAAGTAAACAGCCCCGTCGTTGAACCGGTTATTCCGTTCAAAGCTCGGAGAAGAGACAGGGGTGGTTAACGTGCATTGGGGCGTCACAATGACTGCCCCAGTGGTCACGTCGCGTACACAAGGGAATTTGCCTTGAGGGAAGATGGCGCCCTGGAACGAGGCGGATTGGTTGAACAGCAGACCTTGCAGGAGTCCCTGAATCGCGCTGTCCGCCTTGCCGTTCTCGCCTGCAACTTGAACCGGGTTTTCGTACGCGCCGAAAACACGGTTGTCCCGAATGTGATCGTACTCGCCGCCGATCCGTAAGGTATGAGTCCCCTTGCTGATGCTCAGATCCTCGTCGACCTCATACAGATTTTGCGGTCCGCCAAAGGGGATTCCGTTGCCGGGAGAAAATTCGGTATAGCCGGGAAAGGCCACTTGAACACCGTTGGCGAAACTCGTCGTGTTCGACTGGTCGAAATAAAGGGTCGGGGCTGGGGGTCCGTTCAGAGGTTGAAAATTGAAGAGACGCTGATAAGTAAGTTTTGTCGAACTGAGGAGCCGCTCAGTGAAAATATGGTTCAAGTTCAGCAGTACGTTGTGATTCTTGTCTTGGCTGCCGGTGTTATATCCAGCATAGGGACTACTGTTATTTGTGCCCGCGAAACGGTCAGCATTCTCGTACGCATAACGGCCGAAGAACTGAGTTCTATCGCTGACGTTCCAGTCGACCCGATTTACGGTTGAATAAGTGTTCTGCGGATTGCCAGCGCCCGAATCCGCAGGCACCAGATAGGCGACCTTCTGAAAGATAGGTGTGGTTCCGACAATCGCGAGTGTGGCCGGGTTAACAGTCTTTATGTCGCCGTGGGCTACCAAGTCTGCATAGGTCGTCACTTGACCGGTTGGAGTAGCAGCCAGCTTTGGCCCGAACGTACTGAAGTATGACTTGGTGGCGGGAGCAGTCAGCGCGAGGAACTGTGGCGTAAGCACCTGAGCAAACTGGTCGCCGGCACTTCTTACGCGAGTCCACTCTGTGCTGGAGAAGAAAAAGAGCTTGTCGTGAAGCTTGGGCAATACCGGCCCGCCAGCGGAATAGCCGAATTGATTGCGGGTGAAGTGGTCAGGCGATGCCGGAGACGTAACGCCAGGATAACCATGCGCAAACGCGAAGTTCTGGGCACTCTCCTGGTAAGTATTCGCGGCAAGATTTGAGACACGATTGAACTCATAAACCGTGCCATGGTATGCGTTCGTACCCGATTTTGTCGCGACATTCACGATGCCGCCCGATGCGCGACCATATTGCGCAGAAAATGTGCTGGTAATGACTTTGTATTCCTGCACTGAATCTAATGGCACAGCCTGTCCTATGTTGGCGCCAAACAGATCCACATTCTGATTGCCGTCGAGCAGGATGTTAGTGCTCGCCGCTCGCTGTCCGTTGATCGAATAGCCCACGCCTCTGTCACCGACGATGTTGGGAGTGTTACTCGCGTAGCCGCTGATTTGTACAAAATCATAAGGATTGCGAGTCAGGCTAGGAAGCTCTGAGATCTGCGCGGCGGTAACGGTATTCGAGATCTGCTGATCTTGCGTATTTACCTGGGCTCCAGCGGCCTCCGCTGTAACTTCAACCACGGTGCCGGCCGTGCCGACCTTTAAAGCGGCATCAGCTGTGATGCGTCCTCCAACGGTTACCGCTACCGTCTGTTTTTGTGTTTCAAAATTTGCAGACTCGATTGTGACTTCATAGGTGGCGGGGGGAAGGTTCACTATCGTGTAGGTTCCATTCCCACTCGTGTTAACTGTGCGAGTTAGGCCCGTACCCATATTCTTTGCTGTCACCTTAGCCCCGCTAATAACAGCTCCGGTAGCATCTGTGACAGTTCCCGCGAGCGCGCCTGTTTCAGCCTGCCCAAACGCAAAGTTCGCAAGCGCAAACAGAGCTACAACACTTAAGAAATAACGAATTCTGTTTCTCATGATCTCTCCAAAATTTCCGGATGTTTGATTCAAGGCAAAGAGAACCCACGCAAGAGGAACTCCGTTGGTACCAAATTACCGGGGCAAAACCTTATGTGAAAGCATGCGAAATTCCATGGCGGATGGCCCTTTTGCACCAATGGCTTAGGTACGAATGGACCAGAATGGGATACGATAAATGGAAACCGGGACGTACCGACATCCAAAAAATGGTATCTAATCCCACAATTTTTGCAGCATATCCCTGTCAATAAGCGTAGTCCTAAGGCGGATGATGGCGCTCAGCGGCGTGCTTAATGCGATCGTCGGCGCTGGTAGGCGGTTACGCGATCACCATCATTTGGACGAGATGAATATGAAGTTTCGCTGAAACCGACAGCTGTCAGTTCCAGATCGGGCAGATCTGGAAGGGCATCGTTCGTAAGCAACAGTCCGCTGTTGCGCAACATTGAGGCAAGATTGCTCATCGCTAGAGCCTGCTCGAAGCTTCCGTAATAGACGAACATGTTGGTTGCAATGATTAAGTCCCACTTTTCCGATTCGGGAAACACTTCTCTTTGATAGATCACGTCCAATTCTACGGGCCGAATATGCAGCACCTGTTTGGCAGGAAAGGTGACAGCTTTGTAATTAAGCGGAGCCGGCCAGCTGCTCTTCAGCGGAACAGTGGTATGCCCCAGCTTCTCCCCGGCCCGTTTCCAATAAGCGATAGCCTGCGGCGTCCAATTGACGTCGGAGCGGATCGGAAGCTGTACCGTATATGGGGAGCCATGTTCCGCATGCGACCGAATGCTGGAGACATGCTGATTTACAAGGCCGCTGATGTCGAAGGTCGTGACCTCCAGATGCTGGGAATCAGCGAGTCCTAATCTGATCAAGCTATCTGCGAGCAAAAAAGGTTGAATCGTCTGTTCGGGATAGAAATCGAGCCCCTCATCCTTGTTCACGATGTCGAGCCCAGGCCCAATTACACCGACCTTCGTTACTGGACCTGAAAGTAATCCTCGCTGCCTCGCACTTATCAGAGCCTGCTCGATTGCATAGTTTGGGAACAGGGACGTATCCAATGAGATTCCTCTTTGTGCAAAGACCTGGGAGCGTTTCTGGAACCCCTTTTCCTCCATACGCTGTGCCTCGGCGAGCGCCGCGGCATACGAAGCGTCCTCGTGCAACATTCGTAGCAGGTTCGATCCCAGGAACTGTTTCACGCTTAACAGCTCTTTGGGAGTTTCAAACCGATACTGTTGGCTGGCCAGGAGGTCGTGAAAAAACTTGAGACGTTCATTCGCGCCTGGTTTGGCGACGCCGGCTGTAAGATCGTCGAGGCGCTGAAGCAGAGCCTTGCTTCCCAAATCGGTCCCGGTCGACCGAACTGGTTCAGTGTGGATATTTTTGAGCAATTCAGGCGTCAGCGGAGTCGCGGACGTATACGATGTTCCGAAGAGCAACAGGTTCGCGAGTGTGTCCAGATCACCATCGTGAAGCCGCCTCCGTATTTCTGCATCTTGGCTCCGTACGTATTTATCCCATTCTGACTCATCGTGAGCTGCCACCGCATGTACCAACCCTTCCGGTAAGTCGGCAGAGAAATCTCTCATCACCGGCGCCGACTCCGAAAACCTTATGAATCGGACCGAATCTACACTCTCCGAATGTGCCTCTTGAGGAGATCGCGTGGTGAGTTTGGACTGCTGCTGGCAGGAAAGATTGAGTACCCCGGTTATTGCGCCGATTACAAGAAAAAAGAAGATGACTCTATTGCGCAAACAAGTTGCGGTCACATTTTGGGGACACTGCATGAACGATAAGATAGCTCCAGAATCAGCCGCGTGGACTTACGCTGCAACCTTTCTCACGACCGTGCTCCGCTTATCAACGGGAAATACAGCCGGCATCCGGCAAGGTCGATCGCTTTGGCGTGCGCCTGACGTGCCAACTTGTCCCAAATTAAGAAGTCTTCCTCGAGGGTGACGATGGCAAACAAAAGCTGCATACAGCATTTGTAATGGCGGTGACGCAATTAGGACTCTCGAAAAAATCGTCCGCACTCGACCTTTTAAAGGGCACAAAGAAAAAAGTCGGGACAAAGTCCCAGCCTGTAGACAAAGTCCCAGCCTTTAGATGATGTCGAAATCAACCTTTGCTTGATTCTGCCAATCTGCGGCGGCGCAGCATAAACAAACCGAAGATCCCGGAGACGGAAAGCAACGCAGAACTGGGTTCAGGAGTAAGAATGATGTACTCCTGAGCTGCGTTCTTGCCGTTCGCTACCTCGTTTGCGTCCGTGAGCACAGAGAATCCGCTCGTGAGCGCGTTATCTTTTGCGCTTTGCTCAAACGTCGTGACCAGGCCGCTATCAAATCCCTGCGGCGCGTTCACTACCGTAAACGTGCTGGTGTAGTCCCCCAACTGCCAGATCGCAGCCTGATATTCCTGCTGTAGCAGCGTGCTCGACGTGCCTGCTAATTGCTGGCTTAACCAAGCGAGTCCACCGTAAAGTTGAGAGGCGCTGGTGAAACCGGCGTTAATCGCTGCTTGAGACAACGAACCCGACGCGGGAAGGACGCCTCCTGCTGCAAGGTTAAGCTGCTGAAGAGTGTTTGGACCTGCCCCGTTTACGCTGATGTTCACACTGTAAGCGCCGCTTGCATCCAAGTGGTTTGGATCGACGCAAAATAGGATGACCGACTGCCCATTCAGTGTCCCATGATAAGGATCGATGTAGGCAGTAACTCCGTTCGCCCACCCAGAATTGAGCGCTGTGAGAGCACTGTCCTGAATTGTGAGAGTTGTGCCGGTAACTGGACCGCCCACCGAAAAGGTGTCGGCCATCACTAAAGTTGAGAGGAATAAAAGACCAACCGCAAGAAGAACCCTGTGCCCAGTGCCCAATTTCAAAAGAATGCCCTAGTTCGACCCGGATTTTTACAAACTGGAACTTCTGACAGTTTCATAAAGGGCACGTTAAGGTCCAAGGCGTGCGAATTGGAACGTTGTGAATCAACAGCGCATTTCATAGTAAGGCTAAATAATTCAACAACATACGATGACAGTGGAGAAAGGAACGTGATTTCCACGGGCAAGCACCCGTGCCACTCTCGGAAGTAAGTGTGCAATTACTTGCTCTGCAGTCCAAGGGATTTCTCCTCAGGAGCTTACAAGGTTTGCACCGTTCGTCGTTAATTCGTACGGCCGTGAGCACGGAATCCGGAGAAACCGCTCGAGAGACCCGCGGCGATCCCGATGACATAAATATCTTTTGTTCTGCTCAAGTTCAGGACGCCTTCTCGACCCGAAATCCCGCCTCCATCCATCCTTGCTTTCCTTCCGGATAGTGCGCGACGTTGGTGTATCCCATGGCCGCCAATTCCCGGGCGGCGTATGCGCTGGCGTGTCAATGATTATTGGAGCAGTAAGTGATGATCTCCGCAGACTTGTTTGGCAGGAGCTTGGGCGCCAGTTCTTTTATCTCTTCAGGTGGAATGTTTAATGCACCGGGGATATGCGGCTCACGATAGCCAGTGCGAGCGTTTCGACAACTTTCACTGGTTCGTTCCGATCCAATTTGCCCTTCAAATCCTGAGTAGAGATGGTTGCATCCATCTTATGCACCTCTGCACCGCCAGCCGATAGCAATTCTACTTATCATGATCGCATTCTTCGCGGGGAGAGCATCGCCGCTAAGACAGCCAATAGGAACACGCAAGCGATGATTCCCTGGGAACTCACGCAGTAAATGCACCAAACGCCGAGCATTTTCCATTCAATCCAGGTCAGGCGCAGGGAAAAAAAGAGGGCAAATAAAGCCATGAGAGCTGTCGTTCGGGGCAGGCGTCCAGCGAGAGCGGCGAGCAAGGCATATCCAACGCTTCCGATGAGCGCGACCGGAATACCGCGCAGCATGGCGTAGGGGCTGTGATTCACGATGCCGCAGTCCCACTTGTCGTTGATGCTGCAGGGCGATGGCTTCGTGTTGTAGTGCTCGCCGAGCGCGAGTCCGGACGCAACAACACCGGCGATACATAGAAATACGATAAGTGCTGTGAGTGCGGTCCTAATTGCAGATCTCATTGCTGGTTGTCACCGCAATTTGCTCTGGAGGATTGCGGACTGGAGGGATGGAACTCACCTCCGTCAGTTTGAGCTAAATAGAGCACGGATGTGATTATGTGAGACTGTTCACGAGTGCCAAAGTGAATCCGTCGTAACCTTTGCTCCCGACAGTCTGAATCGTAGTCGCGGTCACACGCTTCTCAACGGCAAGCATGTCGTTTAGCCGACGGACGCCGCGAACATCCTCGTCGGAACTATCCGCGTCGATCACCGCTCCCTTGCGCACCACATTGTCGACGATGATCACGCTGCCGGGGCGCGAGAGTTTGAGCGACCAGTTGAAGTACTCGGGGATGCTCGCCTTATCGGCATCAATGAACACCAGATCAAATGGACCCTTCGCTTCTGTTGCAAGCTTTGGCAAACTGTCCAGGGCACGCCCCAGGCGTATTTCCACTTTCTTCGATAGTCCAGCCCGCTCAATGCTTCCTCGCGCAACCTCGGCATGCTTGGGATTTAGCTCGAGGCTGATGAGCCGGCCATCATCAGGAAGCGCTCTCGCCAGCCAGATGGTGCTGTAACCACCGAGCGTTCCAATCTCCAGGATTCGGCGCGCGTGCACCAAGTGTGCAAATATCTGCAGGAGCTTGCCTTGGTTCGCCGTAACGGCAATCGGCGGGAGTTCCGCCTTGGCACTCGCTTCGACGGCTGCATCGAGTGCCGCGTCTGAAGGCACTACTGTTTCAGTTATGTAACGGTCTACCGCTGTCCATTGCTCCTGGTTCATTGTGCAGTCATTTCAACACAAATTCGTGAGCTTTCGCTGGCCATCGGCTCGAACCGAGCGGATCAAGGTAAATAGCAGCTGCAAAATTAGTTCTGCGAAAGCTGTTAGGCATTTACCTCGTCTTTATGCGCAGATTACATGCTGTGCATTGTTGAATCGACAGGCTTAATCGCATTCTTGCCGGCGAAGGAGCGAATTCAATGCGATTTGCGCTGGTGCTGCTTACCCTGTTGGTTGCGACGAGCCCAAGAGCCGTCGCCAAAGACTTTTCAGATTGGGCCGAAGCCCAGAAATTGAGACTCGGCACTGAAGTGCGAGTTGTAGATAAGTTCGGGAACACAGTCGAGGGCTACATAACCTCAGTTTCCCGGGACGAGCTGAGGCTCAACGTCCCATCCACCAGTCAGCCGGGATTCTCATCGCCTGAAGTGTTCGCTCGGAGTGATGTTCGCGAGATTTACAAACTTGGCAAGAAATACGAGCGACGACTAAGCGGCAGAAATCTGGTCCTTGCCAGCACTATCGGTACCCTCGGAGGGATTGCGATTGGTGCGGCTATCGATCAGGCGCATCCTAGTTTCGAAGATCCGGGGCAGGGAAAGCTCGTTGGCGGGGTTCTTGGATTCTTCATCGGGCCGGCGGCTCTTGCCGTTGGTCGCGCCGTCGTCTCCGGCTTGCATCGGGACAAGCTGATTTATCGCGCTCCGCCGGATCAACCAATGCAGCCCCACAACTCTAGAAACGTTGAAGAAAACAAGGATGCAATAGAAGTGGAGGTTCCCTCGTAGTTCGCTGATGGAATAACGAAGTCGACCTCGCAAGCGATCCGCGTACACTATTGCGGCTTGCAACCGTGAAAGTGGCTCGGATCGAAGGAGGCCGAGATGCGCATTATAGGCTGCGACTTACATTCGCGACAGCAGACGTTGGCGATGT